>SPKZ01017933.1_pt1 | contig 11865 bp, 11 predicted proteins | sample 2456571 | NCBI WGS metagenome assembly SPKZ01 (sample SAMN11192286, study PRJNA482655) | marine metagenome | biome: ENVO:00000447; feature: ENVO:00000244|ENVO:00000211|ENVO:00000569|ENVO:00002023; material: ENVO:00002151; isolation source: ocean water from marine abyssalpelagic zone ...
GGCGCGATGAGTGTCACCATGAGAGATGGTATTTCAATTAGGTAGTCTCGTATGGAAGTTTTACAGGGTTTAGTTCTGATCTTAGATGCGTAAAATGCTCTTGATCGAGACTGCTATCCCAGGTATATAATCGAATCCACGAATAGAACTTTTATATTGAATATTCATTCATATTAGATAAACTTCATGCTCCCTTCAGAAAGATAGCTTCTTCATCAGTAATCTTTCTAAAGAGAATATGCTACTTGAAATATTCTTGCTCTCTACTGACGGATAAAGAAAACAATGATTACCTTAAATGAATTTCAAAAAGCTATTTTTGAAAAAAAGAAAAATAATACTCACTTATCACTACTTATAGAAGTATGTGAAGGTTCTATTGAATTTAATTCTTTAAATGAAGATGAGCAATTAGAAGTACTAGAAATAACAAATGCTTGTTACCGTGCTCAAATGCAAATAATCGAAGATAGTGTTTTTGATGGATTTGAAGAGATATTTAAGCAAAAAAATACGTTAGGCAAAGAGCATCCTTTTTTAACGCATGTTCAGCCTGAAGAAATTGTTGAAGGGAAAACGGTATTATTACCGAAACGTATGATGTCTACCCAAAAGGCATATACGAAAAAAGAAATAAATAAATGGTTAGAAAACATTAAAACTTCGGCACAGACAGTTGGTGTAACAGAGCAAGATATCATTATCAGAGTAACACCTAAATTAGATGGTTTTGCTGCTTATGATGATGGCGATAAGTTGTATACCCGTGGTGATGGTACTAAGGGAAGAGATATCTCATATGTGTTTGATCGTGGTCTACAGGTTGGTGGTGGAAATGAGCGTGGTTTAGAACAGGGTGAAATTGTTATATCAAAGACATATTTTGCTGAGCACCTTTCGGAACACTTTGAAAATTCGAGAAATATACAAGCGTCTATAATCGCCGAAAAAAATATTGATCCTCGAGTTCAAATAGCTATTTCAGATGGTGCTGCGGTGTTCTACCCTTTTTCAAAATTAGAAAGTTGGGAAAGTAATATCGATGCACTTCTTGAAGATTTTGAGTATATAACTAAAAAAGTGCTAGCCAGTTGTGATTACGATGTCGATGGCGTCATACTTGAATGTAAAAATGATGAAATTAAGAATCAAATGGGTGCAACACGAAAGCATCATCGATGGCAGATTGCGTTAAAATCTAATGATGAGAAAGCTGAAGTCAAAGTGTTAGAAGTAATACCTCAAACCTCAAGAAATGGAAAGTTAACTCCTGTTTTACGACTTGAACCAACTAGACTTTCTGGTGCTGAGATCAGTCGAGTGACTGCTCATCATTATGGTATGGTTCGAGATAGAGGAATTGGAAAAGGGGCTGTCATTGAGTTAGTTCGTTCTGGATTAGTGATACCTAAAATTGAAAGAATTATAGAGTCAGCAGAAAGCGACATCCCAGAGTTTTGTCCTTGTTGTGACTCGAAGCTTGAGTGGATCGATGATAGTTTATTTTGTCTAAATTCTTCAAGTTGCAAAGATCAAATTGAAAAAAGTATTATTTACTTTTTCGATATATTAGGGAATATAGATGGTTTTGGTGCTGCCACGATATCAGTATTGAATGAGAATGGCGTTTCATCTATTTATGATACTTACCTACTAGAGAATGATGCCGATAAACTCACTGAGATGGGTTATAAAGACAAAACCGTAAGTAATCTTATGACTGCATTGGCAAACAGTAGAGCGATACAGATTGAAGACTGGCGCTTCTTAGCCGCATTCGGTGTTAACCGTTTAGGTTTGGGAATAGCTGAAAACTTATTACAACACCACGCGATAGAGACAATCTTTGAATTAAAACCAGATGACTTGGTTAAGATAGATGGTTTTGCAGAGAAAAGTGCTCAACAGATAGTAGAGGGCTTATCTTTAATCAAAGATCAGTTTAATGATATTTTCTCATTAAGTTTTAACCTTGCAATAACGCCTAATATTAATGAATCTAGAGATTCTAGTTCACCTATAGCAGGTAAGGTAGTCGTGTTTACTGGATCTATGCAAAGTGGTAGCCGTGGCGATATGGAAAAGAATGCCAAGTTACTCGGTGCTAAAGTAGCTAAATCTGTTTCTGGTAAAACAGACTATTTGGTTACTGGTGATAAGGTAGGAGCTAAAAAAATAACAGACGCTCAGGATAAAGGAGTAACGGTTATTTCTGAAATGCAGTATCTCGAATTAGTTTCAAATTAAGTATGTTATAAATTTGTTTCGTATATGTAGGGCTCTGCAAATGACACTGTATTATTACCATTTTCAGGTGTTTCTCAAACAACTATCTGATTACCACTAATACTCAGCCCTCTTAAGCTGCACTTAAATTAGTGCAGTTATAAGGGGCAGATCATGCCTAAAAACAAAGTTCAGTTTCAAAAAGGGATATCAATTCATCGTTTTATTGAAAAATATGGTACTGAGATTCAATGCCAAAAGCAGTTATTCAATATGCGTTGGCCAAGTGGTTACCGCTGCCCTTACTGCGGTTATGATAAATATTGTCAGCTTAAATCCAGAGCGTTATATCAATGCAATAAATGTCATTTTCAAGCTTCGTTGATATCAGGAACTCTTTTTTCTTATTCCAAACTAGCACTTACCACATGGTTTCTTGCTATTTACTTTATAACGCAAGAAAAGAACGGTATTTCAGCGCTTGAGCTTTCAAGATTACTTGGCGTGTCATACAACGCTACTTGGCGACTAAAGCAAAAGCTAATGCAAGCGATGAAAGAGCGAGATGATGAGATACCATTAGTTGATTATGTTCAGATAGATGATGCTTATTGGGGCGGTGTAAGACGTGGAGTTAGAGGTCGCGGGGCCAAAGGTAAACGTCCCTTTATTGCCAGCAATTTCAATCAATAACGAAGGTCATCCTATTGGTATGCGCTTTAGCGTTGTTGATGGATTTAACAAAGTAGAAATAACGCGTTGGGCAAAGGCGCATCTCACACCGAAGTCGATCGTTATTTCAGATGGTTTAGCATGTTTTCGTGCAGTTAAAGATGCAGAGATGCTACATTCTTGCAGTCGTAACTGGAGGTGGCCCAGGCAGTATTGAGTAGCCTTATTTCAAATGGGTTAATACGATGATAAGCAATGTGAAAAACTCAATGCACGGTACTTATCATGCTATTAACCAAAAGCATTTACCTCGATATCTGGCTGAGTTCTGTTTTAAGTTTAATCGACGGTTTAATTTAGAAAATATGCTTGAGCAGTTAATAATATCAAGTATTCGAATAGCTCCGATGCCTCAACGTTTACTTAAGCTTGCTGAGGTTCGGTGGTAATCAGATAGGTGTTTGTGAATTACTGTACAGAAGTGTACACCTTGATAAGTCTTAGGGTGTACACAACAGGTTAAGGAACTAACTATAACTCTTCATAAGTATCACCTAAGAACTTGTCAGTTTTGGTGAATTTTGCTCTTCTGTATGTCTTAATATCAAAATTTAACTCAAGGTTATCTAATTTGTCACTATTTAATGTCAATATATATTGTTTATTTTTAACGCCAAGTAAAGTGCTTTCAATATAATTTAATGCCTTTTGTAGCGTGTCATTATCGTTATCAAAAATATTATCATGAATTAGGAAGCCTAGATGATTTGAATGCATTTCTTCATGAAGAAGCAATGAAAAATCGTAAATAAACACCTTAGCTCTTTCATTACTATGGCCGCCATCCTCTTTGATCCTCATATCAAAGCTAATAACTTCCTTTCTGGCATTAACTGAGATCCCAAAAGATGCAGAGTAATCATCAAATAAAGACTCGTGTATAGTTAAAGCCTTTTTTTCAAATGATTTAATTAGATTCACTTGTTCCTGTAATTGAAGTTCAATATTCAACTTATCTTCATCAAGTTCAATTTTCTTTCTTTTTATAAGTTTGTCTAATTCATCGACCCTATTTAAGTGTCTTTCAATGTCTGTTATGAGCTTATCCAATATAGCTAAGTTTCCAATAGCTTCATTAATATCATACTCAACGTCACAATCTTCTGACTTGTATTTATCTCTTTCAATAAGAAGAAAATCTCTTCTTTCTTCAAGGGATTCAATTTCTGATTGAATATCGGACACTTTACGCAAAACAATATTAGTAGTGTAAGACTCTATCTTTTTTTTGAAATCAATGACTTCATCAATATGTCTCGTTATTTCAGTTGCTAAGCTCTTTCTTATTTTAGAGTAGATTGCTCTTACGGTCTCTACGTCTACGCTTTTACTAACAATTAATGATTGTGCTTGTTTTATTTTAACTCTGCACAAAGAAGTCTTGGTTCGTATTTCTTTAAGTTCTAAATTAATATCTTGAAATTTATCATCCAGCTTATCGAAAACAGAATAATTTTGACTCTTAATCAATTCATCAAGTTCAGATTTCTCTTTGTTTAGAAGGTTAAGCTCCACTCTAGATTCTTTTATACTTTTACCACTGAGCAATTCAACTTGTTGCTGAATCTTTGTTTTTACTTTCTTTTCAGTATTAATAACTTCTTTTAGGTGCATGGCAGAATAAAGCGAAGCATTATCAAGACCTAAATAAAACATATGACTTTTGTAATCAACTGGAACGTTGTTTTTAGTATCGGAATAATCTGGTATTGATTTAAATTCACATCGTTCATCTCTGCATAGAGGTTGAACTAAATTTCTAAATGTACAATATAGGTTCTGGGTTTTAAATTTGAATTTGCTAAGAAGATATTTTCGAGCGTCAACTATATTTAATTCATGATTGAAGCCATCATCAATGATAACAATGTCAGTAGGATTTTTTAAATCACGCTTTATCGTCAGTAACATATCTGATATTTCAATATCTAGGAGTATGACAGAGCTCTTTTTGTAAATTTCTTTAGGGATTTTATTTAATCTAGATTTATCTAAATCGTTCAACAACATGAAGTTTAAAAATTCAATTGATATTGTTTTTCCAACACCATTTCTTTTCAATGAACCTTCTTCGCTTTTATCACCTAAAATTACATTAAATCCAGTATGGAATTTAATAGGCTTAAAAAGAGTATCATTTTCGGAATAGAGTTTACGAATTATCATGGTTCACCACTATATACACTCCATTTAGATCTATAGCTTTTACAGCATACAAAAAAACTAATGTCTGCATTACCCTGTTATCACCGTAGTTAAAATTAGATTTATAAATTTTATCCAATAAATCATAGATGGTCATTTTCATTCGACTACCCTCAAGTATAGACAAAATGTCTGCTCCTATTAATGGTAACGATAACTCTATATTCTCTGAGGTCTCAATTAAGTTATACATTTTAACTCACTCCTTAATAAGGGGAATACATTACATTGAGTAAGGCTTTTGAGTAAGAAAAATTTAACTGCCATTTCATCATAATTAACACCTGATTTTTTAAATAAAGAAGTAACTTCTTCAATTAGAATATCAAAAGCTTTCATAGCATCACGTTCATTCTCTATTAGTAACCGAGTGCTGTGGTCTTTCAGGTAGGCAGAAACCTTTGAATGCTTCACGCTATCTATGTCATTACTTTTTTCTACAGAATTCAAGATAGGCTCATAAATTGTGCAGAGTTCAAAATACTGATCTTCAATCATTTCAGCTTTCTTTTTAAAACGCCTACTAATTTTATTATTTGGATCAATGATAGATGCTTCATCGAATGGTTCATCACTTACATTATTACTAAGTAAAGTTATCAAATTAATAATTGTCATTACTTCGTTTGAAATTAATGGTTCATTCTCTGTAGGCAATTTTATTCCTGCTTGTAAAGTATCCACAACTTCTTTTTGAAGAGCAGGGCTTAGATCAAGAATTTTTTTCAGTAAGTCATTTTTATCAAGGATGTGTATTTTACTGTCAAATTCAAAATCCCCCTCATTAATGGCTTCTATGCTATAACTTTTCTGCTTCTTAGTTAGTATATAAATGAATAACTTATCATAATCTTTGTACAGTTCTTTCTCTCTAAATTTTTTTAAGCAATCTTTAACTTTAGACAAAGTCTTTGTTGAGGTTACTTGAACTGAAACTCGGCTTTTTGAGTCATATAAATCAATAGCTGTAGCATTATGTTCTATTAGGTTTATATTCTTAAGCTCATAGCCATAAACAATATTTAGCAGTTGAGAAAAGAAATTCTCTGATATGACAGAGCAATCATGTAAATTTAAAGAAGACATACTATCTGTATATTCAGCTAGAATTGCTAAATGTGTTGCGGCTATTTTTATATGTTCTTCTTGTATTAGCATTGATTTATCTACATTTTATTGTGAAATAATAGTTTACATCAAATGAATAAATTGAATAGCTGTTTTGATCTATTTCTAGGGTTATTACAAATTTATTACCCGCCTTGTAAAATAGAACCTTAGTGCATACCGTAAAAATGGAGCACTAAATACCATGGCTGATGACCTATCAGGCATAAAACGAGCCTTTCTCGCAACCTCTATTAATAATTAATTTTTTTTGAGGAAAAAATGATCTACCAATACACTGGAGGCATTCCTTTAGGGGAGGCTCTTCTATTCTCCCCCTACGCCATCCCTAATTATACAACTTAACATGTCACTGTTATTCAATTCATATATATATATATGCTCAGTAAAGCAATTACACGTCTGTCCAATAGTATACTTTTTGATACAGTCTCCATTTGTGTCTAAAAAGTGTTGATTTACACCGAGACAGTTGGTGGTGTGCTAACTCCTTGCACCTACTGACAGACCTAGCAAATGAAGATGCTAAGTTTTACTCATAGAATCAAATGACAGCTACAAACAACACTACAGTTCGCGTAAGCAGTTTTTCATGTGAGTCCGTCCCACTATCCACATGAGAAAATATATGGTGAATTGTCATAAATAAAACATCATAGGAAAAAATTCCATATACGTATTGGGGTTGGCTTAGCTTAATCACGTTCACATAGCTTAATCACTTAGCTTAATCACGTTAAGCTAAGCCAGAATTGGACATTAATAGCTTAGAGCTTAAGCTTCAAAGGATAGGGTTCGCATTACAGAAAATAATGTTAAATTGAGATTAAAACTGCTTTTAGGAGCGCTGCAATCCTCTAGAAAACTTTGTTAAGAGCTCGGTATTTTGGCAATGGCATAAACGATGTGCTGTTTATACTGAGTTTCAATCAATATGTTGTCATGCATCTCACATTTTTCAAGTGATTCCATGAGTTCCGTCCACCCCTTACCATCACTTTTATATGGTGTAGTCCACCATTCAGCATTCTCATCACTTACTGTGACTGCAAGTAACACAGCGTATTTGGGAGCGCTGATATCACTATTAACTGGAATAAATTGACTCATCTTGTTGAAATCATCAAACATTTTCAATGCTTGCTCTGATGAATATAACTTCTTAGACTCAACTAAAAAAGTACAGACTTTATTATTTAATTTACCATTAACCAACAAATCTACTCTTTTATTTCCTTCATGATTAATAGCATGTGAAGCTTCAGGATAGCAGTTTAAGCCTTTTTTCATGCAAGCATGTGCTAGATGATATGTAAGATTAGCTTCTTGAATACCATTTTTATCTGGATTTATTACTGGCCAATAGTTACCAAGTGCTTTACGTAAGGTTTCCGTACTGGATTTTATTAAACTTTCAATTTCTTTGACTGTACTATTGCTCATTGTTCATTGCCTCAATCACACGATAAAACCCTATAACTATTCAGGGTTTCTAACTCCATTTTCTTATAATAAAGCAGTGCTAACACCTTAATTATCATGCTAACGCTAAAGAATTAATCGCAAATTCAATTTTTTCAATTGCATCTAATGCACCTAACTTAATTGATATTGTCCCTTCTGGCCCTATGGCATCAACAGGGTTAATACGAATTAGATTTCTATTTACTCGTTCAGACAAATTTCTAACAGTTGGAATAGCCTTCCCCGCACCTAATTCTATAATAACAATATTCTTATCTTGTAGCGCGTCTAACCAAGCTTCAAATCTGTAGTGTTGGAAATTAGCATATCTATCGATCCAATTATAATCATTAAACATTAATATATTTGGCCTTGCCACACCACCACAGTGTGGGCATTGAGGTAAATGACCTGTCGCATGCATCCTTGTTATATCGATGTCGAAACTAATGTGCTTTAGAGCCCATAATTTTTCACAACAGTTGTCTGTGCACTGCAATGTTCGAATTGCACCATGGCACTCATAAATATGCTCTGATGAAAAACCACTTTTTTGAAAGTGCCCATCAACATTTGAAGTAAACACAAATGGGTTAATACTTTTGCTATCACTCCATTTCTTAAGTAAATCAAAACCAGGATGTGGTTGTGTTTTCTGATATAAATTAAAACGGTGACCATAAAAAGCCCACGCTTGTCGAGGGTGGGTATTAAAACGTCGCGCATTAGCAGCTTGCATGAAACTGATATTGTCTGATTTTAGTTGCGGGTAAGCACGCCAGAACCCATCACTTCCCCGAAAGTCAGGTAAACCTGAATCAACACCCATCCCAGCGCCTGCCGAAATTAAAAGTGTATCCGCATGATAAATCAATTCAGCTGCCCGTTTTATTTCATCAATCATATCTCACCTATTAATCCTTTAAAGTTAGCTTCTTGCGGAAAATATAAAATCTATTCATGTAACCAACCATATTTAATCTGCTCCCTTTTAGGGACTAGCGTAAAAATGCAATTTTTAAATTTCATACTGCCATCAGAATATTCATACTCCTTAACGAGGCGTTGATAGTTTGCATCCTCTGGATCGTTTTTTATTTTAACTACGAGATAAAGAGGGCCACCAGATAAATATCCCTCAACTGTTACTAATTCATGATCAATCCTTTGTTTTAAGCAAAATTTGGTAACTCTTTTCAGCATGTCTTCATCCACGTCCACACTGAATAAGTCATTTGATTGAATGTTGCAATCAAATAGCAAAATATCACCAGCAAGTTCTTTAGCTATTTCGTCAATGGTTCTGATTAACATAGGCATATTATATTTCCCAATATTGAATCACTTGTCGTATTTCTAGATTAACTGAACTACGCGACATAATCCGTCGCTTGCAGTTGGAATATACAAAAAACGATGTAATATGAATAGATTATTGGTTGTGCAGGGATATATTGTGGATAGTGCATTGAGAAAAGTTTCAATTTTAGCAAAGTTATCACGCTATAAAAAAACTACCGCTCGTGACATACAAAAGCAACTTGATAACGAAGGTGAACAGGTAACCCTAAGAACTATACAGCGAGACTTGGTTGAGCTTGCAAGTAAATTTCCAATTTTAGGTGATGAGAGTAAACCCATTAATTGGAGCTTAGAAAAGCAGGCTGAGCTGATTATCCCTAATTTCGACCTAACTACCTCTGTTATGTTTGTGTTAGCTGATAGGCACCTTAAAGATTTGTTGCCACCTTCTATGCTCTCTCGGCTTGCACCTTTTGTTATAACAGCAAAAAGATTTTTGGATAACATACAAAATAATTCAGCGAGTCGATGGCCGAAAAAAGTGGTATTACACCCTAAAGGACTACCGTTGCAGCCGACAGATTTTGATGAAGATATTATCAATGCAATTTATGGTTCAGTATTACGGGAAACATGTTTAAAGATTCAATATCATTCACTGACTTCTGACAATATCAACAATTATACGATTCATCCACATGGTGTAGTGGTGCGTGGGGAACGCTCTTATCTTATCGCTAGTTACGATGGATATGATGATCTCAGGCAGCTTTCTTTCAGCCGTATCACAGCGGCTGAAGAGCTCGAACGTAAAGCAATTATTAATAACGACTTTTCATTAAATGATTTTGTTAAAACGGGAGAACTGGGCGTACTGAGGGATCAAGAAAATCTGGAAATAAAACTCTGGATCACACCTGTATTAGCGACAATTCTACAAGAAACGCCTCTTTGCTCAGAACAGGTTATATCCCCTCATGGCGATGACTTTTTTGTTACCGCAACAGTCGACAATAGTGATGAATTAAGACACTGGATACTGTCGATGTGTAATCATATCACGGTGATGGAACCAAAATCTTTCCGTGAAGAAATAAAAAGCACACTTTTACAATCAGCATATTACTACAAGGATTAATTTATGCGTAATGAGTCACTCATTCCTATTATCGATGTATATTGGGAAGGGCCTTACAATTTAGATAATATTGATGTATTTCAAAAAATTAATTCTCATTGCTTATATCAAATATATGGACAGCATCCCGTTTATGGAAATGATGCTTTACTTTATCTCGGGAAAACTGAAAAGCAAGGTATCACAACGAGAATTAAGCAACACAAATGGATAGATAATCAATCAGATAACTGCAAAATTTTCATTGCAAGTTGCAGCATATTTGAAGATTGGAGGAAATGGGAAGCCGATAAAAGAGAAAGATATGTAAAATATGATTGTAATAAAATTAGCATTGATAATATAGAATCATTACTCATTTATGCTCATCAACCTAGCTACAACGGTTCCAAGTTAAAATCAGTCTACTTTGGCAAATATCCATACAGGATCTTTAACTCTGGAAAAAGGAAAAGCCTATTTCCAGAAATTAGCACTCAATTTTATACTGATGTAGTTAAAGATAGACCTGAAGAATCCTAAACGACAAGTTATGTCGTTTAGTCTGTAATACTCTCCTCTATAAACACTGTAGAGATAGTATTCATGTCAGAGCCCATTATTCACTTAGACCACCAATATCACAATATTGAAGCCGCAATTAAATCAGATATTTATTCACAGGAGGAGTTATTTAACGAATATGGAGATAAGTTTAACCATTACTTATTACTAATTGAATTAGCAAAAGAGCTCTCTTTTTCTAGCATAGAAATGAGTACCGTTGAACTTGCAGCATTCATTGTCCATTTTGAGCTTAGGCAGTTCAAACCATTTGGTTATTTACCGCAACCATTCCAGGATGAAAACAGATTTATCGGCGAAATATTGTACGCTAATGACGCTTTAGCACTATGTCGGATTGATTCAGTCAAATACAATTCTTTGTCCGTTATTATTACGATTACCAAGGAAACAAAACCATTAAAATTCCCTTTTCAGTTCAGTCGTAGCAACTACGATTTCAAAATTAACGGAGTGATATAGCATGAAGGTATTTTAAGATAATAGCCGAAAATAAACTGGTAGTGGGGTCAGAACTTTTCCCCCTCAAGGTATCCTATATCAGCTAGTTCTCCCCCATAGTTTTCACTTCATTCGTAGAATTTATCCATAACAAAATGTATGGTAAACCGATATGAACTAATTTTGAGTGAGTAGCCGCTCTAAATTGAATTGGGGCAATTTCTAGTTAGTACGCCTTGGTGATTAAGCTTCTAGGAGTGCTGAGCGCATGCCAAAAGCATGGCTACGCCAATATATCCTATCCCCAATAGACTTTATCAAATACAGCACTTTGATTATCAAAACCCTATTTTTGAAAGCGTGTTTAAGCTATAGTCTACTCGAATACATCACTAGATAACTTATTAATTAATAACAACTTATCTTCTTCAGATAATTTATCAATTAAGCACGCTAATTCAGCAGTATTATCATCTTCGCAAAAAAAGTAATTAAGTGGCACATTCAACTCATCAGCCATACGTTGCAAAGCTGTGACATCGGGAGTGTGACGCCCTTTTTCGTAGTGGTTCATGCGTCCACTTGCCGAACTTGGTTCCATGCCTATTTTAATCCCCAAATCCTTTTGGGTAATTTTAGCTTTTTTACGCGCTTGTTTAAGGCGA
>SPKZ01001597.1_pt1 | contig 11858 bp, 9 predicted proteins | sample 2456571 | NCBI WGS metagenome assembly SPKZ01 (sample SAMN11192286, study PRJNA482655) | marine metagenome | biome: ENVO:00000447; feature: ENVO:00000244|ENVO:00000211|ENVO:00000569|ENVO:00002023; material: ENVO:00002151; isolation source: ocean water from marine abyssalpelagic zone ...
TAAATCGAGAGGGGCATTTTTTGAACCCTATTTGGCATATACGTTTTCGAGAGTACATAAAAAAGCAAAAAAAGTAGATAAGGACATTGAAGAGATAAATCGCAACAACCCTGATGACCCAGTAGCACTTATTTCGAAAAAATACTCCATATACCGTCAAAAAGGCTTTTTAGTAGGTGCGGGAATTGGGTTGGGGCATAATTTTATTAGTGTAAAAGCTTTAGGGGATCATGATAAAAATTTAAAACAGAAAATTGGCCTTTCTGCTCCAATCAGAATTAGCTTATCCTATCGTTTTAGCGAGAAGTTAGAGTTGCTCACAAATGCTTCAATTCATCCAAAGATGTTTAAAGCTAGTTTTGGCGAATCATCAAAAGAGTCTACTCTGGGACGAAAAAATAGGTGTTTATCCTTTTTAACGGTGGGATCAGTGTCATGGTACGGAGTATATACTTTGGGGCAAAGCAAAAACCAGAAATGGTCTCTAAATTCTAAGTTAGGTTTTTCGTACGAAATATTTGATAACCCTGATGGGGCAGGGGAAGGTTCTAGAGCTATTGCTCAACCTCCTCTTCATGGACAGACCTATCATTTTGTGAATGACAATGGAGGTGACAACAATCTACTTATTATTTCGGGATTATCGTTGAGTAAAGTACATAGAAGAAGAGGAGAATTCGAATTCGGCCTAACTTTAGGCTTGGGACTTAAAGAAGTATTTGGGGGACATTATGATTATTGGGATGATTATTATAAACTGGATTACGTCTGGGATCAGGATCAGGATCGTTATGTAGTAATTGGGCCTGTACCTACTGAAACTTATTACTATAGAACAAGTGGCTCTTATTTGGTGTTTGATGTTTCTTACAAAATAAATATGTCAAAGAAGTAATGCAATTTTATAATAGGTGAAAATGTGATTGGTAAAATCAGATCTGTAGTATTAACCTGGTGCATTTGTGCTATATGTTTTCCCTGTAGTGCTCAAGATACCGATCCTTTAAATAAACTAATACACACGAAATCAAGTTTCCAACTTAATTTCGGAGTGCCTGCCACCAATCCATTAAAAGTTAATTCGACTGGATTGGGCGAGTTTTCTTCTACTATCAATTACGGGTATGGTTTTGGCTTGGCGTACATTAAGAATATGGAAAATAATTTCTCCTATTCGGTTGGTGTCAATTTTATGAAGCAGTCTTTTAACTACACTATTAAATTAGATGCAAATGATTATGTTATTTTGGGAGGAGAAGACTATATAGGTCATCGATTTGAATATTATACGAATGTAGAATTTCCTGTATTTATAGATTATTACATCAAATTAAAGGAGAAAAGTGAGGTTGGCTTTGGAATTGGAGCCGCTTTTAAAATTCACAATAAGGATTTTAGTTCCTTGAATTCCCATATTCATTACTTAGATTCATCTCTACAGTTATTTACAATAGAAAGTGAGTACAATAGAACCGAAAACTGGATGTTGTCGGCTAGATTGACCTATCGGAAAATATTGAAGAGTTATAACGTGTTAAACTATGGTTTGCGGTACAGTTTAGGAGTTAAAGACTTTTTAAATGGAGAATATGTTTTTTATGACGTCGGGAATCAATTAAAAGGAAGTGGAACTTATAAGTCGAGAGGGGCATTTTTTGAACCCTATTTGGCATATACGTTTTCGAGAGTACATAAAAAAGCAAAAAAAGTAGATAGGGACATTGAAGAGATAAATCGCTATAACCCTGATGATCCACTAGCACTTATTTCGAAAAAATACTCCATATACCGTCAAAATGGCTTTTTATTAGGTGCCGGAATAGGATTAGGGCATGACTTTATTAGTGTAAAAGCTTTAGGGGATCATGATAAAAATTTAAAACAAAAAATTGGCCTTTCTGCTCCAATCAGAATTAGCTTATCCTATCGTTTTAATGAGAAATTAGAACTACTTACAAATGCTTCAATTCATCCAAAGCTTTTTAGAGCTAGTTTTGGCGAATCGTCAAAAGAGTCTGCTCTGGGGCGAGATAATCGTTTTTTATTGTTTTTAACAGTAGGATCCGTGTCATGGTATGGAATATACACTTGTGGCCAGACTAAGAATCAGAAATGGTCACTAAATACTAAGCTAGGTTTCTCGTACGAAATATTTGATAGCCCAAATGGGGAAGGAGAATCTTATAGTGCTATAGCTCAGCCTCCTCTTCATGCACAGACTTATCGATTTTTAAATGACAATGGAAGTAACAATATTCTACTTATTATCTCGGGTTTATCGTTGAGTAAAGTACATCGAAGAAGAGGTGAATTCGAATTCGGTCTAACTTTAGGCTTAGGACTTAAAGAAGTATTTGGGGGACATTATAAATATTGGGATGATTATTATGAACTTATTTATGGCGCAGACCTGAATCCTGCTGTAATTGATGGGCCTGCACCTACTGAAATCTATTACTATTCTACAAGTGGCTCTTATTTGGTATTTGATGTTTCTTACAAAATAAATATGTCAAGCAAGTAATGCAATTTTAGAATAAATGAAAGAGTGATTATAACTGACGAACAGTATTAATGCTATTATTACAATGCTGCACTTAGCGAACGTGAATAAATTAATATTTCTATTCCTGCTTCTAAGTTGTGGGTTAATACTTTCTGTTAACGGGCAAAACGATACGGCTAAAACCAATAAGATTAATGTGGGTTTAAGGACGTCTTCGAGCGTATCTTATCTAAACGGAAACAATAATTTAGGAAATTGGGGCGTCGAAATTCTATATCGTAAAGACTCAATAATTAAAAATGCAATACTTGATGTTGAAATTGAAGCAGGATTGGGTTTTGAATTGCAAACTGTGTTTAAAAACGTTTCTAGCGATCCCTTTATAATTAACGATGCTTTAGATGAGAATCGTTGGGACTTCTCTCTAAAATATCACTATTTAACTGTTCCCATTAGGATTATCAATCAGATAAAATTGTCTGAAACCAAACCTATAGCCTTGATTTTAAGTGTAGCCGTTACTCCCTCTTTTTTAATTTCAGGTACAGCCGAATATTCTTATAATGTGATTGAATTTAATCCCAATTCGCAAATAATAGGAACAGAAACAGCGAAAATAAAATCAAAGTGGAATTCGACTAATGTTAATTATTTTTCACCAAAATTTAACATCCCTGTAAGTGTAGATATTGGATTAAGATATGGAAGAGTAGACTTTGGGGGCTTTGTTCGTTATTATCCCAAAAAGATTGGCCACGTTTGGTGCATGGAATGCGGGAATAAGAAAATAGAATATCATCTATTTAATGTGGGGGTTTTCCTTTCCGCGATTATTTAGGATCATCATATTTTAATTGAGATACACTTTCCTAGAAATGGAATTCCCGTTTGAATGGACTTGTATCAGGTAGATACCTGACTTCGATAACTTAATGCTTGCTTCTCCATTTACATCCGTTGTAGTAATAAGTTGTCCCATTTGATTGAATACTCTTGCCCTACCACGACCTTTTATTATTATTGTTTTGTTAAGCGTAGTTATTGAATTTACCTTTGAATGATCATTAACACTAAGCCAACAATCTTCACTGAAAACAACTTCTTCGTCCGTGTCTATGCTCCAGTATTTTGTTGCCCAAATTTCCTCGTCTACATTTACACACTCAAGATCATTATATTTTGCAGAAAAAAAGGTGACGTTTTCGTTGTTACCGTTTTTAACATCAAGAATGGAAAGGTTATTACTGTCACAATTTAAGAAGTCGAGTTGGGGATGGACTGAAAGGTCTAGTTTTGTTAATTGATTGTTGGCACATTTTAAGTATGTCAGCATTGTATTATTCGTCAAATTGAGATATGACAGTTCATTATTTTGACACCATAATACATCTAATAAAAAATTATTATTCGTAATTAAATTACTTAACGAATTGTCTTGACACCATAATGTGGTGAGTTCAGTATTGTTTTGGATATCTATATTGGTTAGTGAATTGGCCTGACAATATAATGCAGTGAGCAGCTCATTTTTAGATAAGTTTATATTAGTTAATTTGTTGTACCTGCAATTTACGAGAGTGAGTAAATTGTTATTTGATAGGTCTAAATTGGTTATTGAATTGTAATGACACTCTAGGGCTACTAAAGCAGTATTATTTGATAAATCAATACTTTCAATATTGATATCATAACAGTTTAAATATCTTATTGATGAAAACGCCTCAATTCCAGTTAAGTCTGAAATGGATAATTCCATTACTATTATATCACCAGTATAAGATTCCGCTTCACTTACCTGTATCTCATCGTCCGCATTTGTATTAATATCAGGGTTGCCAACTAAATATGATTTGAAGTTTATATCTGGAATGTTAACATTTTGCGCCCCGACTAACGAAGAGGAAAGGGCAATAAGAAAAATGAAAATTATCAGCTTCATGATAAGGATTTAAACTAAGGTACGAGAAAAATATTGATTCAATTGTTAAGAGGTTTACTAAGTTGAAGCAATCTTCAATCTTTATTAGAATCAAAATTAATTTAAAATCGAATCACCTACAATCAACTCATTCGCATTATCCACAACACCATCTTGTAAATTTGCAAGCTACGTATCTGTAGTCTTTTTTCTTACTAAGCCGTTTGATAAACCTTCATTGAGAAATTATTCCACAGCGAGCCAATAAGCAACAGCGCCATTCCGGTGACTAGAATGGACGTGTTGAAAGGAAAGAAAACCTTTTCGCTCACAATGGCCATTCCGCCAGCTACGCTGCATATAATTGGTCCATATCCATTCTCTTTTATTTTTCGAACCAGCAAGAAAATGTGGAGGCCTAAAAAGCAAATGAGCACGGGTAAAATCCATTTCATAAATGGGATGTTGGATAAGCCGAAGCTTCCGAACATACTCATATAAGCAGCCCAACACAAAGGACATTTAGGAAAAAATGCAATTAAAACACTTAGCGCGGTGGACGAAAACGTTTTGACTGTCTTTTTTACCTTGGCTTTATTTGCCTCCGATTTTCTGATGTGGGCGTGCTCGGTGCAATTGCAATTGTTTGATTCTGAAATAGGGTTTTCCATAAATTTTGAAGGATGTGTGAAACACTGAATGCTTAAAGGAAACTCCTGCGACTACATTAGTTATGTAGTCGCAAGAAAGATCCATTTAATTTCTATTCGTTACCAAGTAGCAAACGAACGTTAACAGTTGGATTACCCATCAATTTATTTGGGAAACGATCTCCGAATTCGGTGTGGTCGGCTGGTTCAACCCATACGCCTAGCTTACCGTTAGCTACATCTTTTAGAGGCATTTCAAAATCGAAATGAACATGTGCGTTGTCAACACAAGTAGAGCACTTATGTGCTTCGTTTGGTTGAAAAAGCCCTCTCGAAGCTATCTTCTTACCATTTTTAGTAAGGTGAACAGTAAAGCTACCCGGGATTTTTAAACGGTTAATGCCCTTAACTCTAACATTAACCCTATCCGTATGAACTTTAAATTGATCTGCAGCACTAGCTGAGCCTTTAGCTGAAGGAATCATTTTCATAGCTGGTGGTTTTGAAGGTGCTGCATAATCTACGTCCAAATCGTTTATTGAATCTACGATTTTTACAGTTGTAAAGTCGTAAGGGTCATCGCTTAATGGAGGTAACTGTTGTAATGCAGGTATGGTAAATATGTTTCTACTGTTGGTAGATTGAACGGTGCTTAACAATGTTTTAAGCGTAGTCGCCTTCATATTTAATTGCCAGTCCCAGAATAATCTATCTAAGTTACAGTGGTAAAACCAGAAAATAGGATCATATGCTGCAATGTCTTGATTAGCCATTGTTTGCCCAATCGACATATGGCCATTGTCGTGCGCTGCAATGGTTGTATTGTTTCTTCTACCATCAATCATTCCTGTGTAATCTTCCCAGTCTGGCTCTTTCGAAGCACGTAAGAAATCCTCATTCACTTTTCGTGTTTTCAGATTTTTTGTAATAGCAGAAGTAGCATATCTAGAAGTTTTCATTCCTTTTTTGTATCCCCCTGTAATATCTTTCGGAAGTGTATAACTGCCAAAAGGTGCTTTTGTTAATACAGCTGGTAATGCAGTATGCAAATCCCAATAAGGCATGGTTACTTTAGAACAACCGTCGATTGATCGCAACGCATCTTCAAACCTTATAATGTAAGCTCTGTGCCAAGGGTTGTATCCCGGAATATGGTGCATGCAATAATCGCCAGGCATACCGTGCCACGAAGCCAATAGGAAATAACTATTTGGGTCATCCAATGGTAAATTCATAACACCTTCAAAAGCCTTTACAAGTGTGGCTAATTCCGTTTTATTGAGGTTCGAAATTTCTTTTCTAATTCTGGTTGCTTTAGTATTGCTATCTGGAACTTCTTCGAGATCTGGCAAGTCAGATACTGTTGATCCATCGGTACCTTTTGGGTAACCAGCCGACATCCAATTAACAAATGTATTTACCCATGCATCCGACCATGGTTTTCCTGGAGGCATTTGTTTGGACGATACAAAACCATATATTTTTGGAGCGTGTTCTTTTACTGTTTGGTAGTTGCCGAGGTCTAAACCTTGACTTCCCATATGTGCAATATCTTCGGAGGTAAACATATGTCGGATTACGCTGTACCATGTTGGAGTTGCATCTGCTTTGCCACTGTTTTTAGAAATGCGTCTTTTGTTTCGCACTTTACCCGCGACAGCCCTTTTAGATGTGGCTTTTTTTGCCGGGCTTGTTTTGGATGGATCTTTTCTTCTCTTTGCCATTATGTGTTGGTTTGGTTAGTTGCCTACTCTAATTCCTTTTCGGCTTCCGGATTTCTCTCGAATAATAGCTTATTAAATATAATTTAATTAATGAAGAAAATCTTGTCGTATGCCCGTCGTTATTGGGTATTGAAGGGTGTGGATATGTTATTTTTGAATGATTTATTAACTTGAATATTGTTTTTTGTAGAACATAATGCAGTGCTGAAATGTAGCGGACGACTTTGAAAAAATGGATGATTTGGGCGGTTGAGGTTTTAGTGGGAATTCAATTTGTTTTGGTGATTTAAATTAATTCTGTTTGAATTTATATTGATTTTGAAATGAGAAAACGTCAGATACTTACATTCGAATATTAAAATCGCATTAATTCCGTTTTATACTTTTTCATTTTATTGAGCATGAAGTACCTAGAAGGAAATTGTATGAGTAAATTGCAATCCATGACTAGAATAACATTGTTACTGTTTGTGTTTTTTGTCGTTCACGTTCAGGTGAATGGTCAGGAAGAATTTGAGTTGGTGTGGGAAAAAGTATCTTCAGCAGACTCCATCACAATAGATAAAACTTGGACGAAATTTAAATTGGCCATTGATGAAGGTGATACAGCTGCTGTTAGAGGTTTGTCTTTTCGAAAAGTAGATTGTGAGCTTTGTACTAAATCGTTAAACTCTGTAGTACCAATTGATACATTTATAATTGGTAATATGAACCAATTACTAACAAGTCCCATTTGGAAGGCGGTACATAAAAGAGAATACCATTTGAGTCAACGTACTTTTTACAATTGCAAATTGGGTATTGTTCCAAATAGCCTTGGGCAGAATGTTGAAGTTTATGAAGTGTGGATTGAGACCTATAAACCAAACGAGTATGTAGAAGGGCACGAAGGGCAAAACCATATGTTTCAATTCGTTAGGCTTAATGGCGAATTTAAATTTCATGGAATGAGCTCAATGCCGTAGTTGGCTCTGGGTTTTCTCTAACTTTGTTTCATAATTCGAACAACAACAATCAACCAAACAAAACAAATGAGAATCGTTTTTTCAATCGCATTAATATTTATTTCAAGCTTTCAACTTTTTGCACAAGCTCCTAAGGACAGCATCGTAATTCACCAATCATTTTTTGGACCAGTTTATAAAATTGATGGGAGAACGAAAACTGTGGGCAAAATATTCAGAACAGTTAAGCAAGTTCCGGCTGCGATCCCCGAACTTAAAAAGGCAAAATCTAACTTTTTTGGATCTATATTAATAGGTTTCGTTGCTGGCGGTTGTATGGGCTATGGTATTGTGAGTAAAACAAACGGTATAACTGCTGCGGGAGTTGCTCTAATGTTGGTTACTATCCCCATCGACATTAGATTTAAAAGGCATCTTAAAAGTGCGATAACCATTTATAATGAGGAGTGATTTCCGAGGATTCTTAATGAGTTAAGCGATAGAATAAAGTATACTTATTTTTACTTTGCATTTTCACGTCTTTTGAAGCTTTAGCGGAAAAGGAAACTCTTCCTTATTTCACACTTCACATTTCCTTACTTCACACTTAAATCTAATTCATAATTATAAAATAACTTGCTTGTCCCTTTCTGTCTGTAAAATAAGAGCTCACCTCTTTAATATTTATCGAGGGAATCTCTTTAATAAACTCATCCTTTTGCTCGTTGTTTAAAACAAAAACATAAGCGTCTTCGCTTAAATACCATTTGAGCATCGTATCAAAATCATCGCCTTCAATTACATCCTTAAAATGTAAACCTGTGTAAAACGGAAGGCTAGGAGGGTGGCCTCTTTTATTTGCCAATACAATTGTGCTTTCCTTGTCTGCTTGCTCGTAGATGAAATCGGCTACCCTTTTAGTGCTGTTTTTATAGATGTCTATTTGCGGTAAAATAATGGCATGTACAAACAATAGAAAAATGAGATTGATTCCAATTACAACATGAACGAAATAGGATGATTTAATGAATTTAAATGCCGCAACAATACCAGCAATCATAAGCGCATTAAACAAAATTAAAGTTGCTTTTAGCACCATTCCTAAATCCATAAAGAAAGCAACAAACAGCAAGGCAGCAGTAATAATTATTTGGAGAGAAAACTGTGCAATTATCAATCCCTTGTGCGGTGTGGTACGCGTATATTGATGTTCTATTATTGCTTTCCCTATTAAAATTGCCAGCGGAATGTGTGCTGCAATAGTGTAGGCAGGTAATTTACTTGGCGAAAATTCGTACAACAACCAGCCCGAAACAAACCAAGCGCCTAACACTAAATTGCTGTCTTTGTCTTTAAAAATTCCGCGAATTCCTGTCCATACCGCCTTGGGGAAAAACATGAGATACGGAATAAAGAAGGCAGTAATAAGTAGAAAATGCATACCTGGAGGTGCCGATTGCCCTAACACACTACCACCTATTCGTCTTTTAATATACCAATCGTACATCCACGAAATAAAATTACCATTGTCGTGCAACGTGGTTAAATAGCCCCAATAAATTAAAGGAGCCGCTGCGAGAGGCAAAAAGAACCAAGGATGAAATCTGAATAGATTCATTCTGTTGGGATGGAAAGCAAAAAGGATTACCGCAAACACACCACAGAAAAGAATGATAGGTGGCCCTTTTGTGAGCAATGCCAACGAAAACGAAAGCCAGAAAATGGCCACCGCAATGTAATTTACCCGTTTTAAAACCTGTAATATACAGAAGGCACAAAGTGTAGAGAAAAATAAAATGGTGGCGTCTGTTACCGAAACTTTGGCTAAAATTGGGATGAAGATGGTGGTGCTTAAAACTACTGTGCTAACAAAAGCAGTTTTTGCGTTGAACAGTTTGCGTCCCCAAAAGAAAACCAGCGCATAAGTGAGCAGGATGAAAATAGTTGATGGAAACCGAACACTAAATTCGTTGATCCCAAAAACTTGATAGCTTGTTGCAATGTTCCAAAAGTGCAAAGGCGTTTTTCTATGGATCTCCGACCACATAAAATCGGGGATGAGCCAATTGTTGGATACCAACATGTTTTTAGCAAACCCCGCATAGGCCGCCTCGTCCTGATCCCATAAACTCATGCTGTGATTGTGAGCAAAAGCTATTGCGATTGTAAAGAGGAAAAATAACGGTAAGTAATAGCGTTTAAGAAATGCCATTTTTATTGTTTGTTAGCTGCGCTCAATTTAATAAAAATACATTGACGCGGCTAAAGCGTTGAGTTAAACATTACTTAATGCATTTGTATATGATAAACTTTTTGTCTTCGGCAATAATTTCAACCGACGAGAAAAATCGTTGTAAGTGCGTTTTGTAGTTTAAATGTTTGCTTGCTACCATTTGCAGGTTGCCTCCCTTTTTCAGACATCTGTAACTGTCTCTAAAAAGCTGGAGCGGGATTTGAATATTTATTTCATATTCGAAATGGAACGGGGGATTGGTAACTATTAAATCAAAACTTTCATCTTCGAAAATGGCTAGTTCGTTGTTGCAATGGTGATGGATGTTTTTTCCTTTGATGTTTAATTCTGCCGACGCAACTGCCAAAAAGGAATCATCGATTAAATGCATTTCGGCTTTGGGAAACTTCTTGTGAATTTCGTTTGCTATAATTCCGTTGCCAGATCCTAAATCCAATATTTTTTCATCGGTCTTTTTTAGATCGATGTGTTCCAAGAAAAATTGAGTAGCGTAATCTATATGATCGGCTGAAAATACTCCGAGGTATTGTTTGTACGCTTGCTTATTATAATCTAATGAAGTGATGAGGTCTTTTTTAATTACCTTTTTCTTTTTAGAAAGAATTAATACTCTTGCTTTTTTTACAGCTCTACTTTGCTCTACTACTTCAAAATATTCCTCTGCTATGTGCAACATTTTAGGACTAAAATGACGGGTCATAAAAGCGCAAGTAACTGTTACTTTAACCAAAGAGTTTTTTGAGATGTGCTCTAATAAAAGTTGAAAGAGCCCTAATGATTTTGGAATTTTGATTAAGACAATATCCATTTTATTTTTTAAGGTGGAAAGCGGATCGGAGAAGGTAGCTGATGGAAGCTTGTTTGCTTCTGAATTTATATTGATTGCCTTTTCCTGACTTTTGTTTGCCAATATTAATGTTGGTTCAAATGAATTTAAATGGCAGCCCAAAAAGCCAAATCTATCGTTGTAAATTCCAAGGTGTTTTGGTTTTATAGCCCGCTCGTTAAACGACTGTAACAGGTACTCGTCGGCTGCGCTCTTTGATGTCAACGATTTGTCTTCCGAAAAATCATGTCTTTCAATTTTATATTCTATCTCTTCTTTAACCATGCTAACTTCTTTATTTAAACGAATTCTACTTATAACAATGCAAATCGATTGCAAATATAAGAAGTACTGGTGGCATCTAGCGCAAAAAAAATCCCGCTTTCGATTACTCAGAAGTAGGATTTAATGGGAATAGGGTCGACCTGACCATTCCCTTAAATATTTTAGTTGAGGTTGCTTTTCTTCTAATTCAGCCTGTTTACTCTAGTTAGACAGAGTGTAGCAGGAAGGCAAATGTAAATGTTATATTAATCTAGGTGAATTCTGTAAAGCAAAACAAATACGCTTTTATTGAAAGGAGTATGGTTGTTACGATTTAGTACAAAAAAAAGCCCCGTTTTTCAACGGGGCCAATCATAAACCAAACAAGCTAAGGGCATGAAACCCCCAAGACCTGAGCTGCTAAATTAAAAACTTTATTTAATTATAAAACAATTATTTCAGAATTATTTGAAAAAAGGCAGAATCCCTATACTTACTAGCTATTACTGTGTGTTTTTATTAATATTCGGATATAATTAAGATGAAATATTTATTAATAATTCCATTAAAACAGGAATGATTGCAGAAATAAAATAATTAATTTTATTCTCGTAATTAGGAGAACCCAAGGAATGAGCTTTAAGCTATTAAATATTTTTTACGGATCGAAAGTAATCGGTATAGAACTTCACATTAAAGATGCTGACAGTTCTGTAATTCATCTGGTTAGTTTGCTAAAGAAGGATGATATCGTTAAGCTGCTCGATTCTGA
>SPKZ01008784.1_pt1 | contig 11853 bp, 7 predicted proteins | sample 2456571 | NCBI WGS metagenome assembly SPKZ01 (sample SAMN11192286, study PRJNA482655) | marine metagenome | biome: ENVO:00000447; feature: ENVO:00000244|ENVO:00000211|ENVO:00000569|ENVO:00002023; material: ENVO:00002151; isolation source: ocean water from marine abyssalpelagic zone ...
CTTTTCGGCAAGTTGCTTCCCGAAGGATTTTGTCCAGTGTTTCATTTTGTTGATCCATTCACGAAGTTCAGTATCATTAAATCCTGAAATCTGTGTTTTGATATCTGCATCCATTCCCATTGTGCTGTCCCCTTACTTTGTTGTTTGTTGTTTATTTTTTACGCTACTTTAACGGTTCCACCGTCGTTCCAAAGAGTGCCAGAAACCCCAGCACTCGTTGGTAGTAGCATAGTAATTGCGTTTGTTGACATATTGAATCTCATAAGTTCAGTAGCTACACCCCCATTATCAGAAAATTTCTCGAACGTAAATAATCCGTCTTGAAGGTTGAATGTCATGACTCTTTGATTCAATGTGTTACCTGAATCAATCATTACAATTGCTGAACTGGTTGTTCCTTGCAATACAAATCTTGGGTGGGTTCCGAAAGAATTCATGTTATCCCCGAACGTATCCCATACACCATTCAGAATTGTTCCTGAACCTCGTTCGAATTCACCAACCAATGTTAAGTCACCACCACTTTCAAGAGTGGCCGCTAGAACATTGCTACCTGTGAAGAATCTCAATTCGTTTGACGTGCTGAATGTTATCCCTGAACGCTTTGTAGTCATATCCCCTTGCGTAAGTAACCCGTGGATACCCACAGAATTACTGCGTTGGATTCCAATACCTTCACCAGCGTTCATAAGTAGATCACCTGTCATATCTATATTACCTGTATCCGATAGAACGATTGCACCACTTCCAATATCAAGATTGAACGCCCCTGCACCCGCGTTAAACATTCCAATATTAACGTCTTGGGTTTCAACAACAATCATGCGTAGTTCGTCATTACGTGAATCAATTATCCAATGGGCAAAAGAAGCAGTGGCACCTAGTATGTCAATCTGTCCACCTTCAATTCCTGAACCTAGACCATGTAGTGTAAGATTTCCACTCACTGAATTTGAAACACCCGCAATGATACCACCACCATTGGCATTCAAGTTGCCTGCTGTAAATAAGGTTCCTGTGTTCGTGAATGTGAACGCATTGGTATCAGTGTTAGGCCCGATTTCGAAATTAACACCTTGGGATTGCGCACGCCAATAGTTCACTGTCCCACTGTCTGTGGCACCATTCATCCAATCAATGATTCCACCGTCCGTTGTTGTTCCCCCCGATACTCTTAGGATACCACGCTGGAAGTCATTGAACCCCACCCAAACCTGTTGGCTGGAATCCATGTGCATTGAGATCAAACCATTACCTGTGGTGAAAAGTATTTCACCACCACTTGCAACAGATGTTCCAATAGTCATACGTCCTGCATCGTCGTGCGTTGAACCTCGCATACTGACTTGAGCAATATTATTATCAGCGCCCTCTGCAAAATAGAAGTTCAAAGTCGCGGCCGGATTTATGGTTGCAAGCGTCATTCCAACATGGGTTGCTGTTGATACTACAAGGTTATCAGATAAAGAGTTTATAGATGTAGGTACTGTTCCCCCCATCTCTATATTACCGGATGACTGATCTAGTTGAAAAAACGTAGCCGTACTACCTGATCCGTCAGACTTAGAACCCTTTATCTGAAATAGCCCGTCATCAGAGATAAGCGCAGTGCCGTCTTTAGCTGAAGTGCCTGTTGTAAAACCTGAAGATAAATCACGCAGATACATACGTCCCGATACACCAATGGCCGCTGATATTAGGTAATAATTAGTTAGTGTGGTGTTGGTAGTATCCCCGCCCGCAACAATACGTTTTAACGCCCCTGATATAATATCACCTGCGAATGTAGCAGTATCCGTTGTGTTCGATAGAAACAATGTTGCTGTGCCTGCGGACTGCAAGGTTGATGATTCAGTGATACAAAAACCTTCACCTGAATAGTCGTAACCCACAGACCAATTCGTTCCTGTGGTTCCAATGTGTCTGTATCGGGTATAGAGATCGTCATCGTCTTGTGTTGCGTACAGTCTTACTGTTTCGGTTGTACCCGCACCTGTACTTAGATTCGTTATGTACAGAGCGATACCAGATTGAGGTGAACCACCCCCTAAAGCAATCTCGTTTGTTACAATTAGATTTTCGTTAATGGTAACATCGTCTTCAAACGTAGCGTGTCCATCTGTTGCGAAAGCAAGTGCAGTAACTCCACTATTGACCATGAAGTCCATAGTTCCGCCACTGTAAAAAGTGAAATTATCCGTAGTGGCATCGTTAAGATAGATAATGCGTCCACGTGTCAGTGAATCCGTATCCCCGAAATAGATGTAACAGTTCGAGGAACTACCACCTCCAATTGTCATCCCAACTTTTGCTGTGTCGTGCAGGATTCCGAAGTTGTCCGCGTCCGTGTGTATTGGATTTGCTCCAAAGTCCCACGAAGGTGCAATTGTCATCGCACCCTTGAAGAAACTGCTTCCCCAACGATTGGTGTCTGTACCCAAACCTAGCAACCCTAAAAGATCATTTGGACGCACGGAAGTTGCTTGCACAATAAGACGGGACGTTCCATTTGTTTGGAAAATTGTTCCGCTGAAACCGTTCATGTAAATAAAACCACCCTGCGCGTTTATGATGGAATCATTTACGGAATCCGTCAAGGTGATCGTTGCGCTGTTGGTTGTCAAGCTTAGGTTGCCCCCCATACCAACATTCCCTGAAACATCAATTGTGTTTACAGCAAGGGAGGCTGTATGTGCGCTTGCGTCAAGGGTGAACAATGCAACGTCTTGGGTTCCGTCATAAATATTCACAGTCCAATCCGTGGGTGTTCCACCGTCTTGATCGATCCACATCATACCTTCAGCAATATAGGAAGGCGCACCTATCCCAAGGTGATTGGAGTGCCACGCGTCACGTGACATGTTCAAATCACTTGCAAGAACTGTTCCTGTTTTTGTAACGGGATCAATTGTCCCGAAATCACTTTGACTCATTTATAAAATCCCCTTAAACGAAAATTTTTCCGTCGTTATCAACTTGCAAAGTTTGGTTCCCACCACCTGCCAGATCTTGAAGATAAACATCCCCGAACATTCTGGTTTCAAATGCTGAATTAAGAAATGCCATGCGCATGTATAAAAAGTTATCCCCAAGATCGTCGTCATGCCCGAAGAAATTCAAGTGTCCATTGTTGTTGTTAATTGAAAACAGTTTTCTGTCTGCGTCTGCGTCTGTTGATACAAAGTTAATACCCGATCCCGCCATTCCTTCCAGATACAAACGGGTGAAATTAGCACCTGTGGTTAATTGAATCTGCTGGCTTCCACGAAGATCCCCACGCCCCGCCGTTCCATCAAACCATATATTTCCGCCCCCAATATGAACCATGTTTTCAGGATCGCTGTTAAATATCCCAAGGTAATCATCAGTAGCATCAAGGTGAAGCCCAATCGCGGAAGCCTTATAAATTATTTGGGTGTCGATTCCTGCGGACATTCCCCCCAGTTGCGCTATGTCGCTCGTTGGGTCAAAGAACAGTCCCATTCCCAAAGGATCTGAAGGTGAACCTAACCCAATGCGTGCAATTCCGGTGTTGTCTGTTACCACACACATTCCAAAGTTCCCTATTCCTTCGATAATGAAATCATCTGCCAATACACTAAACACTGTTGACGTTGAATCCTTCTGTGCGTGGAAAAACGATCCGCTGTCAGGGCTTGAATGATTAATTGAAACGCGCTTCGAAGCATCAATGTGAAGTGCAAGTACATGCGCACCTGAAAACAATGCAAGCGTCCCGCCTGCGCGGTTCGTTCCAAGTGTCATCACCTGTGTGGTGTGGTCAAGATCCCACCAACCACCAGAAGGATTTGTTACACTTCCCATGTACACTGCGGATTTGTTCAAGTCAGGTGCCATAATAGCAAGCCCTGTGTCACCAACCCCTGCAAGTTTCAAGGTGTCTGAATTCGTTGGTGCAACAGCGGAGTTCCCTGCGCCTTCCTGAATCAACTGCGGGCCGGATATTGTCCCCAAGCTGATTGAAAGCCCCACGGTGTCAATCGTTATTAATGGAACGCTTGTGCTGTTGTCCTTACCAATCCCAAGAACCCATGCGCTTGCACCACCTGAAGTATCCACGTGAAGCATCCCCGCTTCAAGATAGGACGGAAGCCCTGATCCAAGGTTGGTGCTGTCTACGTCTGCACTCCAAAGGTTCAAGCGTGCAGTCAACGCATTTCCGGTTTCAACCGTAGCGTCAATATTTGTTCCAAATCCGTTTTGTGACATTTATATTCCTTTAAAAAAAATTAGATCTTTTTTTGGTTCAGCCCTATTATTGCACAGTTCCATACCCTTTGGCTATCCAGTGAAAGTTTCGAACCACTCGAACCCCCGCGCCGTCACGTATATTCACATCAAATCCGGCTGTATTTATGTTCTTTATTTCACCGTATTCACCAAAAGCTAGATTCTCAATACCCAATGAAACCGTAGGTGTTGTTGGGCCAAAGAAGTCCCCGCCGTGATTTGTGAATCGAATTAAGGTGTCAACTGACAAGTCAGACGTTTCAGCGTCATTGTTGGTTAATTGACGATCTGCCATGTCAAAAATAATACTGCAATTCGTCACAACTGGACTTACATTTGAATTTGTTGTTGTCATTAAAATTCTGAATTTATACGAACGTGTGTTGTAATTATTCAAAATCAGTGTGGTGTAATTACCCCAACCAGTTGATTGATCCCCTGTGTCCCCTGCAATGTCTGCGTTGACAACCGACAGATCCGAAACAGAAATTTGAAGAATTACATTTGTTTCATTTTCAACCGCTTGCGCTAAGTTATTTAAGTCTGAAAGTTTTGTCCACGTATCAAGTGTGTTCCCCTTGGTGAACGTCCCAACCTGCATGTCAAACGTCACACGTGAATTGTAAATTTCACCAAGATCAACTTTGTTTCCAAATTCGTATGAACCTGAACCTGTGATTCCCCCAACACCTTCTGCAAGGCTTGTGACTGCGGACATAGAAGTCCAACCCGCAAGTGTTTCACCGTCTTCAAGGTACAAACTAAATGTTCCTGAAGGAAGTGGATCGTCTTCAATTTCCACAACGTTTGTGAAGGTTCCTGTCCAGTTGGGATCGTCTTCAACCAGTGTTTGGATTACGTTGTATTCAAATATAGACGCGATTGTTGAAGTGAAACTTGCGGGATTATCAGAAAAATGTCCTTGCTGATCCACGGCTTTGATCATGTAAGTACCAACCGCAGACGGAACCAGAACCATTGTTGCAAGTGCTGGAACATTCCCCGAAACTGTCTGTGCTTCCGCCCATGTTACACCCGTTAATCTTGGGGAATAACGAACTTCATAGTGATCAAGATCCACATTTGAAACACCTGTGAATTCGAGTTGCATACTTTCACCTGTAACGAAACCATTCATGGTTGTTACGTCGTCCGGTGGAAGCAATAGTGATTCAATCAGGAAGTCTTTTTCCAAGTAAGGACTTGAACGAAACTTATTGTCACGCGAACGAACGCGGAATTCATACGTTCCTGATTCAGTACCTACCAAGTCAAAGTGTAGGTTCGACGTAACGCCCAAAGGTTCCCAGTCATCAACATCAGAATCAGGATCTTTGAATTCAATTTCAAAATAGGTTACGCGCGGATCAACAACAAGCTGATTTGGCATCAAACCAGCTTGCCATGAAATTGTTACTTTGCTTCGTGCAGTTGGGCCTTCCAAGTAAACTTGTTCTTCCGCTTCCAAATTCACAGGAATTGGCAGTGCGTCTTCAGTTGGGAAAGTTGATGTTGGTTCTGGTGGTAGGTTCAGCCCTTCTTCAACACGTGCATATTTATTTGCATCATGAATCAACCCTGTTATTTCGAACAAATGCTTGTCAACTGGAACAACTGAAATCACACGGAGTTCTTCGGGAACAAGTGCAATCCCTTCAACCACAAACATTGCGCCGTCCAAAGGTGCTGTTGTGAAAAGTGATTCTGTTTCAATCACACTGGTTGGTTCCAATGGTGAAGGTGTTTTCACACCAACTGTTTCCAATGAACCGTCTGGAAGTATCACGTGGATAGTATAGTTGGTTCCACCGTTGGGTGTTAAGTCAATAAGATCGTCCAGTGTCAATTGGTACGTACTTCCAAGATTCAAGGAACTAACGATTCGTCCACCCATGCGATCATTGCTATGACTTGGATCATTAATTTGAACAATATCACTTGGGCGAACCGTTGCACCGTCAAGTCCAGATGTAAACGAAATCAATTCCGCACCGTAGCGATCATTGTCCAAAAGCATTGCCCCAAAACGGCGTGCTTGTCCGCGTGACGTACACGCGAATGCAATCACTTCATTGATACGAACCCCAAAACGTGCCATCAACCATTCAGATTCAACGATTTCAATTTCAGGTTCATACCCCTTGTCAGGGTTCAGCCATGTAACATGGGAAACGCTGTATTTTGATTTCAGGCTTGGAGTCGCACGGTTGAAAATTCCGTCAATCACGTTTGCAGGGGTAAACACTTTAGTTGGATCGGTAGGTGCATCATTCCCGAATTCAACAGTCCCCGTTCCCCAAAACAACATGCCTTGGAATACAGAAACGAACAGTGAAATCATTGCGTATGCGTCACGGCGTTCTGTGACAATTGCGTTGAACGTAAATCTAGGTTCTGTTCCCCCAAATCCATCGTCCACCAAAGCATCACAGTATTGCCCGATTGAATAAAGTTTCCATTTGTTTATCAAGTCAGGACGGATCGTGCGCCCAAGTCCCCAACGTTCATTGGAAAGCAAGTTGTATATAATCCACGCAGGATTATCAGTCCATCCACGCTTGAAAGTACCATCCCAAATTCCTGTGTATTGTCGGAACGTCGGTGAAGTCCAATCGTTGTCATAGTTGCTTGGAATGTCTAGGATCAATCCACGGATTTCGTAGTTTCTGCGCAGTACTTGATCCCCGAATTCATACCCATTGATATGAAGCCCAACAAGTGCTGTGTCTGAGTAGGAAAGTTTTTGATCCACAATTGCGGTGATGGAAGAAAGAATTGTTTTACCTGTTTTCTTTGCGCTTTCAAAATCTTCTGTCACACGTTCAAGGCGCACCACGTAAGTGTGATCCAACCCGTCCGTGAATTCACGCAATGGAATTACAAAATCACGCTCAAAAGGTGCTGTGTTTTTTCCCTTGATTGTCTTTGTAAGTTTTAGAACAAACGCGCCCCCGTCTGATTGCAAGTAGATTTTGAAAGTAACTTCGTTCCCTTTCAGATCTCCCTTGTCAGTTAGAAGCGTAAGTGTTGGAATCAGTATTTTTACACGCAGTGAATCGAACGCACCAATGATCGGTGGTGATTCTTTAGGGTTTCCAAATTCAGCTTCCCCACCCGAAACCGGAACCTCTTGAGTAACAACTCCGAAGCCTTCAATGTGAGGTTGATCAGGGTATCCAACACGCTGTTGAACTGTCACGCCTTCAAAGTTAAGTGTCCCGTCTGCGTTCATTAAAGGAACGCCGTCAAAGTAAACACTCTTTTCAGGATTTACTAGATCGGAAAGCCCAATGATCGGCCCTTCCCCAATCGCGTCCAACAGTCTTGCAGTTGTCGCACTGTACAACGTGTTTCTAGCTTCTTTAGGTGCTTTGGGTTTGTCCCCACCTTTACCACCACCCTTATTTCCTTGTAACGGATTTCTCATTATTTTGTGTATTCCAGATAAACGTTGTATAGATCACCATCAACTAATTTTGCACTTCCAATATCCCAAGCCCAATGTGTGAATGATCTTAAAACAGAAGGCGTTTTGAATATGGAGCTGTTCGGCGGTGGTGGAACCACCCCTGCGTCCCAATCTTCTGGAACCGGATCAACTTCAAATTCTTGACCATCAAAATTGTCAACAGACAATGTGACGAGATCCCAAACAGGGTTGTCCGTAGCTCTTTCAGTGATTCGGATTCGATCAAAAAAGTTGATCGGTAAATCTCTGTGTTTGATTACAACTTCAAGTCTTCGTTGACCTTCCACAATACGTTCTGCAATCTGCGCAATTGTTTTTTCACGGAAGGCTTGGTTCGAAATAGAACCATAGGGTGGAATAACATCTGCAACGTCCCCTTTTGGATCGTCTGGTGCAATAGGTGCATAAAGTTCTACCCCCATTCCAGTGTAAAGAATTCCCGTAGCTGGATCGGTACGTTCCCCAACGCGCATTATTGACAGCAATTCCGCGTTACTTTCCACGTAGTCCGTTGGTGTCATTTCTTCTGTATAAAGCCCAACCTGAATCAATTGTGATCCGGTACGTATCAGCCCAAATGGGAGTGGTACTGGTTGCCCTTGCTCTGTCGTGTTGCCTTGACCACCCAGAACCCCGTTGCGTTGCGCTGTAGGGTCTTCACGGTTGCCAATGTCCCCTGTGCTTGGTACGGGTGTAATTAAGGACGTAACGCCCCCAAGCGCAATTGCGCCCCCAAGCAATGCAATCTGTCCGTATGAAATTCCGGCAAATGCTGTTGCGGATAAACCACCTGCACCACCAGCGGCCAGTCCGCCCCCAATGGCCGCAGGGGCCGCGACTACGGCAACCGCAATCAATGCGACTCCAAGAATCACCTTACCGATCCCACCTTTACCGCCACCCTTCGCACCTTCCAGTGCGGGGACAATGTGAAGATCAGTGCAGTTGTCCAGTGTGACACGAAGCATGTCACCGTCAATGCTTTCTTCGTCACGCCAAACCGTCCAATCACCTTGGGCAATTGTTGAAAAGAAACCTTGCAACTGGTGTCCCAGTGCTTCGATTGCTTCTGAAGGACGTTCTATATCAAGACGGAATTCTTTTCCGTAAGTTTCCCCGAGTGATCCATGTAAATGTATTGTTTTCATAATTAAATAAACTTTGTGTAACGCGCCCAAAAATCAATGTGCTTTACCCAACGCGTGATTGGTTCGCGCCGTGACAGTGACGAAAGATCGCAACCTTCAAACGCGCAAAGGTGATGCAGTAATAAATCGTTCCCAAGGTAGATCCCCGCGTGGTTCGGGACAGGGCTTTTTATACTAAAAAAAGCAATGTCACCTTTGCGCGGGTGGTTCCGTACATCGAACTTTTCAAATCCAGCAAACTCCAAAAAATCTTCGTATAAGTTTTTGCCTTGCGTCCACCATTCCCAATTGCGCGGGATGTCTGGAACATCTTCGTTCATTTCTTCAGCGTAGAAATCACGGATCAACGAATAGCAATCTGTTATACCGTGACGAAATCCACGCCCTACCAACGGCGCACGTTCAACACCCTTCCCCCAATAAAACGGTTGTGTGCATCGTTCGCCGTCTGTACTCAAAATCCCCCAAGGAAACCCACATGCTACTTGGGACTTCATATCCGGTTCCGTTGGGTAGTCAGGCCCGTTGGGGTGCGAGTGCATGAAGCACTTTATTTTATCTTTGTACTTAACAAAAACGCTTGGTGAAACTGCAAAGTGCTGTTCCGGTGTTGGTGAAATGTTTTCACACTTCACGAATTCTTCACCTTCTAAAATCAACGCACATGCTTCATGCGGAAACTTTTCTTTTGCGTACTCTCTGAACTGTCTTTCCATTTCCGGTGTCATAATCATTCCCATTCATCGTGGACGTTTAGAAACCGCAGGGTATCCATGGAAGGGAAGTGCATTTGCAATGAATGACGTTCCCGTCACACCCCCGCTTCCGAATCTAGGATCGCAACCAGTAGAAACACGCTTACTGCAAGTATCTTCTGAATTTGTTTTCCCACCTGTTCCGTTTACGTCGAAATTTTCTTCGTCTGCGTAGGGGCATGTTACCCCTTCATAGTTGAAGGCTTGTCTTATTGAATCCCAGCGTCTGTATGTGTGATCGCAAAAATCACGGTTGAACGTCCGCTTGGGAAGCTGTACATTTTCATGATCCAAGTGGGAAACTAATTCATATTCCACAAAGATTTTATTTTGATTCACCTTACGATCAATTTTGAATCGATCATAAGAAAGAACTTCGTTTGTTTCAAACCCCGTGGGTGCGTCTGTGAACTTTGCAAGCGTAACCATGCGCACAACTTCAGCACCCAATAAATCGTTGTAATCAATATTGAATACTGAAAACGCACTGAACACATTTGACACACGAAGGGTTGGTGTTGGAAACGCCACTGCACTGTTCCACTCAAACCCGCTTGCGTCAATGTCAATGGGAATATAATCATGCCCCTGAAAGGAAACGAATTGGGCGTTCGCTGAATCTGAAGAAGATGTGAAAAAAAACGTTTCAAAAATTCCCAAGGAATGCAACGAAAGCTGGAACAATTCAACTAAGTCCCCCGCGTCCGATTTTTGTATGTCTTCACTTATTGTTGCCATTAGAGATCAAATACCTGTTCAAAGGTTGTGGTTAACGTCGAAACGTTCAATGTCTTCGAAAATGTTTCCTTGTACCCGCCACGCATACGAACTTTTATTTCCGTCCCTGTTGGGGGTGTCCATAAAAATGCTTCGTTCGCGCCACGGAGATTCAAGAAGTTTTTAATTGTGGTTATGGTTGCAAGTGGGGTGTTCTTCCAGCTAAGGGGCCATTTGTCCCGCACGGAGTTAAGCCCATCACTACTAATTTGCTCGTAGCCTTCGCCAAAGCCCGCTGAAAGGTGTCTAAACGTTTTTGTGTACCCAACACCCACCGTTGGTATGAATTCGTCCCCTACGGGGAATGTCTGTGTTGCCATTCTTTATTCCTAATCAAACACTTGTTGTCTGTTCAGTTGATTTCCTGCGCGTTTTTGCTTGCGTATGAAATTGGTCATAGATGTTTCCAAGGCACGTTCAAGTTCAATCGCAACTTGTCTTCCTTGGTCTGCTCCAACTTCAGCGTCTTCAGCACCTTCAACAGTCACGTTGATTTGTGGTGCAAAGACATTTGTACCCCCACCACCCCCACTTGCTTGTACTCCCAAATCACCGTTGGATAAACGCTTCAACGGTAGAATTCCTTCTGGCCCTGCTTCACCTGCAACACCCAAACCGTTGTTGGTTTGGAACGCCACTGGATCATTCACAATCCCGCCCTGTGCAAAGAACGAAACGCCTTGACTATTGTATGCCCCACCTGTTGCGTTTTCCTGAATTCCACCAGCGAAAGCCCCACCACTGGCAAATCCGAATGCGCCCAAGATAGGCTTCAAAATCGCTTGCTGTATAGCAATGCGAATCATTTGGTCAATAATGCTGTTTGCGAAATCTGCAAAGTCAAGTTTACCTGTTTTTACAAAACTTGTCAAAGCGTCTTCCATTCCACTGAACGCATTCATGACAACATCGAACGCAGATGATCCAACATCTGCGAAATCTTCCATCAACGCACGTCCGGCATCTGTGATCCCTGCTCTCACAGTCAGATTGTTTTGGTGCTGTTGAATACGTATTTTTTTCAGTGATTCTATTTTTGCATCGTCAATGATCAATCCACTTGCACGCATATCACGTGCTAGTGCATCGACTTCAATTCCAATGCGCTGTGCTTCTGTTCCTGCATTACGGACTGCGATCAGATCGCGTTCCGCTTGGATGATTTGATCGATTTGTTGCGCGCCTGCATCTTCAGCAAATCGCATATCAGCAAACTTTTCAAAATTTGCGAAGTCTGCGCCCATGAAGGTATCACCACTTGGGAACAGATCCTTCAAGGCTTGTTTGATCCCTGTTAGGTTTTGGGCAAGGTTCGTCAATCGAACCAATTCGTCAACTTGTTGCTTGGTGAATCTAGCACCCTTTGCTTCAAGATCGTTTAGTTCGTGTTTGATACGAATACGGATACGTTCGGCTTCCGTTGTTGCCATTGTGATTTCTGCTAAACGCCCCA
>SPKZ01018446.1_pt1 | contig 11847 bp, 13 predicted proteins | sample 2456571 | NCBI WGS metagenome assembly SPKZ01 (sample SAMN11192286, study PRJNA482655) | marine metagenome | biome: ENVO:00000447; feature: ENVO:00000244|ENVO:00000211|ENVO:00000569|ENVO:00002023; material: ENVO:00002151; isolation source: ocean water from marine abyssalpelagic zone ...
ATAATCTTGCTGCCACATTAAATGAATTACAGGCTGACGAGCAAAATCCATTTGTTTATTTACCTGAGGTAGGTAATTCCTACTTTACTAGCTATAGCTTAAAAATAAGACAATCAGCTTTAGGGCGAGCCTGGCTTACTAACCCTTGGTATGGAGCAATGGGAACAGCTCTACCTTATGCGCGTGTTGTCGCCCAACGTATTAAAGAGCAAAGTATTGCTGATGTGAATAAGCAAGAGCGTGCCGTAGTTATTATTGGTGATGGCGGTTTTCATTTTCAACTCAATGAACTCATTCATTTTTTAAAAGATAAAACAGACGTTACTATTATTTATATGCGTAATAATATTTTCCATTTAGGAAAAAGCGGCAATGGCAAGATTTATCATTGTAATGATAACGACTTTGATGTTCATCATATTATTTCGGCTTATCAAGGTCAGTCAAAAACGTGTACAACAGTGGGAGATTTTAAAGAGTGCTTTACCTATTTTAGTCAAATGTCTGGAATATCGTTAATTGAGATTTTAGCTGAGCCAGTTGAAGAGAAACAGTGTCATGAATTGAAACTGTTAAACTTGTATATTAAGTCCAAAAATGGTCAAGCTGATGCGCTAATGAAATGGCAGGAGTTAACCCAAGTGATATAAGGTGAAATTTACAAACTTCGTATACTAGGTACATAAAATAGAAAATTTTGATGAAGATAGTGTAGAATACTTACATTAGCTACATTTTTATAGAATTTGATATGACCACTCTGCGTAAACAACATGAATCTAACTTGGTTCAAGTCTTTAAACGTTTATTAAAAGAACAATGCTATGGCTCGCAAGGGCAGTTGGCTAGCGCTTTGTCAGAGCAAGGTTTTGTTAATATGTCACAAGCAAAAATATCTCGTTTACTTTCTAAGTTAGGCGCGGTGAAAACCCGTAATGCTAAAAACGAGATGATCTATATTTTACCGGATGAGTTAGCCGTACCCAAGTCAAAACAATCTATAGAATCTGTGGTGTTGAGTGTTAAACACAATAGCATGCAAATTATTTTGAAAACCGGCATTGGCGCGGCACCCTTAATATCTAGAATGTTAGATAGTATGGGGGAATCAGCAGGTATTTTAGGGACTTTGGCTGGCGATGATACTATTTTTATTGCGCCGATTAACGTTGATCGCATTGAGGAAATAACGCAAGAAATTCGTGATTTATTAGGTGTTAAAAACAATCTGTAAATTAAGAAATACAGGATTAAAAAATTATAAAAGTGGATTACTTATTTGGTTTTTAAATTTTACCATCATTTTTTTGTCAGTGGCGTTTTTTCAAAAAAAGGGCTTATCCAGATAATAACCCCTTAGGCACTAGTTCATCATATCACCAGCCTTTATTTTTTATTCTTTTTAAAACTAAACTTTTGCCCACCTAATGCGGCTTCATACATTAACCCGCCTTTAATGAAAGTAAAGGTAGCCATGCCATTTTGGTATATTCCTTGTTGTTTGTTTTTATCTGGGCTAGTTGCTGCACCAGCAGACGTTCCAGTAGTACTCGTTTTTGCATTTGCCCCAGCGTTGATAGCGACCGCTGATGCTTGTGCGCTAAACTCAAAGTTACCGTTAGTGAAATTGTCATAAGCTTTCTTGTTTTTAAAAAAAATAATCTCACTAAAAGCTTGTCCGCCTAATTGAAAGCCTATGGTAATTTGTACCATGGTTGTCGTGCCTGTTTTTCTACCGTGTTTATATACGCTCCCTTCACCGTAAGAGCCGCCTATGCCAAAACCTCCTTTGCCTATGGTTGGGAAAATAGCATAACCGTATGCTGTATCGAAAAAGGTGTTAACTTGTGCTGATTTTTTGAAGTTAGCCACGGCTTTGGCGTTATCATCGGCTAATGTGACATTTGAAAATATGAATACGATTAGCGCTAAAAATATTTTTTTCATGGTAAGCCTATTTAAAAGTTAAGGTTAATTGTCTTTGGTAATAATAGCCTTATTTACTCTTAAACTAAATTCATCAGTGTAATATTTTTCTGCTAATTGGTTTTTTATGACATATACCCATGCCACTTCAAGATGCAGGCTTCAGCTGGAATTTGAAACGCCTTTAGGCAAGGCTGAGCAAATCATTGCACAATTTCAAGTGTGCTAACCATTATCTATGCCAACAAGCTTTTACCCGCGCTCGTTAGTCAACAAAAAAACTTGCTTATAACGGCCGGCTACCTTTATTTTTATCTTTATCTTGTGGCCGTGATCCAAGGTATATTGTTAAAAATATTACCTTTTCTAAGTTATAGCCATTTATAGCAAAAGTGCTTGATAAATTTTCATGCGATAAAAACTATTCCTCATATGCATGAGTTCTTAAAGAAAAAAAACATGGCCAATGGCTGTTTTACTTAGATATTATGACTGCATGATTTTGTTTTATACACTGGTTATACCAAGTGCTTATTGGCTGCTGTCATTGTTATTGTTAATCGAGTTTTCGTGGTTGCTCTACCTTATGATTAAATCAATGAGTTTGTATTTTTTAACGCGAACTAAAATTAATTCATCTGTTAATGAATAGCTTGAGTATAATTGCTTTTTTGACCGATAATAACTTGATTTTTTTGCTACAATAAAGGAAGGTTAGTAATAGATTTTTAAGCAATATGAAGTGGTAAACTTATGGAGTATGAATTTATACATGATGCAATAACAGGTGAAGCAAAGGCTCGCTTTTCTTTTGAGCATGAAGTCGTTGGTCCGTGGATTGAAGTTGAGCTAGGGCATGATAGTGCTAAGTTAGCACAATTGTTAACCGCCATTGATAATGTTGAGAAAGGTCAGCAAAATGAAGTTTTTATTACTGGCCATGAATATTCAGTTGCTATTAGCCAAGAAGACGTAGAAATTCACACCAATGCTAGCTTAAATGGCGCAGAGCCTTTGGCTGAAATGTTAACAGTTGATCATATTCATTACGATGAAAGTGAAAGTGCTGCTTGTGGTATTGAAGACTTTAGGGCGTTATTACTGTCATGGTCAAAATTTACTAATAACTTACCCTCTTAAGTTATTAGTGTGGTAATGCCTCGATTTATATCATCTACAATATTTTAAGCATAATAAGTATGGGTGATAGCCATTAAATCAATAGAGGAAAATCAATGTGTCAGCCAGATCATCATTACAAAAAATAATACCAGTACAGCGTTAAAAGATAAGATGTAAATAAACCCTTTTAAGCCTTCCTTTAAACTATAGCCTCTATCATCTAAATAGCGCCACCAAATAGTGCACATTATTATGGGTAAAAGAAAGAACAGTTTGATCATTTTATACTCCTATTTCTATTACTTTTTGTTCTGTTTTTTCGTGCCAAGGCGCCACTTTAAACAACATTAACATGCCTGGAACCGCTAAGGCGGTGCATAAAAAATAAAATTGAGTCCAACCAATTTGTTCGACAATAAAACCCGTTGTGGCATTAGCAAATGTTCTAGGTAAAACCGCGAGGGCGGTAAAAAGTGCTATTTGTGTCGCGGCAAAAGCTGGATTGGTTGTGCGGGCGATAAAGGCGGTAAAAGCTGCGGTACCTAAACCTACACCAAGGTATTCAAATCCCATTGCTATCGCTAAAGCATAGTTGTTATGACCAATTTCAGCAAGTGCAGCAAAACCTAGAATACTGGCAATTTGTACAAAGCCAAAAAGCCATAAGGCGCGGTTTATACTGAGCTTTATCATGACTATGCCACCAACCACTATCCCTATCGTCATGGCAATCATTGATGATGTTTTGGCAATAACACCAATTTCCGTTTTACTAAAGCCCATATCGATAAAAAAGGGTGTTTGTAGTGCGGTGGCCATATTGTCGCCCAGTTTATATAACACTAAAAAAGCCAAGGTAAACCCCGCTGATTTTAAGCCATTACTTTGGATGAAATCTTTAAAAGGCAAAACAACAGCGTCTCGCAATGATTTAGGTGCGTTGTGCTCAGTATCTAACTCTTTAATAAAGAGTGTTAGTAGAATACCTAACACCATAAAGACAGATACAATAATAAAAACCGATTGCCAACTGATGTGATCAGCAAGAATAAAAGCTAATGAGCCCGGCACTAAACCAGAAAAACGATAAGCTTGTACATGAATAGAGTTGCCTAAACCTAATTCATTATCAGGTAATAGTTCTCGTCGATAAGCATCCAGTACTATGTCTTGACTGGCACTGAAAAAAGCAACAGCGGCGGCAAGGTAGGCAACCGACCAGATATTCTCTATTGGGTTTACCATACCAAAGGCGGCAATTGAAATCAGTAGTAAAATTTGTGTGGCTAACATCCAACTGCGTCTTCTTCCTAGCCCCCCTAAGGAGTATCTATCCATTAATGGTGACCAAAGAAACTTCCACACATAAGGAATACCAATTAATGAAAACAAACCTATTTCAGCTAAAGAAACACCTTGGTCTCTTAGCCAACCGGGCACTAGTTGGTAAAGAACAAACAAGGGCAAGCCTGAGCTAAAACCCGTAAATATACAGATCAGCATTCGCTTGTTTAGAACCGCTTGTTTAAAAGAAGAGGGCATTCACAGGTTACTTATTTAGCAGGTGATTTATAAGTTTAAGCTTATCAGAGTGTTGTACTAAGCAGAAGCCTATTATGACAGAATAGCACAATGTTAATTTAAGTAATCGGTCGCCAACCAATGCAATCAATAGGGTAACTACCAGTGCCATTAAAAAAATCTATGCAGGTATTCATTTCGCTTTTGAAAAATAAATTTTGTTGTAAAGCTTGACCACCATGTAGGCTAACCTGATGAATTAAATGCCAAAATACTCGTTCTTTAGCTGTGCTTGGCGTTTCATCAGTGACATTTAAATAGGCCCATTCTGTCATTGTGTCTACGATGAATTGATCTAACTCAGTGTAATGTAAAGCTTGCTCACTAACCGCGTTAATATATGCACTCATTTGTGTTATTTTTTCATTAATAAACTGCTCGATTATCATGAATTGTTCCTTGGGTGCGCTCCTTGCTTCCTTGAATAAAAATGTTAGATAAAATATTAATCTGAATGAGCGAAGTGTGATTTTGTTATTTTATTTTCTTTGGGAAAGAGATTAATACAAAATTACCAGCTGCTCCGATTAACGGATACCTTTATTTATCGGTGATAATCTGTTTATTGTCAAAAAAATAACGGGTGATTTTATTGGTACTTTAGTATGAGGAAGCTCTGTTATTCTGCTGGTAATAGCGTTGCCCTGAGCAATATGATCGGCTCTAGAGGTACATCTTCCCAACCAATTGTTTCGTTGTAATCGGTTTTTACTTTTGCTATTGCCTCCAGTACTTCTTCACCTTCAATAATCACGCCAAAAACAGCATAGCCCCAATGTCTACCAGGATCTAAGTTAGTATTATCGTTAATATTAAAAAAGAACTGACGATTGGCGGTATGAGGGCGGTTTTCTTTTGCCATAGCAATGGTGCCTATCTCATTCTTTAAACCATTACCTGATTCATTAACAATATTTTGGTTGGATTTTTTTGCGGTAAAGTCAGCATCATAACCACCTCCTTGTACAATAAAATCTTCGATAATGCGATGAAAAATGGTGTTGTTATATTCGCCAGTAATCACATAGGTTAAAAAATTATCAACGGTAATTGGCGCTTTAACTCGATCGAGTTCTACAATAATAATCCCCATTGATGTTTCTAACTTTACTTTTGGGTAAATATTGGTTGGATCAATGGCAATGTTTTTAGCATTTATTAGCGTAGTAAATAACACCAAAGTAAAAAAAATTGTAGCAGTAATTATAATATTTTTCATTGGATAATCTCGATTAGATTCTAGGTTATTTCAAAAAATTGTTAATCTTTTCATTGGCTAAAATTTGTTGTAGTAAATTGGCTAGACGTTGATTGAAATTACGCTCAAACACAGCAACGTCAGCTTGAAAAGGTCCCTTACTATTACCACGATTTTTAAAGGTACTTGTTAGTGTTTGTACACTATTGTTAATCGTTACTTTCAGTACTATTTCGGTTTGCACTTGATAACTCATTGTTTCTTGCGTAACACTTATTACCGCTTTTTCGATAGCGATATTAATAGTATTTACTGCACTGGTTTGAATGGTTAACCCTTGTTGTTGCCAATGTTTACTTAAACTTTTTTTAATAATATCTTCCAGTCTATCTTGGGCTGAAAACAATGTTGCCGCTTCACCTGTCCGTAATATTTGCACGATGTGATTTGCGGTACGCATATCGACAACATTAAGCGTTGCTTGCTGATTAATATGCTGATTTTCTGACAGGGTAATCATTTCAGGGGCAATAATTAAATGGCTTGGTGCATTAGCACAGCCGCTTAATATAAAGATAAAAATTAATGAGGCAATGGGTAGTAATAAATGTTGTGTTTTCATTTAAATAGTTCGCTTGTTGTGTATAAATAATACCAATCAGATTAATTAATGGTTCAAATTTTAATGAGGATAAATTTTCAAGAACAAGGCGCTTGATTGAGCAATAGCTGGCTATTGTGATTGCAAGCAACGATGTTATTGGATATTTAGAACATTTAAAAAGATCACTTAGTTAGCCTGATTGATATAACATTATTTAATTGCGGATTGTGTAACAAACTTTTCGTTACTTGCAATGAGTTTTTCATTACCAAAAATACGTTTTAATTTTATGTGATAAGCCAGTTGACGGTTACCGATAATACGTAACTCCCCACCTTTTTTTAATACCCTATAGCTGTCTTTGAACATTTGCCAGGCAATATGATCTGTGGTGGCTGTTTGTTGATGAAAAGGGGGGTTACATAGAATTAAATCGACACTATTACTCTCTATATTGGTTAGACAATCATTTAAGTGAAATTGGCATTGTGTTGCTAATGCTGGCAAATTCGTTTCAATATTAAGTTGAGCACTAGTGATTGCCATGTGTGATTCATCAACAAACTGAATACTGGCCGTTGGTTGATTCGCTAATATAGTTAAACCAATAACACCATTACCACAACCTAAATCAATCACCTGACTATTTGGCTTCACCTTAGGTAAGTTTTCAATAAAATAACGGGCACCAATGTCGAGTTTCTCGCGCGCGTAAACATTGGCGTGATTACTCATAGAAAAGTCACAATTTAAGGTCTTATTAGCCAATGTCCAAACGGTTGGAAAAGGAGAGTTATGCGTTTGTTTTTGATCAAATTGGCAAAAGACTAAACGGGCTTTTTTTACCGCTAATGATGTTGTGGTAGTACCTAAATATTTTTCAAACAAGGTTAACGTTGAACGATGAATGTCTTTGGCACGATCACCAGCAATAAAGACAGTGTTTTTATCTAAAGCTTGCTGCTCAATACTCTTTTTTATTTGGATTAACTGTGCAATTAATAAGGATTTGCTTTTTGGTATTTTAAATAAAATAATATCAATATCTGTGGGTAATGAATCTAAGCAATTGAGTTGAGTTATATTGGTAGCATTAAGTTGATTCTGACTAATGTTATGAGCAATCCCTTGGCTGCTAACATATGAATCATTAATACAAAAAACGTCAGCTTTATTACTTAGAAAGTTACTAGGCAAATTGTTAGGTAAATCCGCCGTTACAGGAGAACAAAAACTGGTGGTGAGTGCGCCAAAGGCATCATTAAAAATGAGTACTTTAGCGTTATCACCAACTAATTTTTTCTCTTTAATATAATTAAGTAGATATTCATCACTTGCATCCCAAGCTTGTAAACTACGGTTCACTTGAGCTAAAGGAAAACGGGAAAGTTTTAGTTGTTTATCATTTACAAAGAAAGGGCTTAGCATAGTAAAGGTATGAGTGACAATGAATGGGCAAGCTATTGTGACATATTTACACTGATATCGCGTTAATTTTTGTTGCTTCTAGCCACTAATATTTATTAAAATAAAACCTTAATGACACCATCGAGTTAGTTATAAATAGCGTGCTTTTATGTTTTATGCATAGCATCTCGTCGTAAGTTAGCTAAAATTAGCGGTGTCCCCACTTTATCTAGAGAAAAATAATGTCTATAGCTACAGCAATTGAAGAAAAACTATTGTCTGCGTTTTCACCGCTACACCTAGATGTGATTAACGAGAGTAACAATCATAACGTACCGCCGGGCAGTGAATCTCATTTTAAAGTAACCATTGTTTCAAATAATTTTGAAGATGAACGGCTGATCAAACGCCATCGTGCAGTTAATTCTGTGCTGGCAGAAGAGTTGGCTGAAAAAATTCATGCCTTAGCTCTACATACCTATACGGAGAAAGAGTGGCATGATTACTACGAAGCAAACACACCGTTATCGCCAAATTGTTTGGGTGGTGGTAAATAACTATGGGTTGCTAGTATCGAGTGGTATAGTTTCGAAATGAAGTACTAGCTCGACAAGTATTTCGTAACTCGGCACTGTTCATCTGGTCATACCTCTTCAAGCTGAGAGCAAGGTACAATAGCGAAAATTTTTATTCTTTATAAAAACAATCAAAAAAGGTTTTCTTATGGTAATCAAGCCAAAAATTCGTGGTTTTATTTGTACTAACGCTCATCCAGTTGGTTGTGAAGCGCATGTGAAAGAACAAATTTCTTATGTGAAAAGTCAAGCGTTTAGTGAAACAGGACCAAAAAATGTTTTAGTGATTGGTGCTTCTACTGGTTATGGTTTGGCTTCACGGATTACTGCTACTTTTGGTCATAATGCCAGTACGTTAGGTATTTTCTTTGAAAAACCACCGACGATAAGAAAAACCGGCTCAGCAGGTTGGTATAATACCGCTGCTTTTCAAAAAGCGGCTGACGAAGCGGGTGTTTATTCGAAAAACATTAACGGCGATGCTTTTTCTCATGCGATTAAAGCGCAAGCAATTGCAGCCATTAAAGCGGATATGGGTAAAATTGATTTAGTGATTTATTCTTTAGCGTCACCACGTAGAACAGATCCAGATACTGGTGAAGTATACTCTTCAACGCTAAAGCCAATAGGTCAAAGTGTCACCACTAAAAACTTAAACACCTCAAAGCGTACTATTGATTCAATCTCTGTTGAAGCGGCTAATGATGCTGAAATTCAAGGCACTATTGATGTAATGGGTGGTGCCGATTGGGAGTTATGGTTGAACGCATTAAAAGATGCTGACGTATTAGCAAATGGGGTTAAAACCGTTGCTTATACTTATATTGGTAAAGAGCTAACATGGCCAATTTACGGTAAAGCAACCATTGGCAAAGCCAAAGAAGATTTAGATAGAGCAGCAACCGCTATTAATACTGCCACGGCTGAGCTTGATGGCCAAGCACGAGTTACCTCATTAAATGCGGTGGTAACACAAGCTAGCTCAGCAATTCCAATCATGCCACTATATATTTCTGCTATGTTTAAAGTGATGAAAGCAGATGGTACCTATGAAGGTTGTATTGAGCAAATTTCAAACTTGTTTAAAGAAAATATTTATAGCAATAGTCCACGTCTTGATGAACAAGGGCGCTTCCGTCAAAACTACAAAGAACTTGAAGATAGCGTGCAGCAACGTATTACGGATATTTGGAATACTGTTGATACCGACACCATAGATGACATGACTGATTACATTGGCTATCACAATGAATTTTTAAAATTGTTTGGTTTTGGTATTGATGGTGTTGATTATGATGCTGATCTGAATCCAGAAGTAGAAATTAACAATTTAAGCTAATGTTTTAGCAAACCAAAATTACTTACTAAAAACCGATGCATTGTCATCGGTTTTTTTATGTCAAAAATATAGAGGTAAATCCAATAATGGTTTCTACCGTGTATGGTTATTTAACTCTATTACCTAGAAAGCTTTGGTGCAGTAAACTTGTGATTTGTCACTCGAATGAAACTGAGATTAATGTACCTAATGTACCTAATGTGCCGCGTTGTAGAAAATAATTGTTCATCACTTGATTAGCGTGTTTATGCTGACATCAGTTGTCAAAACTAAGTCTTTAGGATGAAATTTCTCAACTAAATTGACCGGTAAAAAATAATGGTTTTATATCTACCCCTTACCGAAGGCTGTTTTATAGTCAAAACATGTAACTATAGCCTAAAGTATAATGAAAATTTATCTCTGACCGTAGAATAAAATGGGCTTTTTGTGGTAGTATTTGCGCCAGAAAATTTTAACTTAGAGCCAGTGGGTCTAAAAATTATCACCTTAACTTTTATTAAGGTGAAATTTATAGTCTTACTGAAATACACTGAAATTGGCGGCTTTATTTTATCTAATTGATATTTAAGTGTTTTATAACGCTTGAATTAATTAGATAAGTTAAGAAACTAATTTTTATACTCCCATCAAAAGTAGTGCAAGTGTTATGATTACAATAAAAAAAGGCTTAGATGTTCCTGTTAAAGGTACACCACAGCAGGTAATCCATGATGGTCCGTCCATCAAAACCGTTGCAACATTAGGTGAAGAGTTTGTGGGTATGCGTCCAACCATGTTTGTTAAAGTGGGTGATCGCGTTAAAAAAGGTCAGGTGATTTTTGAAGATAAAAAAAATCCTGGCGTTAAATTCACAGCTCAAGCTGCCGGTGTTGTTAAAGAAATCAACCGTGGTGAAAAACGTGTTTTACAATCTGTAGTGATTGAAGTAGATGGCTATGATCAAATTACGTTTACCAGTTACTCAGCTAATGAATTAGGTGCTATTTCTCGTGAAGAAATAGTGAAAACCCTAGTTGACTCTGGCTTGTGGACTGCGTTAAGAACTCGCCCATTTAGTAAAGTACCAGCAATAGACTCGACTGCAGTAGCCATTTTTGTTAGCGCTATGGATACTAATCCTCTTGCGGCTAACCCTGAAGTTGTTATTGGTGAACAAAGCGATGCGTTCAAAAATGGTTTAACCATTTTATCTCGCTTAACTGACGGTGAATTATTCGTTAGTAAAGCGCCAGGTGCGAACATTCCTGTTACTGATGCAGTGCAGGTAAATGAATTTGCCGGTAAACACCCTGCAGGTTTAGTGGGAACACATATCCACTTCTTAAAACCTGCTAGTGCGGACAAGTTTGTTTGGCACCTTGGTTATCAAGATGTTATTGCTTTTGGTAAATTATTTACCTCAGGTGAGCTTGATAGCACTCGTGTTATATCATTGGCTGGCCCTGCGGCAAAGAACCCTCGTTTAATTCGTACGGTACTTGGTGCTAGTACGGCAGAATTAACAGCTGGTGAAGTCACTGACGGTGAGTTACGTGTTGTTTCTGGTTCATTATTAATGGGCTCAATTGCGAGCGCTGTACACGGCTATCTAGGTCGTTATCACGTACAAGTGTCCTTGCTACTTGAAGGGCGTGAAAAAGAATTTATTGGCTATATGTACCCAGGGTCAAATAAATTTTCAGTAACTCGTGCTTACCTGTCTCATTTCTTCCCGAAGAAATTATTCAATATGACCACCACCACTAATGGTAGTGAACGTGCCATGGTGCCAATTGGTAACTTTGAACGTGTTATGCCTTTAGATATTTTACCTACCATGTTATTACGTGATTTAGTTGCCGGTGATACCGACACAGCACAAAAACTTGGTGTATTAGAGCTTGACGAAGAAGATTTAGCGCTTTGTACATTTGTTTGCCCCGGCAAAACAGATTACGGCGTATACCTTCGTGATTGCCTAACCACAATTGAGAAGGAAGGTTAGTCATGGGCGTGAAAAAGTTTATTGAAGATATAGAACCGCATTTTGAAAAAGGCGGCAAACACGAAAAGTGGTTTGCTCTTTATGAAGCGGTAGCTACCGGGTTATTTA
>SPKZ01013682.1_pt1 | contig 11842 bp, 24 predicted proteins | sample 2456571 | NCBI WGS metagenome assembly SPKZ01 (sample SAMN11192286, study PRJNA482655) | marine metagenome | biome: ENVO:00000447; feature: ENVO:00000244|ENVO:00000211|ENVO:00000569|ENVO:00002023; material: ENVO:00002151; isolation source: ocean water from marine abyssalpelagic zone ...
GGGTGTAAAAAAGAAACAACACAAATCAAGAAAGACAGTAAGAGAAGTTGGTTCACTGGGTCCAATTTCACCACAAAGTGTCATGTATACAGTTCCAAGAGCTGGACAAATGGGATTCCATCAAAGAACAGAATATGATAAACGAATTTTGGTAATGGGTAATACTAATGATGAAAAAATAAAAATTAATCCAGATGGTGGATACAAACACTTTGGATTAGTTAAAGGAGACTTTATCATTCTAAAAGGATCAGTTCCAGGAACGTATAGAAGATTAATCAAACTAAGAAGTCAAATCAGAAATGCCCCAGCAAAAGTTAAGAAACCAAATATTTTGGAGGTAGTCATATGATGAAAACTACAACTTACACAGCTACTGGGACAAAAGACGGTGAAATAGAACTTCCACTAATATTTTCAACTCCATTTAGAAGAGACTTGATTCACAAAGCTTTCACTAATTTAACATCACACAAATTCCAACCACAGGGAAGACATCCAAGTGCAGGTCAAGATGTAGTTGCAGACTCAAATGATCCTCCAACAGGTCAAGGTGTATCTCGTGTTGCCAGAATGCAAGGTGGTGGTGGCGGAAGACAAGGTCAAGGTGCAGAAGTTGCATCAACTAGAAGTGGAAGACAAGCACATCCACCAATTGTAGGTAAAGTAATTTACAAAAAATTAAACAAAAAAGAGAATAAACTAGCATTATGTTCTGCAATTGCTGCAACTGCATCAAAAGAACGTATAGCATTTAGAGGTCATAAAATTGAAGGAATCGAATCATTCCCGATGGTAATATCTGATGACATTGAATCAGTTACTAAAACAAGTGAAATGACAAAAATTCTAGAAACACTAAATCTTACACAAGATGTCAAAAGACTAGACGCAAGAAAACCACGTTCTGGACAATCAAGACTTAGAGGTAGAAGTAAAAAAGTAGGAAAAAGTGTTTTGTTTGTAACTAAAGATGTATCAAATTTATCAAAAGCAGTAGGTACAATTCCAGGAGTAGAAGCAAGAAATGTTAAAGATTTAAGCATACTAGATTTGGCTCCAGGGTCTGATCCAATTAGATTAACAGTGTATTCCAAATCAGCAATTGAAGAGATTGGAAAAATAAAATCAACACATTTGGAGATAATGGTGAAAAAACAATGAACATAGATCAAGCAATGAGAATTATTGTGAAACCATACATTACAGAAAAAACATTTGCAATGGTTGAAAATGAAAGTAAGATTTGTTTTATTGTAGAGAGATCAGCTAAAAAACCTGAAATTGCAGAAGCAGTAATGACACTTTACAATGAAAAAGTCATCAAGGTGAACACTGCAAGAACAATTTATGGTAAAAAGGCAATTGTTCAATTTCAAAGTACTGACAAAGCAAGGGATTTGGCAACAAAGATAGGAATGCTATAATATGGACCGTAAAATTTCAAGAACAACAACAGGAGAGATGAAAAATGGTTAAAGAATTTTTGTACAGAGGTATTCCAAATCAAGAATTAGAAAGTTTGTCACTAGAAAAATTATTCCAAATATTCAATTCCAGACAAAGACGATCACTCACCAGAGGAATCACAGATGGAAAAAGAAAATTAATTGAAGAAATAAAGTCTGCAAAAGCAGGAAAATTAAAAACTCCTATCAAAACTCATTTGAGAGATTTGATTGTTCTACCATATATGGTTGGTGTTACAGTAAATGTTTTCTCAGGAAAAGAATTTCGACCAGTGTTAATCAAAACTGAAATGATTGGTCATTATTTGGGGGAATATGTCATAACTAACAAAAAGGTCTCACATGGTGCACCAGGTGTGGGAGCTTCAAGATCCAGTCTGTATGTGCCATTAAAGTGATTATTATGAGTAGATTCAAGTACGCTTTCCAAAATTATGATGCAACAAGACATGTACGTTCATCATTAAGAGAAAAAGACATTTCACACAAACATGCACGTGAAGTAGCAGTTGCAATCAAAGGATTGTCAATTGACAAAGCAAGAGATTACTTGATGGCAGTGATTAACAAAGAAAGAGCAATTTCATTTGGACGATTCAAAAATCAAGTAGGACACAAATCAGATCCTGGAATGATGTCAGGACGTTATCCACAAAAAACAGCAAAAGAATTCATCAAAGTTTTAGATAATTTAGAATCAAATGCAGAATACAAAGGAATGGATTTAGATAGATTGAGAATTATAAATGCAACTGTTCACAAAGGAGTAACGGTAAAGAGGTTCATCCCAAGAGCAATGGGAAGAGCAACTCCAAAGAATGATGTACTAACACATGTAGAATTGGTGGCCCAGGAGATTTAGAAATGTCTGCAGTGAAAAATGTAATTAAAGATAACTACAACATGATGCTTCTCAAAGATTATCTAAGAAAAGCAATCAAAGATGCAGGATTTTCACATGCTGAAATATCAAAAACACCAACAGGTACTAGAGTTGCATTACATGTAACAAGACCAGGTATAGTTATTGGGAGAAAAGGTTCTGGAATTAGAGAACTAACAGAAAGACTTGCAACAGACTTTGGATTAAAAAACCCACAAATCTCAGTTGTCGAGATTGAAAAACCAGATTTATCACCAAGTGTAATGTGTAATAGAATGGCATCACATCTTGAACGTGGAACAGCATTTAGAAGAGCAACAATGTGGACATTAAAACAAATTATGGAAAGTGGTGCAATGGGAGTTCAAATTACAATTTCTGGAAAACTTAGAGGCGACCGTTCAGCATTTGAAAAACATACACAAGGAATCTTGCCAAGAGCAGGTCATCATGCAGAAGTTATTGTAGATGAAGACATTGCACACGTAAAAACAGCAATGGGTTTAATCGGAATCAGAATTAGAATTGCAATTAAAGAAAAGTTAATCCCTGAATTTGAAATGATTACAGAGAAACCAAAGAAAGGTAAAGACAAGTCTGAAAAGAAAGTAGACACTGAAAAGAAAGTAGACACTGAAAAGAAAGTAGATCCAACTAGAGCAAAATCAGAAACAGAACAAATCAATATTGAAGAAGAAAAAATGAAGACTGTTGACACCATGGAAGAAGAGGAGGCCAAATTGAAATGACCAGAATTAGCATGAAGACAATTGGCAATCTAAATGATAAAGATCTTAAAAAAAGAATTCAAGAAACAAGAAGTGAACTTGCAAAACTTAGAGTTGATGGTTCTAAAGGTACATTACGAAAAGAAAGTGGTAAGCTAAAACCATTACGTCATGATATTGCAAGAATGTTAACTGGATTAAATGGGAGAACCGAGAAGAAATGATTACAGCTGATAACATCACATCACATGAATTCATAGGATTAGACACAGAGATCACACAATCAACAAATCCCCAAGTAGTAGGATTAAATGGAAGGATTATCAATGAAACAAAATCGATGTTCACAATAAATACCGATAAAGGCGTAAAATCAATTGCAAAATCCCAAAATATTTGGAAATTCTCAATTGATAATCAAGATGTAATAGTTGACGGAACAAAAATTGCAAAAAGACCATTTGATAGAATTGGAGGAAAGAAATGACACTTAATATCGGATTAAAAGTAAATGCGCCAAAAAGAGAATGTGAAGATATTCACTGTCCATTTCATGGAAATCTCTCAATTAGAGGAAAACTCTTTGATGGAAAAGTTACAGGTAGTAAAGCCAAACAAACAATCACATTACAAAAAGAGTCACCAATTTACTTTAGTAAATTCAAACGATATGCAAGAGGTAAAAGCACAATTCATGCACACGTTCCAGGTTGTATTGATGTAGAATCTGGAAACCATGTGTTAACTGCAGAGTGCAGGCCAATCTCAAAATCAGTATCATATGTTGTTGTGGAGGTTAAAGCATAATGGCAAAGCAAGCAGGTAAAGGGGTACAAGAATTCCGTCCATACGTTACAAGATCAATTCCAGTGGGCGCACAAATTGTATGTGCAGATAATTCAGGTGCTAAAATTTTAGAAGTAATCAATGTTCCAAGACATAAAACAAGAGCATCAAGACTTCCAGCAGCAGCTGTTGGAGACTATTGTAATGTTGTAGTAAAGAAAGGACCAGCAGAGTTAAGAAAACAAGTGTATGGTGCAGTTATTGTTAGACAAAAATATGCAGTTCGAAGATTAAACGGTACAAGAGTTTGTTTTGAAGATAATGCAGCAGTATTAATCACTCCAGAAGGAGAAACAAAAGGAACAGACATCAAAGGACCAGTTGCAGCAGAAGCTACAGAAAAATGGCCAAGAGTAGCTAACTTGGCATCAATGGTGGTATGATAAAATGAAACCAACAAAAATGCGCAATCAAATGATTTATCAGGCAACATTCCAAACAAGAAGTAAACAACTTGGAAGTGCATTATCAAAAGACTTGCATAAGAAATATGGTAAACGAAGTGTCCGTGTAATTGAAGGAGACAGTGTAACAATCCTTAGAGGGGAATTCAAAGGAGTTGATGGTAAAATTTCAAAAATATCTACAGAAAAAACTAGTGTTGCAATAGATGGAGTAAAAAAAGAAAAAACAAAAGGTGAGAAATTTGATGTTTACATTCATACATCAAATCTAGTAGTAACTTTGCTTAATTCCAGTGATAAATGGCGAATTGCAAAACTTGAAGGAAAAGATCCAAGAAAACAACCTAAAATTCCAGAAAAAGAAGCACCAAAGAAAGAAGAACCAGTAAAAGTCGAATCTAAAGAAACAAAAGTGGCTGAGAAAACCACAAAAAAGGAAGTTGAGAAATAATGGTAAGTATTGCAGGAAGTAAAAAACTCAAACGTCAAATGGCTCCACAGTTCTGGGGAATTGCCAGAAAAGCAAAAAGATTTGTAATTACAGTAAAACCAGGTCCACACAAAAAAAGTGAGTCTATTCCAACAGCAGTATTTCTAAGAGACACATTAAACTTAGTTACTACTCTTAGAGAAGCAAAAACTGCAATATATTCAGGTAAAGTAAAAGTTGATGGAGTTGTAAGAAAATCACTTCATCATGCAATTGGACTAATGGATGTAGTTGAATTAGAAAATGTACCAGAAATTTATCGTCTAGTTCCAACACAGGGAAAACTTCTAAAACCAATTACAATTAATGACTCAGAAAAAACAAAAAAACTTGTTAGAGTGTCTAGTAAAACTACAATCAATAATGGAAAAACACAAATTGGATTCCATGATGGTCGTTCAATTATTTCAGATGAAAAACTTAATGTTGGCGATACTTGTTTGATACAAATTCCAGAAATGAAAATTATCCAAGTAATAAAATTAGAAGCAGGTTCTAAAGGTCTAGTAGTTAGAGGGACTAACGCAGGACAAATAGGTAATATTGAAACTGTAGAAGAAGGAACATTCATTCTTCCAAAAAGAGTTATTCTTACATTAGGTGAAAGAAAAATCGAAATTCCAGCTGAACTAATAATGCCAATAGGTAAAGGGGAACCAGTAATTCAATTACAGTGATAATATGTCTCAAACAACAGAATCCCCAATGCGAAAAATATCTTTAGAGAAGATAGTTATGAACATGGGTGTAGGTAAATCTGGCGATGCAATTGAAATTGCAAAGAACGCATTACATCAAATTGCAGGAAAAAAACCATCATCACGTAATGCACGAGAAACACAAAGAGATTGGGGAATAAGAAAAGGTGAAGCAATCGGTGCAGCAGTAACTATTAGAGGTGAAGATGCAGTGGCACTAGCAAAAAGATTGTTTGAAGCAAAAGGAAATATCGTTAAAGGTAAATCATTTGATAATTTTGGAAATTATTCATTTGGAATTAATGAACACATCGACATTCCAGGAGTAAAGTATGATCCACACATCGGAATTTTAGGTCTTGGAATTTCAATGACATTAGCTAGACCAGGTTTTGGAATTAGAAAAAGAAGTAAACACAAAGTGAGTATTGGAAAAGCACATACAATTTCAAGTCAAGAAGCAAAGGATTATCTAGTAAAAGAGTTTGGAGTGACAGTAGAATAATGCCTAAAGATAGATCATACGAATTTACTGGAAGAAAGAAACATGACTTTGGTAGAGGATCAAGATGGTGTAAAAGATGCGGAGATTATACAGCAGTTATTCAAAAATATGATTTAATGTTATGCAGACGATGTTTTAGAGAAGTTGCAGTGTCTTTGGGGTTTAGGAAAAATCGGTGATATTATGCCTTCAACTAATGTTTTAGCAAATCTGTTTGTTACACTATACAATAACGAAGCACGAAGAAATACATCATGTATAGTACTCCCAACTTCAAAACTAGGAATTGAAGTTCTAAAAACACTTCAAAAAGATGGCTATGTGGGTGAATTTGAGCATATTGATGATAAAAGAGGCGGAAAATGGAAAATAAAGCTATTAGCAAAAATTACAAAATGTGGAGCAATTTCTCCAAGATTCAAAGTAAAAAATGACGAGTTTAACAGTTGGGAGCAACAATATCTACCAGCATATGATAGAGGAATGCTTCTAGTTACAACAAATCAAGGCGTAATGTCTCACCATGAAGCAACAGAAAAAGGAATTGGAGGATTTTTGATAGGATATGTCTACTGAGCAACTCGAAAAATTTCAAGACGAAGTAGAAATTCCAGAAGGGGTTACAGTTACACAAACAAAACACATGTTATCGTTTGTTGGTCCATTAGGTAAGACATACAAAAGTTTTAGAAGAATTCCAGTGGATATAGAAATTAAAGATAACAAAGTGATTCTAAAGTCAAAAGAGTACAAAAAAAAGGACTATGCAATTTTACATACTGCAAAATCCATCATTAGAAATATTTGTGAAGGTCTAATTATCGGGTATTCAATTAAAATGAAAGTTGTATATGCACACTTTCCAATTACAGTAAAAATTGAAGGGAAAACAATCATAATTGAGAATTTTCAAGGAGAACGGGCACCAAGAAAAACACACATTGTCGGAAACACCAAAGTTATTCCAAAAGGTGATGACGTACTTCTTACTGGAGAAGTTTGGACAGATATTACACAAACTGCTGCCAACATTGAATTAAAGACCAAGGTGAAAAACAAAGATCACAGAGTATTCTTAGATGGTATCTATGGATATGAAAAGAAAAAAGGCATAGACAAGTAAATTTTTAATTCTATGACTCTTGATCCTGAATTTACAAAACAAACAACTAATCTAATTGAGCAAACTTTAGAATTATACAAATCATCTGGTGCATCACCAAGAATTGGGGAAACATGGGACTGCAAATGTTGGAGATTTTTTGTGTGGTTTTTTTGTAGGTGAAATGGTAGGTTCTGCACTTAGTGCTTTTCAAATTGTTCATCAAAGAGAACCAACAGCGGATGAACATTTAGAAATTATTGAATTAGTTGAAAGTCATTCAAATGAAATCAAAGAATTTTTTGCCAAATTTAACTAAAAAATTATCATTCAAGTGCTTAATTTTCAGAGTCGTAAGAATTAAATCACTTTTACCAAGGTACAAACTTGTGCCGCCCTAGCTCAGCGTGGTAGAGCATCCGGCTGTTAACCGGATGGTCGCCAGTTCAAGTCTGGCGGGCGGCGCTTATTTCTAAACTCGAGTTTAGAAACATTGGTTTTTGAGATATACAAGTTATTACTAATCACAATTAATTATATTTCTAAATTCGAATTTAGAAACATTGATCGGTTAATACTAGTTAGTGTACACTATTAGACAACATAGATCTAATAGATGATCGCATATCTAGAATAGTGCAGGGGGATTACATTGGCCAGAACTAGAAGGGCTAACAGGTATTGTGTGGATTGTGGTGCAAGACTGGTATATTATCCAAGATTATCTAATCCAAAGGCGCCAAATGAACATAGAGTACTAGTTTATGCATGTCCAGATTGTACTGATGACTTTGAAAAACCAAAAATGTTTTCAATTAGACGTAATCAAGTTACAGATCCATTAGAAACAGTAGAAATAGAAATCACGCAGTTACAGAAGAAAGTAATAACTGCAAAATAATTGTAAACAACATGTCATATCCAGAAAAACAAAGAAGTAATTGGTGGTATCTTGCACCAATTATTGCAGGAGTGATTGGTGGAATAATTGCATATTTTGTATTGAGAAATGATGATCCTGTTAAAGGTAAAACTTGCATATGTATTTCGATTACTATAGGATTTGGATTTATTGGTGGAATAATATCGTATTTTATCTTAAGAAAAGATAATCAATCGAGAGCAAAATTATTTCTATATGCAGGCATTATTCTTGGAATTTTAGGAATTGTTCTAGGATTAATTGTGGGACCAACAGATGTTTTGGATCCAGGCTTTAATGTAAACGTCTAGTGAATGTTTTGAATTTGTTTTACAAGTAGAGATTTCCATTATTTCTAAATTCGAATTTAGAAACATTATAAATTTAGACTAGTAAGCATATTGATGGAGTCATATAGGACTAGTTTGAATTGTTTAATCATGAGTGCGTCTAGAATGCAAGATAATGTTGCGAGATGGTTGACTCATGAAAGTATGTCTTTTGAAGGAGTAAAATCATCTGAAAATTTATTTCAAGTTTTAGTAAAGCATGCAAGACAATATGGAATTCCAGTGGATATTTTTGAGCCAAAATCACAACCAGGAGTACTAGTAATTGGAGCTAAAGTGATTATGAAGAATAGTCAGATTTCACGATATTTGGGATTTAATGAAGAAGAGAAAGAAAAATTTGAACAAAAAGTAACTAATTTTTGTAACTCAATTCAAGTTATCAGTAAAATTATTACAGAGGATGGAAAACAAAAAGTTGGAGTGTATGTGGTGTTAGATGACAAAGAAAACATCAATCAACAGACAGTTTTTGATGCATTGGATAGAGTATCAGAAATGCATGAAAAAACATCCAGGTTTTTGTTAAAAACGTTTTAAAAAAATAGACGATTTATCAGTTCTACGCGGGCCTTATATCGAAAATACACCATTCTAAGATATGAAACAGAAAACAACAAAATCAAGAGAACTAACCATTTCCTCAGCAGAGCTGTCAAGATTTGGTATGGGTGTTATGAGCAGAGCTCTAAAAGTAGTGAATGCCGCAAAAAAAGGCAAGATTACAATTAAACTCGAAAAGCAATAAACCCAAGTTTATCATTTTGGGGGTCAAAACACCCCCCTATTTTAGAAAAATGTGTGTCCAAGAACACATACAGAAGATAAAATGATAATTCACCACACATGAAAACATGATGACTGAAGGATTTCAAATAGTCAATGATGTGTTTGCGCAATTTAGAGAAACATTATCAGGGTTATTTTTACAAGTAGTTGCTCTGATCAATCCAATAGTTGAAAATGTACTAAAATCGTGATTTTCCTGAATTATGCCTAAGTGTTAAACCCCCCTCTTAATTTTACTCATAGAGGCACAATACCATTTTATCAAAAACAGGTAAAAAGTGGGGGGGATGAACACTTGTGCCTAGCTGTGAAAAGCAAGTATCAAACCACCAAGATGTACCAGCTAAACATGCATGATCTTTAATTCCTAGGCGTAAAAGCTAAACCCCTTTATTTTACACTAATTTTGGGAAAAATTTCAGAAATTTGGCAGAAAATTTACCATAAATTGACCAAAATGGAATCATCAATCAAGGCGAATTTCCGACCATTTTATGTCGTAATTAATGGTGATAATATCAGAGTTTAGGCCCTACCCCTCTCTCAATTGTGCTATTTTGCACCGGGCCTAAACACTTTTTTCAATCTGCGTTGCAACTATATACCAAAATAATTCAGAAATTTTATGGCACGAATTGGCATCATAATTGTAATTGCTGCAGTAATAGTTTCAATGGGGGCTGCGATGTACATGTATGCAGAATACCAAACAAACTACATCACAGCAGTTGCAGGTGAAACAGTTACTGTTGGACCAGTAGAGTATACCATAACATTTGAGGGAACACATGAAGGTGACAAGAAAACTATACCTGAAAATACATTTGTAATGATTGGAATTGTTGCAAAAAATATTGCTGATGAAAAAACAATGATTTCAGGGGGACAATTCTACTTTGTTGATGAAAAAGAGCAAAAACACAAGGCAGTTTATGGTGAATTTTCATCAAAAGACTTGCGATTGGAATGGTTAGAACCAAACAAACCAATTGAAAAAACAACACAGTTTGATATTCTATTTGATGAAGAAAAACAATACAAAATAATCATAAGACCGCAAAAAGAACAATCAACTGTTGATACAGCTGTAATTTGCATTACAAATTGTTGATCGTTAATTTTACAAAATCAAAAAAAGTGTCAAATTATACTATTGTTAGCGTAGTATTGTGTGACTTTTACCATATAACACCGATTACTTTAGGAAAAAGTTATGGTAGCATCTAAAGCCAATAGGGCAACAGCAGCTAAAAAAGCAGCAAGAACTCGAAAGAGAAATGCAGCTAATAAAGCAGCAGAAGCCACAAAAGCAGCAGCAGCTCGTAAAAGAAAAGCAGCAGCAACTCGTAGGAAAAATGCCGGTAAAAGAGCAGCTCCAAAAAGAAAGGCAGCAACTAAGAGAAGAACTGCAGCTAAAAGAAAAGCAGCTCCAAAGAGAAAGGCAGCAACTAAACGCAGAGCCGCTCCAAAGAGAAAGGCAGCAACTAAACGTCGTCGTTAAGCCTGTCTATGCACCCTTTTTTCTAATTCGACACTCTCAATATATTATATTTCAAAACTCGAGTTTAGAAACATTCTAAATTGCTACTCTTGAATTTTTAATTCAGGTAAAACAAAAACTTTGATTGGTTTTATTTTTAGAATAATTCTTTTTTCATCATCACGTTTGAAAGGATAGTGTTCTCGCCCCATGTATTGTTGTGTAAGTTTATCAGCATGTAAATAATTATAATCAGGAATTAGTTCCTCAACAGTTCCACGAATTGTGGTCATGTCAAGAGGGTTATCTTTTGATACAACAGATACTGCAACACGCGGATCACGTAAAATATTTTTGTGTTTTATTCTACCTTCTGCAGTATTTATCAAAATATATCCATCTTCATAGTTTGCCCAAACCGGGGATACTTGTGGAGACCCGTCACTCATTACAGTTGCAATGAAAACAAGGTTTTTTTTAGAAAATAATTTTTCCGCTTTTTCATTCATTATTTTTTGCCAGAATTTTCAAGCACACTAGTCATCGCTCTATTCATTATTTCCATTATCAAGTATTGAGAATATTCTGCAGATTTTTTGGTCTTAGATTTAGAAGTTTTTGATCCCAATCCTTTGAGAATTTTTTCAATTTTGCTTGAGGTGTTGTCAATTATCTTTGAATATTTTGAATCAAAGTCCTCAGGAGTTTGAAAACCCAGTAATTTTGTTGAAGTGCTATAGAATTTTGTAATTGCGCCTCTGGATTCTTCAATTCGTACAATCTCGATTAACCCAGATACTTTTAGAATTTCAAGATGGTGACGAACAGTGGTCAATGCTTTTTTGAATCCTGCTTTTTTTAGGGCAGTTGTAATTTGATCAGCAGATAATGATTGGTGATACAAAATTTCCACAACTTTAGCACGTGAAGGGTCTTCAATTGCACGTGCGTGTTCAATACTTGTCGTAACGGTACGATTTACTTTAATTGGCTTTTCTAGTAATGTAGACATACTAAATTTACCTTCAAATCCGATCTAAAAGATCCTCGTATCATATTTTTTTGTCTAATCGCATCAATTTTTTTTTGTTTCAATAAAATTCATACCGCTATCAAAAGGATTGTAAGTAATACAAGAAATATCATAGTATACTCAATAAAATGGATACCACTACA
>SPKZ01013087.1_pt1 | contig 11838 bp, 11 predicted proteins | sample 2456571 | NCBI WGS metagenome assembly SPKZ01 (sample SAMN11192286, study PRJNA482655) | marine metagenome | biome: ENVO:00000447; feature: ENVO:00000244|ENVO:00000211|ENVO:00000569|ENVO:00002023; material: ENVO:00002151; isolation source: ocean water from marine abyssalpelagic zone ...
AATGATCCGCCCTAAACGTTGATATTCCCACGAACTTGGCGACCTTCACCGCTGGTCCGGAGGATGAATTACTCCAGAGGTTCCCATGATTGCCGAACTTGAGGCGCTCGCCGGGTTTCGCGCCGACGTGCGTGAGTGGTGCCGAGAACACGTGCCTGCGGATTGGGTGGCCCGGATGACCGGCGCCTCGGTCGACGAGAGCCTGGAATTCCAGCGCGTGTGGCTCGCCGAATTGAGGGAGGGTGGCCTGGCGGCGCCCCATTGGTCGTCGGAGTGGACGGGTCGCGACTACTCCTTCGAAGAAGAGATCGTCGTCGCCGAAGAGATGGCGCGGGCACGTGCGCCGCGTCTCGACACCTTTTTCGTCTCGCTCTATCACACGTATGGGCTGCTCATGGAAGCGGGAACGGAGGCGCAACGCCGACGCCATCTCCCAGCGATTCTCGATCACGGGGAAATCTGGTGTCAGGGATTCTCGGAGCCGAACGCGGGATCGGATCTCGCGTCGCTGCGCACCCGGGCCCAGCGCCGGGGCGATGTCTATGTGGTGAACGGGCAGAAGGTCTGGTCGACCTACGCGATGCACGCGCGCTTCTGCTTGCTGCTCGCGCGCACCGATCCCGCAGCGCGGAAGAACAGGGGGATCTCATACTTTCTACTCGATATGCGGACACCAGGCGTCGAGGTTCGCCCCATCGTGGATCTCGGCCGTCGTCAGGAGTTTTGCGAGCTCTTTCTCGTCGATGTCGAGATTCCCGTCGAGAATCGCATCGGCGAGGAGAACGAAGGCTGGCGCATCGCGAATTCGACTCTGTCCACCGAGCGGAGCACGCTGCTTCTGATGCCGGCCGAGCAGCTGCGGGTCGCATATTGGATGCTGGTCGATCTCGCGCGCACAACCCCGGGTTCGGGCGGGAGGCCCGCGATTGAGGACGTGGGCGTTCGACGCGATCTCGCGGGCTTTCATGCTGAGATTGCGAACCTGCGGTTGTTGATCAACCGGATGCTCACGCAAATGATTCGCGCTGGAGGCGCCGGTCCCGAGTCGTCGATCATCAAGCTCTACTACAGCGAACTTCTGCAGCGATTCACGTGCTATGCCGCGCAGCTCGGCGGCATGAAGACTCAAGAGCTCGCACCGCTACTGGGAGCCGCACCCTATGTTTCCGGTGTCTGGGAGTTCGACTTCCTGAACTCCTACACCTGGACGATCTCCGCAGGCACGAATGAGATCCAGCGCAACATCGTCAGCGAGCGAGTACTGGGAATGCCGCGGGAGCCGAAATGATTCACCGGACGCGCACGGTGGACATGGACTCCGAGGAATTACGCGCCGCGATTCGCGACGTGCTCGATCGCGAAGCCACGAGCGAGCGAATTCGAGTCGTCATGGACGAGTCCAAAGGTCACGATGCGAAGCTCTATGCGTTGATGGCCGAGCTCGGCTGGACGGGCCTGGCGATTCCGGAGCAATACGGCGGGTCCGGTGCAACGCTGATCGAGCTGGGGGTGGTCCTCCAGGAGCTCGGGCGCTCGCTCGTGTCTTCGAGCTTCGAAGCCTCCGTCGTCCTGTTCGGCGGCGCGCTGCTTCTGGCCGGTCGAGAGGACCAGCGTGCTTCGTTTCTGCCGAGAATTGCCAACGGTGATCTACTCGCCAGCGCAGCGCTCGGAGGGGCCTCCGGTCGGTGCGAGGTCGGGAGCCTCGCGCTCACCGTGGAGCCACGCGGCGCTTCGCTATCGCTCAGCGGAAAATTGGAGTACGTCCCATCGGCAGATCTTTCCGAGCTAGTGTTAGTTGCCGCCCGCGGGCCGCAGGGAGACACGGCGTTGGTGCTTGTCGACCCTCGGCACGAGGCAATCGAGATCTCGCCGCAACCCGTCTTCGATCCGACGCGTCGGTTCTCACGGCTCGTGATGCACGATCACGTCGTTCCCCGGGAGTCGATGTTGGGTGATTTCTCGAACGGCGAGGCGCTTCGCGAACGGCTCATCGAACTCGGTGCCATCGCGCTCGCATCTGACAGCATGGGAGGCGCGGGCAAGGTGCTCGAATCGACGATCGCCTTCATGAAGGGGCGCGAGCAGTTCGGTCGCTCGATCGCGAGCTTTCAGGCTTTGAAACATCGCTGCGTCGACATGATGATGCGTGCGGAGGCCAGCGCCGTCAGTGTCGAGATGGCTCTCGAAGCCTTCTCGCGCGAAGCGGAAGAGGCGCCGGTTGCCGCATCGGAGGCAAAATTCTACTCCTGCGACAGCTATGTCCACGTCGCCAAGGAGGGCTTGCAGATGCACGGCGGTGTTGGTTTTACCTGGGAGTACGACTGCCACCTCTACCTCAAGCGCGCGTTGCTCAACCAGGCACTGCTCGGCGATTCGCGTTGGCATCGGGACCGTGTGGCCGATCTCGTGCTCGGGCCTGCTACCGCCCTTTGAATTTCGGCGTGCGCTTGTCGCGTAGGGCTCCGATCGCCTCGGTGTAGTCCTCCGTCTGGGCTGCGTCGCATGAGCGCATGGCGTCAAGCTCCAACGACGACGCGAGGTCACCGAGAGGCGCGCGGTTCAGCGCGTCCTTCATCCAGCTCAACGCAATCGGTGGGCCGCAGGCAATTCGGCGCGCGAGTTCGAGCGCCTCGCTTTCGAGCTCGACTGCGGGAACGACCCGGTTCACCAATCCGATTCGTTCCGCGTGCGTTGCTTCGATCCTGTCTGCGACGAACATCAATTCGCGCGCGCGGGCCAGGCCCACAAGGTGCGTCAGGAACCAGGCCGTGCCGTAGTCGCCCGGAAGCCCGAGCTTCGCGTATGCCGTGGTGAAGAACGCGCTGTCGCTGCAGATCCGCAGGTCGCAGGCGAGCGCCAGCGCAAAGCCGGCGCCGGCCGCTGGGCCGGCTACTGCGGCGATCGTCGGTGTTGGCAGGGTGTGCAGCAACAGAGAGATTTGGTGATCGCGGAGAACGACGCTCTTGCGCTCCTCGGGTGACTGCGGCTTGCCTTCGCGAGCCATGCTTTTGGTGTCACCGCCAGCGCAGAACGCGCCGCCTGCACCTGTGAGCAGAACGCAGCCGACCTCTTCGTCGCGTCCGAGGCGAGGGAGGAGTTCGAGAAGGGCTGCCTTCATGTCCGCGCTCAACGCGTTTCGGGCCTCGGGGCGGTTGAGAGTCAGCACGCAGACCCGGTCGAAAAGCTGCGCCAGCAGCTCTTCGGTTCCGGTTTCTAAAGTTCGCCCCTCACTCACGACTGATTCACCCTTGGCCCCGAAATTCATTAATCGAGCGGGAAGGCGTTCTGTATACCATGAGAATGCGCGCGATGGCACAATGGAGCCAGCAGGTTGCCGCAGTCAGTGGAGCCTCCAACAAGTACGGAGCGCAAATTGAATCTGATTTCGGTGGCGCGTATCCTGGGGCGGGCGGTCGCATTACTCAGCATGAGGATTCCGGAATGAATGAGCTGATGAAGCTGAAGCTCGACGCGAACGAATTGATTCTCTGTTTGAGTATCGCGCAAGCTCGCACCGTCGACATCCCGATGATGGCCGCAGCCTGCGGCTACGACGCCATCTACGTCGACCTCGAGCACAGCGCGACATCGCTCGAAACCACCTCGATGCTTTGCGCCGCTGCGGTCGGTTTCGGTCTGATCACGCTGGTGCGCGTTCCCTCGCACGACCATCAGTATATGACACGGGTGATCGACACCGGCGCGATGGGGGTAATCGTCCCACACGTCGACACGCGGGAGCAGGCCAAGCATATCGTAGACACGTGCAAGTTCCCGCCGATCGGCCACCGCTCGATTTCGGGCCCGAATCCGGTCACCCGCTACCGGCCGATGACCGTCACCGAGAACGTTGAGTTCCTAAATGAGCAGACGATCCTGGCAGCGATGCTCGAGACGCCCGGGGCGATCGAACAGGCGGATGCAATCGCCTCCGTACCCGGTCTCGACATGATTCTGATTGGGACTCATGATCTTACCGCCGAGATGGGGATCCTTGGCCAGTTTCGGCACGAGCGCTTCACAAAGGCGATGGAGACTGCGGCGGCAGCGTGCCAGAAGCACGGCGTGGTCATGGGCATTGCGGGTATTAAGGACCTTGACCTACTGGGAGAACTCGTCGGTCTGGGTGTACGCTTCGTCAGCGCGGGTACCGACACCGGGTTCTTCATGGAGGCGGCCAAGGCGCAAGCAGGTAGGCTGAGAACCGTTCTCGTACGTTAGTCTTCCGAGGGAGGTCAAATTGTCGACCGAGATCCATCGAGAGCGGATTGACCATCCGATCGCCTGGTCGGGTAGCGACTTCCGGGACAAGGACGCCATCGCGTTCGACCTCTCGACGCGCCAGGTCGCTGCGCTCGAGGACATCGTGATGCGCACAGCCGCGCTGCCGCGGGATGAGGTGAGCCGCGAGCACTGCGGCCATATAGAGCTCGACGGGGCGCTCCAGGGGGTCTACGAGGAGGTCATCCGCGGTCGCGGGCTGGTGATCGTGCGCGGCTTCCCGGTGGACGACCACTCCATTGAGGAGAATGAGAGGATCTACTGGGCTTTTTGCACCCACTTCGGCCCTCTCATGTCCCACAACTCCTTCGGTCACCGCATGGTCCGCGTTCGCGAGGAGGTGCTTCCCGGCGGAGTCCAACCGGCTCGGGGCACGAAGTCGCGAGCCGAGTTGGCCATGCACAATGACGCCGCCGACATCTTCGCGCTGCTTTGCGTTCACCGGGCCGAGCAAGGGGGCGAGAGTCAGTTCTCTAGCGGTCCTGCAGCCCACAATGCGATCCTCGAATCTCGTCCTGACCTCCTACCGATCCTGTACCGCGGCTTTCCCCACCATCGCCGGAGCGAGCAGCCGGATCACCAGCCGGCGGTCACCCCATACGACGTTCCGATCTTTTCCAATGTCAACCAAACTCTCTGCATCAATTTCACGTACAGCAGTATCCTGCCGGCGTTGCACGAGTTGGGCCGCGAGTTCACCGACCAGGAGGTTGAGGCGATCGACTTCCTACGAGCGATCCTGGTGGCGCAGCAGCTCGAGTTGGAGCTGGAGCCGGGAGAGGCCGTGATTGTCAACAACTACGCGATGTGCCACTCGCGCTCCGACTTCACCAACGGTGACACCCCTGAACGGTGCCGGTTGGTGTTGCGAGCCTGGATGGAGGTATCGCTTCGCGATCGTAGGCTTCCCGTCGGCCGTGAGTTCTTCCACATGGAGAACGCAGAGGGTCGACTTGGATACGACCCGGTGCCGGGCCGCGAGGGGCGGATCTCGCAGAACGATTACAACGATGTTTCCGAAGATCTAGCAAACTTATTCAAGGCGGCTCAAGCGAAGCCCCGAGCGGGTACACGCGCGCCTCGGGGATGAGCGCGGCTGGCGTTAGCCGCCAGACCCACGAGGCACCACTGCGGGAGATTTCTTGGCCGTCTACATCCACGAGCGGATCGAGATCGAGGGCGGCGGCCGCGGCAAGCTGATCGACATGATCCGCTCCCGTTGGGCGCCGCACCTGGCGCGCGAGCACGGTGTACGTCTCGTGGGGGCCTGGGCCACCGTCGGCAGCACGGGAAAGTGGCCCGAGGTTTGTGTCCACTGGGAGATGGACGACTGGGCGCACTTCTCTCGCGCTCAGCGGGGCCAGTATCCCATGGAGGAGCGTGATGTCTCGTTGGCGGAGCTGTGGAATCAGGCGCTCGAGTATCGTCAGCGCGGACACTCGATGCTTCTGAAGCCCACCTCGTTCTCGCCCGATCTGGCGGGGGGCTCGGCCGAGTCGATCGAAGGAGACGTGATCCTGCACGAGGACGTGCTGGCGTTGCCCGGCCGTCTGTCGAGCTACCACGCCGCGCTGGCGGCGGAGTTCCTTCCGCTTGCCGAGAAGCGCGGTCTCCGGCTACTCGGGGCGTACGCGCACGCGCTGCAACCCGGCACAGGACTCAATCTCTGGGTGTTGCGCGACTGGGATCATTGGCGCGAGCTGATGGAGGCGACACCCGGCGACGCGGAGCTACGCGCCTGGAACCAACGGCTGGGTGAGTGGCTCGAGGACCTCGATGGCTTCCTGGCCGTACGGCCTCCAGGAACGGCTTTGCGAACATGAATCCCAATATCTACCTGCACGAAATCATTCGCACGGTGCCGGGCCGCGAGGAGCCCTACATGGCCAGCGTGCTCTCGGTGCACTCCGACGGAGCGCGTCGTCGAGGCGAACAGGCCCCGGGCGCCTTCGGACAGTTCCGCAGCGCTGGTGTATCGGGCAGCTGGCCTGGTGCAATCAACATCTGGGAGAACACCTGGTCCGGTCTGGCGCGGGATTTGAAGCTGCAGTTCCAGGACGCTGCGCGCGACACGGCGATGGAGGAATGGTGGAATCGCAACCTGCACCTGCGGCGAGGTGGCTATGACCGGATCCTGATTCCGGCGCCGTTTTCCCCCACGCGCGCTGACCTGAACGCGCGCGGCGCGCACGGCAAGGCCTTCCTGCACGAGATCCTGTGGCTTCCTTTTGGCGAGCCGGAGCGCTATCTCGAAGAGTTCGAGCGCCGGCTCTTGCCCGCCGCACAGCAGTACGGACTCGAGCTGATCGGCGCTTTCCATGTGGCAATGCGGCCCCGACAGGTACTCACCCTCATGGGTGCAGCAGAGTGGGCGCACTTCGGCGCTTTCCTCGAGTCCGCAGATACGGATCCAGCGTTGCGCGCTTGGCACGAGTACCGCGCCAGCTGCGTCGCCCGAGCCGAGGAAGTGGTGCTGATTCCGGCACGTCACGACCCACTGGCTTCCAGCGAAACCCGGTCGGATCGTCCCCTCACTTCGCGACCATGACCCAGGAATCTTCCGCATGCTAGGCGGTACGATCAAGCGCCTCGTTTACTTCGATGCGTGGACAGACGCGGTCGCGGGTGAGATTCTGGGCGACAGGCCCGACATCGAGATCGTGCGACTGGAGCTGCGCGGAGACGAGCGCGAAAACTGGACCGAGATGAATCGCACCCATGGCTACCAGGCCTTGACTCTCACCGAGGCCCGCATCGGCCCGGAGCCGGGAGAGCAGTGGCTTCCCGGCGCGGCATTCATCGAGCGCTGCCCGTCGCTTCTCGCGGTCTGCTCGGCCGGTGCGGGGTACGACATCGTCGATGTCGACGCTTGCACCGCGGCAGGAGTCATCGTCTGCAACAACTCGGGTCCGGGCGCGAATGCGGTCGTCGAGCACGCGCTGGGTTTCATGCTCTCGCTGTCGAAAAAGATCGCTCTCGCGGACCGCATGATCCGGCGCGCGCCCATCCACGATCGAACGGTATTGAGGGGTAGCGAGATCCAAGGGAAGACGCTGGGCATCGTGGGAATCGGGCGGATCGGCGCGCAGCTCGCGGAACTGTGCCGCGGAGCGTTCGGTATGAGCGTGCTGGCCTTCGATCCCATGCTGGACGCAGAGCAAATCGCAGCGCGCTGCGCCGAGAAGGTCGAGCTGAAGGAGCTCTTGCATCGAGCTGAATTCGTGGTGGTCAGCTGTCCCCTGACGGCCGAGACCACGGGAATGTTTGGACGAGACGAGTTTGCGCAGATGAAACCGGGCGCCTTCTACATCACCACCGCGCGCGGCGAGGTTCACAGCGAAGAAGCGCTCCTCGAAGCTCTGAAGACTGGCCAGATCGCTGGTGCCGGAATCGACGTCTTCCACGACGAGCCGCCCTCGCCCAACCATCCCCTGTTGGCCCTGGACGACGTGATCGCGACGCCGCACACCGCAGGCATCACTACAGAGGCAGTGCACGCCATCGCTGCGGCGACTGCGGAGCAGTGGATGTCGATCTTCGACGGGGCCGTGCCACCGCGACTCATCAATCCCAAGGCATGGCCAAAGTACTCGGAACGGTTCGAGCAGATCCTCGGGTTTCGGCCCGCTGACCCCACAACGGGAGAGGACGCGCAGTGACAGCGAGCACCGCAAAGAGTGGCGCACATCGATTGATGCGAGACCTGCTTCCCACCTACAAGGAGCTTTGGGAGCCTTCCGCTAGCGGGAGTGGTGCGCAGCGGAGTGATGCGTATGGAGACTGGTACGCGGAGCATATCCACTCGTTTTTGCCGGGTACGTGGGTCATCTCCGGGCACCACCAGGGCCTCGGTGAGATCCAAATGCTGCTCGAGGCGGTGCGGAAGATCTGGACGGTGCGCTCGACCTTTCACCACAATAACTACTGGCTTGGTGAGGACACGATCTGCACCGAGTGGTTCTCGACGAATGAGGTCTGGACCGGTGTGAGGTGTCGAAACAGCGGCCTGACTCGACAAACGTTCGTCGAAGGCCAGGTGTTCGAATGGCAGGAATACACAGACAGCGAGTTCTTCGAGGAGATGCATGCCGGATGGCGCGGCGTAGTGGGGCCGGAGCTGGGGAGTCATCTTTCCCGGTACGCTTGCTCCGGCCCGCCTTCGTATCCCGATCCAGCTCTGAACGAGTGGCCGCTCGAGACTTCGCTGAGCGACGGCCGGCATTGTGCGCCCTCGGAAATGCGCGACCGTCTCGCAGGGGCCATCGAGTTCTGGAAGGCCCCACGGAGCGGCTCGCGCGACCTGTTCGCAGACGACGTGGACGTGCTGTTTCAGGGACGCTCCTGGCCGCTTGGCGGACATCATCGCGGACGGGAGGGCGTCGAACGCGTGTTCCTGGTGGCGGGTAGGATTTGGCCCCGCCCATCCGAGATCGTGAAGACCGAGTTCTGGGCCAACGAAGACAGCGTCCTGATCCACTGGTTCACCCGCAACGAGACCTGGAAGGGACGGTCCTGCCGGAACAGCGGTTGGGCCGTATGGAAGTTCGAGGGCGAACGCGTCACCGAGTGGCGGAACTACCTGGACACGAGCTTCTATGCCGAGGTCCTCGACGGCTGGCGCGAGGCCGTGGGACCTGAGCTCGGTCTGCAGCTGCCGAACTGGCCGCAGCCGACAGGCTCTCGGTATCCAGATCCAATGGCGCACGAATAAGTCGGGCTGGCTGCGGCCCGCGTCTCGAGGGAGGAAAGAAGTTGACCTACACGACGATTCAGTACGAGCAGCGCGACCACACGGTGTGCATCACACTCGATCGTCCCGAGCGTCTCAACGCGATCAGCGAAGAGATGGTTCGCGAGCTGAGGGAGGCGTACTCCACAGTGGAGAACGACGAGAGCGTGTGGACGCTGATCATGACCGGTAATGGGCGCGCTCTTTGTGTCGGGGCCGACATGTCAAAGGCATCGACGGATGAGGAGTGGGGCCCGGGCATTGACACGCAGGGCGAGCCCCTTCTGAGTTCCTTCCGGCAATGGGATGCGCCGCAGGAGGCGACACCTCCATACCTGCAGATGACCAAGCCAGTGATTTGCGCGGTCAACGGAATGGCAGCGGGGGCCGGACTCGATCTGGTCACGACCGCGGACATCGTCATCGCCTCGGAGACAGCCACGTTCTTCGATCCCCATGTGAGCATCGGGCTGACGTCAGGGCGCGAGGTCGTGCGTCTGGCGAGGGTGCTTCCAGTCAATATCGCAATGCGTATGGCGCTGATGGGCAAGCAGGACCGCCTTGGCGCACAACGCGCCTACGATCTGGGTCTCGTCAGCGAGGTTGTTCCCGAGGGTGCGCTGCGAGCGCGTGCCTGGGAGATCGCGGAGGCGGTCAACAAGAATGCGCCGCTCGCGGTTCGCGGAACCCGCCTCGCGATTCGAAAAGGACTCTCGCTGCCCGTGTACGAAGCCGAGTTGCTCGCCGAAAGCTACCGGCTCCGAGTCGCGCAGACGGACGACGCGCTGGAGGGTCCCAGAGCTTTCTTTGAAAAGCGAGAGCCGAGGTGGCGAGTCCGATAGAGGGGGAATGAACAGAATGTCGACCAGGAGCTCGGAGATCCGGACCCGACTGAATCACCCGATCATCGATTCGGACGGCCATTGGGCAGAGCTGTTCCCGGTCTTGTTCGAATTCGTTGAAGAGGTTGCGGGTTCCGCCGTCCTGGAGCGATTCCGAGCCGGGTACGGTCAACGCTTCCATGGCTGGTATTCAGCGGACGCGGAAACGCGTCGCCGCGGTCGAATGCGGCGACCCTCGTATTGGGGTGTTCCCACAGGAAAGGATCGCATCGCGAGCCTCATTCCCTCGGTGTTCCGGGACAGTCTGGACAGTTGGGGCATCGACGTCGCCGTCGTGTATCCCAGCATTGGTCTCACCCTCGCCCGCGATGTCAGCGACCGGGAGCTGATCAACGGTGTGATCCGAGCGTACAACGTGATGGTGGCGGAACTCTTCGCCCCGCACTCCGATCGTGTGATTCCAGTGGGTGTAGTCAGCCTTGCCGACCCTTCGGATGCGATCGCGCAGCTAGAGCATGCTCACTCCTTGGGTCTCCGTCAGGTCGTCACCGGAGGGTCCGTCGTTCGAACCGTCGAAGCGGATGCCGAGTGGCAGCCGGACCCCACGAAGCGGCGCGTATACGTCGATGGCCTCGGGCTCGACAGCCCTCACGATTACGATCCCGTGTGGGAAAAATTCACCGAGCTGAAGATCCCGGTCACTACCCATAGCGGCAGCATGGGTTGGCCCGACCGAAGCTCCCCGACGAATTTCGTTGCCAACCATCTCGGCCATTTCGCACAGAGCCATCATCTCTTCGCGCGGAGTCTGCTTCTCGGCGGCGTCACGCAGCGCTTTCCGGATCTCCGATTCGGTTTCCTCGAAGGCGGAGTCGGCTGGGCCTGTAGCCTGCTCGCGGATTTGAAGGAGCATTGGGAAAAGCGCAATCGAAAGGCATTGGAAGTGAACTTGAAACCCACCAATTTTGATCGCGCCGAGTTTCGAAAGCACCTGGAATCCTATGCGGAGACCGAGGAGCGCTTTGCGGGCAAGACCGAAGATATTCTCGAGAAGAACCTCGATCAGCTCGAATGCGACATCACGCAGGAGGCACTCGCGGACCGGGACCGGGACTCCGACGATTTTGCACTGGTAAAGATCGGCAACAAAGACGAGCTCCGTCGGCTCTTTCGGAAGAACTTCTACTTCGGTTGCGAGGCCGACGATCCCATGACCGCTGTAGCCTTCGATCCGCGGATGAAGATGCATCTGAAGCCTGTTCTCGGCTCCGACATCTCGCATTTCGATGTGGTCGATGCCTCCGAGGTGGTGGGGGAGGCCTATGGTCTGGTCGAAGCGGGCTTGTTGACCGGTGAGAACTTCCGCGACTTCACGTTTTCCAACGCCGTCGGTCTGTTCGCAGGTATGAACCCTGATTTTTTCAAGGGGACAATCGTGGAGGACGAGGTGGCTCGAGAACTCGAGGCGCTTCGAGCGAAGGAGGTCGCCTGAACCCGGCTCATAGCGACGAAGCAGTTGCGCAGTCACTCGACGCGCGAAGCCAACGGTCAGTCGTCCGGTCTGGTCTCGAGCAGGGACCGCACCGCCCTCAGGTCGGGCTTCATGGATGTAGTACGTGGCAGCACTTCGGTGATCGCGTAGCGCACCGGTACGTGGAGCGAGTTGAGGCGCGCGCGCACATGTGCATCGAGCTGTTCGTGCGTCGGCGCGGCCTCGCCGCGGCGCAGCTCGATCGCTGCGGCCGGAACCTGGCCGAGCCGGTGGTCGCCGATTCCGACGGTCGCTGCGTCGAGGACACTCGAATGCTCGCGTAGCGCGGCGTCGATAGCCTCGGGGATCACCTTGAAGCCACCGCGCAGGATCACACCGTCGCCGCGCCCCTTGTGGAAGACGAAGTCGTCTTCGTCGATCGTGGCGAGATCGGTGGTGCGAATCCAGTCGGTGCTGACCTCCGGCACCAGCGCCTCGAGATAGCCCACCTCGCC
>SPKZ01000986.1_pt1 | contig 11835 bp, 5 predicted proteins | sample 2456571 | NCBI WGS metagenome assembly SPKZ01 (sample SAMN11192286, study PRJNA482655) | marine metagenome | biome: ENVO:00000447; feature: ENVO:00000244|ENVO:00000211|ENVO:00000569|ENVO:00002023; material: ENVO:00002151; isolation source: ocean water from marine abyssalpelagic zone ...
GGCTATGGTGCGGATATGCTAAAGAGTGCCTTAGGTGAGCAAAATCTTAACTGGGTGCTTCAAGCCGAGCAGTTGGGTACCGGCCATGCGGTGGCTCAGGCCAATGCGAATATCGAGGATGATGATACCGTGCTGATCCTCTATGGTGATGTGCCGCTTATTCAGGCAAAAACACTTGAAGATCTATTAATGGCGCGTGCAGCCGATGGCCTGGCCATTCTTACAGTAAACCTGCCTAATCCAACAGGCTATGGCCGTATCGTGCGGACTGCTGGTGAAGGTCAAGAACTGGGTAAGGTTATCGGTATCGTCGAGCAAAAAGATGCCAATGCGCAGCAGTTACTGATCCAAGAGGTCAATACCGGCATCATGGCGGCGCCAGGCAAGCAACTTAAAGCTTGGCTTGGACAGTTATCAGCAGATAATGCTCAAGGTGAGTACTACCTGACCGATATCGTCGCCATGGCCCATAAAGACGGTGTTGCCATCACAACTGCCCAGCCTGAGTCGGCTGTCGAAGTGGAAGGTGCCAATAACCGAGTCCAACTGGCGCAACTAGAGCGTGCCTATCAGGCTCGTGAGGCGGAGAAGTTGATGTTGGCCGGGGCTAATTTAAGAGATCCTGCCCGTATCGACATTCGAGGTGATGTATCTGTGGGAATGGATGTGATGATAGACATCAATGTCATCATTGAGGGCAAGGTCAGCATAGGCAATAACGTGACTATCGGTGCCGGCGCCATTCTTATCGATTGTGAGATTGGCGATAACGCCGAGATCAAGCCTTATTCTATCGTCGAGAGTGCTAAGGTCGGCGTCAAAGCCAGCGTGGGGCCATTTGCGCGTCTGCGTCCCGGAACCGAGTTAAAAACAGATGCTCATGTCGGTAACTTCGTTGAGATGAAGAAGGCGGTGTTAGGTGAGGGCTCCAAGGCGGGTCATCTGGCCTATATCGGCGATGCACTGATAGGCGCCGGCGTGAACATAGGCGCTGGTACTATCACCTGTAACTATGATGGCGCTAACAAGCATCTCACGGTTATTGAAGACAATGTATTTGTCGGCAGTGATACCCAGCTTATTGCCCCTGTGACTATCGGCAAAGGGGCAACCTTGGGTGCTGGCTCTACTATCACCCGGGATGTGGGTGAGAATGAGTTGGTTATCACTCGAGTAAAGCAGCGCCACTTATCTGCTTGGGTTAGGCCGGTAAAGAAGCCTAAATAAACAGCCTAAAATACCCGTGTTGACCAGCGACCCAATCGGGTCGCTGGTTTGTTTTAACCGCGATAAAATATACGTAAAATGGTCTAGCGTATCGCGATACAATTTGATACTTTTGTTGTGTCGATGTTTTATTTTATATTGTTACTTTTCAATTGTTTGAGATGATTAATCTCGTATTGTAAATTACTGTAAATAACCTTAAATAATAACTATTATTATTTATATTACGCCAACTTTCGTGATATCCATTTTGAGGTTGGCCATGTCGTTACATTCCCGTTCATTTAGAGCTTCACCCATTTGTGTAGCAGTTGTCTCTGCTCTTACCCTTGTGCCTGCGGTTGCCGAAGAGGCGAAGACAGAAACACTACCTAGCGCAGAGATAGAGCGTATCTCGGTAACGGGTCGTAGTTTCAATGACTACAAGATTGGCAGCGCTTCCGGTGCCATGCGCGGCGACATAAGCCTTATGGATACACCACAATCTGTAGCGGTTATTCCCAATTTTATTACCGACGAACAACTAGCCACTAACTTATCTGAAGTATTGGTAAACGATTCCAGTGTCACTGGCGGCTCAGAGAAGTGGAACCGTCAGGTATTCAGCATTAGAGGTTTCGAACTGTCTTCTGGTTCTGGCTACCTGATCAATGGCCATCAGCAGTGGTCACACTATGTGCAGCCTATCGAGACACTGCAGCAGGTTGAAGTGCTTAAGGGGCCATCGAGCATGCTCTACGGTCAGTCAGGCCCGGGTGGCTTGATCAACATGGGCACCAAGAAGCCGACCTATGATACAGTTTTCGATCTTGGATTTGATACCGATGAGCATGGTTCAACTCGTTTTCAGCTCGATGCCGGTGGCAGCCTCAATGAAGATCAAACTATTCGTTATCGCACCGTGCTGGTTAAGCAAGACACCCAATATTGGCGCACGTATTCTGCAGAGGATGGGCAAGAAGGTACTACCCAGGAGCGTGATCGTTGGTTAGGCTATCTGAACCTTGAGTTCGATATTAGCGACGATCTCTTGTTATCACTCAAATATGATCATACCCAAGATAAGACGGGTATCGACCGTGGTGGTTGGCTAGATAGCAGCGGCGACCTGATTGGTGGCGAAGACATCATCTGGGATCAACCTTGGGCCTTCACCGATAACACCATCACTAACATGGGCGCGGATCTCACCTATCAGATCAGCGACGACTGGAAGGTAAAAGCGGGGTATAACGAGCAGCAGTTTAATCGTCAGCGTCTGGACTCCTCGCCATCACAATTAAAAGATGCTGATGGAAATTATCTAGATCCCTATGAGTATGGTTACAATGTTAGCCCATTCGATCGTTACGATGATTGGCAGCATAAGACCAGTTATATCGATTTTGTCGGTAACTTCTCGACCGGCAGCCTAGATCATCAGTTCTTACTCGGTGCTAATATGCTGGAGTACTTTTATCAGCAAACAAAAATGAAAGGTAGCAGCCAGCTGGTTATGCCGGGTCAGCCGATCCCTAAGCCAGATCTTGATTACAAGCTTGAAGAGCCAGGCACTCCAACAAAATATAAGCATTATGGTTTCTATATTCAGGACCTGATGACGATTAACGATCGATGGCAGCTATTGGCCGGTATGCGTTATGACGAGCAGAAGAAGGATGGTGCGGGTAATAATAGCTATGCGCTATCACCTAAGTTTGGTGTGATCTACTCGCCGGCGGCAAATGCCAGTATCTATGTCAATTACTCTCAGAGTTTTACTCCTCAAGGTATTGTTAATAATGAAGAAGATGTTAACGATGGTGTTAACCTAGATCCTGAGTACGGTGAGCAGTATGAGATAGGGACTAAGTGGGAGTTATTCGATGGCAGCCTACTATTAACCGGTGCCGTGTTCGATATTACCGTATCTAACGTTACTGTGACTCAGCAATTAGAGACCAATAATCCTGACGGCAAGCAAACGATCACCACTCAAAGCGGCGAGCAACATCATAGAGGCTTCGAGATGGGGGCTCAGGGTCAGGTCAGCGACAACTGGTTTATGACGGGTTCCATGATGTACCTAGAGGCTGAATATCAAACAGGTGATAACTTAGATGGAATGACACCTGTGGATGCCCCCGAGTGGTCGGCCAACATTTGGACCCGTTATGAGATGACAGATAAGCTGGCATTTAACTTCGGCGCCATCTATGTGGGCGAGCGTTTCGCTAATACCAGTAATACTGTGACTAAAGATGCTTATGTTCGTTTCGATATGGGCGCGGCTTATACCATGGATGTCATGGGCAGTGATGTTAGCGTGCGCTTAAATGTTAAGAATCTATTCGATGAAGACTATCTAGCCGGCGGTACGACTACCGATGTGACTGTGGGTGAAGGACGTCACTTCGGCCTAGCACTGCACGCTAAGTTCTAAGTTTCACTCCTTACCTATCCTAGATGTAATGACCCAAGGCAGCCAATGGGCTGCCTTGGGTCATTGTGGCGTGTGTCCCGTCTGCTGTCATTATCAATGCAGCAAGCAAGTCGAATTTGTTGACTATAATTTGTCTAATGATTGCAAATATGTTTCGTTTGTCTATAATCTTGCTTTCGAAACGAAACTTAAGCGAAACTTTAATGACTAAACGTAATACTCAGCAGCGACGTCATACCATAATCAGTCTCTTAAATGAGGATGGTGAGGTGAGTGTCGATGAGCTGGCATTACGTTTTGACACGTCTGAAGTCACCATTCGCAAAGATCTTAGCGCATTAGAAAAAACTGGCCTGCTGTTGAGGCGTTATGGTGGTGCGGTATCTGTGCCTCGAGAGATGACTCAAGCGACCACAGAAGTTATTTCCGCTAATAAGCAGAGTATTGCCAAGGCGGCGGCCAGGCTAATAAAAGATCATAATCGCATCATCATAGATAGTGGCAGCACCACCTCGGGTCTAGTCCAAGAGTTAGGCCGTAAACGTGGTCTAGTGGTGATGACCAATGCCCTGCAACTGGCCAGCGCGATCCATGAATTAGAGTATGAGCCGACGCTCTTGATGACTGGCGGGACCTGGGACCCGCATTCTGAATCATTTCAAGGCCAGGTTGCCGAACAGGTATTACGCTCCTATAACTTCGATCAACTCTTTATCGGTGCCGATGGTATCGATATCGAACGTGGCACCACGACGTTCAACGAGTTAACCGGACTCAGTAAGGTGATGGCCGAGGTGTCCCGTGAAGTCATAGTCATGTTGGAGTCCGATAAGATAGGCAGGCGCATTCCTAACCTGGAATTGCCCTGGAGTGATATCAGCGTGATAGTCACAGATGACAAGCTTCCCGATGAGGCTGCTGAAAAAATTTCCGAGCAAGGCGTACGAGTTATCGTGGCGCCTTACTCAAGCTAATTCGATTTTAATTGTTCAATTTATATAAATATTAGGTATCAATATGTGCGGAATAGTTGGCGCGGTAGCGCAAAGAGATGTGGCCGAAATACTGGTCGAAGGTTTACGTCGTCTGGAATATCGCGGCTATGATTCGGCGGGTGTTGCGGTGATTAATAATGCAGAGCTTAGCAGTACTCGCCGCGTGGGTAAGGTGCAAGAGTTATCCAGTGCACTCGACGCTGCGCCGCTAAGCGGTGGAACCGGTATCGCTCACACTCGATGGGCTACCCATGGTGAGCCCAGTGAACGCAATGCACACCCACATCAGTCACAAGGTGATATTGCGGTGGTGCATAATGGCATCATAGAAAACCACAATAAGCTGCGCGAGATGCTAAAAGGCTTAGGTTATCGCTTCGCATCGGATACCGATACCGAAGTTATTTGTCACCTAGTTCATCACGAGCTTAAATCCCATAAGACTCTGCTGGCTGCGGTTCAGGTCACGGTTAAACAGCTGGAAGGCGCCTACGGCACTGTGGTTATCGACCGCCGTGACGGCGAGCGCATGATAGTAGCGCGTTCGGGTAGTCCCCTGGTTATCGGTTATGGCTTAGGTGAGAACTTTGTCGCCTCGGATCAGTTGGCACTCCTCCCCGTGACCCGCTCTTTTTCTTTCCTCGAAGAGGGAGATGTAGCCGAAGTGACGCGTCGTAGCGTAGCTATCTATGATGTCGATGGCAATGCGGTTGAGCGTGAGGTTAAAGAGTCAGATGTGACCCATGACGCCGGTGATAAGGGCGAATATCGTCACTACATGCTCAAGGAGATCTATGAGCAGCCATTAGCATTGAGTCGCACCATAGAAGGGCGTATCGCCAATAAGCAGGTATTAGATACTGCCTTCGGTGACAATGCGAGCGAATTTCTGAAAGACATTAAGCATGTGCAGATCATCGCCTGTGGTACTAGTTATCATGCGGGGATGGCCGCTCGTTACTGGTTAGAAGATTGGGCCGGTGTGTCATGTAACGTGGAAATTGCTTCCGAGTTCCGTTACCGCAAGTCGCACATGTTCCCCAACAGCTTGTTGGTGACCATCTCTCAGTCTGGCGAGACCGCCGATACTTTGGCCGCATTACGCCTGGCGAAAGAGATGGGTTACACGGCCACCATGACCATATGCAACTCAGCTGGATCGTCTCTGGTACGTGAATCTGATATGGCTTATATGATGAAAGCGGGCGCCGAGATTGGTGTTGCTTCGACTAAGGCCTTCACGGTGCAGTTAGCCGGCCTGCTTATGCTAACTGCCGTTATCGGTCGCCATAATGGCATGTCCGCTGATATCCAGGCTAAGATCACTCAGAGCCTGCAGTCTATGCCGGCCAAAGTTGAACAGGCACTCGGACTCGATAGCGCTATTGCCGAGCTGGCCGAAGATTTTGCCGACAAGCATCATGCACTCTTCCTTGGCCGCGGCGATCAGTACCCCATCGCCATGGAAGGAGCACTCAAGCTCAAGGAAATCTCCTATATTCACGCCGAAGCCTATGCATCGGGTGAACTGAAACATGGTCCATTGGCGCTTATCGATGCCGATATGCCGGTGATCGTGGTCGCACCCAATAACGAACTGTTAGAAAAACTTAAGTCGAATGTCGAAGAGGTGCGTGCCCGTGGCGGCTTGATGTATGTGTTTGCCGATGTGGACGCCGAGTTTAAATCTGATGATACTATGAAGGTGATTCAAGTGCCTCACTGTGATGAGTTTATGGCCGCACTTATCTATACTATTCCGATGCAGTTACTCTCGTATCATGTTGCTCTAATTAAAGGTACAGACGTGGATCAACCACGTAATTTGGCCAAGTCGGTGACGGTTGAATAACTTGTCTCCTGTAGCACCATTAAAAAACCGCCTAAATGGCGGTTTTTTAATGTTATAAATTGCTTTTTATCCTGAACGAACTCTTTAGTCTCAAGGTTTTCAGCTTCGACTTCCTCCTCGTTAAACCGCTCACCTTGCCTAGGGTGACTCTCAGCACTTTTGCCGAACTGCTTTGGCTGGGATAAGCGATATTGTTCTTCGAGATGCAGCTGCTTACTCTGTTGATACAGAATGATTTTCTTTAGTCACGCCGGATAATCCGGAAGATTTTCATGACTAAATTATATATAGGCATTATCTATGATGCCATCACTAACATCTTGTGTTTATTTAGATTAATTGGTAAACAATAATTCCTGATTATGATCTAAGGCTATAAGTCATGGTAGTGATAACGCATTCCCCTGATGAAGTTGAACATATCCTGACGCGCTATGTTGAGATTTGGGTAAATGATGCACACATCCTAGCAGTGCCAAGCAGACTTACCATCAGCAGCACTCATTGTCTATCATGGAAGAAGTCAAGCAGTGGGGGGAAGTACACTTAAGCTCTGGTATGTTTGAGTATTTCACGATCTTGCAGCGAGAAAAAGCACAGTGAGAATCTGAGTTCCCAGATCGTGTTTTGCGATTGGTTCATAGCGCCGCCTTTGTGAGGAAGCACTATGCCAAAGCCGGTTATTTAATGGTATGTGTAATTATTTAACCGTGTTAAGTTTATACGTTCCTGAGTTTATTGAGTATTTCTTGGGTTTTAATTTTTAGTAATATTTCGTTACCTTTTGTTTCAACATTAAGCCGAACAACCGGTTCGGTATTTGACCTTCTCAAATTGAAACGCCAATGCTCACCATTTTCAATGAAAGACAGTGAAATACCATCAGTATGATCTTCATTGTGGGCTAGTGCTTTATATTGTTGATAGATACTTTCAATTGCTTCAGCCGGATTATCAATTGTTGAATTGATTTCACCTGAAGAGGGATAAGCCGCAATACGTTCTGCCACCGCTTCAGAAAGCTGAATGTTTTTAACGCATAAAAGCTCTACTACCAGTAACCAGGGGATCATACCCGAATCACAATAAAAGAAATCTTTGAAATAATGATGAGCTGACATTTCACCACCATATACAGCATCTTCTAGGCGCATTCTTTCTTTAAAAAATGCATGCCCTGTTTTACACATGATTGCTGTGCCTTGATTTTTTTCAACCAAATCAATTGTATTCCAAGTGAGTCTCGGATCATGAATAATTTTAGCTGCTTTATTTTTTTGTAAAAAAGCTTCGGCAAGCAGGCCGACGATATAATAACCATCAATAAATTGACCTTTCTCATCAAAAAAGAAACAACGGTCAAAGTCTCCATCCCAAGCAATGCCCATATCTGCGCCGTGTTGTTTTATCGCATCAATGGTATCTTGACGGTTTTCAGGTAGCAGCGGGTTGGGAATTCCATTAGGGAAGTTACCATCAGGTTCATGATTTACTTTGATAAATGTTATGGGAACATTTAACTCGGTAAACTGCTGCTCTATATGGTCAATTACATGACCTGCGGCGCCATTACCAGCATTAACAACTAGTTTAAGTTGCTTAATATTCTTTAGATTAATATAAGAAAGTAAATGTTGGACATATTCTGTTAAAATGGATTTTTGCGTATACTGGCCTTTTTTACTGCAAATAGGAGTGAACACTTGTGTTTCAGCAAGCTGCTTAATATCGAATAAACCAGAATCACCACTAATAGGCACTGAGTTAGCCTTTACTAGCTTCATACCATTGTAGTTTTTGGGGTTATGACTGGCTGTAACTTGAATTCCCCCATCTGCATTTAAATGGCTCGTAGCAAAGTAAATTTCTTCTGTGCCCGTCATTCCTAGATCAATAACATCAATACCACAGTCCATTAGGCCTTCAGCTAAAGCCATTTTTAACTCATTTGAAGTCAGTCGAATATCACCTCCAACAACAACGTTTTTTGGTTGCAGCGCTTGCCCATAAGCTCTTCCTATACGGTACGCTATATCGGTATTAAGCTCTTTTCCCAATTCGCCTCGAATATCATAGGCTTTAAAACATGAAAGTGTTTCAGTCATTCCTAACCCTCAAAAATATCATTGTTATTATTTATCATAATAAATAATAAATTTTATAATCATCATAATTAGTTAATCACACCGAAAGGTTAACGCAAAATTATTGATGTAGCCACATTTTTGTTTAACGTTAATCTTTTTGTTGTAAAGATCCTCGTTTAACGTTAATCTTTTTTGAGATGGATGAGAGTCAGCGCAGTAAAAACAATTAAACAGTACTGCATCAAGCTGACCCATGAGGGTAACGAAGGTGGGGATATGTTAGCTAAAAATCAATTTTATAAAAGCTTACTCGCTGTATCAATTATCACAGCAATGTCGTTTCAAGTCACCGCAGAGGAGGTTGAAAAGTTACAAGTAGAAACAGAAGCGTTGAAAAGTGAAACTATAGAAGTCATACAGGTCACTGGAATCCGCAATGCGTTAAAAGAAGCGCTTTATGATAAGCGTAACGCCGACTCTGTTATGGATTCGATTGCGAATGAAGATTTAGGCAAGTTCCCTGATCAAAATATTTCTGAGTCATTACAACGTATACCGGGGATTACGATTTCAAGAAATGGCGGTGAAGGACAGTTCATTACGGTTCGGGGCATGGGTCCTGAACACAACGTGGTGATGTTAAATAACCGTATTTTAGCCACAGAAAACGATGGTCGAGAGTTTAGCTTTGATGTGCTAGCGACTGAGTTGATTTCTGGGATTGACGTGTATAAATCTCCTTCAGCTAGTTTGCAAGAAGGGGGCATTGGTTCTACCGTTAATTTAAAAACAGCACGCCCACTTAACCTAGATGGTTTTCAAGCAGTAGCTTCTGTAAAAGGTCAATATGATGAAAACTCTGACGAAATTACTCCTCAGCTTTCAGGGCTAGTTAGTAATACTTTTCTTGATGACCGATTTGGTCTCCTCGCTTCATTTAATTACTCTAAAAGACAATTTAGAACTGAGCGACATTATACCGATGGTTATGAAGCCAGAAACGCCAGTGACTTTACCGGCATTTCAGATGCAGACCGTGAAAAGCTTGAGGAGAACGCTGACGAAAATGGCAAGGTACATTATCAGTCTTATTATACCCACGATGTAGATCAGTCCACTCGCGAACGCATCGGTGGTACGCTTGTTGGTCAGTGGCAAGCAAGCGATGATGTGTTGGTGACGGTAGACGGCTTGTATTCAAGACTAGATGTTAATTCTGATACATCGGGTATCGCTTGGTGGGCACCTGCTGATGCGGTTCAAAACCTTGATGTGGATGAAAATGGCACCATTACAGATTATCAGTTATCGGCTGGTGCTCGTCCGACAGAATTTGTTAGATATAGCCGTCCTCGTTTTGCTGAAACTAAGCAAGTCGGTATCAATGTAGACTGGATTATTTCAGATAATTTAACCGCAGTATTTGATGCTTCATGGTCAACAGCGACAGACATCATTGCAGGCGACCAATCTTACTTTACCGGTATGCTTAATAATCCTGGGGAGTTAACCTTCTCCAAACGACCTGGTCAATTAATTCCAGTGTATACAAATATTGGTGACATCAATTCTAAGGAGATAACTCCAAGTTGGTCAACGCTTGAAGGTCGAAATATTGAAGATACTGCATCACAAGTGACTTTCGATACGGTTTATCACTTAGCAGGCGATACTGCCTTTACCAAAATTTTGTCTGGGGTGAGTTATCATCACCGTGCAAAATCTCGTGATATTTATAAAACTCCTGATAGTATTGCATGTACATATTGTTCTGGTGGCTATGAAGGCTTCATTCCAGAAGATGTCTTAAGTGGCAGCATTGATGATTTATACCAATGGATGATCACTGATGGCATTGATGGCATTGCCGACCCTGAGGAACGTGAAGCAGCAAGACAAGCCTTATTGGACAACGGTGGGTTTGGCGTTGTTCATCGTGCACAAGAGTCTGGTACTGTTGAAGAAAATACTTACGGTGCATATGTGCAGGCTAATCTAGATGGTTACTTCGCAGACATGTCTTGGGCGGGTAACTTTGGTTTACGTTATTTATATACAGATGTCACTTCTAGTGGCGTTTCCCAAGAGATAATTAGCTTAACTCCTGATGATAAATTCGGTGAATACATACCAGAATTATCTGACCCTATACATATTTCTGAGGAAGGAAATTACTCTGAATGGTTGCCTTCTGTTAACTTTAAGCTGAATTTACTGAGCGACTTAGAATTACGTTTAGGTGTCGCAAAAACCATTACTCGACCTACATTGAGTAACTTGATGTTGACGACAAGCTTTAACCACAGATATTCAGCACTTACAGGCTATACTAACAACTCTTCACTTGAGCCTATGACTTCATGGAATTATGATAGTTCTTTGGCTTGGTATATCGATGATGTTAGCTATTTGAGTTTGGCATATTTCTACAAAGAGTTAACGAATAAGTGGGGCACCCACTCTGTTGAAACTGATATTGATGGTGTGACTTACTTAATTGATACTCCAACCAATATTGGAAACGGTAATGTATCAGGTATCGAACTTGCATTCCAATACACCTTTACTCAATTACCTTATCCGTTTGATGGTTTTGGTGTTCAGGCTAACTACACTGACGTTAAAGAAACCACCGATGATAGTGATTTAGATAACAGCTCACAATCATATAATTTAGTGGCATTCTACGAGAATAATGGCTTTGAGGCTCGTTTTGCTTATAACTATCGAGATGGATATACCGAATCGTTAAATGCAAACCGTGGTCAGCCACGTATGATTGATGATTATGGACAATTAGATGCCAGTGCAAGCTATCATTTTACTAATTCTCTGACTGTATTTGTTGAAGCCATCAATATCACTAATGAGAAAGAGTTTATCTACTCAGTCCATAAAGATCGCTTGATTGAATATACCGATACAGGTGCTCGATACAATGTGGGTCTCAGATATAAGTTTTAAATAAATCATTTTTATCATTTCGTGATGACTAATTAATGCAGGCCATATAACTGTCCTGCATTTTTTATTGCTGAAAATAAGGTGTCGTATGAATAAAGTTTATCAATTGAAAAGCCCTATTTTAAATTATGACTGGGGAGATAAGCAGGCATTATTCAATTTGTTTGCTATTGAAAACCCACAAAACTTACCTCAAGCAGAAATATGGATGGGAGCACATTCCAAAGCACCATCTGAGGTCTTGCTAGAAAACGATTCTATTTCATTACTTGAGTTCATTGACCGCGA
>SPKZ01013317.1_pt1 | contig 11834 bp, 7 predicted proteins | sample 2456571 | NCBI WGS metagenome assembly SPKZ01 (sample SAMN11192286, study PRJNA482655) | marine metagenome | biome: ENVO:00000447; feature: ENVO:00000244|ENVO:00000211|ENVO:00000569|ENVO:00002023; material: ENVO:00002151; isolation source: ocean water from marine abyssalpelagic zone ...
GGCGGATCCAAAGCGAAGATCCTATTTGCTGATTGGACGGGGCTGATGACGGGTCCTCCGGGAGATCGCCGGGGTCCGATGGTGGTCGCCCACAAGGAGAAGCGGGGCGGTAGCTTCGTCGCGATCGGCTCCCAGCGTGAGGAGGTGAGCCTGTGTGGTCGCTCGGCGATGCTGGGCGTGAAGGTGGTCACTCGCGATTTGGGCATACAACGCGCCCGGGTGCCTCGTTTGGGTCCCGAGGAGATGCGTACAGCGCCCCGCTTGATGGCAGAAGCGATAGAGGCGCCGGCCGCCTCTGCATTGTTGCGGGCTCGGGTCGCGTCCAGTGCGAAGACGAGCCCCCAGGCGCTGACGGACGGCCGATTGGATACGGCGTGGATTGAACAACGAAGGGGGACCGGGCGCGGTGAATTTGTGGTGATGGACGCGCCGAGTGAGTTGAAAATTTCCGGCTTTGATTTTTCCTTGGCACCGCGTGAGCTCGCGTTGTCTGCGGATGCCAAGAAACAGATCGTGGAGCCGCCGCTGAGCTTCTGGATCTTGGGAGATCAGCGTGCGGTTCGTGTAGACGTGCCCAAAAACCAAAAGGCGAAGGGGCAGCATTTTCGCGTGACCTTGCCGAAGCCGTGGAGCACTGAATGTGTTGCCGTGGTGCTTGATAAGGCGGCCTCCCGGGATCCCAAAGTGGCGGTGGGTTTGGCCGAATTTCAGGCGCGCTCCTCTTTGGCAGCCAGCAGTAACGATGAACTAGTGACTCTATTGGATGCTGGGGGCGCCAAAGGGCGTGCGGCGTCGCGGAGTCTCCGGGGCCGGGGTGCAGAGGCAGCGGATCGGGTGATACATGGCTACGATAAGCTGACGCCTGAAGGCCAGGTGTTGGCCCTGGGCGCGTTGGAGGATAGCGAGTGTTCGAAGAAGTCGCCGATTCTGGTGTCGGCCACTCTTCACGGTTCACCGGAGTTGGTCGGCTTGGCGGGGGGCTTGTTACAGCAATGCGGAGCCGCCAGTGCGGACGCCATTGAGGGTGCCCTCGATGGCGCCAAAACTGAGGAGCTGCTGCTGCTCACGACCATGCTGTCGAAATTGAGCCCCACGGATACGCTGACTCGATTGGCGAAGCGTTTTGACGGGGCAAAAGCGCCCGCACGGGAGATCCTGCGGGAGGCCTGGGGCAACGCCGCCGAGCATTCGGAAGCTCAGAATCAGCTGAGCGCGCTCCTGCAGGCAGAAGACGCCGGCGAGTCCCGGCAGGTCGAGATGCTGCGCGCTCTCGCGTCATCACGGGCTGGTTTGGTGCCGGAGGCTGTGGCGTTGATCGAGCGCCTTTGGACGCCCAAGGCATCCTTCCGTACTCGCTACCTACTGTTGCCGGCGGTCTTTGGGCTCGATGAGTCATCGCCGCTCAGGAAGCGTATCGAAGAGCAAGCTTTGGGGGATCCTCGCGCAGAGATACGCGCAGCGGCGTCACGCGGGGCCAGCCGGGCATCGGCACCGCGTCTGCTCCGACTGCTGGAGGACGAGAACGTTCGGGTGAGGGAAGCTGTCGTGACTCGTTTGCGGGAGCTCGCCCATCGACCGGCTACCCAGGCGTTGGTCGTGCTGCTCGCCAATGACGTATGGCCCCTGGTGCGGCACGCGGCCGCTCTTGCGTTGGGCTCTGTCGGACTCGGCGCGGAAGTGGACCGAGCCTTAATCGATGCGTTGGATGATCCGTCAGCCAAGGTGCGCCGGGGCACGGCCACCGCGATAGGAGTTACCGGGCGTGCGGTCATGGCGCCGGCGTTGCTCGATAGCCTGGACGACAAGGACGAGGGCGCGCCGGTTCGCGCGTCAGCGGCGCGGGCCCTTGGTCAGATCTGCCACGCAGCGAGCGCAGATGTGCTCACGACATACGCGGCAAAGTTGGGATCCGCGAACATCAGCGGGGATGAGCGGATGATCGGTCGTTCTGCCCTGTTGGCGCTGGGGGACATCGCCCCGGCAGATCTGGCTACGCGGCTCCAGGTGTTGACGGCAAAAGGGTCGCCCCACGCAGCCCAGCGAGCCGCTGCTGACGTGATGTCGCGGGCGGGTGCCTGCGGCCGGGCTAAGAGCGCCGCAGCTAAGGGCGCCGCAGCGAGCCAGCGCTAGGCCAGCAAGTTTCTCCCGACGGCCAGTTGTGCGAAGGTCTCTGGCGAGTCATGCCCGAGTCCGAAGTGTCCCCGACCGAGCCCCCCGCCGACGCAAGCGATGGGGCTACCGAAGGCGTGGCAGCGAGCCCGCCGCGGTCGTTTCACGGGTTCAGTCACCTGGGGCACTCCTTACTGCTGGGCTGCCTGTGCGCTCTGTTGTGGGCGAGTTTGCCGCTGTTTAGGCACGGTGGAAGTTCCGTTCAGTACGCGCTGCTCGTCCTTGGCTCTGCTCTGAGTTTTGTTCCGGCGCTGCTGATCGGCCGCTTGGCGATCCCCTTGCCTCCCGTCGCATCCGCAGCAGCGTTGGGAGCGCTAGTATGTGTCCCGCTCTGGACGGCTCTCGGCATGCTGCTGAAAACTTACACCCATCATCGTCAGCTGGGCGGCGTTGTCTTCGCGTTGTTGGCGTTGCTAGCGGCAGCCGTTGTGGTGACGCTGGTGGCGCGCTTGCTGCGCATTGCCAGCGAGTTTCGCGCCGCCCGCATCGCGTTGGGATTCTTGTGCACTGGTTCGGTCTTCGCGTTGTTCTATTTGTCGCTCCCTCTAGCGTCATTGGATTTCGCCACGGCTCAACTTCGCGCTGGGGTGGTCGACGCCATCGTGGGTCTCGGTTTGGTCTACACGGCAGTGACCGCGCCGATCTGGGATAGCGATTCGACCCAATTGTCCAAGCTAGGATACGCCGTCGGAGGTGTCTGCTGTGCGGTGGGCGTTCTGCTCCTATTGCAGAATCCTGACGCTGTGGTGGCATGTGGGAACGCACCCGCACAGTGCGGCGCTCTGGCATGGCTTCGTTAACTTTGGAGCGAATATTGCCGTTCTCCTCTGGGAGCTGCGGGCGTCAATAAAATCCGGAGGCTGTGGAGTTGACAGGGTCGGGGTCATCCTTAGCTTGCCTGGCGTAAGCGAACGCGGCGGTGTGGCAGTGCCTCCGGCGATTTTCTTAAGGAAAGTCGTTTCTCGCCAACATTGGAATTTTCGATGACTTCTTGGCTTGAGAGGCAAACTGATTCAATCGGCGCGGATGTGAACCCGCAAGATGGCTGCACTTCGAAGCACTCGTCGGGCGTGCAGCGTCTTGGCACGCCCTACGCGACGGGCGGTCTTCGCGCTATACTGCGCACGATGTTGGCCCCTCAGGTATTGCTCGTGAGCTACGCACGGCTTCGGCGTAGCGTGCCGAGGTTGGCAATGCTGTTCGCATTGCTATGCACACTGGTGCTGCCGTCGACGGCCAGCGCTGATGTGATCGCGTCAGGGGACGTCCCCGAGTCCAAGATCGCAGCGCCATCGGGCCCTCACGGGGCGGACAGCGGCATCGCGCATGCTCCCGCCGACGGCGCGCGTTTGGCGATCCCGCGGGCGCCGAAGGGTTACAACAATTACGATGGCGGCTGGGTGCAGTTTGCCTACCCGCCGTCAGTACGAGAGCACGTGCAAGAGCTCATAGCCGTCTCCGATGAGTATCGTCACGAGCTCGCGGATCGCTTGGGCCAGAGCGTGCTCGATCGAGTGGTCGTGCGAATCGCTCGCACGCCCGGGGAAATGTCGACTCTGGCACCCAAGGGGGCGCCGTACCCCAAGTACGCTTCCGGTGTCGCCTACTCGAGCCTTGGATTGATCTTGCTGACGATTCAGCCACCGCACACCGGTGCGAACCACAACCTAGGGGAGATATTTCGCCACGAACTCGCGCACGTGGCGTTGCACGATGCTGTCGACGGTCAGGCCATCCCTCGTTGGTTCAACGAAGGTTTCGCCGTGCATATTTCTCGCGAGAGCCCCCTGGCGCGACTGCAGACCCTGTGGACGGCGAGCTTGGCGGGACGACTGATGCCGCTACGGCATATAGACGAGCGATTTCCCGCGGATTCCGAGTCAGCGATGTTGGCCTATGCGCAATCTGCTGACATCGTTCGCTACCTCATTCGTCAGCAAGATAGCTATCGCTTTCAGTCGATGATTTCTCGCGCTCGCAGCGGCAAGGGTTTCGTTCGGTCGCTAGAAACGGCCTATGGCGTGGAGATGACGAACCTTGAGCACGAATGGCGTCAAGACGTAGCCAAACGCTACAGTTTTTGGCCGGTGCTGCTTAGCGGCAGCCTGATTTGGGTTGGCGCCATTGGGCTATTCTTTCTCGGTTGGCGGCGACGCAAGACTCGGGCTCAGGCGACCATGGCGAAATGGGCCGTGGAAGAGGCCCGGGAAGATGCCATCAAGATGGCGGCTGCGGTCAAGGCGAGCGGTGGCCGAGTCCACATTGTGTTGCGAGATACGGAGCCCTCCGTGAACGCTCCGGCTGGAGTGGTCGGAGCGGCGCGCGAGAAACTCACAGGCGAGCGCGAGATCCCCATCGTGCAGCACGATGGGGACTGGCACACCTTGCACTGATTTGCCGGGCGTAGCAGTGATTCGCCGGGCGCTCAGACGCTCTGCGGGCGCGGGCTAGTGTGGGATTCAGATAGGCTTAAGTAATCGAGTTATTCGCTCACCTAAGGTGAGCGAATAACTCGATTACTTAAGCCTATGATCGTATCTGACGCATGTTTTTCATGGTGGCGATTCCCCTCAAGAGAAGTGAATCGCGCACTAGGGGGCCTTCAGCTGCGTTCCATGTGGGATTTTTCTAGCCGCCGGGAGACATCGATCAATCGCTCGAACACCTGTCGGGTGGAGCTGGCATCCAAGGGGGCTGGGCCCGCCGCGCCCAGGCGCTCCAGTACAGCGCGCTCCCGCTCAGGATCGTACACGTCGATCCCTCGCTCGCGCTTGATCTCCCCGACTCGCAGAACGATGCGGATCCGTTCGGCAACCAGCTCCAAAATCTTGTGGTCGACTTCGTCGATGGCGACGCGAAGTTGTAGCAATTCAGGGGTAGTCACGGTCGGGGATGCTAGTGCCAACCACTCGATCTCGCAATTGGCGTCGGGCGGAAACAATCGGCTGATTTCGCGTCGCTTCGGTACACCCCCCCTGTGTCAGCGTAGTTGCCGCCTCAGCTTCCGCCGGGCGCTGAAAATCGGCTCAGTTAACGATACTCGGGCAGCCCTCCTGGATCCGGACCCGGGTAACGGTCAAATCTTTGAGATCTTGGCAGTATCGACCCACCACGGTCAGTGTTTGTCCGCTCGAATAGATCCAGCCGTCGCCGCTGTCGTCCGCGTCGAAGGGGATGGGCTCACCATCGAAAAGTACGTTCACGAGCGCGGGATCATCCGGTGGCTGGCGCAGGTCGAAATCACAGCGTAATACCGCCGTCTTGGCGAGATCGATCAGAGTGTTAGATAGCGCCTCGGTGTCAGTCACAGCGTAGTAGCTGGTCTCACCGTCCTGGGGGGCGCCGCCGGCAACAGCCATCACGTTCAGCACGCGGGCGTAGATTTCCGTGCCCGGCAAGCCGATGACATAGGTCGCTACACCGGCGTCTCGAAGGCGCTCGAGTATCGGCCTCGATCCTTCGTCCAGGCAATGAAGCGATCCCAGCTTGTCCGGATCGCAACAGTTGACGGAGTCGTCGCAGAGCACCCCGTTGTCCAACTGGGTGCGCTCGATGTTGGGGATACAGTTTTCGCGATTACAAGTGACGAACTCAGAGCAGTTCGGTCCGCCGTCGGTCAGCAAAAACACGGCGCTGGGCCCTTCCATAGCGAGCAGCTGCGGTTCTAGCAATCGCAGGGTGGCTGTGATTGGAGTGCCACCAGCTGGATCCCGGCGACTGAGCTGGTCCATCAATGCGATGGTATCGAAGCCATCGAACCCGGTTGTGGCGAAGGGATCTTCGTTGATGGTGCGAAGCTGGTATACTTCCTCGCCCACGTCGCATTGAGTCGAAAGGTCGCCCACCCTGGCCCCCGGAAAGTTGGCGGCCCCCACGCGGGTGAGGGTGCCGACCGCTCGCATCACGTTTCGCACAGCGTTGAGGGCGGCCTCGTGGCGGTTATCCGGCGTTCCGCCCATGGGCCGCAGCATGCTCCCGGACGCATCGAGCACGAAATAGAGGTTAGGGCGTTGGATCTCGAGTTCCGAGACGCCAAGCCCACAATAACTGGCGTCCGCCACCTGCAAGAGGCCTCCGCCCTGGCCCTGGGACTGCTCGGAGTTACCGCCACTGAGCAAGTCGCTACCTGGGGTGGCCTCCTCGGAATGGCAGCTGAGGGCTACAGCGAGGCAAAAAGTGGCTTGGGCCAGGCGCATCGCCCCAAGCATAGCAGCTGCGACACCGAGAATGGTTTCTCGGGAAGGCAGATGGCCCCCAAGGCGTTATTGTTGGCGGCGTGAAAGGGACAGTTGAGCAAGAGTGGACGAGCCGGGCCGATCGCCGCGCCTATGGCTTGTATGGGCTGGCGCTGCTGTTGCTGCTCTTAGCGCTGTCTGTCGGCAGAACTCAGCCCACGCTGGGGTGCGGTACAGGCCCCGCTGCGGCTACAGCTTTTACAGGTCTGGACCTAGTGGTCACGCTGGCCTCATTCCCGGGGGGAGCGGAGGCGGGGGCAGCATCGGATGAGGGTGGGAGCGACGGTGGAAGCGATGCGATAACAAACGTCGTCCGCGTTCCGATTCGGATCCGGCTTTTTCGCGGACAGGGCCGTTGGTTTTCTCCGGTGCGGGAAACCAGCGTGCCCTACACACCGCTCATCGCCGTGGACGATTTGGTGCCCGGCAAATACTGGGTCCTGGTGGACGCTCCTGGCTTCGCCCGGCGCTCAGCTAAGATTGTGCTGGTACCGGGAGAGCGTCGCCAGATCCGTCTGGAACTGCCCCCAGCCGTAAAACTCGAAGTCAGCGTACGGGACGAGAAGGGTGAATCGATCCGCCAGGCTACGGTTCTGGTTCGAGACGGGGATATGCTGCCCTTTGGCGGCTTGACGGATACCAAAGGCAACGCGATTTTTCCCGCCCTCGGCGATGCACCCTATCGTGTGAGGGTGTCTCGCGAGGGATACGATCAGTTCCGGCGCCAGGGCGTTCGCGACGACCTCAAAGTGATTCTCAAGCGCTTGGCTGCGATTGAGCTGTCGGTGGTGGAGGCGGACGGCAAACCGGCTCCTGGCGCGACGGTGATGATCGTCGGCAGCGCGCTTTGGCCAGCAAGAAGCACCATGACTAACGCCAAAGGCGAAGTGCGAATCGGCGGACTATCTTCGGGTAGCTACGATCTGAGTGCACGGACCGATCACAGCATCTCAGAAACGGAAATCGGATTTTCGCTATCGCGTGGTGAGGTTCGCCGGCTGGTGCTGCGGCTCGGTGCGGGCAGACTGGTGACGGCGATGGTCACCGACGGCGATGGTGACAATCCCATTGTCGTACCCAACGCCGAAGTCGTGTTGGTCGAGAGCGGAGTGAGCCCGTTCCCGCAACAAGGCCGTACGGGTGCGGATGGCACAGTCCGGCTCGGCCCTATCCCCAAGGGTCCGGCTATACTGGCAGCACGGGCGGAGGGATTCGTGGGACGGTGCGCCGTGGAGGTGCCAGAGGTACTGGACGTGCCCGTGCGGCTGAGTATGTTGCGCGGCGGGTTGTTGCGCGGTCGGATCGAGGACAAATACGGACACGGAATAGCCGGCGTCACCATCGAGGTGATCGGTATCGATCTCGACGGCCTCCCCATCGCCCAAAGCCCGTACTTGATGCAGGCTAGCTCTCACCACTTTGCGTCGGCACTGCTCGGTCCCAGCCCGCTCTTGCCCGCGGGAGAGCTAGGCGTCATGCCGGGTCCCATCCCGGTGTTGCCCGGCTCGGCGGGGTTTCGCCAGGGCCCGCTACTGGAAGACGAGCGGGAGCCGAACGCTTGGAGTACCGACATCGCGGGGCGCTACGAACTCAAGACCGTGATACCCGGTCGCGTCCGAATCTTGGTGCGCCATCCTGAATACATCGAGGCGGTGAGCGACGCTGTCACCCTGACGCCGGGCGGGGAAGTAGAGATCAACGTGGTCCTCCGCCAAGGGGGGTTGCTGGAGGGTCGCGTTCTGGACAGTCACGAGCGACCGGTGGCAGGTTCGAGGGTCTTGCTCACTAGTGTGCGCGGCACTCTTCGATTGTCCACGCTAACGGCGCTGGATGGGACATTCGCCTTTGCTGCTGTGCCGAATGAGTTCCGCTTGGGGCTGGCAGATCCTGAAGATATCGCCAGTATCGTCCTGGAACAGGAGTTTGAATTCGGCGACCAGTCGCGTCTGGAGTTGGAGTTGCTTTTGCCGGAACCCCGGGAAGACGTGGCATTGACTCTGGTGGATGAACACGGCGAGCCGATCGAGATGGCCCGGGTGCTCGCGCTCTCCTTAGATCCGGAGGTGCCCATGCGCCGAACGCTGTTTACGGATGATGCGGGGAAAGTGTGGCTGCCCATGGCCCGAGGTATCAAGCTGCGTTTGGAGGTGGATGCTTTTGGTTTTTCTCCCGGCGTTATGACGCTGGATCCGGCCCCGGAGGCAGCCGAGGTGTCACTGTTCGCTGGGGTGTTGGTAGAGGGGCAGGTCACTCGCGTGAGAGGGCGCCGGGCGGCGGCTGGCGCGACCATCACACTCACCACTCAAGGCAAGCGCTATTCGGCCTTGGCGGATGTAGAGGGCCGCTTCCGTTTGCAGCACGTGCCCGCCGGGGTGACGAGCATTCGCGTCAACTTTCCGGGGGATGCCGAGAGCGAAGGCGAGGTTACGATTGTCGCGATGGATCGCCGCGATCGCCCCTTCGTCATTCCCACAATCGATCTCGATGAAGCTGGCGTTGTGATCGGCTTCGTGTTGGATCTGGAAGGTCAACCCGTCGCGGGGGCCCGGGTGGCCACAACATTTGTGTCGGCCTACTTGTCCCTCGGTTCTCTTCCAGTCGGCATGGCTCAGACCGATCGCAGCGGTAGCTTCGAACTTCGAGGCGTGGCGCCCGGCGAGGTGATGTTGCACGCGTACGGCGTTGGCGTAGGGCGTGGCGAGGCGGCGGTGACGGTGGAGGCCGGCGATCGCAACGACGAGATAACCATCGAGCTAGACGACTCGGCAGAGGACGACGGAGCTGTGGCTGACGCTACGGTAGCGGTGACCCTGGGAGAGGGGACCGATCCGGATGAGCCTAGCGAGCTCAGTGTGGTCGTGATGCAGGTCGCTCCGGCTAGCGAAGCCATGCGCGCCGGTCTGCGCGCGGGGGACATCATCTTGTCGGTGGATGCCGTGGCGCCGGAATCTATCGAAGACGCACGCTCGCGGATGAGCGGTAGAATGGGTACGGACGTCGTGGTCGAAGTCAGTCGTTCCGGCGGAGTCGATAGTTTGCGGGTGCCCCGCGAACAGGTGCGTCGCTGATGGGGCCCCGGGTAAGCGACACAGGTCGCGTTCGCTCAGCCCCCAAGCGTTGGATGAGTGGGGCGGTCGTGATGGCTCTGTTAGGGCTCGCGCCCTCGGCTGCCGCCAATCCGCTGAGTTACCACGAACACGACGGCTTCTTGCTCCGTCTCAGTCTCGGCGCCGGGTCCATGTTGTTGGAACGGGATACAACGGGGCAAGCCGTGGACTTCGACGGCTCGTCCAGCATCGAGGGTGGCGCGATGTTCGCGGAAATTGTGCTGGCCACCACCGTGTGGCCTGGCGTGGCCATCGGGGGCTCGTTGGGCAACTACGTACAAGCTAGCCCTGTACTCAAAGTCGACACGGACGTGCCGCGGGAGCTGGCGGAGGAGCTCACGATCGTCCTGTTGGGTCCGACCGTGGAATACTATCCTTGGCCGAGCGATGGCTGGAACCTGGCGTTCACCCTGGGGCGCGCCGCCGCCGACGTGCCGGCATCTCCCGGCTCTCCGGTGGAGAAGCTGGGAGGCGACGGTTGGGGCGCATCCCTTGCGGCTGGTCACGAATGGTGGGTGGGCGATGAGTGGTCCGCCGGTGTGCGGGCCACCATGATGATCGCGAATCTTGACACGGAGACCCGGAGTGAAGGCCGCCTGTTCGCTGAGGACGATCTCGTCGCCGGCGCCGCTTTAGTCTTCACGCTGGTCTACCAGTAGGGCTGTCTACCAGTAGGCGCCCACACCCAGGGAGTGGGCGCTCAGTCGGCGTATTCTTTTTGCAGGATCTTTGCGATGGTGGTCATCTGAATGACGCTGGTGCCTTCGTAAATCTTGCCGATCTTCGCGTCGCGATAGAACTTCTCGACGGGGAATTCTTTGGTGAAGCCCACCCCGCCATGCCACTCGACGGAAAGCGAGGCAGCTCGCTCAGCGACCTCGGAGGCGAACAGTTTGGCCATGGCAGCTTCCTTTAGGAAGGGCTCGCCGGCGTCCTTGAGACGGGCCGCGTTGTAGACGAGCAAACGCGCCGCCTCGATTTCCATGGCGACGTGGGCGTACTGCACCTGCAGGCCTTGAAACTGCGCGATAGGCTGACCGAATTGCTCTCGCTGGAGCATGTACTTCATGCCGAGATCGAAGGCACCTTGAGCGAGGCCGAGCATCTGAGCCGCGATGCCGATGCGTCCCTCGTTGAGGGTTTCGATGGCAACCTTGTAGCCTTTGCCCACAGGGCCCAGCACGTTCTCTTCGGGGACTTCGCAGTTCTCGCAGAGCAACTCACAGGTGCTCGACGCGCGAATGCCGAGTTTGTCTTCCTTCTTGCCGACAGAGAAACCTTTGAAATCTTTCTCTACCAGGAATGCCGTGATGCCCTTGTAACCCTTACTGGGATCTACATTGGCGAGCATGATGAACAGCGAGCTCTCCTTGGCGTTCGTGATCCAAAGCTTGTGTCCGTTCAGGATCCACTTGTCGCCCCTCTTCTCGGCGCGCATTTTTAGTGCGAAGGCGTCGGAGCCCGAGCTCGCTTCACTCAGTCCGTAGGAGCCGACCCACTCCGTGGCCATCTTCGGCAGGTACTTGTCTTTTTGGGCTTGGGTGCCGTGGGCGCGAATGGCGTTGATGACCAGGGTGTTCTGCACGTCGACGATGACGCTGACGGCGGGATCCACCGATGCGATGGCTTCGATGGCGAGAATCGAATCGAAGATACTGCCGCCTGCGCCGCCGTACTCTTCGGAGATCTCGATGCCCATGATGCCCTGCTCGAAAAGTCCTGGCAGCACGTCGTCGTCGAGCTGGTTCTGGGCGTCCATTTTGGCCACCTTCGGGCCGATGCGCTCGCGGGCGTACTTGAGGACGGAGTCCCGAAACATGGTTTCTTCTTCCGAGAGCGTGGTCAGCGCGGGGGTGGTCATCGATCGGCCTTCTGAGTAGTGGTTCTGGGAGCGCCCTGCTAAGCAAGGAGCGGACTAATTGCCCGGTCGAGGGCGTACAATGGACTCAGGATGGCGGGCAATAGCTTCGGACAGGCGTTTCGCATCACTACGGCAGGGGAATCCCACGGGCCGGGCAACGTCGTCATAATTGACGGCTGTCCCCCTGGTATTCCGCTCAGCCCTGCGGATCTGAGCGTCGATCTGGAACGTCGCCGGCCGGGACAGAGCAAAATTGTCACCCAGCGGCAGGAGTCGGACGAAGCCGAGATCCTCGCTGGGGTTTTCGAGGGTCGTACAACCGGTACATCCATCGCGATTTTGATCCGAAACGAAGACCAGAGAAGTAGCGACTACAGCGACATCAAAGACAAATATCGCCCTGGGCACGCAGATTACACCTACGATCAGAAGTTCGGATTTCGCGATTATCGAGGCGGCGGA
>SPKZ01012445.1_pt1 | contig 11823 bp, 15 predicted proteins | sample 2456571 | NCBI WGS metagenome assembly SPKZ01 (sample SAMN11192286, study PRJNA482655) | marine metagenome | biome: ENVO:00000447; feature: ENVO:00000244|ENVO:00000211|ENVO:00000569|ENVO:00002023; material: ENVO:00002151; isolation source: ocean water from marine abyssalpelagic zone ...
CTGCCATCATTTTGTCTAATCATATACCCTACGACATGTCCTGTTGAATCAATTTCTTAATCCAAATGGCGATAGAAATAATGAGATGATTAACAAAAAAATAGCAAACGTAAAGGGGTCTATATAATATTTAAATGGCACTGAAGCTATTACCATCGAAAATTGTTATGTATTTCGAGAAGGAATTCCTGCATTTATACATGCTCGATATGAATTAAATTTAACTGGTGATCGATATTTGATCGTTGATATTGGTGGCACTACTACCGATTTCTTTATCATTAATAAAAATGATGAAATTGAAAAATTTAGAAGCGCGGACATCGGAGGTTTGGGGATGTTGAGTGATTTCAGGATGAAGGTATCTAAAATATTAGGTTTATCTGAGATGTCTAATGACATGGCATTCAAAGGGAATTTTAACAGGAGAAGTAATAGGCGAAGATGTCAGCGATGTCAGCGATGTCAGCGATGTCAGCGATGTCAGCGATGTCAGCGATGTCAGCGATATCACCGAGCAAGTAATAAAAGAGTTTCAAATTGGAATTCATGAGATGGCCAAACTCATGGGAGAGATACGATTATATGATGGTGTTATCTACAGTGGTGGAGGCGCAAAGCTAATGAAGTCCGAATATGTCGACGCACTAACAACTAATGATCCTCAATTTAATAATGTCCACGGTGCGTTAATGATGATTGATGGAGAATAAAACAATTACCGATAATCTTCAGATACAATTTAGATTACGCGCCAGAGTCGTTAAGGAAAAAATTATTGATATGATTAGAGAAGGGGGGGGCATTCGGGCATTACTAAGCACCTAATGCTTGCCGAATATGAAGCTCTTTATGGGAATGGACTTCAAACCTCTGTTCTTTAATTATATTAATATGGAACTTATATTGATAAAATTAATTATAAGTAGGGCACATAATATCATGTTGACGGATCAAGAATAAACAGTTTTTTATTGTGTTTATCCACAAAAATAATACTATTTTTTATCAGATCGCCAATGGCGCTAAATAAGCCAGCAGCGATCAGTTTACCAGATGCCGCATTTGAGTTATCATAATTTTCTTTCCTTAGTTGACCAAAATATGCTAACAAAAAAAAGTGGTGAATGATCTTAAAACTAATAATATGAACGGCAACCCATTTTTGATAGATTCAACCATTTCATCAGGGTTTTGATCGTGTTCGCCCATACCCACGCAGAAACTATGAGGAGACTAATAAAAGCGACGGTATGTAATGCATGTTTGGCTATATAGGGTCAAGCAGTGTGCTTCGATTTAACTTCCGACACCATCATAGTTTTTAATGCATAAAACCTCTTTACTGTAGTATCAAAATCCATTTTTTGGCTTTTAAGTTCCTCTTTATTTTTTCGGGGCAAGGTCCTCACTATTTCAGCAATCTCTTTTCCGGTGATATCACTACCAAGTTGAAGATGATTCGGTAAAATCTTGTTAACTACAGTTAGTATCAATGGCCCAGCAGATATTAGCCAAACCATCCTGAAGGATAATAATTATCATCTTGACTTGTTTTCATGTAATGAAATTAAAAAAACTGAAAGAAAGGATCTTCATCAGAGTTATACGTAACAAAGAAATATCTTTTGTACATTGCATCATACGTGAAAAGGATATTCAGCTTAAACCGGAGGAAATTATTCGTCAACTTTATTCTGCAAGGCCTATTGACAACTATGGCTACCCTAAAAACGCCTTGTCTTCGAATGTAAGATTAATTTTGGAAAATAAACAAAGGTTGCCGATATTGTCATTTTAGACAAAGACCGTGTTGATAGTGCTATAATTAACCAATATATCCCATTATATCACCTTCTAACCTGCCCAATAATAGTTATTTAATTGAATAATATCTCCTGAACATCATCAACTTTAAGACCTCACACGCCTTTTACAGAAACCGATAAACCCAGCATCGTAACCTTTTTTTGGGCTTTTCTTTATCGATCACCCATTGTAAATATTCGAACTTCAAACTATAAACATCATATTTTCTGTTTAAGATACCTTTGGCATTCTCAATAGTTTGAGTTTTTATCTGGTTAGGAATATTTTTAATTTTCCTCTTTTCCTTTGTTTTCAAATATACAATAAATACATCACCTACAAGAGATATTTTATATTCTGGAATGTTTGAATTAACACATACCTTTGTAACTAATTGTTTAAATCCTTTCAAAATTGATTGAGAACCGCTTTTTAAATATAGCTTATCTATACCAATATTACATCCATCCCGATTTCCACAATATTTACGACATATTTCATAAATTAGTTTTTCTGAGGGACTAAAAATTGAGAAATAATCAGAATTAAGAGTTAGCACTTTACTATTCTATATTCCCTCATATATCCAATCTGATATCTTTAATTTTTAGTCCTTCCATTCTGTCATCCATTCCTTCTTTAATGATATCCCATGAATTTATGATTCCGAAGCCCTTTGTGATTTTTTTAGACCCAGCCTGTAGGCTGGTTTTTATTCTAGTACCAGCTAAGAGTTTCAGAGACTTTTATAATATCTTATAGTCATGACCGTCGGTCCTTTTATTTGTAGCAATTAGTACATCATAAGCTGAAAATATCACTTCTTGATTAAGCTTATAACCTCTATTAATTTTGTGCATCATTTGACTAACTATAAAAATTATAACGTCTTTGTCACAAATATTAGATAGTCCGTATGCGCTGGGTTCAAACTGAACATAATAACCATTAGTTGATGTGTATGTTCTAATATTCATATACGGTTTTTTATAAAGCGTAAAACACGGATACTCTAAATGATGATACATATCTTTGGGTTTAAAATCAAAAATATCATAGATAAAAAGGTCTGAATTGTTATAACTGTGGTTTGAGTAGAGAAGATACAAAAGGAGGCCATATTCCCGGTGATCAGGCCTCTGCTATTAACGTTCATAGAACCTCACGTCTGATTCGCAATATCTTGATGGCTAGCGATTATAGTCGATTAAGCCTACCTAAGCTTATAGGACAACGTTGGGTTCGGTCTATGTCAATATGTCAAGTGTCATCAGATGAATGTCCAGTTTCTAATATCTCCTGCATGCGTATCGTCCTAAACGTTTCATTCGAGGAATTTAGCCCGCAGACGCCATAAAATAATTAGAAGTTGTTTCACTTAAGTTACCTGAACTGGATACTAAGGAAATAATACTTAAGCATCACGACGTATTATAATTAGGAAAACTATTATGACAATTAGTGCAGCCTCAATTGCACGGGGCGTAGGCATTGAAACAAAATTTCAGAATTTACCTGGTGGGGCTCAATTCCTACCGTCTCGTATTGAGATAGTAGGTCAAGGAAATATTAATGTTGATTATCCCTTAACTAAACGCCGAGTAACTAGTGCAATTGAGGCTGCATAATTATACGGATTTGGCTCACCTATTCATTTGTCAGTTTTGCAATTATTTTCCGCTAATGGTAAAGGTGTTGAAACATACCTGTAACGATTTATCCTCTATCATTAATCTCTCATAATCTAGCTGTCAATTCCAATATAATTGGACTCCGATAACAATCGAAAATCATAAGGCTTTGCAAATTAACAATATAGTCGCATATAATTCTGATACTACATATTCAAATAATGAGATTATTTATTATGCAAACAATGTATATAAGTCCTTTCAAGATGATAATAATAACAATCCTGTAAACAATGTTGATGCTTATACTCCATATGATAAAAAACATACAGTCTACGCCCCTGGCGATAATGTCACCTATGAAGGGAAGCACTATGAATGTCTCAAAAATAATGTGGCGGATGTAAAGGTATTTAATGGGGAGAAAGAGTATTCAAATGCCAATGTCGATGACTTGTTAGTTAGGTTTGATGATTAAATATACTCGTTTCAAAATACAGAGGCTCAAACGGGTCTTAGTCCTGTGGATTTATACTGGAATAATATTGATAGACTACACCCTTCATGGTCTTCAGTCGTTAGCTATAATAAGTAAAAAAACTTATCATGCATGAGATGAAGTTGCGGATGAAGGCATAAAACTGTATAAAGCTATACTAGACAACGGTCCCAATACTGAGATAGGAGTACAAAATCTACATTATCAACAGTTTTGGGATGGAATGCCTATCTTTGACAAGAAAATTAATTATAAGAAAGGGATAATAGTTAAGGCGAATAATAATAAATTATTCAAGAAAAATATAGATATCGTTGATAGACCTAAGGTGCCAGGCACACCCTCTACGGAAAAGATCATTCCAATAATATTTGCATCAAATTTAAGTGATGATGACGAGGGGGAATATAAGGTCAGCATGAATAATATTGAGTCTCAATCTATCATCATTAAAACGACTGATGCTATTAAGGATATGACTAAAAAAATAACTATCGCTATAAACTCCATATTAGAGATGCCAGTCCTAGCATTAGATAGAAATAACTCTATCGAACTGATATCCACATGGGAGGGTGATAGTGCCAATGATATCCTATTAAAAATAATAGGTTCATCTATATCTAGTCTAAAATTTGAAATCACTGAGTTTACTCATGGGGCGATCAATCCGAGTGTAAATGATGCATTAAGACAAATGGGTGATGCTTGGGAAACCATGTTGCTGAATTGTTTGAATATTTCAGACACCAATGCGTTGGATGAATTTTCTAATTTTGGAGAGGGTCACTAGAGTTCTGAAATTAAAAATCCCCTGATCGTGTTCACTGGTAACACCAAAACTTGAGTGTGGGATGCTATATAAATATGTGAGAAACGTAATAGCGATAGAATTAATTCACAATTAGTAGCTCCGGGTTACAGTAAGCTGCCATTTGTAGTAGCAGCTCGCCAACTAGCAAGAATAGCTCATATAGCAAACAACAACCCACCGCACAATTATGGCAGTCAATCTGTTGCAGGACTGGAACCAGGCATTGATGCAGATAATATTGAAAAGGCTGCAAAGAGATGGCTGAGGCTATCGTGAAAGGGTGGCCGTTCATATCGTCCGTCATAGGACCATTCACTACCCTTTTGTTAGCATATTTTGGTCAACTAAGGAAGGAAAATTGTGATAACTTAAATGCGGCATCTGGCAAAACGATAGCTGCCGGCCTATTTAGCGCCATTGGCAGTTTGATAAAAAGATAAATTGTACGATAAATTAAGAGAAAAACAATTTTAGCAGTACACCAATAAAAACTGTTTATTCGCAATCCATCAATTCACGATATTTTATGAATAATACTATGGCTTCTAGATCATCATCCAAAAGACGAGCATAAAAATAGGGATCTTTAGCCCATTCCTCAAATACAATTGTTGATTCTCAGCCTTCTTTGGATACTGCTGATAATCTACAATGAGATGATAGTTTCTTATCCAATACATTAAAAAAAACTCAGCAGCTTCAAGTACAGGATGTTCATCATACTCTTCGGCACAGATATAATGCCATGGATTATCATCTCAATAGACTACCCCCATAAACTGTATATTCTCTGCCAATATCTAAATCTATCTCTCCATCTGACTTAATATATTTTTTTAAACGTTTTAACAATTTTTCATCATAAAAATAGTTCAGGTTATTCACTTTACATACAACTCTCATAATCACCTTTCATCGGTACTGTGCTTTTTGAATTTTCGACATATTACATTACCATTCTTGTCTATCATATAGTGAATAACTTAATATTGAACTGCATTTTTTGCGGATATCAGTTTTAGATATGCATATCTTATATAAAATAGTTGTTTTGACGCCTGCACAGCCCTCTTTAATGACTTAAAAGGTGTAAAGTGATCTAAGTATCCAGATTAAAATAATAACGCTCCAAAATCATACTCACGATGTTTTCAAAAAATATCTATTTAATACAAATTGAGGAAACTTTATTTATTTAAAATTCTCTATTGATGTAAGGGGTCTTATTAATTTACTAACCCCTTACTTATTGGAAATAGTATAAATTTATATTCCAGATTAATTTGTTAGCTTAAAATCTTAAGAGTGCATGATTAAATCATGAAGTTATCCACAGATTACCACCCTTGGTGTTGTTATAGATTAGTTAGGTATAGTGTTACGATTAAAAAATACTCTTTAAAGCCACTGTTTATAATGGTCTACAAAATGGATGGTATGTAAAATCCCGAAGTGAAGTATGTAAAATACCGAAAACTATTCTAGTTATATAGTATTTTATGTACAGTAGTGATACTGTATCTTTGATATTTAATTACCCGAGGTAATCAATGGCTAAATTGCTGAAACAAAAGTATTCCAATCCAAACCTTCTAATCTGTGATATTTTTGATGTTATACTCAAAGATATGCATCATCATTTAGAGCATTCATTTTTTTACGCTGTCTAAAAAACCAGACATGAATATCAGAACATACACATCAACTAATGGTGATTATATTCAGTTTGAACCCAGCGCATACGGACTAGCTAATATTTATGACAAAGACATTTTAATTTTTATAGTTAGTCAAATAATTCATAAAATGAACAGAGGTGTTGAACTTGCTCAAGAAGTGATATTTTCAGCTTATGATTTACTAGTTGATACAAATAAAAGTATCGGCTGTCATGACTATAAAATATTAGAAAAGTCTCTGAAACGCTTAGCTGGCACTAGAATAAAGACCAGCCTACAGGTTGGGTCTAAAAAAATCACAAAGGGCTTCGGAATCATAAATTCATGGGAAATAATTCAAGAAGGAATGAATAGCAAAATGAAAGGAGTAAAAGTAAAGATATTAGATTGGATATATGAGGGAATATTGAACAGTGAAGTGTTAACTCTTAGTCCTGATTATTTTTTAATGTATAGTCTCTTAGAAAAACGAATTTATGAATTATGTCGTAAACATTGTGGAAACCAGGATAAATGGAATATTGGCATGGACAAGCTATATTCAAAAAGTGGTTCTCAATCAACTTTGAAAGGATTTAAACAATCAGTTAAAAAGGTATGTGTTAATTCAAACATTCCAGACTATAAAATATTTCTTGTAGGTGATGTATTTATTGTATATTCAAAAGCAAAGGAAAAGAGGAAAATTAAAGATATTCCTAAGCATCTTAAAGCTCAGACTATTGAAAATGCTAAAGGTATTTTAGATAGGAGATATGATGTTTATAATTTGCAGTATGAATATTTAAAATGAGTAATCTCTAAAGAGAAGCCAAAAAAAAAGGTTACGATTCTGGGTTTATCGGTTTCTGTAAAAACGTATGAAGTTTGGAAATTAAAGATAATATTCAGGAGAGATTATTCAATTGAATGACTATTATCGGGCAGGTAGAAGGTGATATAATAAGATATATTAGTTAATTATAGGGTTCTGTCGCAAACTCAGATTATGCGCTCTAAATTAAAGAGGCACTTTTATCGATAACAACTTTACTTGGCAATCCACTACTCTTTACCGCTTTATCAAAGAAGGCCCGTGCATCCTGTTCATTACGCGTTTCACTCAAATAGAAATAAATAATAGCGCCATACTTATTGACGGCTCTATATTAGTAAACCCACTTACCTTTTACCTTGCCATAAGTTTCATCCATATGCCATGGAGAAGAGACGGCCTCTTCCTAAGTCTTAGGTTATACTCCAAAATATGTTAAATTTGATGACTTAACAATTAATTATTGCATGATCGACCTTTATACCTTGTTTCAATTGAATTTCTTTTATTTATCGGAGACTGAGCTTATAGGCGCGGTAGTAATATATGGTGATCTAAGATAACATTCAAATGGAAAATAATGACCTTTAAACATAGTAATTAGTTCATTTATGTGATGTATGGTCAACGATATTACATATAAAGATGAAATTTTCGATAGGATATTTTAAAAGGGAAATACTGCATATTTCATATCCTGTAGATCAGGACTGTAGCTAACTCATGTATTACATCTATATCATCAGACTAAACAAGCTTAATTGCCCCCTCTACTTCCAATTTATCCACATGTTTTGAATTTAATGAATCCTTGTTTCATCATTTTCAAATTTCGGAAGCACACTTGATTTAAAAAGGTCATCAGTAGCTTTATATAATTATCGATGTGCATTTTTTGAATCTATTATTATAGGTTCAAAAAAATCTGTTACAGTAAGAGTTATTTCTTCGGAAACTTGATTTTAGAAATCTAGTTTGGCTAGACAGATCAAAATAAATTTTAAAACTGAGTATTTATTTATAACTTGCATCAATCAAGATATTTACTTTATGCACAGATAGATTACCCATGATATACAATAATTTACCTTGAATCTATGGATTAGACCTTAAAAGTGTTATATTTACATAAGGAGTTACTATGAGCAACAATTTACAATATAAACTAGCAAGACCATTGTTAATTATTAGAGAAAGAGAGGGCTTTCTTGCCTGCTCCTATATTAATGTAGAAACTTGTAATAAGACTGACGAAGCCTGTGCTATTGTTAGCGAAGTTAATAATCACGATGAAATGAAAATGGCAAAAGTTATTGCTGTTTCTAAAAAAGCTAAAAAATTAGGAATTAAGGTAGGTCATACTGGAGAATTAGCCTTAATTAAAATGTGTTAATTGTATAAGGCCTGATATAATATATCCACAATATTAACTTTAACGGTATAATTATTTCAACAGCCCCCACACTAATTCACAGCTCTAGTGGACGTAATGAAAACACTTAAGCATCTATAATTAATCTATCTAAATATAATTAATAAAATAAAAAACATGATTTTGCCTAGAGACTGTGTAGAGGTTAAAAAATTATTCGGTGGTACGGGAGAGATCCGACTTTATGAACAGGTTATTCAATGTTGAGGTGATTTACAGCTAGTTGACCGTCGATAACAGGCTAAATCCGTTATCTAAGATTATTTGCAACAACCCCATAAATAAGAGTAGTATTGACAGGTAGACCTGTTACCATATGCAATGGAGACGTTATATAATTAACATATTACTGATTGAGAGGTTATGGATCCTATCGGATGCCAGGTATAATAATATATTTATTCATTTTTTCATTATTAACATCATATCCATGTCTAGCCGATCTGCCCTTAAAGATTAAGGCCTTGCTTGAAAAAAGAAAAGTTCCGCCTAGAATTAGGCCTGGAATTTGACAATGCTAATAAAAATAAGGATTACTTTACCTTAGATCAGAGAGGTTATAGTGCCTCCATACCTAGACAGAACGATGAAGTCATCGTTTCAGTATTAGGTGTTCGCTATGGCATCACATCTAAAACAGAAATTTATACCCAATTAACAGGGATAGCACGTATTTATAGCGTTCAAAATGATGTAGAGGATATTTCTCCATATCAGTGGAATGATATGGTGTTTGGGATTAATCATCGGTTTACAAAAGCAGATGATGAACTCATATTTCTAAGTTTCGTAGAAATTTCTATCGTAGAGAACGTTGAATCAAAAATTGTTTACGGAAAAAAAGGTACAATTGGCTTTACCATGTATGACAGCATAGATCCTATAGCACCATCTTTAACAGTAGCCTATCATTATGTAGGTAATGAGGATATAAATGGATCTAAAGTTGATCTAGGAGATTCATTTTCCATCAACCCTAGTCTTGGTTTTGTTATTAATAATGAAATAACCGTAACAGGAAATGTAAAATTTGAATTTACTGGTAAAGGCGATATTGATAGCAGTATGCGCACATCACAGACAAATCTTGGTTTTGGAGTATGTTACCAAGCCAGTGAAGATTTGATATTAGATTTTAATATATTAGCAGATATTAGCGGTGATAACGGTGCTCAGGCTGATCTTAGTTTGCTATATCAACTATAGAGATCTATTCGATTCGGATATTTTTTAAGGATATGTCATTTGGGCAGATTATTTTTATTCATTATAATCCTGACGTTACCTTCTTATTTCTATGCAAAGGATGCTAGGATAAATTTATTTTCAGGAACTGAAATAGTAGTAAAACTACCTATAAAAACATGGAAGGATTTACGAGATAGTAATATTGAAAAACAAGATGAGGACTTTTCGTGCGGTTCCGCATCCGCAGCAACTATTTTAAGATATTACTATGGTAAGGAAGTTTATGAACGAGATATCCTTAATGAAGTTATAAGAGTCGTTGATGAAGGCAAGGCCTCATTCCTTGATCTTAAACAAGCTGTAGCTAAATTTGGCTTTGAAGCTATAGGCTTAAAACTAAGTTTTAAGGAACTTAAAGAACTTCCGATTCCAGCTATCGCTTATCTTCGCCATTTAAGTCAAGACCATTTTTCCGTCATTAGAGGTATTTCCAACACTGGGATGGTTTGGCTAGGGGATCCCTCATGGGGTAATAGTAAATTTTCAGAAAAAAATTTAGATCTATGTGGGAAACTTTTGAAGATAAGACATTAAGGGGTAGGATATTACTAATTTTTCCTCATGATATATCTACGAATCCCCATTTACATCCAAATTTTTTTAGATCGCCCCAGATCAGTACGACTGCGATCCAGCTTATTACTCTACGAAGGTAAATAATCAATTATTTGAGGAATTAACCAGATGATTCTTTATTGTGTATTCAAGGAATTAAATATATAGATACAAGTCATAATAATTGGAGGTTAAGATCAAAATATAACATTTTAACTTAATAACTATTTCATTAAAAAAATTTATTCATGAAATATGATTGGTATCTATACCTCAATTATTTTGGGTCTAACTACTGTGGAAAAGTTATTATGTATATTAAAAAATACTAGCAAAAAGTTATGAGCTCAAGATTTAAATTATGCCTTAAATTACTTTCGAGTAATACCGTATCAAGATACGATATAATCTAATTTATACACTTTACCTTCCTCAATGATACGTTTTTCAGGAATTCTCGTCACCATTTTCTGCAAAAAATATTTTTCCATTTTATCCCCATTTTTCATAAATATATAACAAAAAAGAATCTGTTTCTTTAATTTTAGGACATCCTCGACCAAAGTATCAAAATCATTGGTCAATTTCAACTTTCCTCCTTCGAGATGAGTAGCTAATGTAGGGTAATAAAATGCATTATTTCTGGGACAAGATTTAGTTATAAAACGAATATGTAAATTACCTAATTTACAAGATTCTGTTTCAAATCTCCAACGTTTTGGTTTTAAAGGAATGCTTGGTGATTTTGATAAAAATATAAGAGCATAACTCATGGTTTTACTTCCAACCTACCCCTACCATAGATTACGTGTCCGGTATCATCGCGAGGATGTGTATGATAATGTGAATGGCCTGTACCTCTTTCATGAGCACTATCACGGATTGGTCTTGATCTACCTCCGTCTGAACGATCGGCAATTTTTCTTGCGTCCTGACGCCTATCGGTATATACATCGTCACCTCTTCGTACTATCCTTTCAGCTTCTCTATAAGTTATTTTACGACCTCTATGTAATTGATTACCTTTTTTTGTAAGCTGACCAAATCCCATCAGCTTTCGTTTCATCCATTTCCTGATTGGAAAGGATGGTCAATCCATCAGAATTTTTAAAGATAAAATATATGATTTCTTTATTAAAATCTGCAGCTGATGCAGATTTTGTGACAAAACCGATTAAGAAAAGTAAAGCCAAAAGGTACTTGAAATTTTTTAAAAATATCGATGCAATCTCCTTTTATAAAAAAATAACATTCTAGCATTTCTTTACGATTAAATATCGTAATGATTTAATTTAAAATAAATCCATATGATTACGGAATTTAAATATAAATTCAAGTTTGA
>SPKZ01021010.1_pt1 | contig 11822 bp, 12 predicted proteins | sample 2456571 | NCBI WGS metagenome assembly SPKZ01 (sample SAMN11192286, study PRJNA482655) | marine metagenome | biome: ENVO:00000447; feature: ENVO:00000244|ENVO:00000211|ENVO:00000569|ENVO:00002023; material: ENVO:00002151; isolation source: ocean water from marine abyssalpelagic zone ...
ATGAGTTTTCGAGTCATTAATTTCGGTATGCATAGTTAAATCCTTATTTTAAATTATATAAATCACGTCGGAAAAGAAACCTCACCCCCCTCAACATTTCTAATAATCAATCTCTCATCCTCATAACCAACACTGGCAATATTTTTAAACAAACACATCTGCCCCGACTGAAACGTACCGCCATAATAATGATTCCCCCAAACAACAATGCTTTCATTCCCATTGGTTTCATTCACCTTATGTGCAGCAAACGCCATGTGCGTTGCAACAACCTGAACCACTTCTTGTTGTATTAAGTCAGATACTTCGTCACTATCCCCCCCCGTACCACCACCAGAATTAAGCTCTTCTAAAATTTTGTCACCATCAGGCGTATCTGCACCAATATGAGCTTTGGTATAAATAAGATGTCCCCAAGTGATTACTTCGCCATTATCTTTTAATGCGGCAAAAGAAAAGCCTGATGCTGAAATTTGAATAACATCGGTTAATTGCACTTGCACAGTTTGGCTGTCACCACCAAAGTCTTTATATCCCCATGTTACAACTCGCTTATCATTTGTTATTGCGGCAAATGCTGCGTCGGTACTTTTTATATGAGTTATGTGGTGTAGTTCTTGTTGTACCTCAGTGCTGTCACCACCAAATTGCTTGTGACCCCAAGTTGTTACGTTACCCTTGTCGTCTATTTGTGCAAAAGCTTTTTCTGTGGTGAAAATATTACTGTTCTTAGCTGTTGATGTTTCTTCTTGTTGCATTGCTTCTTGTTGCATTGCTTCTTGTTGTTCTTCTTTTTGCTGTTGTTCTTTTTGGTTATCTTCATTAACTTTTGCGAAATTACCCCACAAAAAAAGGTGATTATCATCAAACAGCAGACCAAAAACATGACCTGTGCCAATAAGCTTTTTAAGTGTTTTTTTGTTCTTACATACAGGGCAAGGCTGCCAACTTAATTGATGATCACTTTTATCAAACTTTACAGCGCCGCAATCTTCAAAAGCACAAGCATTATTTACTGGTTCTATCATTTATAGTTCCTGCTTAATTTATACCGATTGTTATTAGATTGTTTGTGTCAGATTATTAGAGGGAGAGTGATATTAGTTCTTGGTTTATTGGTATTGCTTTATTGTTTTTTATTTATTGATATTGCTTCATTAATCTTAAATTAAAGTGATGTAAAAATTGTTTGACCAGCATTCTCTACCATCACAGTTAAAACAATTGGAGCAGGCGTTGGCGATCCACCAGGACCCGGATGTTTTGGATCTTGAGAAATCAATATCTCAGCTATATCATTCACTCGCATCATAGCACCAGAATCTGTCTTACTATTTTGAGCAGTTAGTATCATTTTACCTTTTACTGTACCGGGCACAGCGCTACCTAATACTGCTAAAGTAATATTGGCAACCGATATTTCAACTTCTTTAAAATACACACCTTTTCCATTTACTTTGCATATTTCACTCGGTGGTGAGGTTATAGATACAATACCTTTAGCTGGTAACTGCACTTCAATCTTAAGCCCTTCTACAGCAACTGGTATTCCTGACATGTGTACTCTCCTATTATGCAGGGCTGTTATAAACCAGCTCAGGCGTGATCTCACTTGGATTTATTCCATCAGTACCCTCAAAAGCATTTTCACCAATTCGTAAAACTTGCTCCCAACTTACAATCCATAAACTAAGTTGATTGATTGGCGTATTACCACCGTACAATTCAGCAGCGCGCGCTAAAACTGAAACACTGGTTCTCCAGCTGGAAGTGTCAGATTTAAAATCTTTAATCAAACCATGCGCATCAGCAGATTCTATTGCACTCGCCGGATGTACCTTTGTTAACCCCCATCGTTGAGCGCTTAGGTAACTTAGAAATTGAGTTTGCAGTTGCATCATGTCTTGTTCGCGTTGTAAGGCGTTTTGATCATTGTGGATCATAAGATAGGCCGTCATCTGTAATTTTATATCTTGCTCGCCTGAAGGTAATGATTGTAATTCCCCCATACCTACATGAGTAACAAAAATTGCAGGGGTTTCGCTGTGTACTTCAGCTAATGTGGTGGTTTCTAGGTAACCAGGTAAAACTTCGCAGGCAATTAGGTCAGGAAATTGCACTTTAATTTTAGTCACTACTTGGTTAAGGTAAGTGTTTATCTGTAACATAATTTTGTCCTGTTTTTTACTACTTATTTTGACTAATTGTTTTGACTAATGACGAATATTTGTGAGGAATTAATGAGTTATTCTTCAGCCCACAACATGCACCCAATCAGCCACTAAATCATCACGTAAGGTTTTTTCTGTTTTATCAAATTCATGGCGACATGCCGATAATATATGCGCCATAGATATTGGCTGTTCACAACTTGCTGCAGTAAATGCCGCTTGCAAAACAATGTTGCGAATGCTGCCCCCGGTTAACGATAGTCTGGCCAGTTTGCTAAAATCTAAATTTTCTTTAGGTGCTTGTTTAGGGAAAAGTTGTTGCCATAAATTTTGACGATGTTTTATGTTTGGAAAAGAAAATTGCACCATAAAACGGATCCTCCGCATAAATGCTTCATCAAGTGCGCTTTTGAAGTTACTGGTTAAAATGGATATACCTTGGTACGCTTCCATGCGTTGCAATAAATAACTTACACCAAGATTTGCGTGGCGGTCTTTGCTGTCATTAATTTTGCTGCGCTTACCAAATAAAGCATCGGCTTCGTCAAATAACAAAATTGCACCACTGTGCTCAGCGGCTTTAAATATTTTTTCCAGGTTTTTTTCTGTTTCTCCAATGTATTTGTCTGCCACCTGACTTAAATCTATTTGATAAATATCTCGTTGTAGTTCATTGGCAATAATACGTGCGGCAAGGGTTTTTCCTGTACCACTATCGCCAGATAACAACACGCTTATTCCTAAACCATAAGCTGACTTTTCAGCACCAAATCCCCATTCCTGATACACTTGTTTTCGCTTTTTTACTTGAGAAACAACCGCTTTTAAAACACTTATATGCTCAGATGATAAAATAATATCGTCCCAGCCTGCACTGCCCGGTGAAATAACCTGAACAAATTCACCCAGTAAATTCTTTTGTTGAAGCTGGCATGCTTTCCATAATTGTTTGGGTTGTATTTTGTTTGTTTCTGGTTCAATGGTTGTTTCAGGGGTAGCCGTTAAAAAACTTGATAATTTAAGCTCTTTTGCCACTGTCATAATTTGTTGTTTATTGAAACAATAATACTCAGTAAGTTGTTCCCATTGATATGGCTGAACAATTGATTGATTTAATTCGGCGATCCATAATTGTTGCTGCTCTTCAATTGAAGGCAATAACAATGGCAGGGGTTGCATGGTTAAATTAGCATGACTACCAGAAAAATAAAGCGGCTGTGCTGCGCTAATAATTAATTGATTGGGACAAGCTAAAGCCAATTTTGCCAGCCATGCTTCCCATACTGACCGTTCAACCGAATTACATTGGTGAAGTGTGTCAGCTTGTAATAACAGTAAACCATATTGTAAATGTAACTCTCGCACTATCGCATGATAAAAGTGCTCTAATTCTTCTACTTTCACGGGTAGCCAAGCTAAATCAATTACATACGCTTTGCATTTTATTGACTTAGCCATGAGTGCAACACTTTGATAAGACAATGCTATTTGTTGTTTTACATCTGACACTAATATAGGTAGTAAAGGTAATTGGCTACCTGTAATTGCATTGTGAGACATTACTTTTTGCAAAGCATCTGTATTTTGCTGTTCGGAAGTTAGTACAGGTTCAAAAACAGACAATTGACGCCAATAGGGTTTTAGTAAGGGCGTGATTACTTTATCACTTATCTCGTAGGTAATAGTCTCGTCGGTAATAGTCTCGTCGGTAATAGTCTCGTCGGTTATAAGGTATTGTAAAATATCTTCAGCCAGTTTTAGCGGAGAATACAAATAACCATTGGTATTAAGATCAACTTCTATAATTTTATAGTTAATTAAAGGCTTGTTAGCCATTAAACAGTTAAACCCTGTTGCATCGCTGGATGTTTGTTTAAACAATAATAAGAGTAATGCTAAAGTTGGATACGGATGTACTGGATTCATTTGAGCCAACAAAGGAGAAAACTCTTCATCTAACTGTGTCGCTAAACATATAAGTATTAACTGTTGCTCAAATGTACCTAAAGAAAATTTATGCGCTAAATTGTTTAATCTTTTGTTCGCTATTGGTTCAAGTGTTTGTTCGGCTGTTTGTTCAAGAAAGGTCAATTCCCTTTGAGAAAGTTCAATGTCTGATAATTGTTTTATTTGTATTTTTAAGCGAATAAATTCTGACTCTAGTGATCCTGCGTACACTAGCATAGTTATTTCCTTATTTAAGTAAATTTAGTATATGCTTCTAATTGACATTGATAACCACTTGTACTGTAGGTATGTGTTGCTGATTTTATATGCCAGTCACCGTCAATTTCTGTATGTAAACCTTTAAGTTTTATAATACCTTCAGCAGTTAATTCTGGATCACCCAGTACCGTCAAACTTAACGTATTGCCTTTACGTAATATTGCTTTTAATTTAGCTTCGCCAGCATTAATAGCACTTTTTTTATCGTTAAAATTTTTGTCAATGATAAAAAGTACTCCTTTATCTCCGGCGAGGACTATTTCTTGCTGTGCTTCTTTATAATTCCAGTAAGATGTTTGCACCTGGGTATATTTTTCTTGTCTTTTGCCTTTATTATAATTCCATTGGATCACATCATGAGGGTATAAATGTATTGGTTGTAAAGGTAAGCCGGAAGCCGAACTACCTTGTCCTTTTTTTAAAAAAATTAATTTATCGGCAATTGGTTTAACTATTGCGTCATATTCGTTCGCTAGGTGGGTTAAAAAATTAAGATCTGATTCTTTATTTTGAAGAATGTTTTGGATTTCTTTCGATTTCAACTCCAGATCAATACGTTCTTCAAGTCCATGTTGTTTGGCAATTTTTGACACAATATCACCAATTTTTTTTCCTACCCAATGGGTAGTCGTTTGATTATTCATTGATTTTGGTACAGCTGAAACAGTTACAATACTCCCTCCGGAACTTCCCGATATACTTACCTTGTCAATATAAAATATCCCCATAGTTACTAATCTTAATTGGTAGCCTAACCATAGCTCGATTTTTGATTTGCTGTCAGCTTCAGGCAACTTCACAGGTTTACCTTCAAAATCAGGTTTTGCATCAATAGTTAAAGACAATTGATCACTGGTTTCACCTGAACTTGAGGTGAGGGTAACGGATATCAGTCGTCCAGCTAACACAGAGCCGGCTTCAATTCCATTAACAGTGAGCTTGTAAGCTGGTGGCGTTAATCTGTTACTAGCACGTTTAATTAAATTTTCCATTTCGTTTTTTCCATAACGTTAGTCCCATAATGACAAAACCTTCTCGATATGATCTAACATTCGAGTTTCAAGCTCAGGTAAGTGAATTAAAATACCTTCTGGTAAATTTAAAGATAATGTTAATAAATGCGGGTTGCTTTCAAGTACTAAATTAACCATAGGACCAAGCGATTCCGTAGGCCCTTGCTGGACCAACATATATTTAGTTTGCTCTAATATTGCTTCATTGGTTTCATTGGCAAGTTGGTGATAATTCATTCTATTTAAAACAGTGTTGAGTATGTAATGTCGCCAACATATTTCATCTAACACATCATATTGCTTGGTTCGATATAGCGTTTTCATAGTTAATAGCCTGGTTTGTTACATTAATTTTTACAGTGCTTTTTATAGTAGTAATAGATCTTCGTTATAGCGTTTTAACGATAAGGTAAAATCTATTTTTCTTGGTGAACCGTCTCCAAAAAATAAGGTATTGGTTTCTTGGATCTGTTCAATAATATATCTACCGAGTAATAAGCCACCAATACTAACCAAAGGCAATGCTATACCTGCGTCAGCTTGTAGTCGTAATACCGATAAACTTAATCGCCCTACTGTGCCGCTATATTGAGGATAAATGCTGCCGTTAAGCGAAATTGTTTCTTCACCAGGCCCAATAAACTGGTAAGCCGGACCACCAACACCAAGGTGTTTTAGCACACGATGCCCAAGCCTTCCTTGCGAGGCCCATGAATAGCTGGTATTACGTTGTAACTGCTGATAAGCGGCAGTATTAACAGAAAAGGGAAAAACACCAAGGATCAACATTGGCATGACAGACATAAGGAGTACTCCTGTTTGTTAAAACTCTGATTTTTTAAAACTCTGATTTTTTAAAACTCTGATTTTTTAAGCTAGGTATTTTTTAAGTTAATGTAAGTTACAGAGGATCAAAAAAAGACGGTGGTAAATTCGTTGGTATCGCACTAACTTGTGCCGAATGTTTTAATGAAATACCCGCATTATTAACAGTATTCATTAGTTGTTGAAAACGTTGTTGTTCTTGCTGCTGATTAGCGTTCAGTTGTGATTGTAAATCTTGCATGGTTTGTGTTAAATTTTTCGTTAACTCTGTCACCATTTTTATCAATGGTGAATTGCTTTCAGTACGAGTTGCGGTGTTAGTTGTAGCCTTAGTCACAAGGTTGTTTTTTTGCTTGCTATTTTCAAATCGTTTTTGTTCAAATAGTGGATTTTCATAACCATCAAAGTTTACTGCTTGACGTTTACTGCTGTTATTTGGAATAACGGAGTTTTGGTTAAAAGAACTACCATTAACTGAACTATTAACTGAACTATTAACTAAACTATTAAAAGAACCATTAACAGACCGTTTAAAATCAGCGTTTTGAATAACTGACGTTAATATTTCAGTAGCCTGTTGTTGCTGTTTAGTATAAGTACGCTGTTGTAACTGTGCTTGTAATGTTAATTTGGTTTGCTGTTTATTTTTTAATTTTACTGTTTTTGAAGCTAAGGCGTTTTTTAATGACAGATTAAAATATGAGTGTTCTAAATCAATTTTTTTGGGTGTAGACGGTGTTTGTAATGAATCCGTTTGATTTTTACCATTATTAAAATGTTTCAATGCTGAATGTGGTGTATTATTTTTGTTTTTAAAGACGGCTCTTGAAAACATAAAATTTTGTTCTTTTGAATCTAGTACCTCAGAAATTACTGCTTTCTTAAAACATTCTTTTTCCTCATTGGTGTTCCCTGAGAAGTTAATTAAAGCGTTATTTAAGAAAATTTGAAATAAGTTACTTTCCTCCCTTCCCTCTTTTTTACTGTTAACATTGAACGAAGGTAAAATAAAAGTTCCCGTTTTGTCTTTAACAACACCTTTGTTTACATGATTGTTAAAAGATTTCAATACTGAATTTTTTGTATCATAACCTCCAGCCATAAAACCTAACACCGTAGTAAAAAGCTCTTTCTCCCCATCGGAATAACTTAGTGATGGAGAGAAAGAGAAAAAAGCACTAGGGTGCATAACATCATGCTGTACGGGTCTTAAATCATTATTAAAAAATTTTGCCTCTGCACTTTTTTGATACTTAGCTATTTGGTTGTTGTTATTATTAGTATTACAGTAAAGAGTATTGTCATTTGTAAATTGATTAACTTCATTAACTCGCTCAACAAACTTGGCGGCAGGTGACTTTTTATTTACCTGAGACTGTGCTTCTATAAATACATTGGATAATTGTTCAGGTATTACGCTGTGTGAATCAATAGGTTTTATCAACTCTACTGTTCTTATTTTCTGAAAAGGTGTTTTATCTACCGTCGATATTTCGCTTTGCTTACTACTATTCTTATAAAAATTTTTCTTTTGATGCTGAAAAGTATTTGAAGTTTGATAAATGCTTTGATCAATAAACTCATTTATTATGTTCTTTGCAAAGCTATTACTTACAGTATTAGTTATTGTATTTGAAAAAATATTAGTAATGTCATTTAATTTAATATTATCAGGTGATTTTTCATTCACCATTTTATTAACTGTTTTTTTAGTTATAACAGACAATACTGTTTCATTACTTATATCACTTATACAAGGGATACAACTTATACCACTGTTCAATAGCTGTTCTTGTACCAAGTTGAACACAGGTAACCAGCCCGAGGTTGTTATTGCACCAAAATAACCTAAGCACGAACGCCAAGGTTTAATAAAGCAAGCTGATTGTAAGTAAACACTGCGTGTATTACTCACTAAGATTGTCATTTGATTTATAGGAGTTAATACAGGAGCTAATACTGGAACTAATGCCGAAACTAGCTCCTGAGAAAGTACTGGAACTAATACGTTTTTAATCAGAGGAACAGGCGTTTTCATAGATAATAACTCTGGTATTAGCTCTGGTGTTAGTTCTGCTGTTAACTCTGGTACTAATAAGGACAAACAAATTGCGGGCATGATGATCTCTTTTAATACTCAGCGTCACGCTGTTGCAGCTGATAACTAGTTTCTATCCATAACATCAATTCTTGTTCTTCAAGCGATATTAATTCAGTGAGTGACCACCCCGTGCGTTGCGCCAGAATATAAACAGCCTCACGCAACTGTGCAGGGGTTAGGACAAAAAACCCGTAAGACACTCTTGCACTGCAACATAATCAGCTAAATCAAGTTGCATAATATTGTCAGGAGACACTTCACATAAATTAGCAATTAAGCGGATCTCCTTCTCAATTTCAGTCCCTGAGCTTTTCTCTGCGATCAGTCGGTCATTAACTTTAGGGCGACGAATCGAAAGCGTATTACAAGTAACGCCATTAATTTCGAAAGGATATTTTAATTCAATATTTTCTTTTTTAGACATCAATTTTTCTGACATTTTTTATTCCTTATTTTATTTTTCATTTTATTATTCATTTTCTTATTAGAGAAATGGACGCAAAGCCGTCAGCTGATTTTTACCGTCAACTTGACGCTTTGCATTATCAACATCTACTTCCACCAATACTTCATCGGCAATGGCAAGCTTGTAATAACGTACGTTAATTATTCCAATAAGCTTTTGTGGCTCATAAGACCTCCAACTTCCGAAATCTAAAGATTGCCAAGTACCCGATATATTTATATTAATGGTAACCATGTCCCCTTCCGGGGTTTGACTGGCTCCTTTAATAATAAATCGCTTAAGTTGATCAGAAGAATGACGACCTATAGGAACACCAAAACCTTTAATAACATTCACGTCATAACTTAATAAGGTTATTTCGCAAGTCATGGGCTCTAATCCTATGTCCATCTTAACTGGCATATCTAACCCTCCCAATTGATAATCTTCGGTTTTAAGATTAAGTTTTGGTAGGGTTAACTGTTCAATTTGGCCAGCAAAACCGACGCCTTCTATGATCAAATTAAAGTTTTTTAATATCGTTGGAAGCATTGCTGTTGATATCCATTTTTTGGGTTAAATTAGGTTTAAGTTAAAGGCCTATTGCAGATCTGGTAGATTCTAACTGGTCTACCCCTTTGATTTTGCGGATCATGTTTGCAACATCAATTTCCACCATTTCTTCACCATCAATTTCAAGTTTGTAATAGCGTAAACTAATATTAACTTTTAAGCTGGGCTTATCACCTGCTTTCCAGTTACCAAAATCCATCTCTTTCCAGGCACCGTTTAACGTGATAACAATAGGTGTTACACCCTCTTCGTTGTCCATTGCCCCTCTTAATGTTAGTGGTACTTGTGCGCCATTGTTTAAACCAAATTGACTAATAATATCTGTATCGTATTCAAACAAACTGAAACTACATTCCAGTTTGTCTAATCCCATTTCAATATCAAAAGGCATATCAGTGCCACCACTGTGAAGCTCGGTCATTTTTGCACTAAGTTTTGGTAAGGTAATGTCATCAATAAGCCCTGCATAACCACGACCATCAACGAATAAGTTAAAGTTTTTAAGAATTTTAGGGATCATGCAAAAATCTCCTCAAGGTATTTATTATTTAAACTACTGCGAAACGTAATATGTTCAGCCGGATAAGGCGGCACAAAATCGAAATCAAAGGTCACTTTACCCTGAGCAATTTGTGACGGTGTATTAAGCTCAGGATCAGCCCAACAAGTTCCATTAATAATGGCACCAATAGATTTAAGATGACGTAAATAACTATTAACACCTTCGGTAACTTCTTCGACATAGGTTTTTGTTATGTTACGATCTGCCGCCCATAAATGAGCACGTTGCAGTGCATCATTAATAAGATCAGCGGTACGACGTACACTAAGGAACGCCCACTTAGGGTCACTGGAACAACTGCGATTACCCCATAAACGATACCCGTCTTGACGAACAATTGTACCAACACAGTTGTCATTAAGAATATTAGCCACTGACGCTCGATCACCCATTGAAAAATCAATCGCACGTGATGTGCCTAAAATACCATTGATGGGTCGATTTGACGGGCTGTACCAAAATCCACGTTCGGTATCAGATTTTGCAATAACACCTGCTACACGGGCAGAAGCCGGTTGGTTAACGTTTGTGTTTGTTGCACCGTCATAAACTTTAACACTGGGATCTATCAGGTACAGGCGTGAACTGCCAAAGTTTTTGCGATATTCCATTGCTGCTTTATTTGGACTATTGGGATCATTAGATACCGGACATTCCGCAATAGCTACCGCACGTAAACGCTCTGCCTTTTGCACTAATTCATTAGCAACAGACTGTTTATCAGAAAAACCAGGAGCAATAAGAATACGTGGTGCAACATGCACTTCATTTTCGGCACTTAACAGCGCCTCTATACCAGTATTAATATGGCCGTCTGTAACTATTGTAACTACTTCATCCTCTGTATCTCCTGTACCTACTTTAACTATTGTTTTTTGTGGTAATTGATAGGTAATTATAAGCTCAGCATCTTTGGAAACACGATCCGATTGTAATGAAGCTTGAGTTATCGATAATGTTTGAGTGGCTGTACTATAAACATAATCTTCACCAACTTTATATTCTGGTGTTGGCGTTACGCTGGTGATAGTTTTTGCATCTGATAATAGCAGTTCACTATTTTCAAATTTAACATCAACTGTTTTAGTCTCATCGTCAGTATCTACATATACAATTTTTACTGTAATATTACTTGGATGATTTGCAGCTTCAGTAAGGATGATTTTCTTTGAAGTACTGTCAAATTCGTAATCATCTATATTAATGTAAGCAGCCAGCCCTACCGTTAAATTAATTGGAATGTAGGGTGTATTCGATTGTTTTGCGGATGCTAATGAAGCTATTAACCCCTTACCCTCAACCAATTTCACATCTTCAGGTGTAGCCTGAACTGATGACAAATAAGTGGATGGATCTGCGACATTAACCACCACCACAATAGCACCTGTCTGATCAAATATACCATCTAATGCGTCTGGAATAGTTGATACGCCATCGGGCGAACCAAACATTGCCAATGCTTTTTTGCGTGATCCTGCAATTAATATCGGTTGGTTTAAAGGTCCCGAAGTAGCGGTTCCTACCAGACCAATAATCGACGATGACATGCCCTTAATTGGTCTTGAGCCACCATCAAGTTCGATGACTTCTACACCATGTAAAAAACTCATATGTTTTCTCCTAACTAGCTATTGTTTACGCATGCCGCTACGACACACAGATTGTTGATATAAAATTCTAATAAATTGAAATTTGAATAGGTTGAATAAATTGAATTTGGAAAAGTTAAAATTAAATAAGTTGAATGTTGTTTTTGTGAACCCAATAAAAACAAGCAGGTGTTTTTATTAAAGGTATTGTTTAATTACTTGTAACTACTCAGCAGGGGTAAATATATTTGGAAGCATACCATTCAATAATAACGATAAAGCAGTGGATGCACTGATGCCCTGCTTTTTACAGCTAG
>SPKZ01009160.1_pt1 | contig 11817 bp, 7 predicted proteins | sample 2456571 | NCBI WGS metagenome assembly SPKZ01 (sample SAMN11192286, study PRJNA482655) | marine metagenome | biome: ENVO:00000447; feature: ENVO:00000244|ENVO:00000211|ENVO:00000569|ENVO:00002023; material: ENVO:00002151; isolation source: ocean water from marine abyssalpelagic zone ...
CTTTTCGGCAAGTTGCTTCCCGAAGGATTTTGTCCAGTGTTTCATTTTGTTGATCCATTCACGAAGTTCAGTATCATTAAATCCTGAAATCTGTGTTTTAATATCTGCATCCATTCCCATTGTTCTATCCCCTTACTTTGTTGTTTGTTGTTTATTTTTTATGCTACTTTCACGGTTCCACCGTCATTCCAAAGAGTGCCAGCAACACCAGCACTTGTTGGTAGTAGCATAGTAATTGCATTTGTTGCCATGTTGAACTTCATTAACTCAGTACCTACACCCCCATTATCAGAAAATTTCTCAAACGTAAATAATCCGGCTTGAAGGTTGAATGTCATTACTCGTTGATCCACTGTGTTCGTAGAGTCAATCATAACAATTGCTGAACTGGTGGTTCCCTGCAATACAAATCTTGGGTTGGTTCCAAATGAATTCATGTTGTCACCAAAAGTGTCCCATACCCCATTCAGTATTGTTCCTGAACCTCGTTCGAATTCACCGTCAAGTGTAAGGTCTTCTACAATGTCAAGTCCTGTAGTACTCCATGTTCCCGCAAGGACGTTAGATCCAGTCTTGAAAAGAAGCTGGTTAGATCCATCAAATATAAGTCCAGCGCGTTTGCTACTCATATCACCCGCAGTATTTAAACCGTGGATACCATTAGTAGAATTCTTGGCTATACCAATTGCCCCACCACTTGACAGAATCATGTTTCCATCAAGAAGACTTAGATCTGCTATACCTGAACCGTCACTATTGAAAATTTGAATTATGGAGTCCGCACTTTGATTGGAAAACATACGAAAGACAGTATCTTTTACGTCTAATACCCAATTCTGCGCACCAACCCCGCCCCCACCGTTCATGTTGATTTGTGCGCCTTCACCAGATGCAGGGCCGTGAAGGGTAAGTATACCTTGAACTGAGTTTGATACCCCACCAACTAACTGTCCACCTTGTGCGTCTACATTTCCCGCTAAAGTAAGTTTACCAGCGTTCGTGAAACTGAACGCGTTTGGATCTGTGTTAGGCCCAATCTCAAAGTTAGCACCTTGGGATTGCGCGCGCCAATAGTTCACAGTCCCACTGTCTGTGGCACCGTTCATGAAGTCAATTATCCCACCGTCCGTTGTGGTTCCCCCTGATACTCGAAGGATACCGCGCTGGAAGTCATTGAACCCCACCCAAACCTGTTGGCTGGAATCCATGTGCATAGAGATCAAACCATTGCCTGTGGTAAAAAGTATTTCACCACCACTTGCAACAGACGTTCCAATTGTCATGCGTCCCGCATCTGCGTGTGTTGAACCGCGCATGCTGACTTGGGCAATATTATTATCCGCGCCTTCTGCGAAATAAAAGTTCAAAGTTGCGGCCGAGTTTGTGGTTGCGAGTGTCATTCCAACGTGGGTTGCTGTTGAGACTACAAGATTATCAGATAAAGAGTTAATGGATGTAGGTGCTGTGCCTCCCATCTCTATATTACCAGATGACTGATTTAGCTCAAAAAACACACCCGTACTGCCAGAGCCGTCCGACTTAGCACCGAATATTTTAAATAAACCGCCGTCAGAAATAAGAGCCGTACCATCCGTAGAGGCTGAACCTGTACTAAATCCCGACGATAAATCACGCAAGTACAATCGACCTGATACATTAAATGCGGACGCTACCAAGTAATAGTTAGTTAGTGTGGTATTGGTAGTATCCCCACCCGCAATAATACGTTTGGCCACCCCTGATACAATATCACCTGCAAAGGTAGCCGTCTTACTTGTGTTCGATAGAAACAGTGTTGCTGTGCCTGCGGACTGTAGTGTTGATGATTCAGTGATACAAAAACCTTCACCTGAATAGTCATAACCCACTGACCAATTCGTTCCTGTGGATCCCGTGTGTCGGTATCTAGTTGAAAGATCGTCGTCATCTACAGCCGAAAACATTCTGACTGTTTCAAGACTGTCAGCACCTGTACCTAGATTCGTTATGTACAGAGCAATACCAGATTGAGGTGAACCACCGCCAAAAGCAACCTCGTTTGTTACAGTTAGATTTTCGTTAACAGTAACATCGTCTTCAAACGTTGCGTGTCCATCTGTTGCGAAAGTAAGTGCAGTGACTCCACTATTGACCTTGAAGTCCATAGTTCCGCCACTGTAAAAAGTGAAATTATCCGTAGTGGCATCGTTAAGATAGATAATGCGCCCACGTGTCAGTGAATCCGTATCCCCGAAATAGATGTAACAGTTTGAGGTAGTTGAACCCCCAATTGTCATTCCAACTTTTGAAGTGTCGTGCAGGATTCCGAAGTTGTCCGCGTCTGTGTGCATCGGATCTGCGCCTAAGTCCCATGCAGGGGCAATTGTTACAGTCCCCTTGAAGAAACCACCACCCCAACGATAGGTATCTGTACCCAAACCCAGCAACCCTGAAAGATCATTTGGGCGCAAAGCAGTTGATTGAACAATAAGGCGGGACGTTCCGTTTGTTTGGAAAATTGTTCCACTGAACCCGTTCATATAGATGAAACCACCTTGGGCATTTATAATTGAATCGTTTGTGGAATCCGTTAAAGTGATTGTTGCACTGTTGGTTGTAAGATCTAAATTCCCGCCCGTTGAAATGTTTCCTGAAATATCTATAGAACCAACGGCAAGCGCAGAAGTATGTGCAACACTGTCAATTGTAAACAACTGAACGTCTTGGGTTCCGTCATAGATGTTGTATGCCCAAGCGGACGCGGTTGTGGTGTCGATCCATGTCATACCTTCAACCACGTATGAAGGCGTAGACGTTCCGCTGTGGTTTGAGTGCCACGCATCGCGTGAAGTGTTCAAATCACTGGCAAGAACTGTTCCTGTTTTTATAACGGGATCAATTGTCCCGAAGTCACTTTGTGCCATTTATAGAATCCCCTTAAACGAAAATTTTTCCGTTGTTATCAACTTGTAAAGTCTGGTTTCCACCACCTGAAAAACCAGTCATGTATAAATCACCAAACATATGTGTTTCTTCATTCCCACTGTCTTGTCTAAATCGTAGGTACAAAAAGTTTGCTACAAGATCATCATCGTGACGAATAAAGTTCAAGTGTCCAACATTGTTATCGATTGAAAATAATTTTCGATCCAAACTCGCTGTATTTGCTACAAAGTTTATCCCCCCCGCAACTTCCCCTTGAATGTACACACGCGCAAAATTGGACTTTGCGACAGGTTCACATAGTTGAAGAATTTGTGTTCCAACTAATGAAGAAAATAGTGCATTTATGGGATCGCCAACGTGAACCATGTTTTGCGGTGCTGAGTTAAAAATACCAAGGCGATCATCAATAGCGTCCAAGTGAAGTCCAACTGCGGAAGCCTTGTAGATTATTTGGGTGTCTATTCCTGCGGACATTCCACCTATCTGCGCGTTGTTATTTGTTGGGTCAAAGAACAGCCCCATTCCCAAAGGGTCACTTGGTGATCCCAAACCAATGCGTGCGATCCCCGTGTTGTCTGTCACCACACACATTCCGAAATTCCCTGTTCCTTCGATAAGGAAATCATCTGCCAACACACTGAAAGTTGTTCCGGTTGAAGCCTTCTGTGCGTGGAAAAACGATCCACTGTCAGGGCTTGAGTGATTAATTGAAACACGCTTCGAAGCATCAATATGCAATGCTAAGGTCTGCAAGCCGGACAACAGCGAAAGTGTTCCGCCTGTTCGGTTAGTCCCAAATGTCATTACTTGGGTATTGTGGTCAAGATCCCACCAACCACCGGAAGGATTTGCAACGCTTCCCATGTACACTGCTGATTTGCTTGCATTTGGTGCCATAATCGCAAGCCCTGTGTTTCCGTCCCCTGCAAGTTTCAAGGTATCTGAATTCGTTGGTGCAACCGCAACGTTCCCCGCGCCTTCCTGAATCAACTGCGGGCCTGTTATTGTCCCGAAGCTGATTGAAAGCGCAACCGTGTCAATTGTGATTAATGGAACGCTTACGCTGTTGTTCTTACCAATCCCAAGCACCCATGCACTTGCGCCCCCTGCGGTGTTGACGTGAAGCATTCCCGCTTCCAGATAGGACGGAAGCCCTGATCCAAGATTGGTGCTGTCTACGTCTGCGCTCCAAAGGTTCAAGCGTGAAGTCAACGCGTTTCCGGTTTCCACCGTTGCGTCAATATTTGTTCCGAATCCGTTTTGCGACATTTATATTCCTTTAAAAAAAATTAGATCTTTTTTTGTTTCAGCCCTATTATTGCACAGTTCCATACCCTTTGGCGATCCAGTGAAAGTTTCGAACCACTCTTGCACCTAAATTATCACGTACATTGAAGTCAAATCCGGCTGTATTTATGTTCGTTATTTCCCCGAATTCACCTACCGCTAGATTCTCAATACCCAATGAAACCGATGGTGTTGTTGGGCCAAAGAAGTCACCACCATGATTTGTGAAACGAATTAATGTGTCCGCGCTGTTGCTTGAAACTTCAACCGCGTTGTTGGTTAATGTACGATCTGCCATGTCAAAAATAATACTGCAATTATTCACAACTGGACTTACATTTGAGTTTGTTGTTGTCATTAAAATTCTGAATTTATACGAACGTGTGTTGTAATTATTCAAAATCAACGTGGTGTAATTTCCCCAACCTGTTGTTTGATCCCCTGTGTCCCCTGCAATATCTGCGTTGACTACAGATAGATCCGAAACAGAAACTTGAAGAATTACATTCGTTTCATTTTCAACTGCTTGAGCCAAATTGTTTAAGTCGGAAAGTTTCGTCCATGTATCAAGTGTGTTCCCTTTGGTGAACGTTCCAACCTGCATATCAAACGTTACACGTGCATTGTAAATTTCACCAAGATCAACCTTGTTTCCGAATTCATATGCACCTGAACCAGTAATTCCCCCAACACCTTCTGCAAGGGTTGTCACTTCCGCCATAGAAGTCCAACCCGCAAGTGTTTCACCGTCTTCAAGGTACAAACTAAATGTTCCTGAAGGCAATGGATCGTCTTCAATTTCCACAACATTTGTTTTAGTTCCTGTCCAATTAGGATCGTCTTCAACCAGTGTTTGGATTACGTTGTATTCAAATATAGATGCAATTGTTGACGTGAAACTTGCGGGACTGTCAGAAAAATGTCCTTGCTGATCCACGGCTTTGATCATGTAAGTACCAACCGCAGACGGAACCAGAACCATTGTTGCAAGTGCTGGAACATTTCCTGAAACAGTTTGAGCTTCCGCCCATGTTACACCTGTTAATCTCGGGGAATATCGAACTTCGTAGTGATCAAGATCCACATTTGAAACACCTGTGAATTCGAGTTGCATACTTTCACCAGTAACAAAACCGTTCATCGTTGTTACGTCATCCGGTGGAAGCAATAATGATTCCAAAAGGAAATCTCTTTCCAAGTAAGGACTCGAACGGAACTTATTGTCACGCGCACGAACACGGAATTGATACGTTCCAGATTCAGTACCCTTCAGGTCATAGTGAAGGTTTGACGTAACGCCCAAAGGTTGCCAATCGGCAACGTCTGAATCAGGATCTATGAATTCAATTTCGAAATAAGTGACACGTGGATCAACAACATTCTGTGAAGGCATCAATCCTTGTTGCCATGAAATCGTAGCTTTACTTGTAGCAGTGGGCCCTTCTAGGTACACGGATTCTTCCACTTCCAAATTAGCTGGAATCGGAAGGCTTGATTCTTCAGGCCATAGGCTTGTTGGTTCTGGTGGAATACTTAGACCTTGTTCAACACGTGCATATTTATTTGAATCATGAATCAAGCCCGTAATTTCAAACAAGTGCTTGTCCGTTGGGACAACTGAAACCACGCGGATTTCTTCAGGAACAAGTCCCAATCCTTCGATCACAAACATTGCGCCGTCCAGTGGTGCCGTTGTGAAAAGTCCATCTGTTTCAATCACATTCGTTGCAACAAGCGGGTTGGGTGTTTGAACCCCAAGGCTTTCAAGTGTGCCGTCTGGAAGCATTGCGTGAATGGTGTATCCCACACCCCCGTTTGCTGTTAAATCAACATCCTGATCAAGTGTAACCTGATAGGTTCCCCCAAGATTCAAAGTTCCTGCAATACGTCCACCCATGCGTTGTCCACTGTGACTTGGATCGTTTATCTGCACAACATCACTTGGGCGAACTTCCGCGCCGTCAAGTCCTGCTGTGAAGGAAATCAATTCCGCCCCATAGCGATCATTGTCAAGTAACATTGCACCGTAACGGCGTGCTTGTCCACGTGAAGTACACGCGAATGCAATCACTTCATTTATACGCACTCCGAAGCGTGCAACCAAGAATTCTTCTTCAACGATTTCAATTTCTGGTTCGTACCCCTTATCAGGATTCAACCACGTAACATGGGCAACACTGTATTTTGCTTTCAGGCTAGGTGTTGCGCGGTTGAAAATTCCGTCAATGACGTTTGCAGGTGTGAAGACCTTGGACGGATCTGTTGGTGAATCCTGTCCGAACTCAACAGTTCCGGTTCCCCAAAATAACATGCCTTGGAAAACAGAAACGAACAATGAAATCATTGCGTATGCGTCACGGCGTTGTGTGACAATTGTATTGAACGTGAATCTAGGTTCTGTTCCCCCAAATCCATCGTCAACCAGTTCATCACAGTACTGTCCGATTGCGTAGAGTTTCCATTTGTTTATCAAGTCAGGACGGATCGTGCGTCCAAGTCCCCAACGTTCATTTGAAAGTAAGTTGTATGTAATCCAAGCCGGATTGTCTGTCCATCCACGCTTGAAAGTACCGTCCCAAATCCCTGTGTATTGTCGGAATGTAGGTGAAGTCCAATCGTTGTCATAGTTACTTGGAATATCAAGAATCATTCCGCGTATGTCGTAATTTCTTCGAAGAATTTGATCCCCGAATTCATACCCGTTAATGTGCAACCCAATCAAGGACGTGTCCGCGTAAGCGATTTTTTGATCCGCAATCGCGTTGACAGATGAAAGAAACACATCCCCTGTCAGTCTTGAATCATCGTCAAAATCTTCGGTAATGCGCGTCAATCGAACAACGTATGTGTGATCCAATCCGTCTGTGAATTCACGCAGTGGAATTGTAAAGTCACGTTCAAAGGGTGCTGTATTTTTTCCTTCAATAACCTTTGTTAATTTTGTTAGAAACGAACCGCCGTCTGATTGAAGGGCTAGTTCAATTGTAACTGAGTTACCTTTTAGATCGCCCTTGTTGGTTAGCTTGGTAAGCGTAGGAATCAAAACCTTCACCCGCAAGGAATCGAACGCACCAAGGATCGGTGGTGATTCTTTTGGGTTCCCAAATTCGGCTTTCCCGTCCGACACATTAACTTGTGTTGTGACAGTTCCGAAACCTTCAATATGAGTTTGATCAGTGTACCCAAAACGTTGTTGAACGGTAACACCTTCAAAGTTCAACGTACCGTCTGCATTCATTAACGGCACGCCGTCAAAATAAACACTCTTTTCAGGGTTGTCTTGATCCGCAAGTCCAACAATCGGGCCTTCCCCAATGGCATCTAATATGCGTGCAACAGTGGTGCTGTAAAGCGTGTTGCGGGTTTCCGTTGAAGTACTGGTTCCCCCGTCACTACCTTTTCCCCCACCTTTATTTCCCTGTAATGGATTGTTCATTAGTTCGTATACTCCAAATATACAAGGTACTCTTGACCTTGTGTTAATTCTGAACTTCCAATGTCCCAAGACCATTGTGTGAATCGTCTTGCATTGCTTGTTCCCACAATCCCAATAGCCCCTAAACCGTCACCGTCTGTCCACCCATCGGGAATTGGTGCAACAGCAAAGTTTGTTCCGTTGTGAAGGGTTGCTGATAACGTAACATAGTTTGAAACTTCAACGTCCCCAAGTGTCGTGATTCTAATTCGATCAAAAAAGTTCAAAGGCATATCGGCGTATTTAATTACAACTTCAAGTCTGAGTTGTCCCCCAACTTCGCGTTCAGCGATTTGAGCAATCGCCTTTTCACGGAACACTTGCTTGGACATAGATCCGTATGGTGGAATAATATCGTCCAATACAAAGTTAGGATCGTTGTTCGTGATTGGTGCGTACAATTCAGGCCCTGCACCTATGTACACAATTGCGGAATCGTCTGTTCTGGTTCCGGCTGTCATTGTGAAATCAAATACTTGATTGGATTCCACATAATCCGTTGGTGTCATTTCTTCAGTGTATAGCCCAACTTGAATCACCTGTGAACCTGTACGGATTAATCCAAAGGGTACTGCTATAGCTTGCCCTTGCTCCGTTGTGTTTCCTTGTCCACCAAGAACACCATTTTTTTGTGTAGTTTCGTCTTCGCGTTTATCAATATCACCTGCGCTTGGAACGGGTGTTGTAAGTGCTGTTACACCGCCCAACGCAACGGCACCACCTATCAATGCGATTTGTCCATAGGTCAACCCAAGGAAACCACTTGATAATCCAGCACCACCGCTAAATAAACCTACACCCGCACCCGCGGCCGCCCCTGCGGTTACGACAGAAACGGCGATTAATGCAACCCCTAGAATCAACTTACCAACACCCTTACCACCACCCTTCGCACCTTCCAGTGCGGGGACAATGTGTAGTTCGTTGCAGTGATCCATGGTAACGGAAAGCATATCACCGTCAATGCTTTCGTCGTCACGCCACACCGTCCAAGAACCTTGGGCAATGGTCGAAAAGAACCCTTCGATTTGGTGTCCTAATGCTTCGATTGCTTCAGCCGGACGGTTGATTGCAAGTCGGAATTCTGTTCCATACTGTTCACCAAGCGATCCATGTAAATATATTGTTTTCATTATTTTATAAACTTTGTGTAACGCGCCCAAAAGTCAACGTACTGCATACGGCGTGCAATTGGTTCACGCCGTGCTATTGATGAAAAATCACAACCACTTATTCCGCAGGTATGGTGCAATAGCAATCCGTTTCCTACGTAGATCCCCGCGTGGTTTGGTACATCACTTCTTATTGAGAAAAAAGGAATGTCCCCCACCTGTGGGTTTGATCTTACATCGTGTTTTTCAAATCCGGCAAACTCCAAAAAATCTTCATATAAGTTTTTGCCCTTGCTCCACCATTCCCATTCACGGGGAATGTCTGGCACTTCTTCGTTCATCTCTAACTTGTAAAAATCACGGATTAACGAATAGCAATCCGTTACGCCGTGACGAAATCCGCGCCCAATCAAAGCAGGGCGTTCAACACCCTTCCCCCAATAGAACGGTTGCAGGCATTGCACACCGTCTGTGCATACAATCCCCCAAGGAAAATCGCATTCCATTTGGGCTTTCATATCCAATTCGCTTGGGTAGTCGGGCCCGTTTGGGTGCGAATGCAAAAAATACTTGATCCGATCTTTGTACTTAATAAAAACCTTGGGACTAACCAGAAAGTGTTCTTCCGGTGTGTCTGAAATGTTTTCACACTTCACGTATTCCCCATCTTCAAGAACCAACGCACATGATTCATGTGGAAATTCTTCTTTTGCTTGTTCTTTAAACTGTCGTTCATTTTCCGGTGTCATAATCGTTCCCATAGCTTATCGTGGTCGTTTTGATACAGAAGGGAATCCATGAAACGGCATTGCGTTCGTAATGAATGAAACCCCTGTAGTACCCCCATCCCCAAATCGGGGATCACATCCCGTGGAAAGTCGTCTACTGCACTTATCTTCTGATTCAGAAGTTACCGCGCCGTTCTTGTCAAAATATTCGTCCCCCGCATAAGGGCATGTTACCCCTTCGTAATTCCAAACACTGCGGATTGAATCCCAACGCCTATATGTATGATCACAGAAATCTCGATTGTATGAACGCTTTGGAAGCTGAACATTTTCGTGATCCATGTGGGAAGCAAGTTCGTATTCCACAAGAACTTTATTCTGATTCACCTTGCGATCAATTACATAGCGATCATACGAAAGCAATTCAGCGGTTTCAAAACCTGTCGGTGCGTCCGTGAACTTCGCAAGTGTAACCATGCGAATTACTTCCGCACCCAACATGTCATTGTATTGAACGTTGAATGCTGAAAAAGCATCGAACACGTTTGACACACGAAGTGTTGGTGTTGGAAAAGCAACTGTGCTGTTCCATTCAAAACCGTCCGCGTCAATATCAATTGGGGTATAAAGATCCCCGTTGAAGTTGATTGCGGTTGCGTTGGAAGCATCTGAAGAAGACGTGAAGTAGTATGTCTGGAATATTCCCAAGGGTAACAACGACAATTGGAATAATTCAATCAGGTTTCCTGCATCAAATTTCTGTATTTCTTCGCTAATTGTTGCCATTACAAATCAAATACCTGTTCGAATGTTGTTGTAAGTGTTGCCACGTTCAATGTTCTGTCAAAATTTTCTTTATACCCTACGCGCATACGAACTTTAATTTGCGTTCCGGTTGGTGGTGTCCACAAAAATGCTTCGTTAACCCCACGCAGATCCAAGAACGATTTGATTGTTGTCAGTGTAGCTGTTTTGGTGTCACGCCAACGCAAAGGCCATTTTTCTCTCACGGTGTTCACACCATCAGCACTGATCTGCTCGTATCCTTCCCCAAAGCCCGCTGTAAGCGATCTAAAGGTCTTGGTATACCCAACACCCACTGTTGGTATGAATTCGTCCCCTACGGGGAATGTCTGCAATGCCATATCTTATCCCTAATCAAATACCGTTTGGGTATTCAATGAGTTTCCCGCACGTTTTTGTTGGCGTATAAATTCAGTCATTTGTGCATTCAGTGCGCGTTCGATTTCCATTGCGGCCTGTCTTCCTTGATCCGCACCACTTTCAGCATTTTCCGCACCGTCAACAGTTACGTTGACCACAGGTGCAAACACGTTTGTTGATCCCCCACCACCCCCACTTGATTGAACACCTAAATCACCGTTGGATAAACGTTTCAACGGTAAAATTCCTTCTGGCCCTGCTTCACCTGCAACACCCAAACCGTTGTTGGTTTGGAACGCTACTGGATCATTCACAATTCCGCCCTGTGCAAAGAACGAAACCCCTTGGCTGTTGTACGCCCCACCCGTTGCAAGTTGTGCTACGTTACCAACCCCTTGAAATGCGTTTCCTTGTGCGTTAGGAAAGAACGCCCCTAAAAGGGGTTTCAAGATTGCTTGTTGAATAGCAATACGAATCATTTGATCAATAATACTATTTGCGAAATCGGCAAAGTCAAGTTTACCTGTTTTTACAAAACTTGTCAAAGCGTCTTCCATTCCACGGAACGCATTCATAACCACGTCGAACGCGGACGATCCAACATCTGCGAAATCATCCATCAACGCACGCCCTGCGTCCTTGAGTCCAGATCTTAGGGTCAAGGTGTTTTGGTGCTGTTCAAGACGAATCTTTTTCAGGTTTTCAATTTTTTGCTGGTCGATAATTAATCCACTTGCACGCATATCACGCGCTAGTGCATCAACTTCAATTCCAATGCGCTGTGCTTCTGTGCCTGCGTTACGAACTGCAATTAAATCCTGTTCCGCTTGAATTATTTGATCAATTTGCTGTGTCCCAAGGTCTTCACGGAATCGCATATCAGCAAACTTTTCAAAATTTGCGAAGTCTGCGCCCATGAAGGTGTCCCCACTTGGGAACAGATCCTTCAAGGCTTGTTTGATCCCTGTCAGATTTTGGGCAAGGTTCGTCAATCGAACTAATTCATCAACTTGTTGCTTGGTGAACTTAGCACCCTTTGCTTCAAGATCGTTTAGTTCGTGTTTGATACGAATACGGATACGTTCGGCTTCCGTTGTTGCCATTGTGATTTCTGCTAAACGCCCCA
>SPKZ01023162.1_pt1 | contig 11814 bp, 8 predicted proteins | sample 2456571 | NCBI WGS metagenome assembly SPKZ01 (sample SAMN11192286, study PRJNA482655) | marine metagenome | biome: ENVO:00000447; feature: ENVO:00000244|ENVO:00000211|ENVO:00000569|ENVO:00002023; material: ENVO:00002151; isolation source: ocean water from marine abyssalpelagic zone ...
CCAATGTGGTTAAACCCGCGCCCATCCGTGCGGCAGCCGTTGCCGTCAAAATAGCCGCCCCCGACATGCCGACCTCACCCCCCACCACGGCAACGTGGCCCATGGAACCTTTATGTGCCGCCTTATCCCGGGCCGGAACATTGCTTAACAAGGTGGGTAAATCCAATAAAATAACACTCTGACCGAAAATCTCATCGTAGACCTCGTCCGGGGCATTTAAATCATCAAAATAACGTTGGCCCGCAAATTTTGGCCCATCGGCCAAATAAAGCCCACGTTTTTGGGTAATGAAGCTAAGGGTTTTATCGGCCCTGACCACTTCCGCCATCGCTATACCCGTATCGCTATTTAACCCCGAAGGTATATCAATCGATAGAATCGGTAATACGGTATTATTCATCACATTGATTATGCTGGCAGCCATAGGCCTTGGGCGTTGCTGAATACCGGTGCCTAATAAGGCATCCACAACCAGACCTTCTTGTAAGACACCATGAAATGCATCGTGGCTTAAACCGGTATTATCAACCGTTTGAATATCCACACCGGATTGCAGGGCCATTTGATAAGCCGCGGCGGCCTCATGCACCAGGTTTTCGGCGCGGCCAACAAAATACACCTTGGCGCTGATGCCCTGTTGCTTCGCCAGAGTCGCAATAACAAAGCCGTCGCCGCCATTATTTCCGCCACCGCAGAAGATATATAAACTTTCACCCGGCCAATACTGTTGAATCAATTGAAAGGCGGCTAAACCGGCCTTTTGCATCAAGGCAAAACCGGCTACGCCACTTTCAATGGTGTTGTTATCTACCTGGCGGCTTTGATCAGCCGTGTATAAATGGCCATTTGAGACGATGTGCTGGGCGACAACAAAGTGTTCACCCGTATATAATGGCTTATTGCCTCCATCTTCTAACAAGACGTTCTCCCTGTGTATGACAGCCCCAACTAACAAGCATAGTCCCGATTTTTTCATTCAGTTGAAAAACAACATTCAGCAATGGTCTTTAGATGCCGGTTTTCAGCAAATGTTGATTACCGATGTAAATTTGCAGGATTACCAGCAATATTACCAAGACTGGTTAGACAATCAATATCACGGTGATATGAGTTATATGCAGCGTAATGTGGATAAACGCCTGCAGCCTGCACTATTACATGAAGGCACGTTACGCTGCATCAGCTTTCGCATGGATTATCTGCCCGATTCACAAAGCCGCATTTTGATGGAAGATTTGTTACAGCAGCCGGATAAAGCCTATATATCACGTTATGCGTTGGGGCGTGATTATCACAAATTGATTCGTAAACGTTTATCGGTATTAGCCAACAAGATTCAACAACAGGTAGAACAAACGTTAAACCAACGCGCCTTTGTCGATTCGGCCCCGGTTTTAGAGCGTGCGCTGGCAGAAAAAGCGGGCATGGGCTGGATCGGTAAAAACACGATGTTGATCAACAAAAAAGCCGGCTCTTATTTTTTCCTCGCCGAAATTTTAACCGACTTACCCCTGCCAATCGATAAACCCGAAGAAGAACAAATGAATCACTGTGGTAGCTGCCAAAAATGTCTAGATGTCTGCCCCACAAAAGCGTTTACAGGCCCCAATCAACTAGATGCCAGGCGCTGTATTTCTTATCTTACCATTGAGTTGCATGGCAGCATTCCACTTGAGCTGCGGCCGTTAATCGGCAATCGCATCTATGGCTGTGATGATTGCCAGATTTTTTGCCCGTGGAATAAGTTTAATCAAACAACGGCGGAGGTGGATTTCAGCCCCAGACAACAACTGGATGATAGCAGCCTGCTGACATTGTTTGGCTGGAGCGAAAGCGAATTTCTTGATCGAACCGCAGGTTCACCGATACGGCGTATAGGTTATCAACGTTGGTTACGTAATTTAGCGGTGGGGCTGGGTAATGCGCATTACGATGTCGATATAATAAACACCCTGCATGCACGTTTACAGGCAGAAGACTTGGAGCCCATGGCTATAGAGCATATGCAATGGGCTATTGAACAACAGAAAATAAAGAAATGTGGGGCTTAAAGCGCAAGCCTTAAAGCTCGCGATCTCTATAACCCATCAGATACAGAATACCATCGATACCAATGCTGGAAATCGATTGCTTGGCTTCTTTTTTAACAATAGGCTTGGCTCTGAACGCAATACCTAAACCGGCCTTGGATAACATCGGCAAATCATTGGCTCCGTCGCCAACTGCAACCACCTGCGCCAGATCTATACCTTCTTTGGCCGCAATTTCCTGTAGCAGCTCGGCTTTTCTGGCGCCATCAACCACCCGGCCCTTAACCTTGCCGGTGACCTTGCCATCCACAATATCCAGCTCATTGGCATAGACATAATCGAAACCCAGTTTATCTTTTAAATAATTACCAAAGTAATTAAAGCCACCGGATAAAATGGCGGTTTTAAAACCGTAGCGGTTTAACGTGCTGATCAGATTTTCTACACCTTCGGTGAGTGGTAACTTTTCGGCAATTTCTTGTAAAACCGATTCATCCAGCCCCTCTAATAACGCCAGACGCTGGGCAAAACTCTCGGTGAAATCGATTTCACCACGCATCGCCGCTTCGGTAATTGCAATCACCTGATCACCCACACCGGCAGCGATTGCCAGCTCATCAATCACCTCAGCCTCGATTAACGTAGAATCCATATCGAAACAGACTAATCGTCGTGTGCGGCGAAAGAGGTTGTCTTCCTGAAATGCGATATCCGCATCCATTTCATTGGTTAGCTTTAAAAAGTGCTGACGCAGGGCGGCCTGATCATCAATCGGACCGGACACATAAAATTCTACACAGGCCTTACTGGCCGCCACATTTTCATCCAACGGCACGCGGCCGGATAAACGCTCGATTCTGTCGATATTTAAACCGGCATCGGAGATCACCTGGGTAATACCGGCAATCTGCTGCGCCGAGATACGTCTGGAGAGCAATGTGATGATATGTTTATGAATACGGCGGCCATCTACCCAGTGTTGGTAGTCCTTCTCCTGCACCGGGGTAAACTTCACATTCATACCCTGCGCATCGATGCTAAAGAGAATTTCTTTTAACGCATCCGAGGTCTGGGATTTATCCGGAAACTCCACCAACATACCCAGCGATAAGGTTTCATGAATCACCGCCTGGCCAATATCTAAAACATTGGCCGTGTGTTTTTCCAACACCGCACACACGGAATTGGTAACACCGGCTTTATCTTCGCCGGAAATATTTATCAGAATAATGTCTTTCACAGCTTACTTTTCCTGAATCTCAACCGAATCAACTTTTTGGAAGCCTCTAGGTAGTTTATTACCTCTACGCCCACGTTCACCGAGGTAATGCTCTAAATCGGCCATTTTAAGTGTTAGATGACGTTTCCCGGCCCTGATGATCAACACATCCTCGGCCGACATCACTACCGCCAACAACATAAATTCTTCCCGCGACTGCACTCGGGCAGACGGAATATTCATGATCTTATTACCCTTGCCTTTAGCCAATACTGGCAGTTCGGAGGCTGGAAATACCAATAAGCGCCCTTCGTTGCTGACCGCAGCAATAAAGCTACTTTCAAGGTTATCCACCGCCTGCGGTGCTAATACCTGCCCGCCTTTTGGAATGCTTATTGCTGCCTTACCCGCCTTGTTTTTACTGATTAAATCACCCAGCGTGGTAAAGAAGCCATAACCGGCATCGGTGCTCATCAGGTAATAGCTGTCATCCGGCCCCATTAAACCGCCGATAAACTCGGCCCCGGAAGGCGCGTTAATCCGCCCCGTTAAAGGTTCACCCTGGCCCCTTGCTGATGGCAACGTATGGGCCGCGATTGCATAACTGCGCCCGGTATTATCGAGAATAACAACTTGCTGATTGGACTTACCCTTCACCACAAAGCTGAACTGATCACCCGATTTATAATTTAAACCGGATCCATCCACTTCATGGCCTTTGGCTGCTCGTATCCAGCCTTTTTCTGACATCACCACGGTAACAGGGTCCGAGCTGAGGAAATCGGCTTCAGACATGGCCTTGGATTCGGCGCGCATAACAATAGGGGAGCGTCTATCGTCACCGTACTCTTTTGCCGCGGCGATTAATTCTTTTTTCACCAGGGTTTTCATGCGTGCTTCAGACGATAAGATCAATTCAATACGGCCTTTTTCTTCGGCTAACTCGGCCTGCTCGGCCCTGATTTTCATCTCTTCCAGACGCGCTAATTGACGTAACTTGGTATCCAGAATGTAATCGGCTTGAACGTCGGTTAGATCGAAGCGCTGCATCAGCTCCATCTTCGGGTCTTCTTCTTCCCTGACGATGCGAATCACTTCATCGAGATTCAGGAAGGCTACCAATAAACCGTCTAATAAATGCAGACGTCTATTGATTTTTTCCAGGCGGAAATTCAGCCTGCGACGGGTGGTATCCATGCGGAAGGCCAGCCACTCGGTGAGAAGCACAACCAGGCCTTTCACCGCAGGGCGGCCATTGGTGCCTATCACATTGATATTGACACGATAGCTGCGTTCCAGCTCGGTACTGGCAAATAGATGGCTCATCAGCAATTCGGTATCCACGCGGTTGGAACGTGGCTCTATGACCAACCGGGTAGGATTCTCATGGTCTGACTCATCACGTAAATCCGCCACCATAGGCAGCTTCTTGGCCTGCATCTGGCCCGCAATCTGCTCCAGAATTTTGGCACCGGAGACCTGGTGTGGCAAAGCGGTAATGATCACATCACCATTCTCTATGGTGTACAGCGCACGCATCCTGATGGAGCCCTTACCGGTCTTATAAACATTCGCTATTTCGGCAGGCGTTGAAATAATTTCGGCATCGGTGGGATAATCCGGGCCTTTGACATGCTGCATCAAATCTTCCAGCGTACTCTTGGGTTTTTCCAATAAAAGAATACAAGCAGAAACCACCTCATTGAGATTATGCGGCGGAATATCGGTGGCCATGCCTACGGCGATACCGGTGGTACCATTTAACAAAACATGCGGCACCTTAGCTGGCAATACCGTGGGCTCTTCCATCGTGCCATCGAAGTTCGGAGACCAATCGACGGTGCCCTGGCCTAATTCACTTAATAAGGCCTCGGCAAATTTACTCAGCTTGGATTCGGTATAACGCATCGCGGCAAAAGATTTTGGATCGTCGGGTGCACCCCAGTTACCCTGGCCATCGACCAGCGGATAACGAAACGAGAAAGGCTGGGCCATCAATACCATCGCCTCATACGCGGCCGTATCGCCGTGCGGATGGTATTTACCAATAACATCACCGACCGTACGCGCGGATTTTTTATGTTTGGCGCTGTTCTTTAAACCCAGCTCCGACATCGCAAAGATGATACGACGCTGTACCGGCTTTAAACCATCACCGATATGTGGCAGGGCTCTATCGAGGATAACGTACATGGAATAATCCAGATACGCCTTCTCGGTATAATCCCTGAGTGGAAACTTCTCTATGCCTTCAGCAGATAGGTCCAACATTATTATTCTCGGAAATGATGCAAATGCAGCAGTGTAGCGAGAAGCTTAGCTGCTTGGAAGCTGTACGTTAATTATTTAAGCGAGCTATAGAGAAGCTTGAATTTTCATTTTTTATCCCCATTATTTGGCAACCACCTAAAGCTGCAGCTTCCAAACAGGACGATCATGGCGAACCGTTATTTAGACCACCTTAATCTTATTCGCCAACAGCCGGCTTTACTTAGTTCCATCGCCAATCTGAGCCGCGGTATAGAAAAAGAAAGCCTGCGGGTCTATGCCGATGGCACATTGGCACAAAGTACTCACCCCAAAAGCCTGGGTTCGGCCCTATGTCATAGCAAAATCACCACCGATTATTCGGAAGCGCTGCTGGAATTTATCACCCCGGTACATAGCACCATCAAAGGTGCTTTAGCCGAATTAAGCGATATCCATCATTTCACCTATCAGAAACTGGCCCAGCAAGATGAACTGCTATGGACATCCAGCATGCCGTGCCAGCTAGGTGAAGAGGCTGATATCCCGGTTGCGATCTACGGCAGCTCTAACGTCGCGACGATGAAAACCGTCTATCGCTACGGCCTGGGTAAACGTTATGGCCGGCAAATGCAGACCATCAGCGGCATTCACTATAATTTTTCGGTCAGCGATAAATTCTGGGCGAATTATCAACGTGCGCTAGGCAATACCGATAGAACCTGCGATTTCAAAACCCAGCAATATTTTGGCCTTATCCGTAATTTTCGCCGCTATGTACCGCTATTTGTTTATTTGTTTGGCGCATCTCCGGCTTTATGCCGCAGTTTCTTAAAAGGTGGTCAGGAGCATAATCTGCATAAATTTGATGAACATAGCTGGTATGGCCCGCATGCCACCTCTTTACGTATGGGTGATTTAGGTTATCAAAGCTCGGAACAAGACAGTTTATTTGTTTGTTACAACTGCATCGATGACTATATCGATTCATTAAAAGCGGCGATCAAAGATCCGCTACCCAGCTACGAAAAAATCGGTTTATTTGATAGCGAAGGCCAACAGCAGCAACTTAACACCTCACTTTTACAGATAGAAAACGAGTTTTACAGCACCATAAGACCTAAACGTGTTGCCGCCTCCGGCGAAGCGCCACTGAATGCGCTGGCAAGAAGCGGGGTTGAATATATCGAAGTACGCTGTGTGGATATCAACCCATTCAGCCCTATTGGCATTGATACCGAAACCGCCAAGTTCCTGGATTTATTCCTGCTTTATTGCCTGCTATCCGACAGCCCCAAGCTTAATGCCTTAGAGTGCCAACAAACCGAAGAAAACCTTAAATTGGTGGTAGAGCAGGGCCGAAAACCCGGTTTACAACTGCAGCAGTTAAATCAGCAAGCCGGGCAAACTTGCAGTTTCTCAGAATGGGGGCAAACATTATTAAACGATATGCGGCCTCTGGCAAAGTTATTAGATTCTTTAAAGGCCAATGAAGATTATCAAGGCTCTCTGGCTAAACAGTCGGATAAAATGCAAGATGCCTCTTTAACACCTTCTGCACAAGTCTTGCAGCAGATGACAGAAAACCAACTGACTTTTGCCGAGTTCTCACGCAGACAATCACAGCACTGGCAGCAATATTTCACCGATAAAGAAATAAGCAGCGCCAAGCTGGCCCGCTTTGAAGCCTATGCAGAAGATTCTCTGGCCCAGCAACAAACCTTAGAGGCTGCCGACAATGAGAGCTTTTCGGATTATTTAGCCGACTTTTATGCACAATATTAACCACTAGATATTGTATGCGTTTTAACCCTAATCGCGGGGAGTCACCCCGCCTTAACGTTCAATCAACAGCCACGAAAACCCCATAACCCATTGATTAAACAGCATATAAACTCAATTAGGCAACAAGCCCTTAGAGCAAAAAATTCACTCTTAATACCTGTTTAAAATAAAAAATTCTAACCAGTTCAAATTCTTGCAATTTAATTCTTTCAAGCGCAGTATCAATTCAGGGGCAGCAATCTGGACGCTGAAACCAGGCAAGTGATAGCGCACAAAAGCATAAGAAAAGTGCAACGTGATTATCACCCGCCTAGAACGTCACAGATCAGGGAATACAGCTGCAAAAATTAATAACCAATACAGCTGACAAAGAGGTTAAGCGTATGTTGGAAAACTGTAAGAATAAACAAGAACGTTGGGATGGTGTGCAATCATTGGTTGATCGTTGGTTGGCCGAACGCCAAGAGTTAGTGGTACTGCTTTTTTCACTTAGCGATGCAAATGACTTCTCTGCTAAATGCAGTCAATCCATCAGTCGATTGCGACAATTCAGTCAAATTCTGCTCGACTATGTTTCCGCCGGGCATTTTGAAGTTTATGACCAACTTGTGCGTGAAGCCGAAGAATATAATGACGGTAGTGAGTGTTTACTAAGCAAGCTCTTCCCTCAAATTAAAGAATCCACCGATATCGCACTGGCATTTAACGACACCTACGATACGGATGAGCACTGTGATCAGGCTCTGGGGCGCTTAAAAGACGAGCTTTCCCTGTTAGCAGAAAGCATGACCCAGCGTTTTGCTTTAGAAGACAGATTGATCAAACGTTTACATGAATCCCATAATCCTGAAAATCAGGATATGGCAGCGATGGCATAGACTCTGACATACAAGGTACACATTTCAGGCCAGCGATCCGCTGGCCTTTTTAATGCCTGTTATTTTATCTTTCTTTATCAAGAACACGCATCATCTTGCGGCGCAACCAACGGTTGCCCGGCGTTTCTACAAACTTATGGCTAAGCGCAGCAATAATCAACAACGACAATATACCCAAGATTAAATGCTGCGTATTACTCAGCTGTGGAAGCAGTGGCTGGACCAGGCTTTTATAAAAAAACCAGACCAAAATCTGGAAGATATATATCGCATAACTCAAAGAACCCAGATAAACAAAGAAACGATGCTCCAGCCAACGCAACCACACAGCCTTACTGCAACTTACCACCAGCAACATCACCATAAACAGCGGTGCATAACTCGATGGTGTCTCCAGCGCCCAGCCCACAGCATGATTGACCTGCTCTCCAAAGATGATGGCCAATAACAGCATCACAAAAAAGCCCGTTGAAAACAGATTTCCGCCCAACCATTGAATACGATAGGGGAAATGTGTGGCGATATATCCTGCCAACATACCTAAACAAAAACTGGATAAATGAAATAACGGGAAGTTATGGGTGAAATTATGTGCCACCGATGGTTCACCGGGATAATCCGACTGACTCAATACGGTTGACAGAACCACCTGGGTAATAACATATAAGCCTATATTCACCGCAACCATCACCGAGAAGCGGGTTGTTTGTTTATGCATCCAATACAAGACCGGTGGAAAAATCGCGTATAAAAAGATATCTACCGAGATCGTCCAGGTCACAAAGTTTAAGGTCTGAGCATATTCAGGAATCCAGGCCTGCATGGTCGTTACATGTAACAGAAACACCGTCAGCGATGGTACTTGACCTGCGGCCGAGAAGGCCAATAACGCGATAATAAAAGCAAAGAAATACAGTGGATAAACTCTGGCGATACGTGATGCGGTAAACCGGGGTAAAGAAAACGCATTTTTACTGCCAGGTTTACCCCCATAAGCGAGATAATTTACAAAGCCCGACAGCACAAAGAAAAATGTCACCATCTGCACACCATTAAAAATAGGCCAATGTACAAAATCGATGGTCTGCGCAGCGGATGCGTATCGGTAATGGTAGATAACAATGACAATCGCGGCGACAAAACGAAAAAAGCCTAGAGATTCAACACGCATTGAGTTCTGCTCTCTTATTATTAACAGCTTGATCAGCCAGAAACTGTTTATGGTAACATTGTTTTTAAATAACATGATATTTCCACGTGGCTATTGCCATTGCCTTCCTTGTGCTAAATGATGTTAAATACACTGCATAAGGCTTGTAAAACTCTTACTAGCCCCCATTAATAGTAGAACCTATTTATTTCTTAACGGAGACCCCCACATGAGCGAAATCGTTTACGCTACAGATGCCTCTTTCGATGCCGACGTGATTAACAGCGACATCCCGGTATTAGTTGATTTTTGGGCCGAGTGGTGCGGACCTTGTAAGATGATTGCCCCGGTATTGGATGATCTGGCGACTACATACGCTGGCAAGGTAAAAATAGCCAAAGTTGATGTTGATGCAAACACCGAGACACCGGCTAAATTTGGCGTTCGTGGCATCCCTACATTGATTCTTTTTAAGAATGGAGAAGCTGCAGCCACTAAAGTGGGCGCATTATCAAAAACTCAATTGATGGAATTTGTTGACGCGAACATTTAATACGCTACACTCTAGTCCAAATATGAATTGTCCAGTTCCCTGCTGGACAGTCCAAATAACACCATTCCCTGAATTAATAACAATCATTTATAATATTACAGCGAATCCTACAGCTAATGATGAAGTCCCACATGCTCAGTGCATGGTGACGCTGATTAACCTCAAAGCATCCTCTCTATGAATCTTACCGATCTAAAAAAGAAATCCATTAACGAGCTTTTATCTATCGCATCCGAAATGGGTTTAGATAATCTGGCCCGCTCTCGCAAACAAGACGTGATTTTCTCTATTTTGAAGAAACACGCTAAAGGCGGTGAGGACATTTACGGTTTCGGTATTTTAGAAATTCTGCAAGATGGTTTTGGCTTTTTGCGTTCAGCCGATAGTTCATACTTAGCCGGACCCGATGATATTTATGTATCACCGAGTCAAATTCGCCGCTTTAATCTGCGCACAGGCGATACCATTTCCGGTAAAATTCGCCCACCTAAAGATCAAGAACGTTATTTTGCCCTGTTAAAAATCGATGAAATCAACTTTGAAAAACCTGAAAAATCACGCCAAAAGATTTTATTCGAAAACTTAACGCCGTTATTTCCTAATCAACGCTTAACGTTAGAAGCATGTAATGGCTCTAAAGAAGATTTAACCGGTAGGATTATCGACTTAGTCGCCCCGATTGGTAAAGGCCAACGTGGCTTGATCGTAGCGCCACCTAAAGCCGGTAAAACGATTATGATGCAGCATATGGCTCAGGCCATTACCCGCAACAATCCAGAATGTTTTGTTATCGTCTTGTTGATTGATGAACGCCCGGAAGAAGTAACCGAAATGCAGCGCTCTGTTCGCGCCGAAGTGGTTGCCTCTACCTTTGATGAACCACCTTCACGCCATGTTCAGGTAGCCGAGATGGTTATCGAACGTGCCAAACGCTTGGTTGAACATAAAAAAGATGTGGTCATATTGTTAGATTCCATCACCCGTTTAGCCCGTGCTTATAACACCGTTCAACCTAGCTCCGGTAAAGTATTATCCGGTGGTTTGGATGCCCACGCGCTGGAACGCCCGAAGCGTTTCTTTGGTGCAGCACGTAATATCGAAGAAGGCGGCAGCTTAACCATTTTAGCTACAGCCCTTGTCGATACCGGCTCTAAGATGGATGAAGTTATCTACGAAGAATTTAAAGGTACCGGTAATCAAGAATTGCATCTGGATAGAAAAGCCGCGGAAAAACGCATCTACCCTGCCATCAACGTTCGCCGCTCAGGTACACGTAGAGAAGATCTTTTAACCGCCGAAGACGAATTACAACGTATGTGGATTCTGCGTAAATTATTGGCCGAAATGGAAGATGGCTCAGCCACCGAATTCCTTATCGATAAACTCGGTGCCTCTCAATCCAATGAAGAATTCTTCAGCTCCATGAGACGCCCTAAAGCTAAATAAAACATCATGAAGTACAACGACCTGCGCGACTTTATTAATGGCCTTGAAAAAAAAGGCCTATTAAAACGCATCAGCACCGAAGTAGACCCCATTCTGGAAATGACCGAAATTTCCGATAGGGTCTTACGTGCAGGCGGCCCCGCCCTGCTGTTCGAAAACCCCAAAGGTTTTGACACCCCTGTTTTATGTAATTTATTTGGCACCGAAGAACGTGTTGCCCTGGGCATGGGTGCTAGAGACCTAACGGCTTTGCGTGAAATCGGCGAAGTTCTGGCTTTTTTACGCCAACCCGATCCTCCAAAGGGTTTAAAAGACGCCTGGCAAAAGCTGCCTATATTCAAACAAGTCTTGAATATGGGACCTAAAATGGTCTCCAAAGCGCCTTGTCAGGAAAATATTATCCGTGGTGATGCGGTAGATTTAAATAAAATCCCGATTCAAACCTGCTGGCCTGGCGATGTGGCTCCACTTATTACCTGGCCTTTGGTTATTACCCGCGGTCCCAA
>SPKZ01003784.1_pt1 | contig 11805 bp, 6 predicted proteins | sample 2456571 | NCBI WGS metagenome assembly SPKZ01 (sample SAMN11192286, study PRJNA482655) | marine metagenome | biome: ENVO:00000447; feature: ENVO:00000244|ENVO:00000211|ENVO:00000569|ENVO:00002023; material: ENVO:00002151; isolation source: ocean water from marine abyssalpelagic zone ...
CTTTAGGGACGTTACCATCCAGCGCCGCGAAAACGATCTCGTCGCTGCCAGCTTCGGACGGGGCTTCTTCATTGTCGATGACATCTCTCCGCTTCGTACGCTGAGCGAAGACGGTCTCGAACAGGAGGCGCTTCTGTTCCCGGGGCGAACGGCTCATTGGTATATCGAGCAGCCATCACTCGCCTTCTCGGAAGGTGGTTCGCAGGGACATGGCTATTACCGCGCTCCTAACCCACCTTTCGGGGCGAACTTCACATACTACCTCGCCGAGGACATTCAGTCGCTTCAAGAAGCCCGCGTTGAGGCAGAAGAGCCGTTGATTGAGAAAGGTGACGATACTCCATTTCCTGGCTTCGATGCGATCACCGCAGAATTACAGGAGACCGAGCCCGCAATTTGGCTCACCGTGCGCGATGCAAATGGTGCCGTCGTTCGACGCTTAAAGGGCCCAGCGAAGAAAGGCTTCCACCGCGTGAATTGGAACCTTCGATATCCTTACACCGGATCCGTCGCGATCGGCGACAATATGGAAGAGGAGCCATCCGGCTATCTCGTTGCACCTGGGGAGTACACAGTGTCCTTGTCCAAGCGTGTGCGCGGGCAAACGACCGAACTTGTCGGGCAAAAGACCTTTACCGTTAAACGCCTGAGAGATGGGGCACTACCAGCGCAAGCGAATGCGTCTGAGTTCTGGGCTGAGGTGTCAGAATTCGACCGTGCCGTCACTGCTGTTTCAATGACCGTCGGGCAGTTGGACAACAAAATTCAACTCCTATCCTTGGCGACACAGCGCGCGGCAGGCGGCGATCCAACCGTTCTCGAAAATCGCTTGCAGAGCATTCGCCAGGAAGCCGACGCAGTCTCTGAACTGGTGAACGGGAATGAAGCGCGCAATGCGATCTATGAACGAACTCAGCCCACTGTTCGCAGCCGATTGGGCTTTGTGATGACCGGTGTTGGTCGATCAACTTATGGCCCAACGGCGACGCATCGTCAGCAGCTCGACATAGCGAAGTCTGAGTTCGAGGCGATCAAGCAGCGCGTTTCAACGCTCGTGGATGTTACAATCCCGGCCTATGAAGACGAGCTCATCGCAGCGGGCGCTCCATGGGTGCCTGGGGCAAAAATCCCTTAAGGCTAAAAAGTCTGTGCCCTGATCGGACGAACGCTAAGACTATTTGATCGGTTAGAAGTCATGAAGCTGAATGCGAAGCGCTTGCTGCGCCAAATCCACTATTGGCTATCACTTGCGGTAGCCATCCCGGCTGGCGTCATATTCTTCGCGGGCATCTTTTTGATGCTGAAGAAAGAGGTTGCGTGGATCCAACCGCCGACCGTTTCTGGGATCGTCTCTGATCAAATGCCGCAAGTGAGCTTTGATCAGATGGTAGAAGCGGCACGCGCCCATCCTGAAGCGCAAATTCAATCCTGGACAGACATAGACCGGATTGATCTTCGCGTTGGTAAGGGGGTTGCGAAACTGCGTGCCGTTTCGGGCTGGGAGGTGCAAGTCGATACAAACACTGGCGACGTCTTAAACGTCGCCTATCGGCGATCAGATTTGATCGAGCAGATCCATGATGGATCGTTTTTCTCTGACGCTGTGAAGCTCTACATTTTTTTACCAACAGGGATCTTGCTGATCTTGATGTGGGGTACGGGTCTTTATCTGTTTTTCCTGCCGCGGTTTCGCAAAAAGAAGCGTCCGAAACCTCAATCATAATTGAAAGCTAGAGCTTGAAGCGTAAGCGAAACCGCAGCTCAAAGTCAGCGGCAGCATCGCTAACACCAGTCAAGGCATTCACGCGATAGCTTATTTGATCATTGAGGCTTCCCTTCAGAACACCGCCGATCGAATGGCGTTGATCATCGAAAGACCCGAAATCTGATGTCGTATTATAGCGATTGAACATCTGGGCCCCGGCGCGGCTTCCGGATGGAAGGCGCCAGGTCGCTTCGAAACGCGACTCCAGCGCTAGCCCTGCATCGCGATCGTTTCCAAACTCGCGAGACGCCAAACCGATCGCCCTGAATTCCGGGCCATCTTGTGGCCGCCAGCGATTGAGCCAAGCGACTCTTAAGCGTTCAGGGCCATCATACCCATCGGGGATCCGCCCACGGATTTGAATAGCGCTGTTCCATCCGTATTGGCTGGACGCAAACTGGTGCATCGCCTCTAATTCTAGACGGCGATATCGAAACGAGCCGCCGCGATCGTTGAAGAAAACTATGCCGCGAAGACGCCAGTTTTCGCTGACAGCTTTTTGGTAGTCTATGCGTTGGGCATAGCCCTCATCACCTTCATCAAGCGCGATCCCGGTCGCGAGACTTATCGACGAACCTGGCCGCACGACTGGGCTTGCGACGGTTCCAGTTCCTTGCGCGTAGACATCTGCGCTAAACACGCTTGCGGTTGCGGCAAGGGCTGCCCAGGGGCGGCGGCACATCCACGCCGCCGCGCTTAAAAAAGAGCTCAACTTAGATTAGTCCTCAAGCGTCCAGCTTGGAACGCCGCTGCCGGGTGTAAACGGAGCTCCGAGAGCTTCAAGTTGATCTTCAACGCTTGAGATTCCAGCCTCAACGCCGCGCATTTGATCAAGGACTGTATCCAGGTCAGTCTTAGCAATTGCGAGTGCGTTCTTACTGGAGCCGGTTGCGGGTGACTGAGACTGCCAGCCCCATCCACGTACTTGCGAAACACGCGCGCGAATTGACCACGGTGCTGGCTCGTTACGACCAGAAACGGTGCGGTCGCCATTGAGTTTCAGGTCCGCATCGTCCAGCTGGGTTTCCAGGCTTTGAATGCTTGCCCGGAGTGCTGCGTTCGGTGCATCAATCGCTTCAACACTCAGCTTCAAGTGAGCAAGTCGATTACGAAGTTCTGCACTCGTGCTCGTTGCAGCTGAAACAACGCGAGCAAGTTTCGCTGTTTCTTGCTGGAATGCCAAAAGCTCAGGACGGTTGGACGTCGCTTCCGGAGTGTCGTGAAGCGGTTTCAGCGTAAAGCTTTGAGGCGCTGACAGCTCCGTAACCACTCCATTCACGCGCTTAGCAAGCGTCACCGAATAGGTTCCAGGTATCACCAATGGGCCGACTTGCGGATTGCCGAAGAGGGACGCCTGTGGCGGGGTAAGCCGGACTGGGTCTGGCGCAGGGTAGCGAAGGTCCCATGCGACGCGGTGTAGTCCTTTTCCGGATGGGCCGGTCATGCGTCGAACCACGTTTCCAGTCGCGTCTTTTACGATGAAAAGAATAGCAGGTTCATCTTCACGGTCCTCAGCGCGGAGCGTTTCCCATGATGGATAAGGCGTATCGCCGCCTTCTTTCTCAATTTTGATCTCCGCGTCACGCCGCGTTTTGGAGAGTGACTTCAAACCGTCCCGCATCACATAAGTGAATACGGCGCCAAAAGGCGGATTTTCGGCGAACCAGAAATTGTCGCCATTGAAAGCTTGCGCGCCGCCGGCCGGGCCCCAGACATCGCCTTCAACATAAATCCAGCTGTCTCTTACCGGGAACAAAGTGGCTTCTGCATCCCGGATCGAAGCAGCGTTTGTCCGCAATAGAGAGTAATCATCCAGAACATAAATGCCGCGTCCAAAAGTTCCGACGACAAGGTCATTTTCGCGGCGCTGGATCTCAATATCGCGAACATCAATCGTCGGGAAATTCGATTTGAGCTGCGTCCAGTTTCGGCCGCGGTTCTGACTGTAGAATAGACCAAACTCGGTGCCGACGAAGAGAAGGTTTGGATCGATATGGTCTTCTGCGATCGTATGGACCGATCCCCATTCTGGAAGGTCACCTGAAATATCACGCCATGTCCGGCCGCGATCGTCCGTGCGGAAGACGTATGGTTTGTGGTCATTGCGCTTGTGATTATCGAACACGGCATAGGCAACGTCGCCGTTATGCGAAGACGTGATGATATCCTCGACCAGTGTCATCGAAGGCACGCCGCGCGTGGTTTCACTGCGTCTCCAGTTCGCGCCATTGTCTTCACTCACAGAGATGACGCCATCATCGGTGCCGACATAGAGCAAGCCCTCGACGAGAGGACTTTCGCTCAAGGCAATCGCCGCTCCAAAAATCGAAGTTGAGTCATTCTTAGCGATAGCATCCACGCTCCAAACACGACCCATGACTTCTAAGGCATTTCGATCGATTTGGCGGGTTAGATCAGGACTGATGATCTCCCAATTATCTCCGCGGTCGTTTGAGGCAAAAAGATACTCTGCCGCGTAATAGATACGATCCGGATTGTGCGGACTGATCAGCAGTGGTGTGTTCCAGTTCCACTTATAGGCAGGCTCGCCGGAGGCGGGCTGCGGGGTCAGGAAAACGCGCTCATGCGTCCGGCGGTCGTAGCGAACCAAGCCACCATACTGATACTGCGCATAAACGATGTTCGGGTCGCGCGGATCAATTTGTGGTTTGTATCCATCGCCGCCCAAAACAATGTGCCAGTCTGAGTTTACAATGCCGTGCACCAAGTCTGTTCGGGATGGGCCACAGAGGGAGTTATTGTCCTGCGTGCCTCCGCAAATATTGTAGAACGGCTCGGCATTGTCGGGTTGGATGCGGTAGAACTGGACGATCGGTAGATTGTTCATATGGCGCCATAGATTGCCGCCATCCCAGCTCTCATAGATGCCGCCATCTCCGCCCATGATAAGATGTTTGGTATTGTCTGGATCGATCCACAGCGCATGATCGTCTACGTGGCGATGCGCGGCGCTGAGATCGGTAAATGTCTTGCCGCCATCGATTGATCGCTTCGAGAATGTGTCCAGTGAATACAGCGTGTTGGCGTCTTTAGGGTCGACAATAATCTCGTTGTAATATTGCGGGCTCGTAGTCATGTGACCCGAGCGTTTTTCCCAGCTTTGGCCGAAATTCATTGAGCGGTAGACGCCTCGTTCGTCGGGCTGACCTTCGACGATGGCATAGATCATGTCTGGTGCAGATGGGGCAGCGGCTAAGCCGATCCGGCCCATGTCATCCTTTGGTAGGCCAGCTTTGACTTCGGTCCATGTTTCGCCGCCATCTGTCGTACGATGAATGCCGGACCCCGGCCCGCCATTGATGAGGACCCAAACATGACGTCGGCGCTGATAGCTCGAAGCGACGATTGTATCGAAATCGTTTGGATCAATGACAAACTCATTGATGCCCGTATGCTCGTCTAAAGAGAGAAGCAGCGTCCAGGTTACGCCGCCATCAGTGGTCTTAAACAGCCCGCGGTCGCCGCCTTCGGACCAAAGTGGTCCTTGCGCAGCCACAAGAACCGTGTCTGCATCTTCAGGGTGAATCCAAATTTGGCTGATATGCCCAGACTCTTTGAGCCCCATATTTTCCCATGTGCGCCCGCCATCGCTGGACTTGTACACGCCGTCGCCAAACGCAACCGATCTCTGCGCGTTGTTTTCACCCGTGCCGACCCAGATCGTGTTTTCATCTGAGGGCGCGATCTCTACGACGCCGATCGCATAAGTGCCTTCATTGTCGAAGACCGGCGTCCATGTCGCTCCGCCATTTTGCGTGCGCCAGAGGCCGCCGGAGGCAATGCCGACCAAATAGTCGTGGTGGCCGCCTGAGAAGAATGCGAAATCCGAGATGCGACCTGAGGGATAAGCTGGCCCAATCGAACGAAGTGGGAGCGAGGCCAGGGGACTCTTCTCTCCATCATCGGCTTGTGCGTTTGAGAAGGAGAAACCTCCCATGCCGAGCACCAAGAGAATAAGCCCAATGATCATGGCCGCGCGTTTTAGCTGTATCGCCATCATATACCCCAGAATGTTCCTATTTGCGGTGAGCTTCATTGAAGTTCATTGGAATTGCAACTGGTTTGTGGGGTCTTTGACGGGAGTTCTTATCAAGCGTGTGCTCTGTCGCTTACGCCGCAATGGCGGGCGCTTTGGTGCCAGCTAAGACTCTATGCACGATTGTGCGCGGTATGGGACCAGAAAGCCTTTAAGACGCAGATGTCTATAGCATGCGCGTTATTCTCATCTCGGAGCGAAGTTAGCTTTCGGCCCAACTCGCTTTCTTACGGTAAATCGTAGATGGATTGATCTGCAATTGCTTAGCGGCTGCGACAACGTTGCCGCGGCATAATGCAATCGCGCGTTCAATAGCCTTTTTCTCGGTCATCCAAAGCGGCTCTAATCCGTAGTCAGGTTCTGGATAGTTGCCGTCAGGTGTCGGAGTATCGGTTTCCGCTGCGATTGAGGGCGCCGCGCTCCGCTGAGACTGAGCGATATGCGTTGGCAGTTGGTCGCGGCTTATTTCGCCACCCGCATTCAACACAACGACCTGGCGAATGAGGTTTTCCAACTCACGAACATTACCAGGCCAGGTATTGGAGACCAGCCATTCTTCGGCATCGCGCGCAAAGCCATCGAACGACTTTCCCTCTTCGCTTGAATAGCGCGCGAGGAAGCTTTCTGCGAGCAGAAGAATGTCAGCGCCCCGGTCACGCAGCGGCGGAATGGCGACGGGAATAACGTGAAGGCGATAGTACAAGTCTTCACGAAGTTTGCCAGTTTGGACCGCGTCAAGCGCATCACGATTGGTCGCAGCGACAATGCGGATGTTCGACTTGCGAACCGTGCTGTCGCCGACCCTTTGATACTCTCCGAGTTGCAGGAAGCGCAAAAGTTTGGGTTGTAGCTCCATCGGCATTTCGCCAATTTCGTCCAGGAAGAGCGTACCGCCTTCGGCCAACTCGGCTGCACCAGCGCGGTCTGAAGTGGCACCTGTGAAGGCGCCTTTCACATGACCGAAGATCTCACTCTCGATCAGGTCACGCGGGATCGCTCCGCAATTGATCGCAACGAATTTCGCTTTGCGCCGCGGGCTGAGATCATGCACCGCGCGGGCGATGAGCTCCTTGCCGGTTCCTGTTTCTCCCGAGACGAAGATACTTGCTTTAGAAGGGGCCGCGGCTTCGATTGACTTGAAGACGCCCTGCATCACGAGCGACTTACCGATGATTCCACAAAAATCAGACCGGTCAATTTCGGCCTCGTAATTCTCGACAACCTTTTTGAGCTGGAAACTCTCGACAGCGTTTTGTGCAGTCACGCGGAGTCGGTCTTTTGTCGTCGGTTTAACAACGAAATCCACAGCGCCGCGACGCATAGCATCCACTGCGACCGACATGGAGCCGTTTGCGGTTATGACGACGACTGGGGCTTTCAATGAATCATCGATCCATCGGTCGAGAAGATCCAAGCCATCCGCGTCAGGGAGTTTAAGGTCCAGAAGGATGCAGCTCGGTGTTTCAGCTTCCACGGCCTGAATGGCTTTCGCACCGGTATCGGCGATTGTGATCTTACTGAATTCGTGGCGCAAATGCGCTTGATATGTCCGTGCTAAAGACGGCGTATCTTCGACAATCAATAGGTGTCCCAGATTAGGCATGCATTAGGCTCCTAGATAGTTATTTTCGAGCGCATTGCGGACAGCATCGGCCTCAGACTCAATGCGGGAAATTAAATCGGCGAAGCGATTGGTCTGTCCGGTTCGAGCCATCTCTTCGAGCTCTGCTGCGAGGCGGCTTAACTCTGTCGCGCCGACGTTGGAGGCTGCGCCTTTGAGAGAATGTGCATGATGTTCGATTTGATCATTCGCCGGGTCATTTAAGCCTGGGACACGCCAAGTAAGCTCATCGATAAAAATACGGCCAATTTCGGCGAAGGTTTCCATATCTCCATCCCAGACCTCCTGGATGGCGTCTTTGTCGAGTGCGGTCATATCGCTCTCCTTTTTCTCTTCACTCGCCGCAGGCGTTTGTGCTGCGGGCGCGAGCCATTTTGCTAAGCCATCGCGAAGAGTGTTCGGACGGACTGGCTTGGTAATGTAACCCGACATACCAATCTGAAACGCTTCATCGCGATCGCCTTTAAGGGCGTGGGCGGTCATCGCGATGATTGGCGTGGTGAAGCCGCGCTGACGCAGAATCCGTGTCGCCTCTAGTCCGTCCAAGTTGGGCATGGATACGTCCATGAGCACGACATCGAAATCACCTTTCAGAGCTGCGTCGACGGCGGCGGCGCCGTCAACCACGTGCTCATATTCAAGGCCGAGGCGGTCGAGCATTTTTTTCGCGACCATCGCATTCGTTTCAGAATCCTCAGCGATGAGAACGCGGCCTGTCAGGGTATCTGGCTTCGCTGATTGTTCATCTGGTTTTTCGGTTTTTTCGTCAGAGATTTCGACTGGAACAGAGAAACGGAAGGTTGATCCAACGCTGGGTGCGCTGCTGACCGATATCGAACCATCCATGATATCGGACAGTTCCTTACAAATTGCGAGGCCAAGGCCGGCACCGCTGTGTGCGCGGGACTTTGATGAATCCGCCTGTTTAAAACGATCAAAAAGGACAGCCTGGTCCTGTTTTGAAATTCCAATACCTGTATCTTTGACTTCTAGGGTCAGTTTGTCTTGCCCACTTTCTTGTTCGACATTGATGCTGACAGAAACGACACCGCGCTGCGTGAACTTAATTGCGTTTCCGACGAGGTTAATAAGCACCTGGCGAATTTTCCCGACATCAGATTTGATAGCTTTTCCGGGTGTATTCACTTCTTTGGATAGGGTGATCCCTTTTTTCTCCGCGAGCGGGCTGAATACTTCGGTCACGATTGTGGACAGCTCTATTGGATCGAAGACCGAATACTCCACATCGATTTCTCCGGCCTCAATACGAGACAGGTCAAGCAAATCGTCAATCAGGGTGAGAAGTGTCTCTGCAGAGCGCTCGGCGGCTTTCACTAAGTTTGCAGTTTGCTCATTCACGTCAGACCGTTCAACAAGAGACAAAGACCCAATCACCCCGTTTAGAGGTGTTCGCATCTCATGGGACATGTTTGCAAGGAAATCAGATTTTGCGATATTGGCGTTCTCAGCAGCCTCTTTGGAATCGCGTAATTGTTGCTCTTTTGCGAGCCGGTCAGAGATGTCACGGATAACGCCATAATAGAGGGCGCCCCCCTCGCTTTCGATCCGACGTCCTAAGAGCTCAGTGGGGACGCGTTCTTTCATAGCGTTGATGAACTCGATCCGGATTTTGACTGTTTCACCGTTCCCGGCGGTTGTCATGCCAGAGAGGGCTTGTCCCATATTATCCGGTGCGACGAAATCTGCTGCCGACCGCTTTAATATTTCCTCTTTGGTGTACCCCGAAAGCTGGCAAGCCAGTCCATTTGCATCCAGCAATTCGCCTTTTGAGTTGATAACAACGATTGCGTCAGGTGAAAGCTCAAACAGGCTTTGAAAACGTTCTTCTGAAGCACGTAAGTTGTCTTGAGCGGCGCGCGCCTCTGTGATGTCCCGCAGATAGGCAGAGAAGAAAATGCTGTCGCCGAACTCGACTGGCGAAATCGCGAGTTCCACGAGGAGGTCGTCGCCGGCTTTGTTCATCGCGGGAACTTCAACGCGTTTGTTCAAAACCGCATGCTCACCTGTCTTCAGGTACTTTTCCAGTCCGGTGTGGTGAGCATCCTGGAGGCTGGCTGGGATGATTAAATCTGACAATGTGGCGCCGACCGCTTCTTCGCGCGAGTATCCAAAAACTTGCTCAGCTGCTGGATTGAATTCGACGATTATGCCGTGCTGGTCCATCATAATGATGCAGTCGAGCGCTGCATCGATCACGGCGTTTCGAAGCGCGGTATCGCGCTCAATCGCAACCAGTGTTTTTTTGGCTTCAGCCATGGTCGGGTCCCCGTCACATTTTGCAACGTGCATTTCAAATTTGTTCGTCATCGCCTCGCCTGTTTGCGTTTCGCATGGGCGTTGCAATTTTCGACACAGACCCTCTCTCAGCAAAATTTATATATATTGGAGTGCATTGCTGAGCGTTTTAGGGAGCGTCACTTCCCCATTGTTTGCATTATGCCACATAAACCTTTGCAAAATGCGAATGAGAGCGCCGCAATTTGCGGCACTCTGTTTCGACTTAGTAGGCACCGCGTGCCGTCAGAACGGCAATCGGCGTCCGGACCAAGATGGCGATATCCATCCAAACGGTCCGCTTTTGAAGATAAGCGACGTCCAGAACCACTTGGCGATCGAAGGGGAGGTCTGCGCGTCCCATAATTTGCCAGAAGCAGGTAATCCCCGGTTTTCCGCGAAGGCGGCGACGTTCAACTTTTGAGTATTTTTCGACCTCGGCTGGCAGTGCAGGACGTGGTCCTACCAAGGACATATCACCTTTAAGGACATTCCAAAGCTGCGGCAGCTCATCGATGGAGAATTTGCGAATAAAACTTCCAACACGCGTAATACGCGGGTCTCGCTTGAGTTTAAATGTCACGCCGTCATCACGGTCATGTTTCTGCTGGCTAAGTTGAGCCTGTGTTGGGCCATCAATCCGCATGGATCTGAATTTGAAGATTTCAAATGGCTTGCCACCCTCACCAATACGGGTCTGCCGGTAGATGGCGGGGCCTTTGCTTTCCAGGCGTACGGCGAGGGCTGTTCCTATCAACAATGGAGACAGGCACAGTATCCCCGCGAGAGACGCCCCAATGTCCATCATCCGCGCCGCAGCGCGATCGAGAGCCCCAACAATTTTGCGTCGACGACGACCGAGGGCATACTTGGCTGCGTTCAGTGTGAAGGTGACATTTCCGACCAAATAGCGTTGCCACATGCGACGCGGTTCGCACTTCAGGCGATACATCCACTCGGTGCCCGACTTACGCATCCATTCCGGAGCACGCGGAATGCGGCCAGAAACAAAATCGAGAAGGCCACCAACGCCGAGAACGACTGGAGCATGAATGCGGTGGCGAACTCGCGCTATCCAAACATCTTGAGACGGAACACCAAGCGCAACGAATAGAACGCGGGCGCCAGACGCATTGATCTGGTCAATGATGGCATCTTCCTCGCGAGGGCTGAAAAACCCGTGCTGCGTGCCGGCCACGTTTAGGTTTATGCAATCTGCGATCGCATTCTTGGCTGCATCCTCAGCAACACCCGGAGCGCCACCCAGGAAGAAGATCGGAATCTTGCGGAACGCGAGGCAGCGACACAGTGGACCAAACAGATCAGTGCCGTTCAGGTTGTCGCCCAAGACCTTCCCATCGAGTTTCGCAGCGAGTGAAACGCCGGAGCCATCTGGAAGCAGAGCGTCAACATTTTCGAGCGTGTCGCGGTAGCGCCAATCGTTACGAGCGACGTTCGCGCAATGGGCATTAAAGAACGCAATCTGTGTTGGTGTGCGGGACTGAGCTCGGTCTGCGATCCAGTAAACCGTTTCCGCCATACCAGCTTTAACGACATCATAGCCTAGAAGTTTCTGATATTCTAAGCGGCGATCGGGACCAACCGATGGACGTTTAAAGGGATGGCGTTGCTGCGCCAGGGTGTGAATTTGAGCGGTTTGCATGGGTGCTCTCCTGCGTTCATGATGCCCCTTTCTTGGTCGCAGGATGCATTCCGCGTTGGCTGAAGAATAAATAAATCAATAATAACAGATAATTAGCTGGATACGTCGCTCGAATTCACCGCTCGGCCGATGCAATTCGCCGATTGCGGAACGCGCAGATTGCAAAGGTTTTTGCATTTCACGAAATGCGAAAAATACCGTGCTAGAATTAAAATCTAAATAAAAACAGTGGCTTGAGTGCTTTGGGTGCACTGGGGCAAAACTGGGGCGTTTCTTGAACCTCTCTTCGCACAACTGTCCAGGAGAAGCGACATGCTTCAACGCGCCATCAAATCAGTTATCGCAAAAGCAAAAGCGCAAGCGACCAGCAAACTCACTTGTAATGTGGGATGGTTAGCCGGAGC
>SPKZ01013368.1_pt1 | contig 11798 bp, 14 predicted proteins | sample 2456571 | NCBI WGS metagenome assembly SPKZ01 (sample SAMN11192286, study PRJNA482655) | marine metagenome | biome: ENVO:00000447; feature: ENVO:00000244|ENVO:00000211|ENVO:00000569|ENVO:00002023; material: ENVO:00002151; isolation source: ocean water from marine abyssalpelagic zone ...
ATGCGGGTTGTTTGACGGTAATTTTGCAAAAAGAGAGTTGAAAGAGCAAATCATAGCAGACCTTGAGGAGTTCATTTCAAATCCTCCGAAAACATCATACGGACAAAACGAGATGTTTAGGGAGATATGGAATGAACGGCCTCATTTCTCTGAATTATCAAATTCTCCTCTTTTATACCATGGTCATTTTCAATGGCACTGGCAGTTTTTGCATGTATTACCAAAAGGAAGTTATGGGAAAATGAAGCTTTTCAAGGGGAATATTCTACTTGGAACCCCGGATGAACATAACAAACAGGAGAGGTTCGATGTGTTCAGGGAAAGGAAAGAAATTTTAACTCAGATATATCATGAGGTTTTTTACGGAAAAAGTTTTTGAATAATGTTAAATAAACATCAAATCATTGGCAGGCTTGGGGGCGATCCCGAGGTTAGGCATTTAGAAAGCGGGGCGGCGGTTGCTTCGTTCTCGGTAGCAACAAGTGAGGTTTGGAAAGACAAGACAACAGGAGAGAAAAAACAGGATGTAGAGTGGCATAATGTGGTTTTGTGGAGGGGTTTAGCGGAGGTAGCGGAAAAGCATCTCACCAAAGGGAGTTTGGTTTATATCTCAGGCAAGAAAAAAACGAGATCATACAAGAAAGAAGGGACCACAAGATACGTTACTGATTTGGTAGGTAATGAGTTGGTAATGTTAGACACGAGATCATCGGGAGGATCGAACGAGAGGCCATCAGCGCCTACACAACAGCCACATACCGGAGAAGATGTCGACTTACTTTTTTGAAATACAGAGGGTTAATAACTTCTCATTGATTGAGCAGCTTGAGAAGAATCTACCTAAAACGAGAGGTAGAGAAAAACAGTTGATAATTGAATTGTTGGGGATTTACTACAACGAGGTCATGAAATCGAGAGAGGGTATAACAGAGAAAGAGTTGGGGGCATGAAATCAAAAAAAGTTTTTATTGATTCTCTTGGAAGGTTAGTTGTAAGAGGATTTGATAAAAAATTCTGTGTACTTATTTCTGTGTTTGGAATGGCTCTAAAGAACAAAACGGTTATGTTTTTGGGTAATGAGATAGACCGATGGCAAATATGAATTTTGGGGTTGTAGTATCAAATAGCTACATTTGATATGGAATTTAGTATTTATTTAATCCCGTAAATCTTATGTCTTTAGATTGTAATTGCCCGGCTAATACAGCACTGGACACTGTCCCTTACAATCCTTGTGTTGAAATTTTCGGCAAGGATGGGCGTTGGGTCTTTCAACGGCTTGACGATACGAACAACCTTTTTGCGAATGCAACAAATGGAATAGAGTTGGAAGCCTCTTGGAGTGCATTGCCTGACGCAACGGATGGAACCAAGGTTGTTATTACTCCTAGATTGGAGGAAGTGAATTTCAATGAACCCGATGACCTTGATGATTCTGAAAACTTAGACGGTGCGCCGTTTGCGGTTGGAGAGGGTCCGCAATTGGTTACTGCCATGATTCGTAATCCTTCCACGGATCAGTACAACGCTCTAAAATCTTTGGAATGTGAGGACATGTTGACATTTTATCGTATTGACAACAATGGCAAGATCATGGCAAGAGGCGTGAACACGGCAGATCATGCGGGTATCAAGATTTCACCTGACACATTCAGGGTTAAAACTCCGGGAAAGGGTCCTGGTCGTGTTGATAGGGAGAAAATGACGATTTCTTTTTATCTTCCTTCCGGTTGGTTTGGAACTAGAAAGGTTGTTACTCCTGAGGCTGGTTTTGATCCATTGACAGAAATCAAACCAAGCTAAACGATGGCAAATGTTAAGCTAATCACGATCCCTAAAGAAGGGGATAAAAGAAAACCCAGAACCCAGGAATTTGAGCAGGGTTTGGCTGAGAAGGTTATGAGGAAATCGAAAAACTGGAAATTGCCAGATGATTCAAAGTTTGTCTTTAAGGACGGGGCTTTGATTCCAAAGAAAAAAGATTAAAAAATATACTTTCGACATACTATCAATAATAGCCTCCTTCAATGGGGGCATTTTTGTTTAAAAGAGGATTCAGATGATTAAACTATCGAGCATTCAGGGAATCACTAAGACAAGGAATTGAATTCTACTTTAATGTATCCGGGTTTAATTTCCTCTTCAAAAAGAAAAACCAACGAGTTTACTATAAAACTAAACCTATGATAGTTATATTTAAACCATAACTATTTAAGAGAGCAAAAATGAGGTTTATTTATTGGGAAACAGAAAAAGAGCATTTTGATAATGCAGAAACATTAGAGGATTTTATTGAAAGACAAGGCTGGTCTGTATTAGAGAAGGTATCAGGTACCGGGCTTTTAGTTGATCATTCAGGAAATCAGTATGAGGTTACAGTTTATGGAGATGGGGATTCATTTAACCATGTAGCTGAATTAAGAATAGCGATGCCTGAATATGTAAACACTAAAAAGGAAATCCAAAAAAGGGAATTATCAATAAAAATCATAGAGGGAATACAATATTTTCAAAGGCTAATTAATAGTAAGAAACAAAGTATAAGTGGTTTTGCGGGGACATTTCCAGAATTGAAAAGGAAAATGGAGAGAGAAATGGAGACATATTACATGTGTATTAATAGATTAAAACAGAGATTACAGAAAAATGAAGTCAGAGAATTTTGAGCAGGTAAATTTAAAGCTTAAGGCAGGGGATAACCCTAACACTAATGATCTGGATGCATGCAGATGCGTAAATCAGGATAACATTCCTTCGATTGTAGCGAAATTCAAGCTTGATGAGGATGAGATCAAGAGAATAAGCGAAACGGGGGAATTATGGATTTGCATGATGGGGAATCAATGGCCCCCGGTGTTACCAACAATTCATCATCCTTTTGATGAATTAGGTTTTAAAATTCATGATAGCGGACTTCCGGCAACAATGAGATACCGGGAGAAGGTAGACGAGATGTTGCGTAGCCTATACTATAATGATGATTGGATGAATGAGGATTTATGGAACGAATTTCTTTCCTCCATGGGGAGGAAGTTTGATTTTGTTGCATTCGGTAACATAATAGAAGAAGCGGTAAGGAATGGACATTCAGTTACGGAGAAATTGGAGGAATGCAAAAGGGTCATGCTGAAAAACATGTCAAAGGATCAAATCGCATCCAAGTTCAGGCAGAAATAGAGTTGGACGAAACGAGAGTAATGGTTGGAAATATTCACGATAAAAAGAGCGAATCATGAAAAAGATAATTTTAAACGGGATCAGTATTTTACTCACAGTTATTCTAGTGGGATCAATTAGTTTTTTGGTATTCTTCAAAAAAGACAGAAAGAACCCATTGAATGAGGATGTTGAATTAGATATTGTTGATTGAAATGGAATATAAAGAGTTTATCAAAAGGAAGAAAAAAAAAGCAATACCAAGCGGATTTGATGTTAATGATTTGAATCCAACATTAAAGCCTCATCAGAAATTTGGCGTATTGAAAGCATTACATCACGGAAGGTTTGCATTATTCTATGATACAGGGCTAGGTAAAACTATAATGCAGCTAGAGTGGGCAAAGCAGATTACAATAAAATCAAAAAAGAGCGTACTGATACTTGCTCCTCTATCGGTGGTGGAACAAACTAAGCAAGAGGCTGATCGGTTTGGGTATGATATGGATTTAATCCATGTGATCAACTATGAGAAAGTACAAAACTTGGATGTTATAAAATACTCAGGAGTAGTACTAGATGAGTCTTCGATCCTTAAAAACACAGATGGTAAGACGAAAAAAATCATCATTGATACATTTCAGCACACACCGTATAAGCTGTGTTGCTCCGCCACTCCAAGCCCTAACGATCACATGGAGCTAGGCAATCACTCCGAATTTCTTGGGTACATGAGTTACACAGAAATGCTGGCAATGTTCTTTGTACACGATGGGGCACAGAGCTCTAAATGGAGGCTCAGAAAGCACGCTGAAAATGACTTTTGGGATTATGTCCTTAGCTGGTCAGTCGCGATGGATAATCCTGCTACTTTTGGCTTTGAAAGCCAAGGATATGAACTACCAAAAATCAAATACATTGAGCATATAGTAGAGTGCAAAAGCAATAATGCAGATTTATTCGGACAGGCTATTGTGTCGGCTACCGATCTGCATAAAGAATTGAAAAGGAGTTTAGGGCAAAGGGTGGAAATCACAAGGAAGATCATTGAATCAACACCTAATGAGCAATTTTTAATATGGGGGTTGTCAAATGAGGAGTGTTATAATCTGCAAACCACAATCCCTGATAGCTATAATGTCCATGGATCGTTGAGTCCTGAGAAAAAATCGGAAAAACTAAACGGGTTTAAGAACGGTGAGCCTTATCACCTGATTACAAAAACCAAAATAGGCAGCATGGGTCTAAACTACCAGCATTGCGCAAATATGGTTTTTACCGCTTACGATTTCAGCTTTGAGAAATTCTATCAAGCAGTAAGGCGCATTTGGAGATTTGGGCAATCAAGGGAATGTAACATCCATATCTTAGTACCTCAAAATCAAGTAAACGTCATAAAAGAAATAAAATTAAAGCAGGATAGGCATTTGAAAATGATGCAGTCTCTTGCTAAAAGGGCATCCATATTTACTGACAAAAAAAAGACAATGACCGATCAAAAAGACCTGATTACCGATGATTTTAAATGTCTCAAAGGTGATTGTGTGCAACGAGCTAAAGACATATCTGACAATGAGCTGGATTTAGTTGTTTTCAGCCCTCCATTCTCAGAGCTTTACGTTTATTCTGATAAGTTGGAGGATATGGGTAATTCAAAGAATTATAAGGAGTTTGAGCAGCATTTCAAATACCTAATCCCAGAGATCAAAAGAACACTTAAAGATGGTAGAATCTGCGCTATTCACTGCATGGATTTGCCTATCCAGAAAGGGAAGGAGGGTTTTATTGGCCTTCGTGACTTTTCGGGCATGTTGATTGATTGGTTTACGTCAGAGGGTTTCATTTATCATGCAAGAACTACGATATGGAAAAACCCAGTAACGGAAATGCAGCGCACAAAGGCAATGGGATTGCTTCATAAGACTATCAAAAAAGACAGTTCTATGTCCCGAGTAGGTATTCCAGATTATGTGCTGTTTTTTAGAAATGAAGGTGAAAATGGAGTACCAATAACTCACCAAGATACAGACCCATCAGGCCGCGATTATCTACCGGTTGATTTATGGCAGAAATACGCTTCTCCTGTATGGATGGATGTAGACTATTCTAGGACCCTACAATACACATCCGCTCGTGATGGAAACGATGAAAAACATATTTGCCCTCTACAATTAGACACTATCGAAAGGTGCATACACCTATATAGTAATGAAGGAGAAACAGTGGGTAGCTTTTTTGGAGGTATTGGGAGTGAAGGTTACCAAGCATTAAGAATGGGCCGGAAGTCCGTAAGTATTGAGCTAAAAGATTCGTACTTTGAAGTAAATAAAAGAAACCACGTCTCTGCTATAAAAAGCAAAAGCGTTTTGGAGTTGTTCTAAGCAAATCAATGGGGAAATTCGAAGCGCAATGTAAGAGTTGGTGATACTGGAAGTTTTGCTCCTTAATGGCCCATAGTGTGGATAAGTCCGAACGGGAGCAATCTTTTTTTATTACCTTTGATCTGTAACGGAGGGTATTCCGTTAGGGTAAGTAAAAAAATAATTCGTTCATGTATAGAACAAAGGAAAGGGGGATTGAAAGACAGTGAAATGGTCTAATGAATTAGCGGAGCAAATAGCAGAGGATTACGGATCTGGGAATCACAAGATAGAGGACGTTTGTAAGAGAAACGGAATTTCAAAGCCAACATGGTACGAATGGAAAGAGAAACAACCTTACTTTTCAGACCTTTTAAAAAAAGCTGATCAAAAGCGGTTAGATGCTTTTAAGGATATGGCCCGGAGTGGGTTAGCATCTTTGTTAGAGGTCCAAGAGTACGAAGAAGAAAGGGTTGAGTATGAGCGAAAGAATGTCAAGGTCGTTGAGGGAGGACAGGAAAAAATGGTGTCCCGTCCAGAGATCAAATCAAAGACGATCACGAAGAAAAGAACATTGCCAAATGCCACGGCGGTAATCTTCGCTTTGAAAAATGTTGATCCAGGTAATTTCAAGGATCAGCAACATCATGAACACACAAACGGGGGAGATAAATTTGATTTCTCCGGTATGGACACAGAGGATATTTTGAAAAGAGCAAAAGCGGTAAAGAAATTAAGCGATGAAAATAATCAAAGTTAATATTGAATGTAAGGGAGAAAATTATTACAGAGAAGCAATTGTTTTTCTTGACAGAGTGGTAAGTGTGTCTGCTGCTCAACCTAATGAAGGGAGTATAATTCAACTAGAAGGGGGAGAATGCCTTTATGTAAAGGAGAGTTTGGACATTATAGGAAAGAGAATTTACAAGAAATTAGATGAGGCACAGTCTTGAATTGACGGTTGAGCTTTACCGGAGAGGGAATTATGAGCTTTTAGGATTGTTCGGGAAACAAGAAAAAGCTCTCAGTTTACTTCAAGATCAGATAACAAATGAGGTTTTGTATGGGGGAGCAGCTAGGGGCGGTAAATCATGGTTGCTTTCTGTCTGGAAGATATTGAACCGATTAGCTTATGATGGCTCTCAGGGATTGATTGCAAGGGAGGAGATGACAAAGCTTAAGGATACCACACAAAAGACTTTTTGGAAGGTTTGCGATTTCTTGGAGTTGCAGGAGAACGTTGATTATATTTTCCATGCAGGCAAACAGGAGGTTGAGTTTTACAATGGGTCCGTTGAGATATTTAGGGAGTTGAAGTTTCTGGGAGTGAAAGACCCGGAGTTTGACCGTATAGGATCGTATGATTTGACTGATGCGGCGGTTGATGAGGCGCAACAAATCCACTGGAAGGCAAGAGATGTTTTAAAGGGTCGTTATTCAGTTCTTAGGGGAGAGCGAGAAGTAATGAAAAACGGGATCAAGACAAAAGAACCATGGCGATTAATACCGAAAGCTTTCTATTCTTGCAACCCTTCTAAAAATTGGATTTACACGGACTTCTATGAGCCAGACAAAAAAGAGGAGTTACCGGATAACATGGCGTTCATTCCAGCGTTGCCAACGGATAATCCTCATGTTGATCCGGCGTACATCGAAAATCTAAAAACAGCGGATAAGATCACAAGGGCCAGATTATTAAATGGGAACTTTGATTATGACGATGACCCGGACGCTCTTTGTACATGGGAGGCGATTTGCGACATCTTCAACAATGATCATGTAAAGCCTGATATTTCGGATAAGTGGATCACATCGGATTTAGCGATGAGTGGGAGAGATATGTTTATTGCGATGAATTGGGAAGGTTTTGTTGGGTATGTGGCGTTGAAGAGGGAGAAATCAACCGGAAAGAGTATCGAGAATGATTTGAGGTCCGTTAAAGTCAGTAAGTCAGTACCTAACAGACGGATCATAGCGGACAGTGATGGAATGGGAGAGTATCTATCAAGCTACTTAGAAAATATCCGGGAGTTTCACGGGGGAAAATCTCCAACGAATTTCCAAGAAGGGAAAACGAAGTTTGGAAAATTGAAAGATCAATGCGGATTCAAGTTGGCGGAAAAGATAAATGCATCTGAAATGAAAATCATTTGCAGCAAAGAGGATGAGGAGGAGATCAAACGCCAAATATCAATTTGCCTCAAGAGATCGACTAATGTTGATGATGAAAAAAAGCGTCTGATTAAAAAATCAGAGATGAAAGAAAAACTCGGGTATAGCCCCGATTTTCTTGATGATTTGATAATGAGGATGCTTCCAGAAGTTGAGGAGGAATACGACGTATTTGTATAGTATTTTACAGTTATGAAATATTTATTACTTGTTTTAATGTTTGTTTCTCTGAGTGGGATTGCTCAGAATTATTCAGAAGGGGGTTGCAAAACGTTTGATTAACTTTATCTCAAAAATTTAAATAGAATGGCTGTTCTCGAAATCAACGAAATAATCCAGATCATCAAGGCGGGAAAACCTAGTTTCATGAGAGAAGCTCAGAAAAAGCAAAAGATTTTGAATGTTCATGTGAATGGCCGGAATGTAACGGAGTACCTTTCTAAGGTCGATGGTTTCGAGAATGAGTCACAATACACCCTCAGAAAGAAATTTGCGATCTCTAACAAGTTTGTGTTTGCGAATCTTTTACGGCCTGTTGATAAAGTATTCACAGCGAAGGGAGGAAGCCGAATATATCGGTTAAAAGGAGGAGAGAAAACGGAATCAGAATTCCGAAATAAGCTAACCAATATTCGATATGGAATGTCTGTCAGGAAATGGATTGAGAAAGTACAGGCGAATAAATACTATTCTGATCCGGCCGGGATGGTGTTTTGTGAGGTTTCCAAAAATGGAGAGGATGCGTTCCCAACAATAAAGAGCATCCAAAAAATCAGAAATTACGAAACGGAGGGGAGGAGTGTTGAGTGGGTTTGCTTTGAGGGTGAAAAAAGGAAAAACGATAAAGGCGAAGAATTACCCGGAGATTTCTTTAGGTTCGTCGATGATGCGAAAGATTATATATTCCACAAGGACGGGGAGGATGTAAAACAATTAGAAGATGAGACCTTTGATGTTGTTTGGGGTCGGGTTCCCGCTGTGATCAATTCCGACATATTGAATGATGAATTGAAATACAGTGATTCGCCAGTTGATCCTGTGGTTGAGTTGGCAGATAAGTATTTGAGAACGAATACAATTAAATCAATTCATGAGTTTTTGCATGGGTTCCCGTTTTTCTGGATGTATCAAAAGAAATGTGAAACCTGCAAAGGAACCGGAGAAATAAACGGACATGAGTGTCCAGATTGTAAAGGGACTGGAAGGAGCTTGAAAAGGGATGTTTCGGATGTGCTGTTACTGAATCCGCCAAAAAACAAAGATGCGCCTACCATTGCGCCGGATGTAGCGGGATATGTTGTGCCTCCCCTTGAAATACCAAAAGAACAGAGAGAGGAGTTAGGTTGGGTATGGACAGCAATGCATTTCACCCAATGGGGAACCTCTTACACACCGGGAGATAGAGGAGAGACGGCAACGGGCCGTTTTCTGGATGTAATGCCAGTTAATGACAGATTGGGTCAATTCTCGGATGCATTCGAGGATATGGAAAGCAAGATCATTGATTTCATTGGGGAGTTTTATTTCCCAGACGCATACGAAGGAAATTCGATTTCCTACGGCAGACGGTATTTAATGGAGGCACCGGATGAGGTGTGGAAAAAATACCTTGACGCTAAACAGAAGGGCGCGCCTAAATCAAGCCTCAGCCATCTATTGAACCAGTACTATCAATCTGAGTTTATGAATGACATTGAGATGTTAAATGTTATGTTAAAAGGGATGAAGATTGAGCCTTTTGTTCATAACACGATTGATCAAATCAGGGGATTTGTGGATAGCGCGACTATAAGACGAAAAACGTATTTCGGGGAATGGTGGGTTAATCTTAGTGAGCAGTATGTTTTGACGACAGACCTCAAGAGAATGAGGAAGGATTTGGATAAATGGATCGATGAGAATTATGAAGAATCGGAGCCTGAGCCAGAACCAACAAACGAGTAAATAATTTTACAAATATCAGATATGAAGCGAGTACGCATTTATGAGCCTGAGATCACCAAAGAGATCAAGGGAAAAGAGACGGTTTATAAAATCGTCAATAAGAAAGCGAGGTTTCTCAATGAGCGTTCCGTAATGGATAGGACATTGAATTACTTCAAGGATGGCGGGGATGATTTGATTATCCAGCAAAATCAATACATGGAGGAGGTTAGTTTTGAGGAAATCGAGGAGGGACTTTTAGCAAAGAGCCGTGAGGAGTTGGTTGAAGAGGCCAAAAAGCACGGCGTAAAGGTTGATGATTCCAATAAGGATGAAACGATCATAAAAGGGATTCTAAAGAAAAAGAAATTAGGATTCAAAATCTAAGAATATGTTATCAGATAAAACAGTTGCGGCACTGGCCAAAGTCACGGGATTATCTGCCGATGATTTAGCAAATGGAATTTCCCAGGAAAAGGAAGTAGATTTAGAGATCGCGGTAGTGAAGACGTTCACAGATAGTGAATGGGAGTCGTATGAGGATCGTTTGGATAAGGATTTCAAAAAGAAGTACGACGAAGGAAAAGAAACCGGAGAAAAGCAAATGATCCGGGAAATGAAAACCAAGGTTGGTTTGGAATACGAAGGAAGGAAGCCGGAGGATTTTATTGAGAAGTTCAAAGGGAAAGTCCTCAGTGATGCGAAGTTGGACCCAGACGGGAGAGTAAAAGAGCTTGAGAAAGATTTGAAATTCATCAAAGAAACAACCCTGAAAGAAGAGCAGGATAAGGTTTCTAGGCTCACTAAAGAGAATAGCGAGCTTAAAATTGACGGAAAGATCGGACAATACATCAAGGCACCCGATGGCCTGACTCAGGAGGACGCAAAAATAATTGTAATGAAAAATCTGGATTTCTCTATTGACTCGGAAGGCAAAGAAGTTGTCAAGAAAAACGGGCAAATCTTGAAGGATAAAACCCGGAATAACGTCTCTTTTGAAAATGCGATCATTGATTTTGCTACGGAAAGAAAATGGAGAACAGGAACCGAAGGACGTGGAGGAAAGGATAACCCAGCAGGTAAGGGAGTAGGTTTGGATGATCCAAAGAAAGCAAGAAAGATGAGTGAATTGAATACTTACTTTGAGCAAAAGGAGATCAATCCAATGGGCGAAGAAGCTAGAGGGATAATCAGTGAAGCGGCGAAAGCAGCAAAAGAAGCAAAGGAGGAGTTCGATTTCGCGTCCTGATTATATTCAGAGTATAATTTATAAGCACTTCCGAAAAGGGGTGCTTTTTTTATTTCTATTCGGAAACGGCTATATTAGCAGTCGGAGCGGTGCAACGCTCGGGGGGTTTCTGGCAGGGTTTTCGCCAAACAAATCATTTTCAACAACAAATCTTTATATCGAAAAATGGCAAATTACGCAGCTTCAGTATTGGCGCAAGCTCAGGTAATGCTAAACGAGAGGTTTCAAGCGGCTGAAATGCGACAGAAACCTAGTGCAGCGTTAATGATGCTTTTGAAAAGTCGGGATTTCTTGATCCCTGATTTGAAGACACTTAGAACTCGGGAGGATCGACCAACCAAGGCGTATTTGAAAAACAGGGCCAACCGAACGGTCGCAAATGCTCGATCTCACAATCACTCAGGAGCCAACGCGGACTCTACTGAGATCGACATCTCATACACTACGTATGCAGATACGTTCTCAACTTCTCTGAAAAGAGCGGATAACAATGTTTTCAGCGACGCGGAGATTTTAGCTCATGAGATTGAAAACTCATTGATTAACCTTCATGAGGGTATTGAGACGGCATTGATTACGTGGTTGGACACCAACAAAAATCAAGTTAGTGCGCCACCATCCGGGGGAATTGATCGCGCTACATTCAATACGGCAAACGACGTGTACGAGATCGCGGCCGGGGATGCTGATGAGTACTTGAGTATTGCAAAATCAATCTTCCGTCAGGAGAAATACAACGGAGGGCAATTTGATGCTATTTTGAGTTCTTTGCTTAGTTCTACTCACGAGAAAAAAGCAGCGCAAGGAACGGGTAACAGTACAAACCTTGGTTTCAACTTTATCGGAGTTGAGGCGTCAGAATCCATTGAGGTTAGTGACACTAACTACGCGAACGGAATCGGGTTCTTTTCACCTGTTGGAATGACGGGGATTTTGGA
>SPKZ01012597.1_pt1 | contig 11796 bp, 10 predicted proteins | sample 2456571 | NCBI WGS metagenome assembly SPKZ01 (sample SAMN11192286, study PRJNA482655) | marine metagenome | biome: ENVO:00000447; feature: ENVO:00000244|ENVO:00000211|ENVO:00000569|ENVO:00002023; material: ENVO:00002151; isolation source: ocean water from marine abyssalpelagic zone ...
AACTGAATTACAGTTGATTTCACCAGACGACATTAAAGAATGGCAACGAATAATCGGCATGAGAAATGCGATAGTTCATGATTACTTGAATTTAGATGAGAAAGTAATAAAAGCTATTGTTGTTAATCAAATGTATTTGACTTTGAAAAAATTTGCGCTGAGTACGAGTGAAAAATTGAAAAGTAGTGCGTGAGATATTCTTTTAACAGAATAATGTTATGCCTGTGAATAAACAATTGGCCGGAGGTTAATCTTTCGAGTTTTAATTTCTCTATGAATTTATTGGTAGACTTTTGGGATGTTTTCGCTCGGGTGTGTGTATAAGTGAGTTGTATAAGTTTAAGCGAAAAGTAATTGACTCAGGATAAAGACATTCCTGAGTTTCCGTATTGATACAATTTACTAATTTTAATGTTATATAACCATAGGATGCGTGTGAAAATTCTGATAACTGGTGGTGCTGGCTTTATTGGCTCGGCTGTCATTCGCCACATAATAGAAAATACTCAAGATTTTGTTGTTAACGTAGATAAATTAACATATGCAGGTAATTTAGAATCATTGTTAAAGGTATCAGATTCAGAGCGATACATTTTTGAACAAGTTGATATTTGTAACCGCTCTGAATTAGATCGAATTTTTGCTGAGCATAATCCTGATGCAGTAATGCACTTGGCTGCAGAATCGCATGTTGATCGTTCAATTGATGGTCCCGCTGCTTTTATTGAAACCAATATAGTGGGAACTTACACGCTTTTAGAAGCAACCAGACAATATTGGACAGCACTTGAGGACCAACACAAATCTGCATTTCGTTTTCATCATATTTCAACAGATGAAGTTTTTGGGGATTTAGAAGATCCCAAAGATTTATTTACTGAAGAAACTTCGTATGCTCCAAGCAGCCCATATTCTGCATCTAAAGCATCAAGTGATCACCTTGTTCGCGCGTGGTTACGAACCTATGGTTTGCCAACTATTATTACCAATTGTTCTAATAATTATGGACCTTATCATTTTCCTGAAAAATTGATCCCCTTAATTATCCTTAATGCATTAGAAGGTAAACAATTACCTGTGTATGGTAATGGTCAGCAAATTAGAGATTGGTTATATGTAGAAGATCATGCAAGAGCCTTATATATCGTTGTAACACAAGGGTTGGTTGGTGAAACTTATAATATTGGCGGTCACAACGAAAAAGCAAATATAGATGTAGTAAAAACTATTTGCGAATTACTTGAAGAATTAGTTCCCACAAATAGTAATTCTTGCGAAGGGGATAATCCACAAGGTTTTGAATCATTAATTACTTATGTAAGCGACCGCCCTGGCCACGACATTCGTTATGCAATTGACGCTTCAAAAATAGAACGAGAACTTGGCTGGAAGCCTCAAGAAACATTTGAATCAGGTCTTAGAAAAACGGTTGAGTGGTATTTAAATAATATGCAATGGTGGAGTCGGGTTTTAGATGGCTCATATAGTTTAGAGCGGTTGGGCAATAAGGGGTAGCAGTTTGAAAGGTATTATTTTAGCAGGTGGTTCAGGTACACGCCTATATCCGATAACACAAGGTATATCAAAGCAATTATTACCTATATATGACAAGCCAATGATTTTTTACCCTTTATCGGTATTGATGTTGGCGGGGATTAGAGAGGTTTTAATTATTTCTACACCTGACGATATTTTTGGTTATAAACGTTTATTAAAAGATGGTAGCCATTTCGGGATAGAAATTTCTTATGCTGTTCAGCCTAGTCCTGATGGTTTGGCTCAAGCATTTATTATTGGTGAGGATTTTATAGGTGATGACAGTGTTTGTTTAGTCTTAGGTGATAATATTTTTTATGGTCAGGGGTTTACTCCTAAATTGCTGAATGCTTCGAATAAAGTTAATGGTGCAACGGTTTTTGGATATCAAGTAAAAGATCCAGAACGTTTTGGTGTGGTTGAGTTTGATACGAATATGTGTGCGTTATCAATTGAGGAAAAGCCAAAGGAACCAAAGTCTAATTATGCCGTCACTGGTTTGTATTTTTATGATAATGATGTAATTGAAATAGCAAAAGACATAAAACCATCTGAGCGTGGTGAATTAGAAATCACTTGTATTAACAATGTATATCTTGAGCGTGGCGACTTAAATGTTGAAATTTTAGGGCGCGGTTTTGCGTGGTTAGATACGGGCACTTATGAAAGCTTACTAGAAGCTAGTCATTTTGTGCAAACAATTGAACACCGACAAGGATTGAAAATCGCCTGTTTGGAAGAAATAGCTTTTAATCAGGGATGGTTAACTGCTGAACAGATAAAAGAGTTAGCTGTACCAATGAATAAGAATAGTTATGGAGAATATCTTCTTTCACTATTATCGACAGAATTCTAATCACTTGTGGCATTCGTATCTGAATTTTTAATCCTGTCATAAAGAGAATTAAATGGTACCCCGTCGGTGAATACCTGTTTTAGAAACTATTTAAGGTAATGGTATTCTAAAATATTTAGAAGATTAATGTGTTCAAGAATATGAAACTAATTGATAACCAGTCTCGTACTGTACGAAGTATTAAATTATAAGTTCATATGTAATTATTGCTTTCGCTGAACTAGGGACAATTAATTTAAACTTTAGTTGTTGGGCGGCACTGAATGAATACAGTTAAAATAGATTGACTCGTTTACTGTTTACACAATAAAAAATTATTTTGAAAGCTAACGATATTTAGCAACGTATAAATTTTTAATCCAAAGGACTTGTTAATATGAATAAAGTAATTATTTTCGGAACGTCAGATAATGCTGAATTAGCAAAATATTATTTTGATAATGATAGTGATTTAGAGGTTATAGCATTTGTCGTTGATGGAAAATATAAGCAAGAAGATACATTTTGTAATTTACCGGTAGTGACTTTTGAGAAGGTTAAAGAGCAATTTTCCCCGTCAGATTATTTAATGTTTATTACCATTGGTTATACAGATATGAACTCTGCCAGAGAGGAGAAATATAATCAAGCGAAAAAGCTAGGTTATCAATTAGCCAATTACATCTCTTCAAAGGCAACCGTATTAACCGATGACATCGGAGATAACAATTTTATTCTGGAAGATAATACGATTCAGCCTTTTGTTAAAATAGGAAACAACAACGTTATATGGAGTGGCAATCATATTGGGCATCACGGAACTATTGGGAATCATTGCTTTATCACATCCCAAGTAACTATATCGGGAAGGGTTGAAGTGTCTGATAATTGCTTTTTAGGTGTCAATTCAACATTTAGAGATCATATAAAAATAGCTTACAAGACACTTGTTGGAGCGCATGCTTGGATTTCTAAAGACACTCAAGAATATGATGTATTCGTGCCTCAATCAACGAAGCTTTTTCCTAAAAAAAGTCATGAGCTTAAAATATAATATGAGTGAAAAAATGATGTGGAATAAATTGGGCCTTTTGTATAAGCCTAAAAATATACATGCGAAATTAAAAACACATGCGGCCAATCCTTTGCCAGTTCACATTACGGGCGATGTTTTTAGAGTTTATTTTAGTGGGCGGGATGAACAAAACCGATCTTCAGTAGGATACGTAGATATAGATATACTTAAAAAAGATATTGTAAATGTATGTAAGGAACCACTTTTGGTTCATGGCGATTCTGGGAGTTATTATTCTCACGGTATAAGTATTGGTAATATTTATACCTCAAAAGATAATCAGTATATATTATTTATGGGGTGGCAAATAGATAATGGTCAGCATTGGCGCGGTGATGTTGGCAGGATCAAAGTTATTGATAAAGACCATATGATAATAGATGGAGACACGCCTTTTATGGGGGTCGACGCTGTTGATGAGGTTTCTTTATCTTATCCATGGGTTGAAGCTAACGATGATGGTTCATACGAGATGTGGTATGGAAGCACAATTAATTGGACTTCAGAAAATGGTGAGATGATTCATGTATTGAATCATGCTAGTTCAACCGATGGTGATAATTGGAAGCGAAATGGTCTTAGTATTCCATACGAATTGAATGTGGCGCAAGCATTCTCTCGTCCTACGGTATTACGTGATTCGTTTGGCTACAAAATGTGGTTTTCATATAGAAGTGGCACAGGAGAGAAATATCGAATTGGCTACGCTGAAGCTAAAGATGGAAACGATTGGAAATTAGAGTTATCTAAATCTGGGATTACTGTTGGCCCCAAGGGTGAATGGGATGATGAAATGATTTGTTATCCATATGTATTCAAACATAAAGGGGAAACATACATGCTTTATAACGGTAATGGTAATGGCAAAACAGGGTTTGGGCTAGCTGTGTGGGGGGAATCAGCAGTATGGATGTAAAAAACAACATGGAAGCTAGTTATGGCGTTACTAGACAAAATAAAGCATCCTGCGAGCAAGAGTACTGTATTGAGGAGCTCGAAAGGCTTGGATTTACATTATTAGATTCTGGTTATAGCCAGGAAAAAATTGCAGAGATTCAAAATTCTTTTGAGCTGATTCGTCAGCAGTATAATGAAAAATACGGATTAGATTTATTAAAGATCAAAGATGAACATAACGGTATAAGATTACCTTTAGCTTTGAATAGTATCTTTCTTGAATTGGTTTTTAATGACCAAACTCTTAAGTTAATTAATAGTGTAATGGGAAAGAATTTCCTATTAAATCAACAAAACGGTGTTATAAACCCTGCGAAAAAGGCGTATAACCAAGCAGCTTGGCATAGGGATCTTCCATATCAGCATTATACTTCTTCACGACCATTAGCTATTAATGCTTTATATTGTGTGGATGATTTCACGTTAGAAAATGGAGGTACTAAAGTAGTGCCAGGCTCACATCTTCATGAAGAGTTCCCTTCAGAATTGTATGTTAAAAAAAATAAAATTCAGATTAGTGCTAAAGCCGGAAGTTTTATTATCTTAGATTGTATGTTGTACCACTCAGGGGGAATAAACAATGGTGATACAGATCGTAGAGCTGTTAATCATGTGTATTCTTCACCAATGATAAAGCAACAAATCGAGCTTTCAAGCACATTGTTGGCTCATTATGATTTAACTAGCGAACAAGAACATATTTTAGGTTTACATTATAATACGGTTAAAAATGTTGATAGCTATATTCACTCTAGGCCAAATAAAAAATGACAAAAGTAGCAATTTTGCAATCTAATTACATCCCTTGGAAAGGTGTTTTCGATATGATCCATCAAGTCGACAAATTTATATTTTTCGAAGATGTTGATTACACGAAACGTGATTGGCGTACCAGAAATAATGTTAAAACATCCAGTGGCGATGTTTGGTTAACAGTGCCTGTAAAAAAAATGCCACGTGGAACAAAAATATTTGAAATTGAGATATTAAATGATGGTAAATGGCAGAAAAAGCATTTGGCTACGATAAAATTAGCCTATAGTAAAGCTGCGTTTTTTAAAGAGTACGAATGGATCCTTGATGAAATCTATGTCAATCATACATGGGGAAAACTTTCTGAATTTAATATGTTTGTTACCAAGCTTTTAGCAAAAGTACTTGGTATAAATGCTGAATTTATAAATTCGGTTGATTTGGCAACAACAGGAGCTAAAGACGATAAACTTCTGGAGATTTGTAAGAAGGTTGGAGCAACACATTATTTGTCTGGACCTGCAGCAAAGGATTACATTAATGATGCTAAATTTGAAGATGCCAATATCATATTAGAATATATGGATTATTCTTACCCTGAGTATCCACAGCTTCATGGTGATTTTAACCATTATGTCAGTGTACTTGATTTGATTTTTAACTGTGGTTCGCAGGCTAATAACTTGATTACTCAAAAATAAATTGTTTAGGTAGAGTATGCAACATATCCCTTTTAATATCCCACCCGTAACTGGCAAAGAATCTAAGTTTGTTTTAGAAGCAATAAGTAGCACTAAACTTTCTGGTGATGGGCCTTTTGCTAAAAAATGCCAAGCTTGGTTTAATAGTCAATTAGGCACTAAAAAAACATTACTGACACCCAATTGTACTCAGGCATTAGAAATGGCGGCAATTTTGATCGACATTCAGCCTGGTGATGAAGTAATTATGCCTAGCTATACATTTGTGAGTACAGCAAATGCGTTCGTTCTTCGGGGAGCGAGAATTATATTTGTTGATGTGCGCCCTGACACGATGAATATTGACGAAAGTAAAATTGAAGCTGCAGTTACCAATAAAACAAAAGCAATTGTCCCTGTTCATTATGCTGGTGTTAGCTGTGAAATGGATGTCATCATGGAGATTGCTTCTCGATTTGGAATTTATGTAATTGAGGACGCTGCTCAAGGAATGATGTCTGAGTACAAGGGGCGACCACTTGGTAGTATTGGCCATTTAGCTGCGTTTAGTTTTCATGAAACTAAGAATTATACTAGCGGTGGTGAAGGTGGTCTGTTGATTATTAATGATGAACAATTCACTCATCGCGCAGAAATAATTCGTGAAAAGGGCACTAACCGTAGTCAGTTTCTCAGAGGAATGGTCGATAAATATAGTTGGGTTGATCTGGGAAGTAGTTATTTGCCTTGTGAACTACAGGCAGCGTTCCTGTGGGGACAGTTGGAAGATGCAAAACTAATTAATGATAATCGTTTGAACAGTTGGACTGACTATTATGAAGGTCTTTGGGAGTTGTTTCATAATAAAATCATTGAACTCCCAGTAATTCCCGATAATTGCTCTCATAATGCTCATATGTTCTACATTAAAGTCACTGATATGAAAGAGCGGTCAGAGCTAATTGAACACTTGAAAAAACGTTTAATATCTACAGCGTTTCATTACGTGCCTTTACACAGTTCGGTAGCTGGTGTGGAATTTGGAGAGTTTATAGGTCAAGATATATTTACTACGAGTGGTAGCGAACGTCTTTTACGTTTACCCATGTTCTATGGAATAACAACACAGCAAACAAACATTGTAATTTCTGCTGTTAAGAGCTTCTTTGAAAATAATTGATGGAATTCAATCATAAAGATGGGCCACTGTTATGTTAGTGGTCATATTTGAATTAAGGTTATGAATTTATATTTGAATCTTGGGGCCGCTTCAATTTAGATTTTGTATTTTTAGTCAGCCGCAGGTAGTCGAAAATCAGGCAAGTGTTACGGGCCGGTTTACGAATGATCGAGGCGGTGCTCTTTTTGCTAATGGATTTAATCAGTCCGGTTGCCAATCAGTCTCCGCGGTCGATGTTTTGGCCGTAACCAGTACAAATGGTGTAACGATCTTTGTCCCAGTTCTAATCGAGGATGTAGTGATGACTTCTACCCAATTTTCAATTGACTCTCTATTTTTTAGTCGAAAGATCTGATCGCGGAACCGGCATTTAGTTCGCTTGTAAATGTTTTTTATCCTAAATTCTGATTAATAACACGGACTGATTTCCAGAAGGTTCAAGGTAACTGTTCCGAGCTTAAAGGTTGAGCATATTTTATGACATTACGTATTTTTGTTAAAGAGGTGTAGTTAACTAAATAAATTAGGTCAGAGCAGGTTTGCATTGGAGACAGGTTCGAGTTCGTTGACATTTAGCGTAACTCATGGGAGAATGCGCCGAATACGGGCTTGTTGTAGTAACTGGTTAAACCTCTTCATTTTTATAAAGAGGACATAGCGGGGTTTGTGAAGATTCTCATAATTAGTTGAACTAAGAAAAATGTCTCGTAAATATTTTATATCTTATCTTTGTTAGCTAGGTAAAAACTTGGTAGATTCAATTTGGAATTTCTGAAAGTTATTGCGAAAGATCGCTCTCCTTTTATTATTGATGCTATGTACTCAGCGGGTACTGCACTTTTTAAATTGGTCTTAGGTTTAATCGTAGTCAAAATGTTAGCCGTAAACTTTACTGTTTCAGAATTCGGTTTATATGGTCAACTTTTAGCTTTCTTTTCTATATTGACAACATTATCGACAATATCGCTTCAAAGCGGGCTAGTTAAGTTGATTGCCGTAAATCATAATGAAAAAAAAGCATATGGGGAGTTTATTTCAGCCTCATTCTATTTGTTATTTTCTTTTATAATCATCAATATATTAATGGTTGGGGTATTTCATCAAGAAATAGTTGGTTATTTTTTTGGTGGTCAAATAAATATTGATTTATTGATGTTGATTGTATTTTTCAGCATACCCGCAACGTTAGCCAGATGGCAAATGTCGATTAACAATGGGGTTGGTAACACTAGACATTTATTCTTTGCCGTTAGCGTATCAACGTCAACAGCAATGCTTGTTTTTTATTTTATTGCTGGTTCCGATTTTTTCACCGTTATAACCACGATTTTCTTTGTTCATCTGTTGTACTTTATCACATTCTTGGCCTTTAATATAAGGAATGGGTATTTCACTTTTTCCAATCTTTCGATATTTGGAATAACAAAAAATTCTGTTAATGGTTTATTTAAATATGTTGTAATTGGAGGAGTGTCGTTATTCTCTTTAGAAACATCTAGGTTATTTTTGAGGCCGTACTTAGCTGATAGTTATGGTTGGAGCGTGGTTGGCGAGTGGCAAGTCGCAATTAGAATTTCAGAATTAGGCATGTATTTTATGTCTATTGTTTTTTACGCAAGTTTTTACCCTGCAATATGTAAAACAACTTGCCTAGCTGGAATTATTGAAAAACTCAAACATTTTTTTATTTTCGTAATTATTCCATTATCTTTTGGGTTGTTAGTTATTTATTTTTTTAGAAACCTGTTTGTAATTCTACTTTTTGATGAGAAATTTCTCGCAACAGAGAAATTAATTGGTATGAATTTACTCGGTGATTTTTTCAAAATAGTTAGTTATACCATTGGTTTTATATTTTTGGCTAAAGATAATTTATGGGTTAATTCTTGTTTACAAGTTCTACAAGTTGCTTTGTATCTTGGTATTTCATTTTTAATGATAGAAGATGGGGCAATAGGTTTAACTAGCGCATATTGCCTGGCTTTTTTTGTATATTTGATATTGTTGATCGTTGTTTTTAAATATAGGTGTAAGAAGTGGTAATGAAGACATTGTTTATTATAGGCCAGTTAAATATTGGAGGTGTAGAGAATTATATTGTACAACTATCTAAAGTATTTAATAGCAACGAAGACCGACCACAAGTTTTATTATTAGCAAACAAATATGATGATATTTTATTTGACCGTCTTAAGGAATATGCGGAAATTATTACCTTAAAAGAGATTACCAATAATTTCATTTTACCGGATAAGGCTGTCTATAATTTACTTTTTGGTTTTAACAAATATAAAGTAAAGAGAAAAATGGAGGGAGTGACTCATATTATTGCTACTGGTAGTTTTACTTTAGTAGTTGCAGATAGGATATCAAAAATTATCAATGGTGTTCCTTATGTTGTTGGTGTCTACCATGGGCAGGAGTTTATTTGGGAAAGTAATGCACATTTCAGGCGTATTGAAATGGAATTATTTAGAAACTGCCTGCAGGATGGTAGGGTTCATTTAGGTGGTGAGGGGTTACGTAGCAAGTTGCTGAATTTTTATTCTCTTGGTCAGCTAGATATTCAAACATTTCCGTTGGGAATTGAAATTGAGAATATTAATCAACATTATGGAGATTATTCTTCAAGAAGGATTGTATGTATAGGGCGCTTAGTTGATTTTAAGACTTACAATGAATCTATTATAATAAATTTTAAAAAATTATTGGAAAAAGATCCAAGGTTTGTTTGTGATATTTATGGTTTTGGAGTAGAAGAAAAGCGTCTAAAAGAGTTAGTGATAGAGCTGGAATTAACAGAAGTTATACGTTTTAAAGGTAAATTAAATGTCGATGATATTCCTACTGTTTTGAGTGGTGCTTTTGTATCGATGGGTGGGGGAATAATCAATATTCAATCTTCTTCACTAGGAATTCCTAGTATCGTTTGTGTGGATTCAAATCCTAATTTCACTTCACCGGGTTATTATGCAGACGTTCTAAAAGATTATTACCTTGACTTATCTTTATATTCTGATAAAGAATTGTATAATATTACTGATATTATTGATCAATTATTAAGTAAAGATTTTTCAGAATATGAGGTATTGTGCGAGCGACACGTGAGCCGTACGGAAAAACTAAATATTAAACAAAACTATAAAGATTTTCTTGGTATACTGTCTGAGCCTAAAACAATAAATTATGAGTTTAATGTCATGTATTATGCTTGGTCATTTATGTTGAATAGAAAATCCAAAGAGTTCGAAAATAGATTTTTGAGTGATGTGAAGAATGACTCTTATTGAGTAAAAATGTGTAGTACCGTAATTTAATTTATTAATAGACTTAGAAATTCAAAATCATAAAACAAATGAACTTAAGTAATAACCTAATGGCTGCTAAAAATTCAATTGGAGTAATTCGTTACTTCTCCTTAGTATTATCATTATTTTTTCTTATATTACCTTTTACACCAAGAATAGGCGATTTTAGGGCCGATTACTTGTTATTGCCTATTGTTTATCTTGGTTTATTTATTCTTTCTTTTTCGCGTATGAAAATAGATCGAAATTCATGCTTTATACTTGGGATATTTATTGTATATCCTTTGATAATGACATTGTTTTCAAAGGTTTTTTTTGGCAATTCATTTGTTCTAAAAGATTTTTATTATTATTTTGGAGCCGTAAGATTTTTTGCGATTTATTTATCTGTCAGTATGCTACTTAAATTAGGTGTTTGGGATAATGCTAAAGTTCATAGAATTATATTATATGTATCTTTGAGCATATGTTTTATTGGAATGCTTGAGTTATTTTATAATGATTTGTCCGTTTTCCTAGTGAAAACTTTTTCTAACCCTCAGGATACAATACAAGTAGAACATCAATTAGCTAATGTTATAGGTCGGGCCATATCGACAGTTGGGCATCCTTCTACCCTCGGTTTTTTTTGCTTAATCTTAATTTCAAGTGTCATTAGTTCAAAAAAAACACATGTGACCAAAAAGGTATTGTTTTTGTGTATTGCTCTATTGGCAGGAATCGCGACCTATTCTAAGGTTTTTTTATTAGGGTCGATTATTCTCTTACTATATAGAATCTTGTTAATAGATCGAAGATATTTAATTTCAAAACTGGTCATAATCTCTTTGGTGATATGGATTACATTACTGTTTGTTGAATTTGATGCTAAATTTACTTATTTAACAAATGTAATATTTGTAGATGGGGTTGAAGGCATCTTAGCTACACGTTTTGGGGATGGTGGTAATTTACACGAGCCTATCAGTATTTTATCCGATACCCTTTTTTTGGGCATCGGAAGTGATTCAACCTTAGGTATTTTCAAAGGAGATTCACTTTTTTTGACAATTACACTTCTTTCTGGAATTCCTGGTTTATTGGTGTTTATGTATTATTGGATAAGAATGTGTTTTCAAATGTACCGAAAAGCAATTATTAATAAAGGTGTATTAAACGAGAGGCAAGGTATATTACAAGCGTTAGACTATTTGGTGATAATGTTCAGTGTAGGGGTTGGATTTAATCCATTGTTCGGAGATCGGCTGCTTGAAATTTCAGCAGTTATTTTGGCTAATGGAGCTTATATGCTGAATAAAAACCGTGAATAGGACTTAAGGAATAACAAATGACCTCTATTAACCTTGTATAGTTTGGTAAAGAGGGAGAATATTATTTTACATGCCTATGCACTTCACTCAGGCCGATTTTACAGGTGCATGACCGATTGCTAAATTTAACAATCGGTTAGGTATCTGTTTCTCGATAAATCG
>SPKZ01000336.1_pt1 | contig 11795 bp, 13 predicted proteins | sample 2456571 | NCBI WGS metagenome assembly SPKZ01 (sample SAMN11192286, study PRJNA482655) | marine metagenome | biome: ENVO:00000447; feature: ENVO:00000244|ENVO:00000211|ENVO:00000569|ENVO:00002023; material: ENVO:00002151; isolation source: ocean water from marine abyssalpelagic zone ...
TCGTTTAATCGGTTTCGCATCGATCACTGTTTCAATCAGCAACTCAGACTTTGGTGTCGTCAAACCGTTGGCGGTTGCAACAACAGGGGTCGCAAGGATTACCGCGCCACATAACAACATGATTTTTTTCATTTCACTTCCTTTTGTTTTAAATGCTCTACTTCCAGCGGACTAAGCTCTCGCCAGTGCTGTGATTGTAATGGGCCTAACGTTATATCAATGATACTAACCCGTTGCAAGTCGGTAACCTGATAACCGCAATACTGAGCCATTTTTCTAATTTGGCGATTAAGCCCTTGGGTTAAGATAATTTCAAATTGATTGTGACCAACAATTTTAACCTGACACGCTTTGGTAATCCCTTGCTTCAAGGTAATTGGCTGACTCATCATCGTCACAAATCGCTCGTCAATATCAACACCACCATAAAATGGCTTGACCGTGACTCGGTAGGTTTTTGAGTGATTCGAGGCTGGCGATAATAGTTGATGGCATAAATCACCATCATTGGTCAGTAATAATAGGCCATGGGAGTCTTTGTCGAGTCGACCGACCGGAAACAGTCGTGGCCTAAAATCGAGTTGATTAACAATACTGGCAGGATTATCCACCACACAGTTGCAGTCAACACCAATCGGCTTGTGATAAATCACATAACGAAAATCGGTAGTTAACGTAATGACTTCATGACATACGGTAATGACATCATGTTCGTTAACAAAGGATAAATGACCAGCTATCTGGTCATTTATTAAAACATCGCCAGCTTCAATCAAGCGACTCGCTTGACGACGCGAGCAATAACCCGCGCGGCTAATAAATTGGCATAAACGCATAGGGTTATGTGTTAACTGGCTAAAATTTTAAGCGGTAGTGCCAACGCTTCATTGCCAGACTGACCCACGATCCAAATAATCGCGCTCAAGCCTCCTACCGTTGCTACATACCATAATGATGAGACAACCTGACCATAACGGTCGAGCGGCAATAACTGGCTTTGATGACGAGAGCGCCACTCAAATAAAATCTCTAAACTACCGATTAACAGTAAAAAACCCAGCAATGCCAAGCCAAAATGGTAACTAACAAAAACACCAACCGCCGCGCCGGCAGTACAGGCTGCTAAGCCTATTTTTGAATTCATCGAAAAGGCGATACTTTTTAATATATGACCACCATCAAGCGGCAGCACCGGCAATAAATTAAACAAGTTTAACAAGGCATTAAACACGGCAATCCCAGCCAGTATTTCGATGTCGGTGATCCAATAACCAATTAAGCTGACGATTGATAATGCTAAACCAAATAACGGTCCCATGATTGAGATAACAACATCTTGCCAGCGGGTGTTTATTTTGTCATCGGACATCGCTAAGCCGCCAACAAAAGGGATTAAATAAATCCCCTTAGTTTTAAAACCAAAGTATTTCATCGCTCGAATGTGGCCATATTCATGGAATACCAGACATAATATTAACGCTATCGCAAATTCAATCGAGAATAACCAAGAATAAGCCGCCAAACTACCTGCGGCAAACAACACCTTAATAACTTTGGCACTTTTAAATAATTTTAAGCCGATTGAGCCTAAGCCAATCAAGCTGAATTTGGTGGGTGTTTTTTCTCGATCGCTTACTTCGCGGTTAGCAATATCTTGTGCTTCGATATTTTGCTCTGACAACATTTGATCATCAATGAGTATTTGATATTTCAAATCAAATGGTTGCCAAGTTAACTCAACTTTCAATTCAACCTTAACAACTTGTTGCTCAGTTTTAAGCTCAAACTGGTGATGAAATTGACCTTCATTATCACTGGATGCATCAAGCTGTGAAACCAACTGGCTGCCCCAGTATAAGGCTTGCCAACCGGCCATTGAGCCGTCTAATCGTAATTCTTGCCCTAAGCATTGGGTTTTAAAAAGTTGCACTAGTTATCATCTCATCAATCGTTTAACAGGAATTATCGCGATTTATCATTAACTGGCAAGCTATATTTGTTATAATTGACTTCTTTAGCTTATTATTCAGTCTATCTTGATGTCAGTATTTAAACTCCAACAATTTTCGATTCAACAATCTGCCAGTGCCATGAAAGTGTGCACCGACAGTTTAACCTTTGGCGCGATGGTACCAGTAAAGGTGCAAGATAACGTGTTAGATATTGGCGCAGGGACTGGATTATTATCGTTAATGGCCATGCAGCTAGGCGCAGCAAGTGTCACGGCAGTTGAACTCACGCCACAGGCGGCGGGTGATGCACGAGCTAATGTCAGAAATAGCCCTTGGTCACAAGATATTACGGTGATTGAACAGGATATTATTGACTATGCGGCCAATGCATCTAAGGCTCAACTCTTTGATTTAGTTATTTCTAATCCGCCATTTTTTGACAATCAATTAAAAAATAAAGATCCGCTGCGTAACATCGCGCGCCACACCGACACGCTGGCTTTTAGTCAATTAATTCGAATTTGTGCGCAAATGCTCAAACCATTAGGCCAATGCTATTTACTCATTCCGATTGATAAAATTGAACACATTAGCCAATTAGGTATTATCAATGGTTTGCAATTAGAACAAGTAACTACATTTATCACTCAACGTGGTGCAGTGCCTAAACTAGCCGCATTACATTTAATCAAAACTGAACAACCATTAACCGTCACAAGCATTGAACATTGCATTTACCAAGCGCCCCAGCAATACTCACGTGCAGCCGAACGCTATCTTAAGCCATTTTTATTGCGCTTTGCTTAAGATTTTATTTTCAAAGCGTGCGAGCAGTTTGTTAGCCTGTAGCAATTGACCTGAGCTTTTTCCTGACACTTTAAAGTCAAACAGCTCATTGTCTTGAGTTTCATCGGCGCTAGCACATTCCATAGCAATGGTATCAGCCGCGCGAGCGTTCCAAAAGCAATGAAACCAAGCGGTGTCAGAGTCAGGTTTATACAGTTCCGCCCGGCCGTCAAAATTAATCACTAGCCGATTAAACTCAAAGGTTTCGGTTGATTGTAATTGCCATTTACCGGCCGCTGGATGACCGGTGCAAGATACAAGAATAGGAAGCGCGACTAGCGCCATTAACACTTTCACATTTAATTTCATTATCAAAACTTCATTAAGACTTTAAGCTAAAGCATTAGTATAATAATTTTAACATCAAGGGAAAGGGCTAATGTCGTGCTTGTTTGATGTAGCTCAATATCACTTAAACATTTAAAGCCACATCGATTTTTGCGATTAAATCCTCGGTTGAGAATTTAGTTAGCATTGCATTAGCGCCCACTTCTTTTGACATAGCCTGACAAGCATTTCCGCTGAGTGAACTATGAAGTAGTACGTAGCAATCTTTAGTCTGTTGTTGTTCGCGAATTTGGCGAGTTAATGAATAACCATCCATTAATGGCATTTCAATATCCGAAATAACCATATCAATATTAACATTCTCTTCATTAATGATTTCTAAAGCATCGTGCCCCGATGATGCCATAATATATTCAGCACCGATTTGATCTAAGGTTTTAGCGATCATTCGACGGGCAATTTTAGAATCATCAACCGCTAAAATCTTTTTATTTTTTAGGTAATCAAATGGCTCACTAATTTTTTCTTCTACTAATTCAGGCATTAATTCATAAAGTACTTTTTCAACATCAATTAAGCCAACCAATTGGTTATCAATATTAATCACCCCAGACAAATAGTGATTCCCACCGCTTGCTCGTGGTAGTTCTTTAACTTCATTCCATTCGATAGCGGCAATTTTATCGACATGCCGAACCAATAAGCCCTGCATTGACCGATTAAATTCAGTGATGATAATCGATGCTTCAAAATCTGATTGATCGAGTAAGCTTGGTTGACCAACGGCTCGGGATAAGTCAATCACCTGAATGTTTTTACCACGAAGTTCAATCAACCCAGCAATGCAATCTCTGGCACCTGGTAACTTATTCAGTGGCTTGTAAGGAATAATTTCACGGATTTTTAACACGTTTATACCAAAACAACCTCGGCCACTTAACGTAAACCTTAATACACTTTGGCGGTCGCTTTTTTGATCTTTCATTTGTACATTACTCTTATCAATATGACTATTAATTGAACCACTTAATAAATGGTACTACTTTTTGCGCAAAAAGTAACATTTAATAGTGCTAAAGGTGCAATATATCAAATAATTTATTGATCAGAAGCTTGTAAACGAAGGTAACGCCTTACTGCTTTATTATGCTCTTTTAATGAACTGGAGAAATAGTGGCTACCATCGCCCTGTGCTACAAAATACAAGTAGTTGGTCGTGGCTGGTTGTGTTGCGGCTATGATTGATGCTCGCCCTGGCATCGCGATTGGTGTTGGCGGTAATCCTTTAATGACATAGGTATTGTAAGGGTTTTTAGCCCGTAAATGTGCTCGGGTGATGTCACCTCGATAAATATCACGTACTCCATAAATAACCGTCGGATCAGTTTGTAAGCGCATTCGCTTATTGATGCGATTAATAAACACCGAGGCGATTTTTTTTCGTTCAGCGCCTGAGCCGGTTTCTTTCTCAATAATCGAGGCCAATATTAATGCTTGATAAGGCGTTTTAAGGGGTAAATCTTTAGCACGATTTTTCCATGCTTCTGATAACTCATAATTTAATTTATTTGCCGCTCGGGCCAAAATATCTTTAGCTGGTGTACCATCGGTAAAACTATAGGTATCAGGATAAAGCTGGCCTTCAATCCAACTGTCTGGATAACCGGCGACATCGCGCGCTGAGTCAATCTGATCTTGTTGTTTAAAACGCGCAATATCCAGCGACTGCTGCGCAACATGCTTATTCGAACTGAGTTGATTCAACCATTGATCAAAGGTCGCCCCTTCGACAAAAGTAATGCTGTATTGATGCTCTTGACCGTGCACTAAATGGTTAAATAATTGGATCGGTGTTAGTTTTGTCGATAAATAATAAGTACCAACGCGAACGTTAGCCAGCTGTGGGCGTTGCTGCAGTAGAAATCGTACTGGCCAAATGGTATCGAAATTCCCTGCCAGTTTCAGTCGGCGTGCTATTTTTATCGCGCTGTCACCCTTAACCACTTTAAATTGTTGTGAGGTTAACTGCTCAATTGGGGTGTTTGACCAGCGTTCTAACCACCAAAAACTACTAACAAGACTAATCATTAGTAAAACAATCAGTAAAATTGCGGCTTTAATGATATTGGCCATCATGCTTCTAACTCACTTAAATATTTAGTTGTCACAAGGTCAAATATGGTGCGTTGGGTATAACAAGCATCTTCAATTTGATTAACCGCTACAATCGTCATTAAACAATTGGTCATAAATACCTCATCAGCACTGATCACACTGCCTAATCGATATCTACCACTGTTAACTTCATAACCCGCTTGTTGTAACCAAGTCATGACTTTGTCGCGCATAATCCCTTTAACTCCAGCGAGTTCAAGACTTGGGGTGTAAATGACATGGTCTTTAACCCAAAATATATTAGCCATCGATGTTTCAACCACAAATCCCTGACAGTCAAGCACTAACGCATCTTGCCACTGTTCGCTATCAATTTGCTGTCGCACTAACACTTGTTCGAGACGATTAAGATGTTTAAGTCCTGCAAGTAGTGGATTTAGGCCTAACGCGACCGTACTAACCCCAAGATTAATTCCAGTTTGTTGTAACGATTGATAATGCGCTGGATAATCATTTAACGTCACAATGATGTTTGGTGAATCGCAACCGACGCTACTGTAACCCCGTAAGCCGATCCCCCGCGAGACAATCACCTTAATCACACCACGAGTCGTATCTTTGGCAATAAGAACGAGGTGAGTGGCGAGTTTCGGATAATCAATCTGAGCAATACTAAGGGCTTTAATGCCCTGTTGCAGGCGCATTAAATGCGCAGTTAAATCTTGGCACTGTCCCTGTGTAACCAATAAGGTGGTAAAAATACCATCACCGTAATTGAGTGAACGATCGCTAGTCTCGATCACATCACTGCGCTCGCCATTTACCCAAGTGGTCATGCTATTCCTTGCTTCATTGATTATTACTGACCAATCTTGCTGGCATCAGCACCCGATTGATCTTTGTATTTGGCATTGGCCCGTTTGTTATAAGGGAATTCCGCCGGACTCGACAGTGTTTCAAAACTTAACGCCCCAATCGGCATGCCCGCACGTAACGCCAACGGCAATTTACCAGCATTAATGAATTCCAGCACAATATTGCCAGACCAACCGGGATCGATGCGGTGAGCAGTCACATGCACCATCAGCCCAAGGCGTGCTAATGATGACCGACCATCAAGCCAACCGACAATATCATCGGGTAATGTAACCGACTCTAAGGTCATCGCTAACGCTAATTCACCAGGGTGCAAAATGAATGGTTCATTATTTTTCAGCACAATTTCATCACTCATGACTTTGTCGAGTGCTAGTTGAACTTCAGCTTTAGGGCCACTAATATCAATAAAGGGTGCGTTATGACCTTCAAATACTCGAAATTTGTCACCAAGACGGATATCGACCGTCAAGCCACAAATACTTAATGGATCTGGCGTGGGCGTGATTTTTATTTTTTGTTCACGTAAATAACTTCTAATTTCAACATCACTAAGACGCATGTATGACGATCCTTTTCTCTGTTAGCGCTGTAATAGGCGATTAATTTCTGACTTTAACATTTCGATCGCAATGCGGTTTTTACCACCACGAGGTACAATGATATCAGCATATTGTTTTGACGGTTCAATAAACTGCATAAACATTGGACGAACAGTGGTTTGATATTGTTCAAGTACTGAGTCCATGGTGCGACCACGTTCTTCAACGTCTCTTAATAGACGACGGATCAAACAAATATCTAATGGCGCATCCATGTAAATAGAAGCATGAAATAGGCTTCGTAATTCAGGATTAGTGAGTAATAAAATGCCTTCTAATACAATAACTCGCTTCGAACCCATGGTGACAGTTTCATTTAAACGGGTATGGGTATTATAACAATATTGAGGTAGTTCAACGGTTTCGCCACGCTGTAACTTTTGTAAATGGTCCAGTAATAAATCATGTTCTAACGATGATGGATGATCGTAGTTAGTTTTAACCCGCTCATCCATTGATAAATGATCCTGACAACGATAATAATAATCCTCGTTAATCACCCCAATTTGATTGCTGCCAACTTCATCAATTAGCTCTTTCACGATGGTTTGAGCTAACAGGCTTTTACCTGACGCCGAAGCGCCAACAATGGCAATAAATATACAATCTTTCATAGTGTTCCTACAGGTCTATGCCTGGCTAATTACAAGGGAGGGAATCGACATATCTGTCTTATTTAAGGCAATAGCCATATTAAGTGCAATATCTTTATAAGCTAATGCCGCATCAGATATTGGAGCACTTAATACGGTTGGCTCGCCACAGTCCGTTTGCTGCCTAATGCTTCCCTGCAGTGGTAAATGACCTAGCATCGTGACATCATTATCGTTTGCCATTTTGTCACCACCATCGCGGCCAAATATATGTTCGGTATGACCACATTCACCACATTGGTGATAGCTCATATTCTCAATCACCCCTAACACGGGCGTATTGACCTTATTAAACATCGCAATACCTTTTTGGGCATCGGCTAACGCAATATTTTGCGGGGTTGTCACGACCACGGCGCCCGATACAGGTACTTGTTGAGTCATGGTTAATTGAATGTCACCGGTGCCCGGTGGCATATCAACCACTAAATAATCAAGCTCACCCCAGTGAGTTTCAAAAATTAATTGGGCTAATGCACGAGAAGCCATCGGGCCTCGCCATACCGTTGCATCGTCTGGTGAGACTAAAAAGCCAAGAGACATCGTTTTTAAACCACCCAGCTCGACGGGTTCAAGTAATTTACCATCATGACTTTCAGGGCGTATACCGATGCCATTGAGCATCATCGGTATTGAAGGCCCAAAAATATCAGCATCGAGCAATCCGACGGTTGCACCCCCACTGGCTAACGCCAAGGCTAAATTAACCGAAGTTGTCGACTTGCCCACCCCACCTTTACCTGAAGCTATCAGCACAATCTGTTTAATGCCTTCAAGTTTATCAGTGTGGTTAAGTTGTTTTATCTGAACCTTAATTTTAAGCACTAACTGCTCAAATTCAACCACGGGCAACAACAACGCCGTCAAATGCTCATTTAATAGAGTTAAGTAATCATTACATGGGATAGCAAACTCAAGTTCCAAGGTTAATTGGCCGCGCTTTTGGTGAACGCTATTGAGGTTACACAGCGATAGTAACGGTGCATTAGTTTTAGGGAATTTAACCTTTGACAATGCTTGCTTAATCAATGTTAGCAATTTTTTATCTTGCCCACCAAACAGCCCCATATTCGCTCCAATTTTATTACGATGTTTATTGGCAGCTATTGTAACTGACTTCGAGCAATTCTTGAATGAATAAAAGCAACATTTACGGTTAAGTTTCCAGTGAAATTACACTTTATTTACGGTAAGATGCCAGCCAAATTACCCCTATTTATTGAAAGGCGAATTTCACGGTGACGAAAATTGCAAATAACACTAGAAAAATATTAGTAACTAGTGCCCTACCTTATGCCAACGGCCCTATCCATCTTGGCCATATGCTTGAGTATATTCAAACTGACATTTGGGCACGTTTCCAAAAATTACGTGGTCATGAGTGTTACTATGTTTGTGCCGATGATGCCCATGGCACTCCAATTATGCTTAAAGCTCAACAGCTTGGTATTACTCCTGAAGAAATGATCAATCAAGTCAATATTGAGCATCAACAGGATTTTGCAGATTTTGGTGTTGCCTTTGATAATTTCCGTTCGACCCACAGTGATGAAAATCGTGAGTTTGCCGAGCACATTTACAACGAATTAAAAAGCAAAGACTTTATCTCAACTAAAGTGATTGAGCAGTTATTCGATCCTGAAAAGAAAATGTTTTTACCAGACCGTTTCGTCAAAGGTGATTGCCCAAGCTGTGGCAGTGAAGACCAAAATGGTGATAACTGTGATGCTTGTGGTGCTACTTATAGCCCAGTTGAACTAAAAAATCCTCGTTCGGTTGTTTCTGGCGCTACTCCAGTATTAAAAGAGTCAGAGCATTATTTCTTCCAATTACCAAAATTTGAACAAATGCTCAAAGAATGGACTCGCAGTGGTTCGCTCCAAACTGAAATGGCTAATAAGCTAGCCGAATGGTTTGAAGACGGTTTACGCGATTGGGACATTAGCCGTGACGCACCTTATTTTGGCTTTAACATTCCTGGTACCACCGATAAGTTTTTCTATGTATGGCTTGATGCTCCTATTGGCTACATGGGCAGCTTTAAGAATTTTTGTAATAAAAATCCTGAAGTCGACTTCGATAGTTTTTGGGCTAAAGACTCGACTGCTGAACTGTACCATTTCATCGGTAAAGACATTATTTACTTCCACAGTTTATTTTGGCCAGCGATGCTTGAAGGTGCTGGTTTCCGCAAGCCTACCAGCGTATTCGCCCACGGTTTTGTGACCGTTAATGGTGCCAAGATGTCTAAATCTAAGGGAACCTTTATTAAGGCCCGTACTTATTTAGAACATTTAAATCCTGAATATCTTCGTTATTACTATGGCGCTAAACTGACCAGCAAAATTGATGATCTTGATTTAAACCTTGAAGACTTCGCCCAGCGTGTTAACTCAGATTTAGTCGGAAAAGTGATTAACATCGCTAGCCGTTGTGCTGGGTTTATTGTTAAAAAATCTGATGGTATGATGGCTAGCGAATTAAGTGATCCGGCATTAATGGCAGAATTCAGTGCCGCTGAGCCAGAAATTGCACAGCATTTTGAAAACCGTGACTTTAGCAAAGCGGTTCGTCAAATCATGGCACTAGCGGATAAAGCCAATCAGTACATTGCTGATAAAGAACCGTGGCAATTGGCTAAAGATCCGGCTAACGCATTGGAAGTGCAAAAGGTTTGTTCATTAGGCATCAACATGTTTAAAGTATTAACAACTTACCTTAAGCCTATTGTGCCGCAATTAGCGCAACAAGTTGAAGCATTCTTAAATATCGAACTGACTTGGGCAAGCATTGACCAGCCATTAGTTGATCATAAAATCAATAAGTTTAAAGCCATGATGCAGCGAGTGGATATGGATAAAGTTAGCGCGATGGTTGACGATTCTAAAGACACGCTACAAGCCACAATTAACACTGTGCCTGTACCAACGCTAGATCCAAATTCACCTTTGGCTAAAGATCCAATCAGCGACACCATTAGCTTTGAAGACTTTGCGAAAATAGATTTACGAATTGTTAAAATCATCACAGCAGAACATGTGAAAGGTGCTGATAAGTTATTACGCCTAGAGCTCGACTTGGGTGGTGAAACACGTCAGGTCTTTGCTGGAATTAAATCAGCTTATCAACCAGAGCAACTCGAAGGGAAGCTAACCGTGATGGTCGCTAACTTAGCACCACGTAAAATGCGCTTTGGCATGTCAGAAGGCATGGTATTAGCGGCAGGACCTGGCGGCGAAGAGTTGTGGATCCTCAATCCAGAAGACGGCGCTCAACCGGGAATGAAAGTTAAGTAACTTTTATTTTTAGTGCTCAAAATAAAAATGCCAATCAATAATGATTGGCATTTTTTGTGGTACGCTTCATCTCATTACTATCAATAGTATACTCAAGTTGCGCGATACGATCTTTTAAGCGTTGAATGTCACTAATTTCATTATTTTGACTAGCAAGTGCCATCAATGAGCATAGAACAAGGGTTATCAGAATTATGTATTTCATATGTATCCTTTCCTATCTCTAATAATTTATGACTTATCTTTATATCCAAGATACTCTCCCTGTTGCATTTGTGCATACTGATTGATACCTATTGTACAACGAGGATAGTACGCCGTTTATTTCACACTAGAAAATGAGTAAATTATTGTCAATTTAGCTAAGGAGGGCGTTTATTTTTAGGGTATATTCGGTCAGTTTATCGATTCTCTATAGAAACTCAGGTTACTTAACCAAATACTGCGCCAGTAAACCAATCATCATAACGGTTACGCTCATTAGTGTTCCGATCATATACTCCGTGAGTTTTCGACTGCGGCTGTTTCTGAGATCGCCAAACGCTTGATCCAATCCGCTGATAATTGGCTTGGTACTAGCAATTCGAGGTAACAGTTTTTAATATCGGTTTTCCTGATACTTGCCAATGATAATTAAAATAGCAGTTAGTTGCTTTAACTTCAGCTTCGCTCGGTTGCTCTTTATCCAGCACATTTCTAGGAGCAGCAACAACCGCATAAGTATCAGGTGAATAAATACGATAAGCCCAATCATTAACATTTAATCCAGCCGCTTCAAAAATTTCTGGTGGTGATGAATAGCCAGCTGAAAATCCCGCGTTAGTTACCATCGCTGCCCATGGCTGATGATTATTACCAGTGATCCCCGAAAATTCAACGACCGTTGTAAGTTTATTACCTGATGTTAAGGTTTTAATTTTAAATAGTGACACTGCCGTTCCAATGGAGCCTACGGCTCCTTTAATGACAGCCTCATTAGCATCCGATGAAAGATTAACAAATTTAGGCAGTGCTGATACCGCTAAAACACCTAAAATGACAATAACTATAACTAACTCAATTAACGTGAATCCACGTTGATAAGATAATGAGAGTTTACCCTTTGAACTTTTCATGTAATAACAACCTTACAACTACTTTTTTCATGAATAATTTTTAAAATAAAAA
>SPKZ01021527.1_pt1 | contig 11791 bp, 12 predicted proteins | sample 2456571 | NCBI WGS metagenome assembly SPKZ01 (sample SAMN11192286, study PRJNA482655) | marine metagenome | biome: ENVO:00000447; feature: ENVO:00000244|ENVO:00000211|ENVO:00000569|ENVO:00002023; material: ENVO:00002151; isolation source: ocean water from marine abyssalpelagic zone ...
ACGGAAGTTCTCTATCTGCAACTCAGTCAAAATCATAAGTTGAATATCTCTGATTTACGTTTAATCAATATTTTATTAGTAAGGGGGCGCGGGTCAGGTCTTACAATTGACACTCATGTGAAATAAAAGACCTGACCCCGGCCTAAGTTAACGAGGCTGTAGAAAAACTCCAACCCAGTTATAGTTGTTCATTTTTTGATTGACATTCAAACAAACCATCGAGTTCTGCGTGAATTCTGACTCAATATCGGGTTGAATAAATCATTTCATACACACACCGTATGCTAATTTATGTGCCTTTTAGTTTTTCTACAGCCTCAAAACCCTGCACAGCAGTGAGTTGAACTGGCGTTTTTGTTGTGCGGTTACATACACAAAAAGTGACAGTTTTACGAATCCGTTGCTGCTGTTTGTTAGGCATTATTCCAACCATTCTGAAAAAACGCCATATCTATGACTTTTCCTGCTGGATATTCATTATTCCCATAGTGCGTAGAATAACCACCTAAGTTCCAATTTTGATTGGTACTTACAACATTAAGGCATGTAAGTGAATTTGAGTTAATTTTTCCTTTTGGAGAAATAGATAAGCTTGGATTTTCATCCAAAAGTAAGCTTAAGCCACCTGAATAAAATGTGTCCAGCGCAGGACACTGCCCCCACAATCCTAATAATATTTTAGACTTCAATGTTTCAGTCCACGTTACCCTTTCAGATTTAAAGCGCTCCATTTTATGAATTGCATTTTCAAACAGTTCTGAAGCCAACTTATGTTTCTGTGTATCATCTGGATGAAAATCAGTAAAATTCAATTCCCAGAATTCGAAAGGTATTTCCTTAAACAAATAGTCTGCAAGGTCTTTGAAAAAATCTAGATTGGTATTTAGGAGTCCCGATGAGCCTCTAAACATCCCCCAATTCGCCAAATAGAAACCTAGATGAAGTGCAGTTTTCTCTGAAGACTCTTCGTTCACAAGATCGATCCAAGTATCATGCTCACATACATAATCCCATAAGAACTCCCACCCTCTTAATCGAGGATAATCATCCCCTTGAGCAGTGTCATAATACTGTTTTACAAGATTATCAAAGTTAAAAGACACTTAAGCCTCCATTGTTCACTATTGCCTAACGCACTGTTAAACGGTGGAGTAACTTGGCGCGTTTTTTTGCAAAAAACGCGGCAACTTACTGAATCCGTTTTGAGCAACTTGTTAAATTACTTTTTACTCTGATAGACGACCAACTTTATAAAATTTACATTCATCATTTTTAAACTCTTTAATAAGTGGAGACACATAGAAAAACGGATAGTCTACTTGCTCATACACACTAATATTAGATACCAATACTAAACTTAATATATGGTGTTGGTTAAAAATATTCTTAAGCTTATTTTTAAACCTGTCACTAGATTTAAGCTCTTTGTATGTGTCCAAATTTGATATATGTACAAAAATAGAACCTGCTTTATCAGACGAAAGCTGCCTTTTAGCTGCATCCTTGCACTTATTTTCAAATTCGCGCCAAAACGCTTCTTTGGCTGTAGATGTAATACGCAGTGCTGTACGGCTTTTCTTCCCTTTTGCAGTAGAGATTGTATATGCTAGCTCTATTCCATACACTTTAGATGGAAGTTCTCTCCACACTTCTTCAGCTTCTATATTATCCAAATTGTAAAATACTTCTAAATGAAGCTTAAACTTTTCACTACTCAATAACCCATTATCTAAAGAATCGTAAATTTCATCTAAAAGAGCCTGCTTTCCCTTATTTGATTTGGGAAAAATACTTAGCATTTCTAAAGTAAGGAAGGTGATAGAACTTTCCGGAGGTTGTTCAATATTCAAACCGCGCTCAAGGATTAATCGATTCAACTCTTGGGCTTCGGAGTTATTTATGTACAACCCCTTATCATTAGAAAAAGACTTACATTCTACTTGTACTTCGTGATCCTTGGTAATTAAATAGTCATACGTTTCACTTGTATTTTTACTGTCTTTGCTTTCTACGAGATACCCTTTACTACTAAGGTAGTTGTATGTGAAAAGCTCAAATACTAGGGCTCTCATGTCTTGTGATTCTTTAAATGCGGCTCCAAACCTAGACTTTAAGCTTGCTTTGTCTTCATCTAGTATCGAATTGTAAAACTCTAAAAATTTTCCACTATAAAACATTGACTCTGCGATCGCAGACTTTTGATACTCATCGTACTTCGAAAAATCTCCTTTCTCCCACAAGTCTAATCCATAAGCCATAATACGTTCACCAAGCTTTTCAATACTTATGGGGTTTTTCTTCTTGCTGGTCATTTTAGACATGATGGTTGACCAAGGTTTATTCGGATATAAATCCAATAACTTTGAATACACAAAACCATAATACTCTTCCACACACATGTCTTAAGCCCCCTATATTTCTCTGTAGTAGATTAGTAATTTAACGCCGGGCTCATTTGCCGAGGGCTACTGGCGCCTTTTGTACAGTTTTTTCGCACAAAGGTGACAGTGGCCGGAGGTCAAATGCAGCCCTTGTTAAGGTACCACTTCGCTTCTGCACCTGTTGTAGGGAGTAAAACAGGCACTTCAAACTTGATTCTACTTATAGAACTATTTTGTGTGCTTATTGTAACAGCAGGCGAAACCGAGATTGACCCAATAGATTCACCTCCCTCTGAATTTGATGTTTCTTCAGTTACAGTTACAGCAACATCAAACTTAACTTGCTGAAGAGGCACTCCTGTTTGTTCGCAATATGCTTGCCCCTCTCCTTGTCCAGCCAGACGTGATGTAAGAGGGTTAACCTTTGCATTTTTAGAGTTACCAAACTCTTGAGCAGAAACAACACCCTGAATTATTTGTTTAATTGTTTCAGATACAAAATCATCTAGTTTCATTTTTCACACCATTAGTGAAACAATAAAAGAACCGATTGAGGCAATACTTCCTACACTTGGCAAGCTGTCAATCAAAGTTTTAACTACAATTTTACTTGGTTTATCTCCTGTAAATTGAGATTCAATAGCATCAATAACTTCATATGAAGTTGTAACTTCTTCTTGTGGCAGGTTCAATCTCTTGATTTCTTTCCTTAAAGCCTCAATGTGATCTTGAACGTCAGTGTTTGACTGCACCATATTTCTGGAGTTATCAGTTGAATTCTGATTGATTCGATTATTGGTTCCTGAAACATGATAATTGGTAATATTCTGAACAGCCTTTTCAGCTTCGGGGATGCCGAGTTTTTTTACAGCCATTTGATATCCTGCAGGAATACTGTGAAATTTCTCATGATACCCTGGGTCAATAACTTTGTAAGTCTCTTCAGCGCCATTACTCATCACGCGTTTAATAAAGTCTCCGCTCTCAATCAAAATATCAGAACGTTGAATGAATATTTTATTTGTTTGAACACTAGCTTTAACATCCTCAATTTCTTCACCACAGTTCTTCAACACGGAGACTGTGTCCGTTAACAAATTGTCGAATCTCATACGTTCTCTCCTTGGTAACTCTGGATGCTAACACCCGCCTTAACGGCGAGCTAACCTGGCGCTGAAATTGAGTGGCTGGTTCAGAAACCGATTGAAGGCGTTTGTCAGTATCACTTCTGGAAAGCCTCGATGGCTCTGCCTAGTTTTCCTTCCGGCGTATCCTTGTATATTCTTTCAACAACAAGGCGCGTTGATTGAGCAGCCAAAAGCGATAGTATAAAAATAGATCGTTTTATATAATCCCTATCAATTTGTATTTTCCTTCCAAGTTGAGCTGTTGGGTCAACTTCACGTTGATACTTTCTATCTATCTTTCCATTATTATGAGCAATAATGTTTCTAGTAGCGACAATTTTACGAAACTCGTCTAGCTCACTACTATAATTGTCTTTAAAGAATGATCCGAACTCTAATTTAGCTTTATCTTTCTCAAAAACATCTAAAGGATTTCCGTAGAATAACCCTCGTATTTTCTCTTCCACTAACCGATCTATCATTTCCTTTTTATCTGAACTCACTAGCATAAGTTTAAGAAGTTTTTGATAGCCAGAACTATTAGAATCATCTTGGAATGACATTAATTTATTTGGAATGTCTAAATATACTAGTTCTATTAAATCAGACATATAATCTTCAAATACCAAAACTATTTCTAGCATGGTGCTTCGAAAATTACCTCGCCTTTCGAGAGAGGTTAATGCTCCGTAAGTATTATTTTTATCTAACGTACGATCACTTTCATTCCAAATCCTGTCAATTGTAAGACTTGGAAACACATCATCCTTAATTGCGTCACGAATTTTTGGTGCATAAAATTCAACAATAGAAAAAGCCTCCCATAAATCTCTTTGCTCTTTTTGGAAACGCTTATATCTAACGTGTAGATTCGGAACACTTCGTGATTTATCCATATTTCCTCTTAATGCTAATGCCGGCATCGACGGCGTAGCGACCTGGCGTTTTTTGTGCGGTTATTGCACAAAAAGTGACAGGTTGCGGAGTCAGATTTCATGCCCTGGTTAGGTTTTTTACAGTTAAGATAGTGCCTCTAACAACTTATCCGCATAGTCAGTATCATTATGGCGTCTTTCCTGAACTGAGACTCGTAAAAATTCTTTTAGATTTTTAGGGTAGTTCTCACATGCATCTAGAAGCTTACTACGAACAATTTTCGCATTATTGCTTAAAACAGCATACGCTAAATTTTCTGAAAGTTGCTCTCGTTTTTCATCTCCTTTAACAATACTAGGAAGAGAATAAATAAAGTATTCAGCAACATAGTTCTGTGTATACCAGCTACTCTCCAGCCTTGAGATGAGAGCATCTGCAAAATCGTCTCTTCGAGTAAAGTACTTTCCGAAGGTATTCCCCCAAGTTCCTAGTGAACCACGATCTATCCCTGAATACAGGTCATAGTGCCCAATTGAGCAATTTTCTATTACCAAGTTCTCAATACGCTGTTTAACATCATCTTGGAGCATTTGCCATGCTTTAGGTTTTAGCAATCTAAATAGGTTAGTGATGTCTGTCGTTTCCGTAGCAGTTCTTAGCTCATCACCTATTACTTGTATCGCCGTATCAACGCTATCCGTAGGCATAAGTTGATACATTGCTTTGAAAGCAAATTGAATATCTTTTATTCGCCCCTCACTTTTTCTATTAAATGCAGCGGTAAACACATCTATAATTTTGTGCTCAGGAACTTGAGATATTAATGTCTCCGCATACTCTTTACTTGCAACAAAATGAGGGTCATAAATCCTATCAACAAAACCTGCCACATCAAAATCTTCAGTTTCCCGATTAAGGTAGCAAAGCATTGTATCAATAAGAATCATGACTCTTATACAGAACTCCTCTGTATCTTCGGTTATCTCATGTGTTCTAGGATTTCTTATTCCTACATAGAATCCCCTGATGAGTTGCTCGATTCCTTTTTGTTCATCTTTCTCTGAAGCGCCCTGCAAACTATTAATAGGGAATTTCGGAGTTGTTCCACCTAAAACTAGACCAACAAGTTGTGCTCCATCACCTTCACATGAACCCTTCTCTCTGAGGATTTGTGTTAAGTACCTTGTACCCGATAGAATTGCATCTGTGTAAGCAGAATTAGTAATTCTATTTCCAACAGCATCCACTAGACCATTATCAAAATTATCTTTAGTAAAATTATTCTTCGTAAACATTTTAATTCCAATTATATCTATGAGTAACGCTGAACCTAACGCCTAGCATAGCGGCTTGAAAAACTGGCGCTTGTTTTGCTGGTTTTTAGCAAAACGAGTGACAGTTTTTCAAGTCCGTTGCTGCTACTTGTTATGAGACCTTTCCTTACCGTACATTTCTGTAATCGCTTCACTTACTAACCCGCTAATTTCCATTTTGTTAGGTGGCGACATATCTCTTAGTGGTAGAAGCCCAGACTCATCAACCTTCCCTAACACTATTTTGCTTAGTTTAATGACTCTATCTTCACATGGTTTATTAGCATACCTCCACTTATCATTAAAATAGCGCTCAATCTTATACTCAAATATTGTAGTTACTAAGCAACTCTTTCTATAAGCAACAGCTTGCTTAGCCCAAAACCCTTCTTCCTTTAATTTCTCAACTTTATCCTTGCTCCATCCATCCTCATCTATTCTTCTCTCAAAGTGGTAATTTACACATGCCTCCAATAATTTCACCTCAGAGGATCGCGCACCCATAAAAGCATTTTTCCACGCATCTGAGTCTGCCTTATTACATTGTAACAATGATGAATTTTCAGCAATTCCCGATTCAAACTTATTTGCCAGCCTACTCCCAACTCTCTTAGCAAAATCATTATCAGATGAGTTGATTTCGTTTCTAAGTTTTGACAGTTTTTCTTGTGCTAAATCATTAGGGCTTAGGAAAGTTTTATCTAATCCGTCCTTTATTTCATTTTCCTTATCATAAGAAAAAACAAACCTATTTATAGACTGGTTTATGAGTCTAACGAATTCAATAGATAATGGTTTTTCTCCAGATAATTGTAATTCCAACTCTTTATAAAGTTCATTTTCTGCCTCTTGTAAACTAGTTCTAATGTTTTTTCTCGTGCGTTTTAATTCCTCTAGGTTTCTTAGAGCTAAGTTATATTCATTAGATTTTTCTTCTAGTGATAGAGCAAGGGTATTTTTAGTTTCTTCGAGTGATTCTATTTGGTATAAAGTATTTTCTACTTCCTTTTTATACTCATTAAGCTCAATCTCCCATTTATCTTTCTCAAGTTGAATCGAGGCTAACTCTTCTGAAATTTTCTCTTTCTGGAATACAGGAATAACTGTGTAAAAATATCCAAACACAACAACAAATAATGTTAATACCTGAGAAATATTTGCTAACACACTAGAATATCGCTCGATACTCATCTAAGTTTCCTCACTCAAATTCTCATAACAGCTGATTCAACGGCATGAGTACATCTGCTACAAATCGCTATCTTTAGTTATAAATGTCTATATATTGATATCAACATGACCATATATAGTCATTGTCACTTTTAACTTCGTTAATTGAACGATGATTTACTTCGCACAACACATTAACCTTGATACTTTCTTCAAACTGCATACACATCGCAGTTTTCACTAGCGCCTTTGAAATATATTTTTACAATTTTACTCGCAAAATAACGTGCTCAAAACCTCTGCCGTCATTCGAATCACTTCCCCTATCGTTTGCATTGCATATCTTAACTGCTGGATTAACCACTGCACTTTCTGGTGTGAGCGTTTTCGGGTGGATTAGTGATAAGGTCTTACAATTGACACTCATGTGAACTACAAAACTTGATCTGGGCATACTCTGGGGATTGCGCACTACTGCCCACAGGCGGCATGATGCTTGGCGGCTATGGTGTAATAGCTTCGCCAGTACTTTTAGGCATAGTGTTAGAGCTACAAATTCATTTTGTAGGCGTTGCTGGTATGGCAACGACAGAGTATTCATGCACATCCATACAACCACATCATTATCGTTAGAATAATACTAACACAAAAAGTAATGTGATTTCCATCACGCTTTTTCGGCGTATAGATTTTATGCAGGTGAGGCTTTAAGCTGGTGGCTTGCTGTTTTTATAGCGCTTCTCTTTTGGCCGCCACTTTATTTAATCGTTATCACTATGGCTTTGTTATCTGCATTTAGTTTGCCGTTTAAAAACCTTGTTTTTCCTGTGGCTGCTGGTCGTGTTGGGCTGGTGGGTTATGGGGCTTATGGCTGGGCGTTGTTTGTGGCTGTTTTACCCTACTGTTTTATGGTTTATCTCAAAGCTTTTTAGCAGCGCTTTTGCTGGCCTGTTAGTGATTATGCTGGGGCTTAGCTGTTATTTGCGCCCGCCGGCTAGGGTGCAGTGGCAGCTGCTGCACTTTGGGTGGTTGGCATTCTTGTTGTTTGGGTTTTCTGTGTTGGGGTATTTGGCCAATGAGAACTATTTGGGCATACAACTATTTTCTGCTGCGTTGTTTATTGCTGCGGCTTATAGCTTAAGCGGCATGGTGCTTTGTGCGGCTGCATGGCGGGGGCTGTTTTTGCCCTGCTGTTTGCTGATTGTGATATGACCCTTTGCCGGGTATCTGGATATTGTTTTTGGATTTCCGCTGCGCTTGTTATCCAGTAATATGGCGGCTGAGGTGTTGCAGGCGCTGGGGTTTATCTCGATAAGCAATGAATCGATTATTTTAATTGAGAGCAAAGCTGCCAATGTGGATTTGGGCTGTAGCGGCATTGAGGGCTTATGGGCTGGAGGGGGTTTTTATCTGCTTTTGAGTTTGGTTGAGTTTGGTTGAGTTTGATTGAGTTTGATAGATTAGCTGGCGCTGGTTAGGCAGTGGCTTAGGTTTTCTGGCCTGTTTGTTATTCAGCCATGGTTTACGCATTGTGTTATTGGTGTTGCTAAGGGGAAGGGGCATTGAAGCCTTTAAAGCGTTATTTTTCAGTATGCAAGTTGTTTAAACAGCCATAGCAATGGCTCTGCTGCCCTTCGATTGTGCTCTATAACCATTATAATGCCGCTCACATTGGCCTGCTGCCCTGCTGCCCTGCTGCCCTGCTCGCCACTTCTATTTTTGGCTCTTTTGGGTTCTTTTACTTGCCGGTAAATGTGGGTTTCCTTTTTTCTGAAAAAGCTGTCACGGCTTCCATCAGATCATGGGAAGGGATTATATTGGCACTGATAGAGGCCACATATTTAAGGCCGTCATCAATGGATTTTCCGACACCATAATTTAATACATCCTTGCTGGCCTGAACGGCCAGAGGGGAATTATCGGCAATTTTTTGCGCCATTTTTTCTGCTGCTAGCAACAAGGTTTCATAATCTTCAAGCACCTGATTGACCAGTAAAATCTTTTCAGCCCGCTGCGCGGTGATATTTTTGGCGGTAAAGGCAAGTTCTCGGGTAATGCCCTGGCCTACAATTAACGGCAGGCGCTGGAGAACCCCCACATCAGCAACAAAACCCACCGCAGCTTCTTTGAGGCAGAACTGAGCATCCGCTGTACATAGCCTTATATCACAGGCCGTGATCATGTCTAGACCCGCGCCGATGCAATAGCCGTGCACGGCAGCAATGACAGGTTTTCTGATTTTTTCTATCACCGTCATGGTTTCTTGTAGGGGATAAATTTTCTTAAGCAGCTGCCATTTCACCCCGCCCTTTTGCTCGGCGTCCATTAGCTCAGGCAACTCTGCCAGCATGCCCATCAAATCAATGCCTACACAAAAGTCATCACCCTTGCCTGCCACAATAATGGCTCTTACCTCGGGGTCATTATCCAGCGCAGTAAATATGGCCGGCGCATCATGCCAGGCAGGTGGGTGCATGGCATTTTTCTTTTCTGGTCTATTTAAATATACCCAGGCAATGGCGCCTTTTTTTTCGACAAGATAATAGTCGCTGCTATGCATGTTTATCTTCCTGTTTTTTATTTATCGGCCGTTTACTAGTAGCCAACTTTTTAAAGATCCTATAAAGGGGGCAGAGCCATGGAAACCCATAAGGTGTTATTTTTGGCTGCTCTATTGAGGCTGGCAGTTCAATAAGGCTTGCCCTTTGATTGTTAAGGTTAGTTCTTTTAATTATTGGTGTAATGGCTTGCGCTAAAAACACGGGAACAATACGGTTATCAACAAGCTGTATTAGCACAAAAAAGGCATGATCTTCAGCTGCGATAACAAAACGCCATGACATGCATGATTCTTAGGGATCTCGATTTTATTGTTCCCTTGCCGCCCATATGTAAGCGATCGATAACATCTCTATTGCCTAATACAGCCAATAAGAACATGATCCGATCACAAAACAATAGCCTGCAGTAAGAGCACATTAATGCCTTTTTTGAACTTACCCCTATGGGAACATTTAGCTTTACCCTTTTTTTTAGTGTCGTGGATGGGTTACACTTTTTTTGCCAAATTCATGTCTACTCGTACCCACTGCCTTGCCTCCGTTTTGGAGGTGCACAGAACGTGGTGGATGGAGCGTATGTTATTAAGAGATAACCGTGTTGCCGATGCCGCTTTATTAGCCAACATTGAGCGTAACGTTAACTTCTTTGCATCCACCACGCTTCTTATTATTGCCGCAACCCTGACAGCCCTTACCGCTGATTTTGAATTTAAACTGTTTGCCTACACGTTTGATCACAGTGACAGCCAGTTAAAGTTAGCGCTGATGCTAGGCATTATGGTTTATGCTTTTTTTGCCTTTACTTGGTCCTTAAGGCAGTACGGTTTTGTCAGTGTTTTAATTGGTGCTGCGCCTACGCCAGGCCAAGACGAATTTAGCCTTGAGCAACGTAAAGAATATGCGCATGCCACGGGCAAGGTTTTAGACCAGGCAGGGAAAAGCTATAATTACGGCCTGCGTTCTTATTATTTCACGCTGGCTATACTGGCTTGGTTTGTTCATCCGTTATTATTTTTGCTGGCCACAGCCACTGTAGTAAGCGTTTTATATATGCGAGAGTTTCATTCTGAACCGTTAAAGTACATGGCTATGGATGTGGAACTATTAAAAACATCCGACAAAGATTAAGGCCATTAAAACCCAACCAGCGTTATTTTGGCCACGCTCTTTAGACAGTCATTTCAATGATTCTGCCGCCTTGATTAAAGCGCTGAGGATTAAACCCAGGGCCAAAGGCTGGGTGTAAACCGCCACCCAGCAATGCCAGCCATTGATCAAACGGCTGCTTAGCCTGAAGTGTATCAATCCCCCATGGGGTTGATCTTTAAAAAGGCTTCGCCTGTTCAACGCAAGCTTGATGAATTCATCCTCAACGATGATCGGAACGGTTTGCAGGGTGCAGGTTTTTTTACCCTTGCAGTTCACTCAAGGTATTTCTTCTCAGTGTTAATATTATTTTAATTTTTGTCACTCTTCAAAAGCGATGACATCAACAATCAATTCCGATTCCACATCACGCTCAGGCAGGTAGTCACAAATAAATAGCTGATGTTCAGGTAAGTCAGCAAGCTCAAAATAGCGTTGTGATAGATTGGCGTACTTATTCGCGATATCCTGAATTTCTTCATACATCTTTGCTCGAATTTCGTCATTAAGTTTAAGTGACTTCACTAATAATAAATCGGCATAGGGTTCCTGCGAGACAATTTTATCGCCAATGGTCTTAAGGTTTTTATGAATATTATGAGTGACCATGGCACTGTCATCAGAAAAATCTATCGGCAATGTTACCAAAAACTTAAAATACTGATCATCGGTGCGTTTAATAATGCCGATGTCCTGCAGCTTATTCATATAAGCTTCGGTAGAAGCCGGGCTAATGGCGCTGATGTTTTCTATATCTTTAGGTGTTTGTTGAAAATGAAATAGCGCTTTGAAATAGGTGTAAAGCGCCGGATTTTGATAAAAGGCTAAATCCTGCTCCTGCGTGAAAACATTATTCCTGTTTTCTTGTTGTTCAATGGTATTCCATACATCGATGAAATCCAGGCCCACCGCATCACATAAAGCCAGTAGTTTTGACATGGATATTTCACCGGCATTAAGCTGGCGTTTTACCGTAAGCAATGAAACTTCTAATTTATCGGCCAGTTGCTGATAGGTATCGCCCTGGGTTTTAACTTCATCTTTGATTAACGATAAACAGCGTTTGATTTTATCCTGATAATTCATAGTGCTAATTCTTTTTTAGGTCGTTACTGGTAATGTCAGTGATGGGCGTTTCATCAAGCGTGTGATGCGGTTTTAAGAGGCAGGCAGCTAAGCATATAGCGGGCTGGTGGCTGTTGATAAAATAGCGATCA
>SPKZ01015263.1_pt1 | contig 11786 bp, 10 predicted proteins | sample 2456571 | NCBI WGS metagenome assembly SPKZ01 (sample SAMN11192286, study PRJNA482655) | marine metagenome | biome: ENVO:00000447; feature: ENVO:00000244|ENVO:00000211|ENVO:00000569|ENVO:00002023; material: ENVO:00002151; isolation source: ocean water from marine abyssalpelagic zone ...
CCCGGGCCCGGGGCCGGTCACGGTCTCGCCGCGGGAAGGGTCCGCGACCCTCGCGAAGCCGCAAGGCCCGCGGGAACCAAATCACGGCGCACAGCGTCATATCTCCCGAGAAGCCGGCGGGGATTCGCCCCGGTACTCACTCCCCTCCCCCAGTACGGAACGGAAGCCGTTCGATGACTGATCTCGATCTGAATACACCCTCAAGCGCCTCCGGGGAGCCGGAAAGCGTCACCGAGCCCGACGAGCGGAAATCCCGGGGGGCGGTGGCGCCTGCGCGAACTCCGCGCCGTGCGCGGGCTCGCCGCTCGACGCCTCGGCGGGCGGCCTCCGACGCGGCTCCCACCAGCCTCGATCTCTACGTGCGCTCCATCGCCCATATCCGCGTGTTGGATCGCGAAGAGACCTACGCGTTGGCTCGGGAGATGGAGCAGGAGGTGAGCGAATTCCGGCAGGCCCTGTTTTCCATCTCGGGAACGGCGCTGGACCTGTTGGGGCGCTGGCGAGCCCGGCAGGCGTTGGGCCTCGTGACCGCAGCCCTCTCCGAGCACTACCGCGACGGCAGCGGCGAGGATTGGGGGGCCAGCATCGACGCGTTGTTCTCGGATCTGGAAGAGCGGATCGAGGCGCGCGGGGAACTCGTAGGGGCGAAGGGTGCCGCCGCCCGGGAGCAGCGCCTGCATTTCGATGCCGAGGTGGCCAGGCGACTGGCCGATGCCGACATTGCGTTTTCCCTGCTGCTCGAGATCGCGGCCCGCTTCCGGGAAGTCCTGGATGCCGGCCGCAGTCGCTCCGCGCTGGCAGAGCGACGCCGACTCGGGCTCACCGAGCCCGCGGCCCGCGCTGCGCTGGCCCGCGCGGAACAGGCCCGGGGGCGGTTTGACGCCGTCAAGCGGATCTTCGCGCACCACAACGTCCGGCTGGTCGTCAATCAGGCCAAGCGCTATCGCAACATGGGTGTCTCCTACCCGGACCTCATCCAGGAGGGCAACCTGGGGCTACTGCGCGCGGTGGAGAAGTTCGACTACCGGCGGGGTTTCAAGTTTTCCACCTACGCGGTCTGGTGGATCGAGCAGGCCCTGGTGCGAGCCATCCAGAACAGCTCTCGTACCGTGCGCGTGCCTTCACACATCTACGAGCTGCAGCTGCGGAGCCGCCGCGTGAGCGAGGAACTCCGCCAGCACCTGGGTCGCTCACCGACGCGGGGAGAGATCGCCGAAGCCATGGAGGTGGACGAGGAGGTGATGGAACGCGTTCAGGCCAGCACCCTCTCGATCGCCTCCACGGACGCCGCGCTCTCCGGTACCGAGGATTTGATGCTGGGCGACGTGATTCCGGACGAGAGCGTGGTGGATCCCGCTCAGTCCCTGGACCGCGACGATCTGCGCGGGGTGTTGGAAGACGCGCTGGCGAGTCTCGACCCGCGCGAGCGCGACATCCTGCGCTCCCGTTTCTCGCGAGACGGGGACGACATCCCGACACTCGAGCAGATCGGTCGCAGAATGGGCATCTCGCGGGAGCGAGTGCGGCAGCTGGAGCACCGGGCGTTGTTGCGTCTGCGCGAGCGCGACGACGTGCGTCGCCTCCGCGCGGAGCGCGAGGCCGAATTTTTCGAGATGGGCAACTCCGCGTCCTGACCAGGGGTCGGAGGCGCCGGCGGCCACCTCTAGGGGGTGGATCGGCCGTCGGCACCCGCCGATCAGCCGATCAGCCGGAAGCGCAGGCCGCAGAGTTCGACCTCGTGGTCGCGCACCGGGCAACCCCGGCGCTCGGCTTCGGCGAGCAGCCGGGGGGCGTCCGCGACCTGCAGGTCTACGCCCCCCAGTCCCTCGGGTCGTCCGTCGCGGCAGGGTAGAAAGCGGACCCGGGCGGCGCCCAGGGGCAGAGCGGGGTCTCCCGGCGCGTCCGTCTCCAGGGTTTGACCGGCGATCTCCGCCCAGCGCTTTGCCAACCGGCCGGGCTCCGGGCTCTGCAGCTCGGCGGCCGAGATGCCCGTGACCACCTCGCTACGCCGGGCGGCCGCAACACGCGTGGCGCCCCCGGCCGCCCCCCAGTCGTCAGGTCCGCGCAGCGCCTCGGGCTGCCAGTCGATCTCGAAGAAGCTGCCGCCCGTAGCGGCGGGGTGCAGCTGGCAGATGTCCATGCCGTCGGCCCGGTGCCGGAAGGCGATCTCGACCTGCAGTGAATCGAGCTGCCGGTCGCGCTCGTCGGCGTCGTCGCAGAGCGTGATTACCATGTAGCCGCCCGCCCCGCCCCGCCGTTCGAGGTAGCGCCCGGCGGGGGTGCCCTCGCGGGTCGGAGCCACCACTTCGAGGAACTCGTCGCCCACGGGCATGACCGCGTTCTCGAGCCCCCACTGCGCGACCCCGGGATCCCGGTAGCAGACCTCGATCCCGAGCACCGAAGTCAGGCACTCCACCGCGGGTTCGAGCTGCGGGGCCACTAGGCAGATCTGTCGAAGTACGAGTTCCACGGGAGTCTCCTGGCGCTGGGGGGTGAAAGATCCCGCAGCCTACCGGCTTGGTGCGCCCGGAAGCTGCGCTAGCCGCTGCCTTTTTGGAAAAGGGCACGCAGCTGGGCGGCGAATTCCGGAGTCTGCGTGCAGTGGTGGACGCCGAGGGCCTCTTCCTCGAGGCAGGTCTCGAAGCTGTTCTCGAGCGATCCGTCGAGACCACGCTTGATGAACGCCAGGGCGGTCGCCGAGGACTCGACGAGGCGCGCGGCTAGGGGGTGGGCGCTGGCGAGTGCGTTGCCGTCGTCGACCACCTCGGTCACCGCGCCGAGCCGGCAGGCCTCTTCGGCATCCAGCCAGTCCCCGAAGAAGGCCAACTGCTTGGCCTTCTGCAGGCCCACCAGGCGCGGCAAAAGCCAGGAGCCCCCCGAATCCAGCGACAATCCGCGCCGGACGAAGACCTGCCCGAAGCGCGCCGAGCGCCCGGCCACGACCAGGTCGCAGCCCCAGGCGAGGTTCGCTCCGGCGCCTGCGGCCGTTCCCTCCACGGCCGCGATACAGGGCTTGGCGAGCTGGTGGAGGCCCAGGCAGAAGCGATTCACGGTGTCGCGCATCACGCCTACGGGAGAGCTGCCCGGGGGAACCTCGCCGGAACCCTCGGAGAGGTCTCCGCCGGCGCAAAAGGTGTCCTGGCTTCCGGTCAGCACCAGGACGCGATCCGCCTCGCGCTGCGCGACCTCGGCGAGTTCGCGGCTCAGCAGCTGCCAGGTCGAGACGTCGATCGCGTTGCGCCGCTGGGGGCGGTTCAGGGTGAAGGTGACCACGCCGTCCTTCCGGTCGACGATCACGGGCTCCATGCGCTGTACCTCCAGGCCGGCCACTTGCCTCTCCGGCGTGATTTCGAATATAGAAGAGGTACCGCGCGAACCCACGGGGAGGCCCAGCATGGCACGAAAATTCGACTCGGAGACCACCGCCCGAGAGGTCGTGGCGGATCTGGATCTCTCGGGCTGGTCGGCGCTGGTGACGGGAGCTTCCGGGGGCTTGGGGGCCGAGACCGCGGCCGCCTTGGCGGGCCGCGGTGCACGGGTCACGCTGGCGGCCCGGGATCTCGATCGGGCCGAGCGGGTGGTCGCAGAAATCCGCACCGCAAGCCCCGATGCCGAGCTCGACGTCGTGAAGCTCGAACTCGACTCGCCCCAGGGCGTGATCGACTGCGCGCAGCAAGTTGCGGCTCGCCACGACCGCATGGACGCCTTGATCAACAACGCCGGTGTGATGGCCTGTCCCCTGGGTCGCACCGCCCAGGGCTTCGAGCTGCAGTTCGCGACCAACCACCTGGGCCACTTCCTGCTCACCTCGCGGCTGCTACCGCTGTTGCGCGCGGCTTCCGCGGCGCGGGTCGTGAACCTGAGTTCCGGGGGCCATCGCATGTCGCCGGTGGTCTTCGACGACATCCACTTCGAGCGGCGCGACTACGACAAGTGGGAGGCCTACGGGCAGTCGAAGAGCGCCAACGTGCTCTTCAGCGTCGAACTGGACACGCGCTTCGAGGCTGAGGGGCTACGCGTCTTCGCGGTTCACCCGGGCGCGATCGTCACGGACCTGGGCCGGCACCTCGCCCAGGAGGACCTGGCGGCTCTGAATGCCCGCTCGCCGGGGGGCAAACTCTCCTTCAAATCCGTGGGCGCTGGTGCCGCCACCAGCACCTGGGCGGCCACGGCGCCGGAACTCGCCGATCGTGGCGGGCTGTATCTCGAGGACTGCGGGATCGCCGAAGTGAGCGAAGAGGGACCCGGCGGCGTGAACCCGTGGGCGCTCGACCCGGAGGCCGCGCGCCGGCTCTTCGAGGTCAGCGAAAAGATGCTGGGCGAGCGCTTCGCCTGAATCGCTCAGCCATCGCGTAGTGCCCTGCCGTCCAGCGCGCGCGCCGGGCGCTGCAGCTCCTCGAGCAGCGGGGTCGCCTGGGTGATGCGGCCCGCCAGCTGCTTGGGGTCACAGCTGGCGAGTGCCAGGGCGGCCTCGGCCATCACCTCTAGGGACTCTACGAAGACGCCTTCGACGTCGATGCCCAGCGCCTTCACCCCTGGCGTGAGCACGGCGGCCACGGGCTCCACGGAGTTCACCGCGATGCCATGGGGTTGGAGTTCCGCGCCCAGGCCGTTGGTGAAGCGGTTGAGGGCGGCCTTGGTGGTGCCGTAGAGGAGCGAGCCGCCCCGCACCGCGAAATCCGGGAAGGGCATCTCGTGGTGACCCGCGGTGGCGGAGGAGACATTCACGATCCAGCCGCGGCCCTGGCGCTTCATGTCGGGCACCACCTGCTGGCACAGATCCCAGGGCGCGTGGACGTTGATCTCCTGGGCTACCTGGTAGCGCCGGGTCGAGTAGGCCTCGAAGGGGAAGTAGAAGGAGGCGGCGGCGTTGTTGACGAGGATGTCCACGGTACCCAGCGCGGCGACGGTCTGGGGGTGGATCGCGAGCCGGGACGCGGGCTCCGAGAGGTCGGCCTGGATGGCCATGGCCCGGCCCCCGGAGGCCTCGATCTCCTCCACCAGCTCGAGGAGGGTGCCTCCCAGGTGCTCGGGGGCCCGGTCGAGGCTGCGCGCGGTCACCGCCACGGCGGCGCCCTCGGCGGCCAGGCGCCGGGCGATGGCGCGCCCGATTCCCCGGCTGGCGCCCGTGACGATCGCCACCCGTCCCCGACAGCTCCCCATCGCGCCTCCCCGTCCGCGGCCGAGCGGGGGGACTCTACGGGTTCGCTGTCGTCCGAGCACACGCCGCGCCTGAGTCGCCGGACGGCCGTCCTCGCCTTGCGGGTAGAAGCCGGCGCCCGCCAGCGATAAGCTGGACTGGTCGCATGCCTTCCGCGAACCCCCCATTGCTCGACGCACTGAGAGATCTGGCCGATCTCTCCCGTCTCGACTCCGAGCTACGCGCTCTGGAGTCCGAGAAGATGGAGCTTCCCGCCCGCCTGGAAGTCTGTTCGGAGCGTCGCAGCAGCTCCGAGGCTCGCCTGGCAGCGTCCCGCGAGCGCGTGACCGAGGTCGAACAGGAGCAACGGCGCCAGGAAGGTTTGGCGAGGGACCAGGAGGCGCTGCTCGAGAAGCTCGAGGCCCAGCAGCACCAGATCAAGAACAACAAGGAATACTCGGCGCTTCTGCACGAGATGGAGGGGGCGCGTGAGGGCATCTCCACCGCGGAGACCCGCGTCCTCGAGGCCATGGAGGCCCTCGAGTCGGCGAGGCGAGAACTCGCAGATGGAGAGCGGGATGTGGCGAGCCTCCTCGAGGGCATCTCGGAAGAGGAGCGCGGCATCGAAGCGCGCAGCCGCCTGGTGGAGGAAACCATCGAAAAGCTGTTGACGCGCCGGGGGGAAGTCGGCAAGAAAGTCGACTCTCAGATCTTGGTTCGTTACGAAAAACTCGCCGCGCGAAACAGCCCGGCCGTGGTGGTGGTGTCGGGAGAGAGTTGCACGGGCTGCCGGGTGGGGATCTCTCCTCAGAGCTACATCGAGATCCTGCGCGGCGAGACGCTGGTGAGCTGTGGGCAGTGCAGGCGGATCCTGATCCATAGCGATCACCTGGAGGCCTGATGGGGCGGCAGCGGAATCGTCCAGCCTCGAAAAACAGCTGCGATCTCGGCACTTTTTGGCAGGCCGAGCGGCCGTTTCGCAGACCTTCCCAACCCCCGTATCTGCTATCATGAAATGGTGAGTCCACGGCTGGGGTCACCCCCGCCCTTCAGCGAATGGGTCCATGAAGAACAACGACCGCTATTGGGATTGCCTCAATCAGGCCATGGAGGCGTCGCACGGTGGACGCTCCGAAGAGGCGCTGGCCTGGCTCGACGAGGCCCTGCGCGCCCACCCCCAAGGTGCCGAGGCGCACAACGGGCGGGGCGAGATCCTCTGGGATGAGGGCAATGTCGACGAGGCGCTCTACGAGTTCGAGCGCGCGTTGGAGGCCGATCCCAAGTTCGTCACCTCCCACCTGAACCGCGCGGAGCTGTTGGTGGAGGATCTGTGCGAGTACGCCCGGGCCGTGAAGCTGTGCGACGCCCTGGTGGCTGGGAATCCGGCCCTGCCCCGGCTCGACAAATCCACCGAGGGGGAGGTCCACTACCTCAAGGCCAAGGCGATCTTCTACCTCGACGATTTGCCCGGGGCGCTCTTCCTGACGCGGCGTGCACAGAAGTCGGCGGGCGAAGTTTCGATCTACAGGGCCTTCGAGGGGCAGATCCTCTTCGAGATCGGCGACTTCGAGGAGGCCCACAACGCGCTCGCCTACGCGCATGCGATGGACCCGGAAGCGGGACACGCCGTCTACCACCTGGCGATGGTGCTCGAGCGCTTGGACCGGGAGGAGGAGGCGCAGCGCGCCTTCGAACGCGCCAATGCGCTCTGCGATGAGCACTACCCGATGCCGCTGCGGGTCGACGATACGCTGTTTCGCCGGTCCGTCGCGGAGGCCCTCGACAACCTGCCGCGCTCCATCCGTGAATACACCGCGGATGTCCCGGTTCTGGTCGAGGATTTCCCCTCCCGGGAGCTGTTGAAGCGCGAGCGGATCTCACCGCAGGTCCTGGGCCTCTACGAGGGCGTGCCGCGCACCGAGGCCGATCACTCCTCGCAACACGATGACCTGACCCGGATCCTGCTCTTCAAGCGCAATCTCGAGAAGGTGTGCCGGGACACCACGGACCTGGTGGATCAGATCCAGATTACCGTGCGCCACGAGATCGGTCACCACCTGGGGCTCTCGGAAGAGGATCTCGAGCGGCTGGGACTCGCGTAGGCGACTCTCGCCAGCGGTGTAGACTTCGCGCATGTCCGCGTTGCTGCGCGATCTGGAGTCCGCGGTGGGGATTGGGGGTTGCCTGTGGCGCCCCGAGGAGCTGCTCCCCTACGAGTGCGATGGTCTGACGTTGGGAAGCCAGCAGGCGGCAGCGGTCGTCTTGCCCCGGAGCCGAGAAGAAGTTCAGGCGGTGGTTCGCGCCTGCCGCCGTCACCGGGTCTCTTTCGTGCCGCGCGGCGCGGGCACCGGGCTCTCCGGAGGGGCCGTGGCCCATGAAGCGGTGGTCATCGAGTGTTCACGGATGGACCGCATCCGCGAGGTCGATGCCGTGGACCGGGTGGCGGTGGTGGAGCCCGGCGTGGTGAACGCGGATCTCTCGAAGGCGGTCGTGCACCTGGGCCTCCACTACGCACCGGATCCCTCCAGTCAGCTCGCCTGCACGCTGGGAGGCAACTTCGCGGAGAACTCGGGTGGCCCGCATACCCTCAAGTACGGCGCCACCAGTCGCCACGTTCTGGGCTTGGAACTGGTGCTGCCCGATGGCGAGGTCGTGGAACTCGGCTCGCGCACGGGCTTTGCGACCGGCTACGACCTGGTCGGCGCGGTGGTGGGAAGCGAGGGCACGCTGGGTGTGGTGACTGCCGGCACGGTTCGTCTCACCGCGATTCCGGAGGCGGTGGAGACCCTGCTCGCGATCTTTCCGGACGTGGTGAGTGCCTGCCGGGCGGTTACGGGCATCATCCGAAAGGGCCTGCTCCCCGCTGCGCTCGAGATCGTCGACCAGCGCACGATTCGCGCCGTGGAGGCGAGCGTCTACGCGGCGGGTTTGCCGACGGACGCGGGAGCGGTGCTGCTCGTGGAGATCGACGGTCCCGCCGAGGACCTGGCCGGACAGGTCGAGGCGGTGCGCGGGCTATGTGCCTCGGAGGGTGCGTCGCGCGTCGACGTGGCCCGGGACGACGCCGAGCGACAGCGCTTCTGGCGCGCGCGCAAGGGAGCGTTCGGGGCCATGGGGCGTCTTGCCCCGGATCTCTACGTGCACGACGCCGTAGTACCCAGAGCTCGGCTCCCCGAGGTCCTCGATGCGGTCTGCGAGATCGGCGATCGTTACCGCCTGAAGCTCTCCAATGTCTTCCACGCCGGCGACGGCAACCTGCACCCCAACATCTCCTTCGACCGGCGAGACGCCGATGAACTCGCGCGGGTGCTCGCCGCGGGTGAGGAGATTTTGCGGACCTGCGTGGCCGCGGGTGGGGTGATCACCGGTGAGCACGGGGTGGGTTCCGAGAAGCGCGACTTCATGGGCCTGGTGTTTTCCGAGGACGACCTGGATGCCATGCGTCGGCTGCGCTCGGTCTTCGACCCGGACGCCGTCTGCAATCCCGACAAGGTGTTGCCGACCCCGCACTTCTGTGCCGAGGCAAACCCCAAGGCGCGTGGCTACGACCGCGTTCCCTTCGAGTGAGTATCGCGGCGCTGAAAGGGCGGGTGGGGGACGTCCTCGTGGAGCACGAGGCGGTGGACGTCGACGGGCTGGCGGTTTGCGCCACGGCCCAGCCCGCCGATGCGGACGGGATCTCGCTGCTGTTGCGGCACGCCTCCGAGCTGGGCATGGCTGCCATCCCCTGTGGTTCGCGCACGCAGATCGCCTACGGGAACCTCCCGCAGCGCGCGGATTTCCTGCTTTCCACTCAGCGCCTTTGCGGCGTGGACGACTTCGACCCGGGTGAGGGGGTCTGCCACGTCGCAGCGGGCACGCGCTTGGACGCGCTGCGCGCGCAGGTGGGAGCACATGGCTGGAGGGTCCCCCTCGACCTGCCGGGTCCCTGCAGCGTGGGCGGCGCGTTGGCGACCGGACTCACCGGGCCCCGCGCCCAGGGCATGGGTCTGCCCCGGGATGCGGTGCTCGGGCTCGAGGTCGTGCACGCTTCGGGGACGCGCACTCGCTGTGGCGCGCGCGTGGTGAAGAACGTGACGGGCTACGACCTCGCCAAGCTCTACACCGGCTCACTGGGGACGCTGGGTGTGCTGACCGCGGCCTGGCTGCGCCTGCAGCCCGCGCCGGCCGCGGAGCGGGCGCTGGAGATTCCGGTGGCGTTCGCGGACGCGGTGCAGGTGGCGCTCGAGGTCTCGGGCGCTGCGTCGCTGCAGGCTTGCGTGCTGTCGACGACCCGCCAGGGCCCGCGGGTGTGGGTGGAGCTGGCGGGGGACGCGCCGGGCGTGGAGGCGCGCGCCCGCGCGTTGATCCGCGACTATGCGGCCCGCGAGGCCGAACTCGCGGATTTCGAGGAGGTCGCGCAGTGCCAGCACGGCTGCGGGGAGCGGGAGCTGCGTTTTCGATTGGCCGTTCCGCCGCGGCAGCTGGCCTCCGCGTGGTCGCTGCTCGCGCGTGCCGGCGCGCGCCTGCTCGCGCATCCCGGGCTCTCGCTCGTCTACGCCTGGTTCGGGGTCGACGCCGCCGAGTCGGCCTTCGTGGAGGTCGCGGAGGCCGCCGGGGCGGGCCAGTGGTGGTGCGAGGCGGCGCCCAGCCGCATCAAGCAGGGGCGCGACGTTTTCGGCGACATGGGCTCGCGCCTGCCCCTGGTGCGCGCCCTCAAGCACAGCTTCGACGCCGACGCCGTCCTGAACCCCGGGCGCTTCGCGGGCCGCATCTGATGGAGGTGGAAACGCCGCGCGTCGCGGAGAACACGCGCCCGGAATGGGAGGAGATCCTCGAGGAGTCCCTGGCCTGCGTGCACTGCGGACTCTGCCTCTCCGCCTGCCCCACCTACCGACAGACGGGACGGGAAACCTCCTCGCCTCGCGGCCGCATCTACTTGATGCGCGCGGCCGCCCAGGGGCGCATCGAGCCCGATGGACTGCTCGCCGAGGAGGCCTTCCTTTGCCTGGGGTGCCGTGCCTGCGAGACCGCCTGCCCCGCCGGTGTGCGCTATGGCCGGCTGGTGGAACTCACGCGCAGCCGGGTGAGGCAGCGGGGCCTGCTGCCCCGCGTGGAGCGCTTGCTGTTGCGTCAGCTGATCCCCCGGCGAGCGCGTCTCGCCCGGGCCTTCGATGGGCTGCGTGCGCTGCAGCGCACTCGCCTCGATGCGCTCGTCGGAAGCTTGTTGCCCCGAAGGCTCCGCGAGGCCCGGGCGCTGCTCCCCGCGGTGCCCCCACGCGGGCAGCGAGGGATGCCGCCGGAAATCCTAGCCCCCGAAGGTCCGCGTCGCGGCAGGGTGGGCTTCCTTGCGGGCTGCGTGATGTCGGAACTCTTCGCCGACGTGAATGCGGCCACGCTGCGCGTGCTCTCGCGCAACGGTTTCGAGGTCGTGGTGCCTCCCACGCAGGGTTGCTGCGGGGCCCTGCAGGCGCACGCGGGCGATGCGAACTTTGCCGCGGAGCTCGCCGCGCACAATGCGCGGGTCTTCGAGGCCGCGGGAGTGGATGCCGTGATCTCGAACTCCGCGGGCTGCGGGGCGGCGATGCGCGACAGCGCGGGCTGGTTGGCCGACAGCGGTCGCCTCTTGGCCGACAGCGGTAGCTGGTTGGCCGAGCACGCCCGCGATGTGTCGAGCTTCCTGGACGAGCAGGGTTGGCGGGCGCCCCTCGAGCCACTTCCCCTGCGGGTCTGCTACGACGATCCCTGCCATCTCGTGCACGCGCAGGGCGTGGAGGCTGCGCCTCGGCGCCTCCTCCAGGCGATCCCACAGCTGGAACTCGTTCCCCACGCCGACCCCGGTGCTTGCTGCGGGGCAGCCGGTACCTACAACCTCACGCAACCGGAGATGGCCGGAGCGGTGCTCGACGTCAAGCTCGATTCGCTCGCCGCGGCGGATCCCGACGTGGTGGCGACCGGGAATCCCGGCTGCATGATGCAGCTGGCGGCGGGTCTATCCCGGCGCGGGCTGCGCGCCCGGGTGAAACACCCCGTGGAGCTACTGGACGAGAGTTCCGGGGGAAACGTGCAGGGCGCACCCCTTTATTCGTAGAGCATGGCGTCCGGCGTGCGGCGCGGCGTGCGCATGCGCGGGAAGGCGCCCAGGGAGAGGTCCTCGAGCGAGCCCTGCACGACCAGCTCGAAGGGCAGGATGGATTCGCGAGAACGCACCATGCCGTACTTCTCGCGCATCCCGCGATACGCGTAACGGGCTTCCGCACCGGGACGCGCATCCTCGATGTCCGCCAGGCCCAGGCGCGCCCGCTCGAAGACCAGGTCCCGGGTGGCATCCGGCTCGATGGCGGCGTCCGAGTCCAGCAGGGAGTTCTCGAAGCTCTGTTCTTCGAGCCTCGCCACCAGTCGCGCCAGGTGATCCTCGGAGATGGCCGTGGTCACGCGCTCCGGGGGGTCGTCTTCATCGCCGCCAGCCGCCACGAAGCTCAGCTCGACGGCGCGTCCACCCACCAACATCACGCCCTCGGGGTGCAGCTCCCCGTTGCTGACGTCGTCGTCGAGCAGCGCGGGATCGAGAGCTAGGCCGTTCATGCCCGTTACGCTGGGGTTCTCTTCCAGGAAGCCGCGAGAGATTCGCACCTGGTGGAGGCGGCGCTGCTCGGCTTCTTCCCGG
>SPKZ01002093.1_pt1 | contig 11784 bp, 8 predicted proteins | sample 2456571 | NCBI WGS metagenome assembly SPKZ01 (sample SAMN11192286, study PRJNA482655) | marine metagenome | biome: ENVO:00000447; feature: ENVO:00000244|ENVO:00000211|ENVO:00000569|ENVO:00002023; material: ENVO:00002151; isolation source: ocean water from marine abyssalpelagic zone ...
GAGGTCGGCCGGATTCTTGATCGGAGAGTTCTTCTTGACCGCCACCACCCAGCGCACCGGACCGTAGCTGGGCCAGGGCGCACGGAGGTCGGCGAGCTCCTTGACCTTCGCGCGGCTCTCGAGCGTCCAGTCGATACCGGTGATGCCAGCATCGAGGACGCCCTGCTCGACGTAGCGGGCCATCTCCTGCGCTCGGATCAGGACGCACTCGATCTCGACGTCGCTGAGCTCGGGGTAATACGACCGAGACGCCACCTGGACGTCGTAGCCCGCTAGGTTGAACAACTTGAAGGTGGTCTCCTGGAGACTTCCCTTCGGCAGGCCGAGCTTCAGCGTCTTCTTTCCGCGCGCGCTCACTTTCCGTAGACCTGCTTCGGGTCGAAGACCTGTACCCCGACGTCGTCCCAGCGGTCGCCCTCGAGCTTGTTGAAGAAACAGCTCCGGCGACCGGTGTGGCAGGCGGCGCCGCCGCGCTGCTCGACCCGCAGAAGGATCACATCGCCGTCGCAGTCGCTGAAGATCGCCTTCACCTGCTGGGTGTTGCCGCTCTCCTCGCCCTTGTGCCAGAGCTTTCCGCGCGAGCGACTCCAGTAGACCACCTCGCCGGTCTCGACCGTCGCGCGAAACGCCGCCTCGTTCATGAAGGCGACCATCAGGATCTCGTCGGTCTCGTCGTCCTGGGCGATGGCGGTGACGAGCCCGTCGCCCTTGGTGAAGTCGAGACTCTCGAGCGGATCCATGGGGGGCCGGAGGCTACCCGGCGGTGAGCGCCATCGCCAATCGCTCGTGGAGCCGCGAGAGGTCGTCCCAGGACGCGCCCGGCACGTACTCGGAGTCGCGCGGAGGCGCGCCCTCCTCCGGGTCGGGCGCCCGCTCGAGGACCTGGATCCGGACCAGTAGATCGACGGCGTTCCCGAAGGTGACGGGGTTCGACGCCTCCGACCGCTCCACTTCGCCGAGCAGGCGAGAGCGCTCGAACTGCTCGGCGGCGAGCTTCTGGAGACCCGTCGAAGTGATGTCTCCCTCGTTCCCGAGCAGCGCGCCGGTGGTCGCGTAGTAGACCTCGACCACACCGCGAGTCTGCTCGGAGAGGAAGTGCAGACAGGGCGTGCCCTTCTCGGTGGGGCGCAGGCGCGTCTCGTGTCGTTCGACCCAGCCCATGCGCTCGAAGTGATCGAGGATCGCACGGAAGTTCGCCTGGAAGGTCGCTCCGCGGGGCGTGAAGAACTCGTAGTAGAAGAAGTCGAGCGAGCGCACGAGCTCGGTTTCGAGCGAGTCGAACGGCGGGCTCTGGAGCAGGCGACGGGCGAGGAAGCTAGGGATCGCCAGGTACTGCGCGATCGAGTTGCGGTAGAGGTCGTGCGCCCGGCGCTTCGACTCCTCGAAGTAGAGGATCTCCCCGCGCGGATCCTTGTTCGAGCGGATGAGCCCCGCCTCGAGCATCGACGCGATCGAATCGCGGTACTCGCCTTCGTCTCTGGCGAGCGCCGGGGTGAGTGCCACGCCCTGGATGCGGAGGAGATCCACCACCTCCTGCATGCGGTTGACGAGATCGCCGCGGAAGAGCCCGCGACGCCGCTCGCCGAGGAACGCACACGACACCAGCGACGTGGCGTTCAGTACCGCCGACCAGTTGATGGCCTCGGCGATGCGGTTACCGAGCATTTCAACGAACGCGCGCTTCTCGGCCTTGAGCTCGTCGGTCTCGGCCTTGGCGAAGTCGGTGCGGCGGTCGCCCAGGGCATCGCCGAGCGAGAACGGCTCGCCGAAGTTCACGTGGACGCTGCCGAAGCGCCGCTGCAGGTACTTCCGCGCGCGCACGAGCCCCATCACGCTCTCGGTTTCCTTGGCCTCGCCTTCGAGCTCGCCGACCATGACGCCCTCTTCGACGAGGCGTTCATAGGTGATCGCCATCGGGACGAAGAAGAGGTCGCGGCGCGCGCTCGCGAGGAAGGCCTCGACGTTCCACGACAGCATGCCGAGGCGCGGCGCGAGGGTCTTGCCGGTGCGCGAGCGCCCGCCCTCGATGAAGAACTCCTGGGTGAAGCCCTCGCGGATCAGGTGGGCGACGTAGCTGCGGAACACTTCCTTGTAGAGCGGGTCGTCGAACGACTTCCGCAGAAAGAACGCGCCGGCGCGGCGGAAGATGAAGCCAAACGGGCCGAAGGCCATGTTCTCGCGCGCCGCGATGTGCGGCGGCACGAGGTGGTGGTCGTAGAACATCGACGAAACGATCACGAAGTCGAAGTACGAGCGGTGACTCGGCACGAGAATCACCGGTTGATGCTTCGCGTGCTCGGCAACCTTCTCGATGCCCGAGACCTCGATCTTTGCGAACAGTCGCCGCATGATCGCGCCGACGATCACGTTGAGCACTGCGAGAAACATCGAGTTCATGTTCGCGGCGATCTCGCGGAACATACGCCCGGCGTCGCTCCGCGCCCGCTCGATGGGAATGTGGCGCTCCTCGGCACGCGCGCGGATGGCGCGCTGCACGGACGGGTCCTCCACCACGACATCCTGGACGCGGTGGATGGGCAGCAACGTCGGCCCCTCGACCACCTTCTCCTCGCGGTAGAGGAACGTCAGGATCGAGCGCCGCACCGTACGCGCGACGGCGTGGGGGCCCTGGTCGCGGCGGCTCTCGATGAACTGGTTCAGGTCGATGGGATCGCCGACCTTCACGAAGAGACCTCGGTAGGTGGTCAGAAACGACACGACTTTCGCCAGGTCCGACGGTCGGGTCTGCGCGCCGTAGAAGAGGTTCAGGAAGCGACGGCGAGCGCGCGGACCCTTGCGCCAGAACAGCGCGAGCGGCACGAGCGAAACGGGGTTCCCCGTGTCCCACACCGTCGAGACGACCTCCTCGAGAAGGTCGAGCTCACGGGCGCCCTCCTCGACCGCGCCGCGCCGACCCCGGAGGAAGCTCCGGAGGGTCGCGGTGCGCAAAAAGAGGAACATCGACTCCCCCCCCTCCGCGTGGGCGCGGGCCTGGGCGCGGGCGGCGGTGTGCGCGAGGGCATCCGGAGTGCCACGGCGTCGGCTCAGCGCGATCCCCAGCGCCTCGAACAGCGGACGGTAGTAGTAGAAGCGAATGCCGTTCGCGAAGCCCGAGAGCCGCAGTCCCTCGCGCCGGAACAGCGCGTTGAACAGGAAGTAGTCGAGGCGGCTCGAGTATCGCATGACATAGATGACCGAGCCCCGGTCCTCGAGCGTGCGCAGCTGCGCCCCCGTGGCGTCGTCGAGGTCGAAGTGGCGGAAGAAGCGGCGGGCGAACCAGAGGAAGAAGAGGTTGAACCGCTTCGTCATCGCCGACAGCCCGTCGTCGACCTGGTGGGTCGCGCCGGGTCGCGCGCCAGGCTGGGGGTCGGGCGGATCGGATCGGGGTTGTGTGAGCTGCTCGGACATCCCGCGAGAGAGTAAACACCGTCGGGTGCGAGGCGGCAATCGCAGGCTGCGGGAGCTGCAGGGGGCAGGCTGCAGCTCGCGTGCGACCCGAGATATCGCCTGCAAGCGAAGCGCGCAGCGAGGCGCAGCCGAGCGAAGCCTGGCAGGCGGGCTTTGCCCGACGACCCCAGCCAGACTACGTGAAGAGAATCGTGCGCAGCTTCCCGAAGGGCTTGAAGCCCAGTCCCTCGTAGAGCGCGCGCCCCGCCTCGTTGCCATCGATCACGGCGAGCTGAACATGGTCGGCCCCGGCCGCGAAGGCCTCGTGACACAGGTCGAGCATCCCCGCCCTCGCGTAGCCGCGGCGGCGAGCCGCCTTCCAGGTGAAGACGCCCTGGACGAGCCAGCCCGCGCGACGCTGGACGTCAGCGTACGCGACGAACAGCAGCTCACCGTCGGCCTCGACGACGCGCGCCCGCTCGACGCGTCCAGCAACCCACCGGCGGAAGCCGCGCACATCGTTGGCGAAGGGATCAGGGCGGTTCTCTTCGCGCAGGCTCTCGCGAGCTGCGATCACGAGTTGCTCGAGATCGTCCGGTCGCGCAACTCGCCCGACGTCCACGCCCGGTCGCGCGCGCGGGGTTTCGAAGTCGCTCCCGTACAGCGCGTACGTGGTCTCGATGCGATCGACGACCGTTTGCCGCCCGCGCCGCTTCGACAGGCGAGACCACAAGAGATCGACGATGGGCTCGGCGCTCTTCACGAGGCCCATTCCGAGCGCTTCGAGATAGGGAAAGAACGCGTCGAGCACGTCGGCCGAAACCGCGGAGTCGAACACGACCGACGGCCGCAGCGCCGCCACGCCGACCACCCGTCCATCGCGCCGGGCACAGACGATCTCCGTGGGCATCTCCCCCGGAGCGTGAGACGAGCCGAGTCGCTCGGTCAGGTCGAGGAGGAACAGATTCTGCTTGGTGTTCCGGCGCAGGTGCGCGAGGGCCTCTTCGCGCTCGGACGGTCGCAGCACGCGCGCATCGATCCGGCTCGGCATGGCTAGAAATCCCGCCGGAAAGAAGGCCTGCATTCGGTCGCGTCTGCAGGCCGTTGACTGCGTAGCGCTCCCATCGACGTCGCACAGGCTAAGCCTGGGTTGCGCGAGTTGCCATCGGCCCACAGCCCCGTCCCCGGCGCACCGCGTTGCATCCTGGCCGAACCTCTAGTCGATGACCGCGAGTATCGCGCCCTCTTCGATGCTGTCGCCCTCGGAGACCCGAATCTCCGAGATGCGCCCAGCGCACGGGGCCTCGACGGGGATCTCCATCTTCATCGACTCGACGATGAGGATGACGTCCTCCTCCTCGACCGCGTCTCCCACTGTCAATTCGATCTTCCAGACGTTCCCCGAAATCTGGGCCTCGACGTCGGTTGCCATCTCGGTTTCCACTCCTGCGCTTCGACGTAGCTGCCCATGGTGCACGCCAGCGGTCCGTTCTGCCACCACTTCGCTATCCTGCGCGCCCAATGTTCGAGACCTTAACCAGGGGATTCACGTCGGCCCGCGAGAAGCTCGGCGGCGTGCGCGAGCTCAACGACGAAAACGTCGACCAGTCGCTCCGCGACGTGCGGATGTCGTTGCTCGAGGCAGACGTCGACCTCGCCATCGTCAAGGACTTCCTCGCACGCGTGAAGGAACGCGCGCTCGGCAGCAAGGTCGAGACGCGCGTCCGCGACGCCTCCGGCAGGCGGATCAAGGTCACTCCCGGCCAGCACTTCGTGAAGTGCTGCGAGGAGGAGCTCGTCGCACTGATGGGCCCGGTCGACCCGACGCTGACCCACGAGGGCGGCGTCACCTCGCTGATGCTCGTAGGGCTCCAGGGCGTCGGCAAGACCACCGTCGCCGCGAAGCTCGCGCGGCATCTGCAGAAGGACAAGAAGAAGCCGCTCCTGGTCGCCGCGGACGTCCACCGCCCCGCCGCCGTCCAGCAGCTGCAGCAGCTCGGCGCGCGCATCGACGTCCCCGTTCACGCCGCCGAGCCGGGCACCTCCGCCCCCGACATCTGCCGAGAGGCGCTGAATCGGGTGCGCAGCGGGGGATTCGACGCGGTCATCTACGACACCGCGGGCCGCCTCGCCATCGACGCAGAGCTGATGGAGGAGCTGCACCAGATCCGCACCGCGACCGAGCCGGCCAACATCGTTCTGGTTTGCGACGCGCTGATGGGTCGGGACGCCGTAAACGTCGCCGCAGCGTTCAACGAGCAGCTGCCCATCGACAGCCTGATCTTGACGAAGCTCGACGGCGACGCACGCGGCGGTGCGGCGCTCGCGGTCAAAGCGGTCACGGGCGTCCCCATCAAGTTCCTGGGCACCGGCGAATCGATCGACCGCCTCGAACCCTTCCGTCCCGAAGGCCTCGCCTCCAGGATCCTCGGAATGGGCGACATCGTCGGCCTCGTTCGCGACTTCGAGGAAGTCGTCGACGAGAAGGAGGCCGAGGAAGACGCCGAGCGTCTCTTGAAGGGCCAGTTCGGCCTCGACGATCTGCTGAAGCAGATGCGCACGATCCAGAAGATGGGCCCGCTGCGCGAGGTGTTCTCGAAGCTCCCGATGTTCGGCGGAATGGCGGATCAGGTGGACGAGGGCGAGCTCAAAAGCGTCGAAGCGCTGATCCACTCGATGACGCCCGGCGAGCGCCTGAGCCCCGAGATCATCGACAAGAGCCGGGCTTCGCGCATCGCGAAGGGCAGCGGTCACCGTTCGAAGGATGTCTTCGGCCTCGTCGAGCGGTTCGGTCAGATGCGCGAGATGATGTCGTCGCTCGGCTCGCCAGACGGCCTGCTCTCGAAGATGGGTCTCGGCGGGATCGGCGACGGATTCGATCCGGCGGGGATGCTCGCCGCCGGCGCCGGGGGTCCCGCCGTGGGCCTCGGCCGCCGGTCCACCGAGCGGAAACGAACGCAGCAGAAGAGCAAGAGAAAGGCCGCCCGAAAGGCCCGGAAGAAGAATCGAAAGCGCTGACGCTCCCTCATGGGGGGTGGAGCACCAGCGCAAATCCGCGGTTCACCGCGGCAGTCGCGGACCGCTTCGTGGAGATTTCACTACGAAGCGACCGCTCCGAGAAGTGCCCTGCGGGCCATTTTCACGAAACTCCCCTCGCAGAGGATTTCTTACCCACGTGGAGTCAATTCGCACGGCGATGTTGCCGATCCGGGATCTCATGCACAGGTTCCCCGCTCTGCTCGTTTTCAGCCTGCTCGTCGCGCTTCCGACACCCTCCGCCTGGGCCGACGACCGCCTGCCGCGTCCCGCCGGAATCGAGCCGAATATCGGGTTCTGGTTGCGTATCTACTCCGAGACCGACGGCAACAGCGGTCTGCTCCACGACAGTGAGCACCTCGACGTGGTGTACCGCGTCATGCGGTTCCCGGAGGGCGCGAGCCAGCGGAGCCGCGACCGCATCATCGACAAACAGCGCGGCCGCGTCAAAGTCGCGCTGCGACTGCTCGCCGCGGGCAGGCGCTCCGGTCTGACCGGCGATCAGGCGCGCATCCTCTCGCTGTGGCCAAAGGGGGTGTCGAACTCGACGCTGCGACGCGCGTCGAAGCACATCCGCTTCCAGCTCGGCCAGGCGGACAAGTTCCGAGCCGGCCTCGCACGCCAGGGCGAGTGGCATCGCCAGATCGAGAAGGTGCTCAAGGATCACGGCGTCCCGCGCAACCTCGTGGCGCTCCCCCACGTCGAATCGTCCTACAACGCCACGGCGTACTCGCGCGTGGGGGCAGCCGGGCTCTGGCAGTTCACGCGGTCCACGGGACGGCGCTATCTGCGCATCGACTCGGTGATCGACGAGCGACTCGATCCCGAGAAGGCGTCGGTCGCGGCGGCGCGTCTGCTGCGCGACAACTACCGACGTCTGGATTCGTGGCCCCTCGCGATCACCGCGTACAACCACGGCGCGGCCGGCATGGCGCGGGCGAAACGCACGCTCGGCACCGACGACATCGCGACGATCGTCAAGAAATACAAGAGCCGCGCGTTCGGCTTCGCGTCCCGGAACTTCTACGCCGAATTCCTGGCCGCCGACCAGATCGACCGGAATCCCGAGCGCTACTTCGAGCCCATTCGGCGCAACCGTCCGCGAGCGGTCGATCGGATCCGGATCCCCCATTTCTACGACGCCGCGAACCTCGCCGCCGCGCTGCGGGTGGACCTCGATGTTCTGCGCGACCACAACCCGGCACTGCGTCCCTCGGTCTGGAACGGCTCGAAGTACGTGCCCCGCGGATACAGCATCCGGCTGCCCGCCGGAACGGTCACCGCTCCCGCCGAGCAGATCTTCGCCTCGATCCCGGCATCCGAGCGCAAGAGCGCGCAGCACCGCGACCGCCTCTACAAGGTGCGCCGCGGCGACAGTGTCTCGAAGATCGCCTCGCGCTACGGCGTGCGCGAGAGCAAGCTCGTTTCGCTCAACAACCTGCGGAGCCGGCACCGCATTCGCGTCGGCCAGGTGCTCGTCCTCCCCGATAGCGCGAAGAGCTCGAGCCGGCGGGTGGCCCGGCGGGCTCTGCCGGCCGACGGCGTGTACCGCGTGCGCCGCGGCGACACGATCACGGGCATAGCCGCCCGGTATGGCCTGCCCGAGGCGGACGTCGTCGCGTGGAACGGACTGCGCAACCGCAACCAGATCTCGGTGGGGCAGAAACTCCGCCTCGCGCCGTTGGAGGCGCCGGTCCTCGTCGCCCGCGCGCCCGAGTCGTCGACGACGACGCAGTCCACGCGCGCCGATTCGACTCGAGCTACGGCCCGCGAGGACGTGCCCGAGAAGCCCACGCCGCAACGCGAGATCGCCGCCGTAACTCCACGCCCGGTACCCGATCCGATAGCGCCGGAGCCGGCGGTTGAGCTCGTCGCATCCGTGTCTCCTGAGCGTTCGGACCCCGCTGCCGATGCGCCAGACGAAGCGGTAGAGCTCGAAGACCCGCAGCCGCTCGCTGAGCCGGTCACGGACACACACGACCACGGCACGTCGGCCACCGCGCACCTCGTCGCGGCCCTCGACTTCGAAGTCCCGAAACGGCTCGGCCTCGAAGCCGAGCTCGATGCCGAGGCTGAGATCGACGGCTCTCCTGCCGCGGACGCGTCGAGTGACGACGAAACGACCGACGCATACGCTCCCGCGCCACCCGATCCGTCGCAGTACGCGGTTCGCGGGGACGGTCGCATCGTCGTCCAGGCGGACGAGACACTCGGCCACTACGCGGATTGGCTGGAGATCCGCACGAGCCGGCTGCGCTCACTGAATCGGATACGCCGCGGGTCGACCGTCGTGATCGGCCGGACCACGAAGCTCTCCTTCATGAACGTGGATCCCAAAACATTCGAGCGGCGCCGCCTCGAGTATCACCGCACGCTGCAGGAAGAGTTCTTCGGCGCTTTCGTCGTCACGGGTACACAGACGTACGAGCTGTCGCACGGCGACACGCTGTGGGAGCTCGCCCACGAGCGCTATAAGCTCCCGGTCTGGCTGCTGCGCCAGTACAACCCGGAGCTCAATTTCGCCGCGCTGACACCGGGAGAGCGGATGATCATCCCGAGTGTCGAGCCCCGTCGGGGCTAGTTTTCGGGGACCCGATCCCGGGGAGCCCTCGGCTCGAGGTCTATTCTTCGGGGGCGCCGAAGCGGTAGGTGAAGCCGAGGGCCTCGACTGAGAGGTAGTCGAGCATGTCCTTCAGCGAGCCGGTGGGGTAGACGTACGTCACACCAGTCGTCATCACGATGCTCTCTGTGATGTAGAATTCGATCCCGCCGCCGAAACGCATCGCAAAGGCAGTCTTGTTGAAGCGTTTGCCCGAGTGGGGGAATTCGAGGCGCGCGAACATCGCGCCCACGCCACCGAGCAGGTACGGCTGAAAGCGACCGGTCAGCAGGTAGTGCTTGACGTTTGCCGTCGCGACCATGGGTCGCAGCTTGAGCCCAGTGCTCGTCACGCGCAGCGTTTCGCGAAAGTCGTCCCCCTGTAATTCATCGGGGAACTGCTTCTGGCGCCGGAACGGGATGTCTTCCTTCGAACGGACGTCGAACTCGTCCGCAATCTCGAACAACCCCTCGACGGCCCAGCGATCGTTGATCCGATAGCCGCCGCGCAACAGAAGCACGACTCGTTCGCCGATTTCGAAGCCGTAAAAGTGGGACGTGGCGTTGGGCGAGAACGGGCACGGTCCGCCCTCGCGGTCGGGGTTGGGATCGGTGCAGGTGGGATCGGTGAAGAACGGCGGCTCGATTCCGGCGACGTCGATCTCGTCACCGGGCTTCCCCTCTCCGAGATTCGAAAGGATGCCGTCGCCGCCGACACTGCTGGGGACCAAGTACTGCGACTTGCGGTACTCATCCCCAAACATCTCGAGCCCGACACCACCGCCGACTCCTACGTACCAGCCCGAGCGGTCATAGGCGGGCTCGTAGTCCTGCGCCAGAACCGCAGGAGCCGCCATCAGCCCGTAGAAGAGGGCCAGGACCGTGGTTCGTCGGCGCATGATCGGAGTTCCAGCCTCCCGGCTCGCTGAGGGCAAGAGGCCCCGCGATGTGGCTTCTCTAATACCTCAGGACGCTCTGGCGGGTCTAGCGAAATGCGATGAAGTCCCTGAGGGTAGTCCACCTCACAGGCTCGCGATGACCGCGCATGGACGGCCCCCTCGCACAGGTTTGGGGTTCCGGCGGACAGTCTCTCAAAGTCTGCCAGCATCCGTCTTGCCGCATACGGGGGGTGCCGGGCAAACTTCAGGACTGAAATACGGTCTCGTCGGGCAGCCGGATTGCCGTGAGATGGCCACCGTAGACCGCGCCCGTGTCGATTCCGATGCTGAAAGGCAGGTTCCAGCGCACCTCGAGGTCGGAAGCAGGCGTGTGACCGTACACGACAGTGACTCCGAGCTTGTGCGGCAGGTCGACCGTGGCTCGGTCCCACAGGAGGTCCTCGACGGAGGCGCGGCGCAGCGCGAACTCCGGGTCGGCCTCGGAGAGCTGGTCGCGCCCGACGCCAGCGTGAACGAAAAGGTAGTCGCCTTCCCGATGCGACAGCGCGAGACCGCGAAAGAACGCCGCGTGCCTGCAGGGCAGTCGGAAATTCTCCGGGCTCGGGTCGTCCAAATCGAAGTAGCCGTAGCTCGCGAGCGTGCGGTCGCCGCCGTTCATCAGGAAGGCGTCTCCGCCGAAATACGCGAGATCGGTCCAGCCCAGGAAATCCAGAAACATCGACTCGTGGTTTCCCATCAGGAACACGCAGCGCTGCCGCTTCGACAGCTCGATCAGCCGCTCGACGACACCGCGCGGCTCCGGTCCGCGGTCGATGTAGTCGCCCATGAAGACGAAGGCGTCGTCGGAATCGAGTGGCAATTTCCCGAGCAGGTCGTCGAGCATCTCTCGCTCGCCGTGGATGTCGCCGACCGCATAGAGCATCAGCGGGCCCATCGCGGCGGAGCTCCGGTGGAGACCGACGCGGCGGCGCGCGCGACGTGGCGCAGCGCGAGCTGACCGCAGGCGGCATCGATGTCGAGACCACGACTTCGCCGCAGCGACACGAACAGTCCGCTGCCAGCGACGATTCGCAGGAAACGATCGATCGTCGCGTCATCGGGCGAGTGCATGGGCGAATCCGCGTGCCCGTTCATCGGGATGAGGTTGAGCTTCGACGGTATGCCCGCCAGCAGCGGCGCGAGACGTTTCGCGTCCTCGGGCGAGTCGTTCACACCTTCGATCAATGTGTATTCGAAGAACACCGGGCGCCTCTGCGTCACCGTCTCCAGCCCGCGCAACGTATCGAGGAGCTCGGCGAGGGGGAACCTCCGGTTGAGCGGCACGAGCTGGTCGCGCACGGCGTCGGTGGTGGCGTGGAGCGAGACGGCGAGATTCACGGGCGCGACGGCCAGGAGTGGCTCGAGGCGCGGCAGCACGCCCACCGTCGACACCGTCACCCGGCGCGGCGCCAGCGCGAAGGCCTTGGGGTGGATCAGCAGACGAATCGTCTCGAGCACCGCGTCGAGGTTGAGCAGCGGCTCGCCCATCCCCATGAACACGACGTTCGTGATGCCGCGCGCGCTCTCGGGCGAGTCGTCCGCGGCGAGAATCTCCGCCGTGCGACACACCTGGTCGATGATCTCGGATGTGCGCAGGTTTCGGGTGAACCCGAGAGCGCCCGTCGCACAGAACGAGCAGGCGAGGGGACAACCGACCTGGGTCGAGATGCACAGGGTGTTGCGCGCTCTCTCCGGGATCAGCACCGACTCGATGTGCTCGCCGTCCCACGTCCGGAACGCGGCCTTGATCGTGCCATCGACGGATCGCAGCACCGACGCCACCTCGAGCGCTCTGGTCTGCCACTCCGATGCCAGATGCACACGC
>SPKZ01010590.1_pt1 | contig 11781 bp, 4 predicted proteins | sample 2456571 | NCBI WGS metagenome assembly SPKZ01 (sample SAMN11192286, study PRJNA482655) | marine metagenome | biome: ENVO:00000447; feature: ENVO:00000244|ENVO:00000211|ENVO:00000569|ENVO:00002023; material: ENVO:00002151; isolation source: ocean water from marine abyssalpelagic zone ...
TCGATAGCATAGGGCCTATAGACATTAATGAATCCGGGGATAAAATATTGTCATGGGAAAATGGCAATCTAAACTGAACTAAATCACGCACAAATGGTGCCCATGACTTTTCGACATCCCAGCCCTCAGGTAATGTCTTTTCGGCAACAAATAAGTGAACCTTTCCTTGGTATGGTTGTGTGGTTGCATCCGATAATAAACGGACTGTATCATCATAATTTGCGACGATATCAGTAAACATTTTATTTTGTTCAGCTAATGAAACTTCGTCTGATATATCATTTTCCGCGGCAGCTAAAAATTGACGCTTTTCGCGTTCAACTTCTTCTTTTGCTTCGGCTTCAGTCGGTCGCTTCCATTCTTGTCCTTCAGGTGGATATGTATCAAGTAAGCCAACAAAAGCTACTTGTTCACCTTGGCTTTCTAATTTTGCTGCTAACGCCATAGCAACGGTGCCACCAAACGAATAACCAAGAAAATGATAAGGTCCTTCTGGTTGTACCCGCTTGAGCGCATCATAATAATGTGCAATAGCAGCATCCATATTAGCACTTACTGCAACGGCTCCATTTGGCCGAGGTGATTGCAAACCGATAATTGGATAATCACCTTTAAGGTGCTTAGGGAAACCGGTGTATTGCCATGAAAACCCAGAACCAGGATTGATACATATTAATGGCACACCTTGACCTTGCCTTATCGGCAAAATATGTCCAAAGCCTGCTTTTTCTGGATCGTGCCTTAATGTTTCATCAACCAGCACTTCAGCTAACCCTTCAACCGTTGGTGATACCATTATTTGTCCGACAGATACTGGCAGCCCTAATGTTGACCTTAACTTTGCAGCGAGTTTCATGGCTATCAAAGAGTGTCCACCTAAATTAAAAAAGTTATCTTGTGCAGACAAATTTTCAACATTTAAAAGATTTTCAAATGCGTGTGCAATAATGGTTTCAGCTCCAGCAGAAGGCTTTCTACCCGATAAGTTAGCACTTTGCTCCGGATCCGGTAATGACTTTCTATCGAGTTTACCGTTGGCGCTTAATGGAAAATCACTTATCTCTACCAATACGGCAGGTACCATATGTGGAGGTAATAATAGCGATAGTTCGGCGAGCATATTTTCATGGTTAATTACTGCATTCACATCTTTAATGTAATAACCCACTAGCTGACGGTTATCCCCCAATAGATTACTTGATAGTGTATTGGTCAATCTTCTTGCATCAACCGCTACCTGTTTTATCTGTTTAAGTTGCAGTAACGTTTGTTCAATTTCACCAATTTCAACTCTTAATCCACGGATTTTAAGTTGGTCATCGGTTCGTCCTAAATATTCAACGTTACCACCGGGTAGCCATTTTGCCATATCACCAGTACGATACATTCTTTGTCCATGTTGAAATGGATCAGCAATAAATCGGTCTGCTGTAAGCTCTGCTCTGTTCAAGTAACCATTAGCTAATTGACGGCCAGTTAAATAAAGTTCTCCTACAACACCAATACCAACAGCGCGAAGCTGATGATCCAATATCCGTAATTCTGTATTCCATACAGGTGATCCGATGGGCACTCCTTGTAATTTCGAACCAATGGCTTTTTCTGCAGCATAATAAGTCACATCAACAGCAGCCTCCGTTGGCCCATATAAGTTATGCAACGGTGCGCTGCATAATGATTGGAATTTCTCAGCCAATGCTACAGACAAGGCTTCACCACTACAAAATACTCGCTGAAGTATAGAGTTCATTTGGGGTAAATTCGGCGAGTCCTCTACACAGTCAATAAACACTGCCAACATAGAAGGTAAAAAGTGCAATGTTGTTATATTTTCTGAAACAATAAGATCTAATAATTCCTCGGGATCACGGTGCGCCTCAGGTGGTGCCATATATAAAGATGCACCTTGAATTAATGGCCAGAAAAACTCCCATACTGAAACATCGAAACTTGAAGGGGTTTTTTGTAATACAACATCCCTACTCGTTAAGCCATGCTCATTTTGCATCCACAATAAACGATTAATGATAGCTTCATGCGATACAACAACGCCTTTGGGCCGCCCAGTAGAGCCTGAAGTATAAATGACATAAGCCGCATCACTTGGCGAGATTTCCTTTTCTATTACTGGGTTATGATTAAAAGCTACGCTTATCTCGTTGTCACCATCATCACTGGTCTTTTCGATTAACGACTCTATCAATATAACGTTAATCGATAACTGGCTAAACTCCCCTTCTGTAAACCGTGAAAAATGCTCTTGAGTGGTTAGCAAAGTATCTGCATTCGCGTCAGACAACATCATCGCTAACCTTTCATTTGGGTAGGTACTATCAAGCGGCAAATAAGCTGCGCCTATTTCAATAATAGATTGCAATGCAATACTCAGCTCACAACTTCGAGGAATAGCAACACCTACGATATTGCCTGACGTGCTCACTTTTGACGAGACAATGTGTGGCAGTAAACCCTGTGATACACGCTCAACAATGTTGCGCATTTGATGGTATGTGTAGGTCTGTTTACCATCCTTTAACGCAACGTCTGATGGGGATTTAGTCGCCTGTGTACGTAATAGCTCACGTAAAGAGTAATTTGGTAAGTCGATGTGTGTATCGTTTGCAGTATTAATCACATCAATATCATTTTCAGTTTGCATGATTAACTGGACTAATGTTAGCGATGGATCGTTAACCACTTGTGCAATAAGTTGAATAAAACGTTCAGCTAAACGTTGAGGCTCGGTTACTACCTCTCTATATTCAAATAACACTCGAATTGTTTTTCCAGGTAATACGAGAATTGTTAGCGGATAATGGGTATAGCCCCTATTTTCGACATGCTCAATAGTCACACCTCTAAATGATTGAGTTAACAATGACTCCTGCACAGGGTAATTTTCAACGACAAGTAAGGTATCAAAGAGATTATCAACATTCACAAGACGTTGAATTTCTCCTAATCCCAAACAGTCATGCGACATCAAACTAATTTGTTGCCTTTGCAATTTAATTAACTGTGACAATAAGGTTTCATTGGCATTAAAATTAACACTTACCGGCAGCGTATTACTAAAAAGCCCTACTTGTTCATCAACACCGTTAATGTCAGAAAAACGCCCGGAGACAGGACTACCAAAAACAATATTATCTCGACCCGTCATTGAGCCTAATTGTGCTGCCCACACGCCTTGAATAAGTGTGTTTAAAGTAATTCCATGTTGCTGGCAAAACTGATTTACCTTCCCCGTTAACTCACTATCTAACGACATATGCAGTTCAGCAACGCGTGATGATTTATGCGTTGTCTCTGGGTAAACAATAGTCGGTGTTACGTTTGCTAACGCAGACTTCCATTGTGACTCAGCCTCTTGAGTTGTGCGATTGGCCATTTGATACACAACATATTGATATGTACTTTCTGAGCCAATATTTAGGCTTTCAATATTATGATAACTATTAAATAGATCACGCAATAGGATAGGAGTCGACCAGCCATCAATAATAAGATGATGAGCAGTGATCACAAGTTCGTATTTAACATCATCCATTCTAATTAAAGTAACAAAAAATAATCGGCCTTCATCGGCGGTATGAATTGCGCCTTGTTGACTCACACTAAAGTTTCGATAGGCTTCTGCCATTTCAAAAGAGCGTAATGCTTTTTCTTTTGATGCATTATTCATATGACGAAAATCGCGTTCAATAACAGGGCAATAACAACGAGCGTCTGCCACTGTCATTGACGGTATGAGCTGTAGCGGTTTTCCAGTAAGTTCTACATCAAATTTAGCGGCTAATTGAGGATATTTAAAAATTATTCGGGCGACTGCTTCTTGAAGTTGTGCGGTGTTAACTTCACCATTAAGCGTTAATTTAGTAGTAAAACTATACTGGCTGTCGTCATCTGATACTTGTGTATGGAACAATAAACCCGCTTGTAATGGCAATGTTGGCAAAATAACTGATTGTTCGCCGTAATGTTCAACAAGTAACTTAACTTCATCAGGTGTTGGCATTACTGATTGAGCTTGATATGTACCGTGAGGTGAATAAACATCGAGACTATCGTCTGTACCTAGCTGTTTCATTTGTTTTTCATTAATAGTGCTTGTTGACAATTCTGTCATAGAAATCGCCATCTTACCTGGCGTTCTATCGGTGAAAATATCTTGAGGTTTTAGATCAAATCCTTTTTTCCGCACCGCTATACTAAGCCTCATAGCACTAATGCTATCGCCAGCCATCTTGAAAAAATCATCATCGAGACCAACATTATCTAGTCCTAGTATGGTAGCTATTTCATCACACAGAACAACCTCTTCCCTCGTAGTAGGTACAGTAAAATGTTGACTCACTACTGATGGTTTAGGTAATGATTTTTTATTTATTTTACCGCTCACCGTTAACGGCATTTCGGGCAAAATGGTAATAATAGCGGGTAGCATATAAGCTGGCAACGTTGTTGAAAGCTTATCGTAAATAGACTCAATTACTTGCTCATTGGACAGTGTGGTATTGATCGCTGTGCAATATGCCAATAACCGATTTCCATTTTCTGTTTTATCAAGAATAACCGTGACTTCTTTAGTTACTTCGAGGCATGATAATGCCGACTCAATATCCCCCAACTCAATACGAAAGCCTCTCACTTTAACTTGATTATCGCATCGACCAACAAAAATCAGTTCTCCATCCGTTGACCATCGCACAATGTCGCCAGTAAGATACATCACGTCGCCAACAACAAAAGGGTTAGCGACAAACTTTGTTGCGGTTATTTCAGGTCTATTTAAATATCCTGTCGACATATTATCGCCTGCTAAGTACAACTCGCCATTAACTCCCAAAGGCACTGGTTTTAGGCTTTCATCTAGTACATAAACGCTTGTATTTGCAAACGGCTGCCCTATAAAAACATCGGCTGATTGTGCTGTAATTTCCTTACTTGTTGCGTAAACAGTAAATTCTGTTGGCCCATATATATTATGTGCTGATATTGATGAATGCTGTAACGCCTGCCATAAAGAGGGAGGGATAGCTTCTCCACAGATGGTCATTAATGCCGGTTGATGCCGACCAGCCTCACATAATCCAGCTTGCACAAGTTGGGTTGCTAACGACGGCGCTACTGCCAAAGTATTTATTTTGTCTCTGTCGATTAGATCGAGTAGCGCATATACATCCTGTTTTACTACGTCAGTATATAAGTGTAATTTATGTCCTAGCGACATCAATATTATTGGATCCCATGACGTATCAAATGATAATGATCCCGTTAAAGCGACATGGAGTTGTTCATTGACTTCACGACTATTTTTTTCGATGAAATCGTCATTAATACATGAATAAACTTTGTCAGCCAACGCTGCCACTAAATTGATTAATGCGCCATGAGAAACCATAACGCCTTTAGGGCGACCTGTAGAGCCTGAAGTATAAAACACATAAGCAATATCATGCTTTTCAAAAATATATATATCTTTTGCTAAAGGTGAATCATAACAAGCATTGAGTAATGCTAAGGTTGATTTATCATCCAAAGATAACGTTTCAATGGTGTCAGGTAGGAGGTGCTTTTGCTCTTCCATTATTAATGCTATGCAAGGTATTTTATCTTCACACATCATGGCTAAACGCTCAGGTGGATGATTTAAATCTAAAGGTAAATACACAGCACCAATACTCATAATAGCAAATATTGAAATGATTGATTCCAGGCTTCGAGGTAACGCTACCGCAACTAAATCACCTGGTTTAACATGATGTGATAAAAGCAATCGACTTAATTGATTCACACGACCAGAGAACTGATTAAAACTTAACTGTTGCTCTTCAAATATAATGGCAGTATTACCGCTATGTTCTGCAGCTTGTTTCGCTAAAAGTGTGACAATTGAACTGCCATATTGATGAGTACTGAGCTCACTTCCCATTGACCATTGTGCGAGTTTGCTTGCTTCATTTGGGGTGATGAATGACAACAATGCAATTTTTCTATCCGTTTTACTTTCAGCATCAAGACCATATTGAGTTAACAGGTAAACCAAACGCTGACCATGCAATCGTAACTCAGCTTCAGTATATCGCGATGAGTTAGCTGACAACTCAATAGAAAGTTCACCTTGATGAACGTAAACAGCAAATTCAATATCTTCGATTGGGCCTGTTGCAAGTTGATGAGTATTAGCACTTACTCCTGCAAAATCTAGTGCATAATCAAATAATTTACAGTTTAGCGTTGCACTATATAAACGATTTTGTCCGCCAGCTAACCCTATATCACGTTGAATTTGCTCAGCTTCATATTGTTGATGACGACGTACTTTTTTAATCTCTTTAGCCAATAAACCAACAATATTGTTAAGCGTATGCTCAGGCAATAATGTCACTACCAGCGGCAATACATTAACGGCTGTACCTAAGGTAGTTAATGCTTGAAAGCCCATTCGTCTCATCAACGGGTACCCAATACATATCGTTTCTTGACGAGTTATTTTGGACAAATAAACAAGTATTGCTGCACTCGTAATATCGGCTATAGCAAAGTCAGCGTGTTGTTCTATTTGTTGTAGAACACGATTAGGCAATGAAATTTTATACCGGATGACAGCAGTATTTAAACCATCAGAACTCGTTGATGATCGATATGACATAGATGCTTGAGCAGGTACTTTCTCGCAGTAACTTAACCAAAACTCTTTATCCTTTTCTTTTTTATTCGACATGTCATAAGTTACATATTCAGCAATAACCTGACTGTAAGCAGTAAAAGGACTGTCACCAATCGCTCTCTTTGCTACTAATGCCGAATAAATAACGGCAATACGTTGTGTTAACGCAGTAAAACTAAAGCCATCTAACATCAAGTGATGGTAACGTTGATACCAAAACCATCTTTGTTTGCCATTTTTTGATCTGAGTTTAATAATTTTATGATGATATGAGTGTTCTGTGTCACTCGCTCTTGGAGCTTGCTGAATATCACTGTGCATTAATGATATTGCTTGATCTTCATCAGTAACTGCCATTGAACTGTCAACAAATGAGAGGTCAACAAAAATCGCATCATATGGTTGCTTAAGTAATGGTAACAAAGGGATTGTTTGAATTGCCCCATTGAATTTATTTTCATAAGTACTGTGTACAGTATCCGCTTCGGACAAACCTAACTTAATTGCTTTTTTCAGTGCCGCAACATCTATGTCACCACAAAGCTCGACGTATTGAGCAACGGTAAAGACATTATTTTCTGTTGCTAATTGATCGGCTAACCAAATGCCTAGCTGTGGTCCAACAATGGGAAAACTTTCTACTGTAGAAGGTGAGGTCAAAATAGTATTTGGCACTATAAAATCCTTTAATTAAGTGACGTTAAATTAAGTTATTGCTAGCGTGAAAATGACATATATCCAGCGTTTAAACAGATCTCGATTAAAGATCAGATAAAAACGTAATACAGTTTTCACGTTCATCAGGACCAAAGACAACATGCCAACCAGCCGGTATATTGGTAAAATGTGGCCATAAACTTTGCTGATCTTTATCGTTCATTAGTACGAAGAATCTATGTTGGTTGTTGTCAAATGGATTTAGGTATTCGCTTTGCATTATTTATCCTTAATGACCGCAATTAGCGGTTCCATGGTTTTAGAAATTATTTATTAATGAAACAGGTATACCTCTTGTTTCTTGAGATAATTTGGCCTTTGGCTTTAGCCATTCTTGAAGGCCTTTTATTAGCCCTTCTCGCCAACAAACCTGATCGTGACCTCCACGATACTCAGTCAATGTAACTTGATGTCCTGAACTAACAAGTGACTGATAAAAATGGTGATTAAGTGCATTTAAGCGCGTTTCTTCACTGCCTATTTGCATCACTATATTGGCGCTCTTGTTACCAACTTTATGCGTTAATACTTGAGTCGTTAACCAACCATTTTCTCGTTCTTTAGCCACATGTTCATCATTCATCCATTGGCTCATTAGTAATGGCACAGGCCACCAAAATGAACCAGACTGACATATCACATGATTAAACATGTCAGGACGACTTAATCCTGCAAACATTGCAGCTAACCCCCCTAAACTTTGACCAACAACACAATGTTGATGCGGAGAGACTCGTCCATCAAACCAATTATCAATTTTACTAAATAGTTCGTTATTAATTGCTTGCCAGAATAACGGATTACAACCCAAATCAGCTGGTCGTTGTTGTTTTGAAACGTTACCAATAAATACGTAGATGGCGGGTATTAAGTAATGCTCATCGGTTAACATTTGCAATACAGAAAAAAGAGGCATTATCTCTGCCCAGTTTTCGCCGTCTAAAAATAAAACCAATGGTTTGTCAGCAGATGATTCAACATTGCTGCTTTTAGTTTCAAACAACCAAATCGGACGAGAATTTTGTAATAAGGTGCTTGTCCAATTCAAAGTTCGTAACGATTGACATGCCTTATTTGTTGGCGGGGATTGCAATATTTCTGAAGCATCCCATGCTTGCCATGCCTTACTTCGCTTAGCATATGGCAAATATAGCAGTGAACGATTCCCCCCCCAAAAACAATGCTTAGGGCTAAAATTGTTGAAAGAGTCGGCAACAGCTAAAGCTAAAATGTCACGCCACCATCGTCGATGGTTTTCTTTACGATGACGGGTTTCATTATCGGTATTCATTCCCGAATGTTTAAGTAAAGGTGACGCAGCTAAGTTATCCACTGTTATCGGAATAAAAAAGTAAGTACCGTGCCAATCAGAAGATATTAATGTCTGCCAATGCCAGACATCTGTGCCAGAAATTCTTGTCATTTCTTGGGGCTTAAGGTGATGATCGGTAAGACAGTTAAGCTCGACATATACCATATGAGTTGAAGAAACGTTCTCATTACCCTCTAGGTCACGCCATAAAAAAGTAACTTGGCACTTTTCCCCAAATTGCTGAACCAATGGGGTGCCTAACGCGCTTATTTTAGACCACCAATCGGCATGCCCAACATTCACTTGTAATAACAAATTATATCCAGTTAAGTTTTTGTTGAAAATATTATATAGGAACAAATATTACATGTAAACAGGAATGATTCTCACTTGCATTGATAGAATTGATGAATTGTTTATATAGAAAATAGGAAAATTTATTTAGCATTCATGAATCCACAATAACAAGCCTATATTGACTACATTTGTGTTACTGCTATAGAAAATAAACACGCTGCAGCAACTGCATAAACATCTATACCCATTATTATTCAAAGAGTTATATTTTAGAGGGGGTTAAAACTATTTAGGTAAGGCCTAATTTTAGATATGCTTGTGCCAGTGTTTGGTATTGAAATTTATATCGTTGTATAAATCATTTTAAGCCTATCAAGAAGGTTGTGATTCATCTCGTTTTTTTGTTGTCTTTACCGATGGTGGTATCCAGTTTTTTCGGGATAAAAAACTGGATACCAATGAAGTAGGCTTTAACTATTACTTAATCGCTGCCATGGACGGAGCTACATAGCGGTCACTGCAAACTGAAATGGCAAGTCACTATCATATAGGTTTTAGTCTATAGAAAATTTAAAAACAAATCGCAAAGTTATAGATTCGGTTCGGCTGTCACTTCAATACGTTCAAATGGCAGTGTCCAAATACTATTGCTCTCCCCTTCATAGGCGCGTTGTCTCGTTTTTTGTGCGCTGTAAAAAAACACGCCTGAAAAAATAAAAGCTGTCATATCAATGATCAGATCAGAAGAACTGCTCGAGTTCCATAAAGCTAAATTAGGTATCAATTTCGCGAGTAAGCTGGTCATAGGTATTGCCAGACAAGCTAATGCTACTAACTGTTGGAGGTGGATTGCCGCCCGCGCCGCACCACGAGTAAAACTATAAAGTAAGGCGGTAAAAAAAAACAGTGTAGTAACAAATAATAAAGCTCTTATTAAAAGGCATGTTCGCTAAATATAGCCACTTGCTTGAAAGCATAGTGCTAACTACACCTAGAATTGAGCCTAAGCAAATGCCAATAGTGAGTGATGCCATAAAATGGTTTGACTTACTTTGCTCTGGTTGTTTTTTTCGTCGTTTTTCGAGCCAGAGTAAATTACCGCTGTAGAATATAAACGCCCCCAATAATCCCATAACAAAATACAACCAACGCCCTAAATTACCACCATAACTACCAAAGTGTAGTGAGAAAAAACTAACCACAATAGGTGTGTAATTGTCATTCTTATCGGCTGAAGCGCTGTTGTATTGCACAGAAAAAGTGTAGGGGTTCATGTAAATAATATCACCGGTATTGCTACGCATCATTTCTTTTGGGTTAATAATGCTAATAGCAACCATAGGTCTTACAGATGATAAACCTGAAAACTTTAGTGCATCAATTTTATAACCATCAGTCAGTTCATTTACCTGTTTTATATAACTTGATATGGAGGGGAGCTGTTTAACATGGTATTCAATGGCTGATTTTTTACTGGGTTCAAACAGAGGTTTATCGCCATAAATAATACTTAATCCTCCATAAAAAATATCGTGAAAAGCAAACACCACAACGGTCCAAGCGATAATTAAATGAAAAGGTAAACTGATAATACCGACAAGGTTATGGCTGTCTAACCAAAAACGATTTACACCTTTATTTGTTCTTAAAGCAAAGAAGCTTTTTACCAAGGTAGGCAGTAAAAAAATAACACCCGATACGAGCGCTAAAAAATATAAAACAGCGGCAATACCTAAAATCAAGACCCCTATATCTTCATGACCAACTTTGCCTGCAATTCCTGCGGTGCGATGAAGCATATCAATTAATTCTCCCAATTCATTTGTTGGGCTTAATTGAGTCATTAACTCACCATCAGCAGATAAGGTTGCATGATTGATGGTGCTATCTAAATGAATACTACGCCCACCACCTTGTTGATACCACGTCATTGGTGATAATTTTTGATTAAAGTTAAGTGTGAAACCATGTTGGGCTTTATCAAATGTAGATGTCGCTTGTACAATGAGGCGATCAAATTTTTCTATAGGAATAGATGATAAGTGCATACTGGGTGGTGTTGCCCAATATTCAATTTCAGTTTTAAACATGGTTAATGAACCAGCATAAAAACCAATAAAAAGCACCAGACCGCTAATGATGCCAGTCCAAGTATGAATGGATTGATATGTGCGTAGAATATCGCCTCGAATTCTCATTAATACCACCGTAAAAAAAAGAATATAGCGTAGGCAATAATGTTTGCTGAGCCTAAATAAATAATGGCTTTTAGCCCCGTTTTGAATAAATAGCTGAATGTTAAAATCGTTAGCCAAATTGGACTGATCATCCACATATTAAACTGCACCTTTACTGCAGCATCAATACCTCCTGGGCCATACCAAGCAAAGGTGCCTATCAGTGCGTAACTCAATGTTAAACCCAATATTAGCCCCGCTGATGTTTTTAACCACCAATGTGGTTGAATTTTTTCGAGCGCACTTAATCGAGTCAATATTTTTCTCCTTGACGTTTTATTAAAGAAATTAATGGAATAGCAATAAGTACTGACATGGTAGTAAAAATCCAAATAAAAACCGCAGCACTTATCGCTAGCAACTGTAGCCAAATACTTAGTGCTAATAAAAAACACAGATAGGAAGGTATGCGCCAAAGCTTAGCTAAAGGCTTGTGAATAAAGCTCTGATGTTTATTGGTGAGATAAAGAATAAATACGCCTATTAGTGTTATTCCTAATGCGAATAGTTGTAACAGCACAGCTTTCCTGTCTATTAAGGTTAAA
>SPKZ01001396.1_pt1 | contig 11767 bp, 11 predicted proteins | sample 2456571 | NCBI WGS metagenome assembly SPKZ01 (sample SAMN11192286, study PRJNA482655) | marine metagenome | biome: ENVO:00000447; feature: ENVO:00000244|ENVO:00000211|ENVO:00000569|ENVO:00002023; material: ENVO:00002151; isolation source: ocean water from marine abyssalpelagic zone ...
ATGGGGGCAGCGTCTTAAAGAGGAAAAGGAGCAACGTCTTGAAGAAAGAAAGGAGGCGTGATGGCAACGAAAGCGGTCAACGAATACCAAGAGCGCAGCCGGATAGTTTTTTTATCCGACAGGCTTGTGTGGTCAGCGTGGAACAGACAAAAGGATGAGGTTAAACGTTTACTTCTCGAGAAAGCCAACGTCAATCACCATTTGATGTCGGACGGATGGACGGCGATTGCATGCGCTTGTTATCGGAGTGATGCTCAGATTCTCAAAATATTGCTGACGGCGAAAGACATCGACGTTAACAAACAGAATTGGTCGGCTGAAAGCTCAACAGCACTCCATTTTGCAACACAAAAAGCTGCATTTGGCTGTTTGGAGCTATTACTCAAATCAGACAAAATCAACGTCAACGTAACAAACCGGTCCGGATACACGCCTTTGCATCACGCTGTGATGGATAACGCATACCCAATCATAGAATCTCTGCTGCGCCACCCTGAAATCGACACGTCTGTTATCGTCGAAAGTTTGGATATATTGCGATTCGCGCTACATCATTCAATCCGCCCATATAATCCCGACATAATATCTATAATCCGGCGCTCGGTCGAGAAGCGGCGTGACAATATGAAGGGCCTGCTCTTCGACCTGGATCTCGACGTCGAAGTGCCGGAAGGGGTGCTAGAACTGATCGCTTTGTATGTGTCATAAAAAATACATTTCAGACAGCCAAGTCTCGCTTTAAACTCCTAGGGTCAAGCGCGGCAGCGTAAGATGCATACGCTTCCAGCAATTTGATAAGTCTCTCTTGGACGCTATCTGGCATCGGCAATCTGTGAACAACACAAGACACCATTTTACTCCTCCACTGATCGCGCACAACGGCCGCCTGAAGTTCGCTCTATAAAGTGTAGTGTATTACGTCATCGATCGTGTTGTATTGGTTTTTTTGCGTGGACACACCTGTCAATGATTTCCTGTTTGGTGGCGAATGATAGTTACATGATAACACATAGGCCACCAGTACTACTACCAGGACCCATGCGTAGCCCAATTTTTTTAATGTCGTTCGAGTAATTTTGTATAAACGTCCGGCTCTCTATGCGCTTCAATTCTTCTAGCTTCGCCTCGGTGATATCCAATTTTTCTATCTCCGCCTTAATTTGTTCAACTGTCTCCTGTTTCAACTGCATCTTGTGCAGGCGTTCGGCGGCGCTGGCCAACTGCTGCATATGCCGCTCGAAATCCCCAATGGACGTACCCAGGCGGCGAGGATCAGCACGCCGTTGCATTGCAGACAGTATTTTCACAAACTCCGCTCGCTGCGACCTGTATCGGTCGTTACTCTTCAAGAGTTCGATTAAATCCGCCCTTTTCTTGCGGATAGGAGCTTCGTGCAACTCTTGTATGTCCTGTTGTGTGAGACGTGAGACCGCGGGCATAAACATTTTTGTCGCGATTTTCTCGATGGTGACACTTTGCTCCCTAGACGCCGAACACATACCGACGGCTTCGACGATGGCTTTCAGGAGACCGGATCGTACCAAGTGCGATTCTTTCGTAGTATACATACGCTCCCCAATCGCAGAGATCCAAGAGTCTCCCACAAGGTCTCCGGTGGGAGTTTTCTCGTACGTCATGCCATAGTGGGCTGGCGACAGGGCAGAGTGCAGACAGGCGCGCATACCGGTTTTTATCACTTGGGTGAATTCGTCCACCATGTACTCCATCTGTAGGTATAGTTTGTATCGCGTGATCGTGATAGCAAAATCGCGAACTACGTCGGCTGAGTTAAAGCATCGCATATACGCGAGTAGTATGCCCCAGCGTCCACACGTGCCTCTTAGTTGTAAGGAGGAAATGTTTGCAACCGTGCTACAGCTCTCCATCGATCGTACGTACGTGATCTCCGGCACTGGCAATATCTCGTCGTCGTTCCACAGTATTTGTTCGGGTGGAGGTAAGTATTCGCCGCTCGGGTTTTCTACATTTGACTTTTGCTCTGGTATTCGATGTCCCGACATCCGGGCACGTGAAGATCCTGATCCGACTCGATCTCCCAACAACAGCCCGGTCTCAACGCACATTCTGATTGTGTACTTCCCTCCATACTTCGCGCCTCCTAGCGGTTTACTGTCCGTTGATGAGACTTCCTTCCACTCGTTCTGGTACTCGTATTTCTTGATTAGATATTTCTTAGGTAGAAGTCGCCGGCGTTTGCGATCGCCTCGTGGATCGTCTCCTGCGGAATCTCGCCGACGCCGGTGACCTACTAGGGGCGGCTCTGCGTGGATACCACGCACAGCACAGTCGGACGGGATCGTGGTATATTCAGCTTTTTCATCCCCTGGCTCTTCATCACAACCTTCCCTGACGAGCTTCGTTGCCTTCCATGTTGCTGTCTCACCATCGTAGTATTTGTCGCCGGCAACTCGCGACCATGAGTGTTCCAGCACTTCTGTCAGTGTTATCAGGAATGCTTTGACAGCCTGCGCGCTCTCATGAGACCAGTGTGTAGCCGAGTCGTAGTATTCGATGTCCTTGTTGTTCACGTCGATGATAAGCATCGTTGCGTGACCTATCGGTATTGCGGGGAACCTGATCGGCATACAATAAAGTTCTCGGTTTGGGCACCCTTTAAATCCACGCTCGAGGCGTTCAATTATGCGCTCCGTATTACCCCGGGCGTAATCTTGAGCCCATATAAACGCCATATTCCTCGGGTTGTCGAAATAGTTGTGGTTTTTGATCCACTTACTTATGATCCTGGGACCCTGGGGGGTGATTTCGTCTACGCGAGCATGATGTTTCTGATTGTACCACTGGTGAGGATAATACTTATCTACGAGATATCTATCTTCCTTGTATACTATTGCCGTCGAAGGCAACATTGCAATTTTGTGTTTTGATACGGCACCTGCGATGACTTGGTGACAGAGGTACAGGTAGAGAAGCATGTTGTCGTTGGAATTTGTTGACTGTTGGCAGCGATCTGGCTCCATGTTGTGGGGATTCGGTTTGTAATTAGGTCCACCGTGTTCCTCCCTCAGTATGTCCGCGACGTAATACTCGATTTCGTCGTGAGTTAGCGTGTTGTATTTGAATTCGGCTTCTACGCGACCAATTTCGCCCGAGTGCAGCGATCGTATGTTGGGTTTCCAGCGCTTACATTTGTTAGTTTCGTACAATTTTTGATCTTCCTCTATCTGTTGTATTGCATCGAGATCATCGAGCGGTAAGCCGTACTTGCTCACATAGGTATATGGTGACGTACCTCCATACGTTTCGTAAAGACGTTTGCATATGGGATCGTAGCGGACGGAAAAAGCATCCTCTCGTGGCCAACGAGGGGTTCGTCGCCATTCGTCTTCAAACGTGATATCTCGCCGCGGTTGGGTCCTGGTATATTCACCTTCTCCATCCCAATTTTCCTTAACCCACTGATCCAACTCCTCCATCGGCTCACCTTTTTCATCGATGGCTTCCCTGTGAAACCTCCGGAGTTCCTCCAATTTCTGATCCGCCAAATTTTCATCTTTGTAGTGCCCAAAAATTTCCGAGCCATAAATGCTCCGTATTTTAGGGCAAACTTTCCCCAATATCTTCAACAACACATCTTTTTGACGCTTTAGGCCGCTTATGTTATATTTCTTTTCAAAATGCATAAAGTCATCATCATCCATATATCCATTTGGATTAGACATCGCCAACAAACCCAACGCGACTATATCCGCGATGTCTGCGGTCTTTACAGACATGTTAAGTTCTTTTGCCATCGACAAGACACACTCCATCATAGCATTTATCACCTTAGGTGTGCGTAACTTTGGATCTAACACCCACTCCGATATAAATATCAACACATTGCGAAACTCACGTGCTGTTCGTTCTCTTGGCATACCTTTTTTACAACGTAGCCTGATTTTTTTTTGATCACACAAACCAAAACATTCCGCTGCAACACGAAACTTAGCTTCCTAAAGCAGTTCGCGAATGTTTATGTAAAAGTAAGTCTTGGTCCAAAAACTGAGGGCGTGGACGCGAATCTAACTTAGGTAAGCATATTTCGAGCAAAAAAAAAACTCGTCCAATAACAGTAACACTCGCGGTATGGGATTATGTACAGGCAAACTGCCCGTATACGACGGAGATGAGGAAAATGGTTCGGTGAAGATGGTATCGATTGGCAATCCGATAGTAAGAGAACCGACCGAAAAAGAACACCTTTTGCACGCGCAAGTTATCGAAGAAATTGGCCGCCTGCCGCTACTGCGGAGTCCGTCCGCTCTATAGAGTATAGCGTATTAGGTCATCGATCGTGTTGCGTTGGGCTTTTTGCAGCCAGCAAATTATATTGGCAAATCAAAACCAGCTGATGGAAATACAACATTCTGGATTTACTCGAGCCGAATGTGAGTGGTACAAAAACATCGACCCACAAAACCTTCCACTCATTTACACGCCTAAAAGTCTTCTGCGATACAGCAACACACTTTGCGTGTGTGCGAGTCAGAGTGCCGTAATCGACAGGCTCTATCGTCAACGTGGGATAGAGGCCACGATGCGGTTCTATATGAGAGCAGCAGCAAGGGCTAAGACGGCCGTACCTGCCGCAAAAGCGTACGAAATCACCAAAAACTTGTACGCGCTAATTGACCGCGAGAGGGTGATGTGTGATGACTATTACGTGTGTTACACCGCAACCGCGCGCCCGTTTTCGCTTTTGTACCGAATTTTGTCTCTCGTGCGACAAATTCAACTTGGCAAAGACGTCAACACACAGGTTACGTTATTTCGGGCTTCCAACCCACAAAACATACACAACACGAAAGAGATGTTCGCATTGATAAAAAACAAAATAGGCGAACAGAAAACAGCGGACCAGCCAAACCCAGCTCACGCGAACGGAGAGGACGCACTGGGGAATAAGTACGACATGGACGGTCAGTTTGCTCTTGACTGGCATTCATGGTTTAAAGATGTGTGTATGTCGGTTAATTTATCGCTACTTGGTAGTCACCGCACAGGCGAGAGTACGCTGTTCTACTTTCTCACAGGCAAAGCAAATACGAGCGTTGACATCGCCATGAAGCTGATCCGAAATCTGCTCGATGAGCTGCCAATCATCGACGCAAAGCGAGACATCTTTTATGCGCAGTTGGTATCGCATTACGAGTATTACTACCAACGCGCCAACTCCACGCGCTACCATGTAGGTTCGTCTCTCTTTCAGATTTTCATCAAGAAGAGCGTGGTGGATTCTTTGTTGTATATATCTACGCCCTTCGGAAATCCGCTCCCGATAAAGGCCAGCGAGTTTCTAGAAGATTTACAAACTAACAACGCAGACACTTTGGTGGGGAAAATGAGCGACATTTACTACAACATCCCAGATAGCGCGTTCACCGTCCTGCCTAACCTAACACGAACGCGGATGAAAGCAGATTTCCTTCATTCCAGTCTACTTAGCGTGCAGGGTCGATTGATATCGACGGCGGATGATATTCTGTTAGAAGAAGGCAACGTTCGCGTGTTTGATTTTAGCGACACGTTTCAGGACGAGATGGAGAAAGATCTCGCGCTGTATCGCATTATCGTAGACATACTCGTGACCTGTAAGCTTGACGCTGGGTGCGCCCAGTCGAGCAAGGCTCTGTATCCACAGGGCACGAGAAATATGTGCACCGTTATGTAAAATAATGTCTTGGTAGAATAGAAATGGCAAGAAGAATATATGATGCTTACGGTCGGCCAAAACCATGTACGATTAATTCCGTTCGTCGGTCAAACCGATCAAACCGATCAAACCGATGCGGCGACTGGTGCCGATGCTTGCGACGATGAGTTTCGATATAAAGGACCATCGGCGGTGCTTTTTTTCTGTAGCTTTCCCCTTGCTTCACTCGTCCAATTTTTGTTGCGACAACAGCAAGTTTTCGTTCGAAGGAAAAACGACCAACAGATCAAATATGCAGACGCAACAACCGCAGGCGATTGCAACGTATTGTCCAAGCGGTGGATTTACGACTCCTTGTTCGAACGATCTGGTGCACAGAAATTCTCTCTGCGCGAAATGCAACAATCTCAAATTCCCACACCACATACGCGTCCCAATACGCGCCCTCGTTTACCTGGGGCAAAATCATCCCAGAATCCAAAAGATCACCGTCGATTCGGTCAAACGTGCGATCAAGATTGTAAAGGTCAAAGGCCTTGTTGAGTTTTACGTTGGTATTTTCTGCGGATCAGACTACATCAACCTCGCGCAAAAATCACATCGGAAACTGTTATCCGATGTGGACCGCTCGTTGTACGAATCGTTGTTATTTCGCGAAAATTCCTCTCTCACTTACAAAGGATCTAAAAAAATGCACGAAAATGTGAGCATCCACAATTGTCAAAACGGCACAATCATACTCCACTTCGACTCCCAACACCATCGGTGGGCAGCTGGCATTCGTCCACAGATGGTGTGGGATGATCCCAAACCGCCACCCGTATTATCTGCACTAAAAAGAAGAAAAGTATACGACACGCGTTTAGCAAGGCTCGTATCGCATATGAGATATCACTCGTCGAAGGCCAAGCGCATCTCCACGATGGTTCCAAAACTCAAGATGACAGAAAACGACGACCAAGACTGCGATGCCGCGAACATTTTGATCGATCTAAAACGGCCCATTTGATATGGGACATCTATTATCATTCTCATTTACTGTCGTTAATTTTATTTTTTTTTGTTTCTTCGGTTCTCGATCTCCATGGCGTTTCACAAGCTTACCGAATTTACGTTTTCCACACCGCCGTGGCTCTTGAACGCACAAAAAGAAGACTGCACGCAAGTATCTCTCCGAAGTCTGTTGTGGGGAGATGATTGTTGTGCGGAAAAGGACGCCATCATCGAAGGCCTGATAGAAGAAACGAAGAGTCAACAAGCGAGCATCGAACATCAAAACCGCACAATCCTCCAACTGCAACAACTTCACCACGCCGACGTCGCGCAACGCATCTCTGACGCGATGAAAATACAACATCAAACAGCGCTCATCCTGTCTTACATGGAGACACAACAGATACACCAGAAGAGTATCGAATTCGGATATGAGCGCATTGTCAAGGCGAAGGACGACTATAACATCGTGACTCAGGAAATGGTGAAACTCTGCGACACAATCGTGCGTCTTAAGGAAGAACTCTTGAACGCGGAATTTAAGACGAAGCGAGCGTCGACATAAAAAAAACGTTGTATATCAATCAACATTTCACATAAGTATAGCCCTCCGCGCATCGTTTTTCACAACAGCCGCAGCACGGACCCTCGTGTCGGTCGCAATATCTGATAGCGCCCGTTTCTTCTGCGTATGTACTCGACGCCATCCTTCCGGTGAGTTCCATCAGCAGTCGATGTAACGTTCGCCACAAACACAACAAGACGATCACCGCTTCGACGATGACCAAAAATGTGATCGCCTGGAGCAGCACCGGTGTGTGACAGGTGATGAGCATATCCATCCTTGTTCGAGTCGAAAGGTTTCGCTTTTTATGTTCAGTACCAAAGGAAGGAGTTTGTCGTTCGGCGAATTTTGGCAAGACAGAAACCAATTAAAAGCTGTCCCTTCTTTTATGCCCTCTGTAATGGCGGAACGTTTATTTTACAGCACCAGAGACTTCTCTCTTACGGTGTATGCAAGATCACAAAACTTTTCTTTGCGCTGCAAACAAATAATTACTTACACAGCCTGCCATCTCTTGTATTTATTTATTATTTTTCATCACAAATTCTAGTTTATGAAAGTGAGAATTACCCTAAGAGAGAAGTCCTGCCTGGGCTGGTAAATTTGAAACCAAATAAATCTGCGAAAACAAAAGACAAAACTTTTCTTTGCGCTGCGAAAACAAAAGCAAGCAAAAGCAAGCGAAAGCAAACATCTGGCATGGAGAACTTGAGGATTTCATGTGAGCCAATTTGGGACGAGAGCGCGATGTTGACGGCGCAAAAAATTACGCAGACGCGCGTGAAGTTGTGTTACGACTACAACGCTTCAAACGCTTCAAACTTATTACCACCGACGCTAATGGATTACAACACAGGAAAGATAAAACCGGAGTATGCTTATTTGCTAAAACATGGCAAACTTAGCTCAAGGGACAAAGAGATGCCAGGAAGTGGGTTGGACGTGCTCAAAAAAATGAACTCATGGCTATGTTTGTGCTGCAATACGATGAACGACAGTAATGCGGCGGAATGCTTCTTATGTGTGACGGTACGCGTTTTTCCGCCTTTGTTGTTTTTTTTTACTGAAGGACGTATCGTTTGTAGAAGAAGGGTGATTGGGAAAGATATACGACCACGACTGGTTGATTTTCTGCGAGCTCGTTTTATTACAACGCCTTGTAACCGAGCACATTGTAGCACCATCCGCACATCAATTTTCCATACACTTCCACTTCGCCATATCTTTCAGAATATGCAGCGCGCGATGGCCAGCCAAGGAGTTTGACTTTATGGGCGATGAAGCGCACTTGTCGATTTTTGTGCCCCTTATCGTACAAAGCTACTAGCGTGATATCCATAGCGTCCTGTACAGGACAATCGGCTTCACACAACCAGCATATACCCCGAGCAGGAAAGCGCAGAGCGCTCATGCTCGTGTCCATTTGCGAGTAGCCAGACGGCAGATAGATCGGTTTACGAACGTCGTAATCATGCGCGTATGACAACATGCGCGTGTGCTTCTCTAAGGCGATGTATCGCTGGATTATCTGTTGGCAGTTATTTTGCTCACAGAAAATCTTACGACTCATTCGAACAAATCGAGCGTACTTCTTACACAACGGCCGCAGAAACTCTACCGGTACAAATTGTAAAAACGCGTGGGCGATAGTTTCTGGTCCCAGCATCAAGTCGAAAAAGCGAGGTATGTCGATACAATCTTCGGGCTCTGGTGCGAGTAAATCTTTGTCGATCGCGTGCATTTTTCTCGCTGGGATACCTTCGATAAATATTCGACCTAAATAGTTGAGTTGGCATCCGCGCGCGCGGTATCGATCGCAATTGGCCATTTGGCTCCGACTTGAATGAAGAAAAAATGCAAACAACAAAAAGAAGAGCAGCACAACAGATTTTTTTTTACTTCAATATAGTCCGCGCCATTGCCCTTCCACGTGATCAGCCGTTCCCTTGAACATATCATTAAACTCGAACGAAACCTGCCCGTCGTCGACACTGTTCGCGAATGTTCGCGAATGTTTTGTTTTTTTGAACGTACGGTTTGTACAACCGCTAAAAAGCAAACATACAGAGACGAGCATCTAGAGACACATACCTTGCAATAGAGATCGAAAAGTGCTCATGTTGTTGACGAGCTTTCGGCGAGATCCTGCGAAGGTAGGGATCGTGTTCATGTGGAGCGTCTGAAGGCTATTGTCGTATTTGATCCAGAAGGATTTATGATTGGCGTGATAGCACGTCAACGTGGCTGCTACTCCGTCAGATTCAATACTTACTCGGTGTGAGACGCAGGACATCCCACAGCAACTGTTCACCGCTAGACGCATAGCGCTACAAACCGCGGGCTTCTGATGGGTATTGCGCGCTTTTCTGTATTTCGTGTTCGTCATTACCTTTCGGTGCTTGTCATAATTGTGAGGAAAAAAGGAGTCCTAGATTTCGCGTAAGTTTTTTGTGTATAGTACCGACTAAAGACGTATGGCTTTTTGGAATACTCTGCCAGGGCCGCTAATGATACTTCTGATCGTTGGGGCTATGTGTGTTGCATATTGGTATGTCACTGCTAACGAACGTCAATCTGGTAGTTTAATTCAGCTGGCCGCTAGTCAAGGTTCCGTGGAAGAGCGTGACCTAGAAGTGTTTGGGTCTTACGTAAAGTGCGCTGGTGATGAGTGTAAGCTTCCCAGTCGCGTGAATTTCATTGGAGAGTCTGTGGATCGTGTGACTTTCCATAACTGTAACGAATGTATCGCAAAGAATTGCCCGTGTTCATTTTATGCCGAACAACACCGGCGAGGTTTCAGTTGGGTGAAAGATTTGGAACGAAAACGGCACATGTGTTATCTGAACGCGTGCGGTTCCACATGCGAGCTGAAATATCCGTTCGCAGAAGCGTTTCAGCATAACTGCGCGGGAGCAAGCTAAAAGAGCGTAAGTATGTATCTCTGGAAAACTATGCCGATGATCAGGCCTAGCAAGAGGATCCACCTTTGCTTGGTGTCGTATGTTCTAAGGTCCAACAGCGCCGCGAACATGCTTGTTTTGGCCTGCATAAATTCCAGCGGGTCCGTGTTTGTGCGAGACTCAGCGTCGATGTGAGGTGCTGGTGGTATTTGTGGCGTTTGTGCGGGTGGCTCTGCTGTTTTGTGTTCGTATTGCATCGTTGCAGTTTATCTAAGCGATAGATTTTTTGTATGCCCATTTTAACATACTAAATGGCCCTCGGGGCGTGGTGAGCGCTCGCGATGTACAAGCCATCAACGAACACGAAAAAGGCAATATTGGAGTCAGGCGATCCGGAGAGCAAATCCCGTCGAAGGGAGTAGACCTATGGAAGATATACGGAAAGTTGGTAAATATTTTATCGTTGCTGGGAATTACAGCGCCAGAATGGTAGACGAATCAAAGGGCGAACGAATGGAAGCTATGTTTGAGAACGACCGAGATGCTACTTTGCATGAGGATATTGTCGACCGCAACTTTTTATACTATAAAGCGGGTAAAAATGCGGTCGGGCAATTACTACCATTTAACGTAGCGAACGTTCGGTTGCACGCTCCGGTCAACAAACAGGGAAACACAAAAATGATAAAGCCGTATTACCTGCACGAAGGCTTACCGATACCGCTGAGATTTCAAACGCCGATGATGTTTACTCCGTTCGAATTGGACTATCCAAGATACGGGAACGACGATGTGCCGGCGAAAAAAAGTTACAAGCAATTTTCGCTTTCATTTCGAGACGAAAGCGAGGGTAACGAAATCGGTCTCTTTCGGAAATTTCTCAACGAAATAGACGAGGCGGTGGTGAATATTTTGTACACAAAACACAGCGAATGGTTCGGCACCCGAGGGCGAAAGGCTGTGGCGCGCAACGTGGTTGAACACCAATACGGCTACATGATCAAAAGTGGCGTGCACGAGAAAAAAACGACGCAATACCCCGACAGAATTCAAGTCAAGTGCAACGTGCGGAGCGGGTTGCTACAGACCGCATTCTTCGACGACGAGAGGAACAAAATTTTGAACGAAGAGCAGATAAGAATGGCACAAGGCGAGGCGATTGCGGTTTTAGAATACGCGTCAATTTGGGTGGTGCAAGGATTTCATCCTCGCGTCGAGGGCAGACAAGTGCAGCTGTTCTCGAACGAAGATTCACAGCAAAATTTCGGCATCGTTGAATCGGTTGACAGCGACGGAGGGCATTAAAAAAATATGGGAGAAAACGTTGTGTCATTTGTCTGCCTCCTTTTTTTAGAGAATTTGTTCTTGAACACGATGTCAAAGATCATGAAATATCAAGTGACTACGTTTGTCGCCGGTGCTGTTGTGGGTGGGATTTTCTGCGCGATCGGTACTTACTTGATCGGGCGTGTCAAGCAGAATCCGCGCGAAAATGCGAAAATAGAAGACAAACCACAAAAACGAAGAACACACGACCGAGGCACATATGCGGGAGGAGAATATGTTGATGGGACGGTACAGGTAAGTCTCGTCAAAGGATATCACTCAGTGACATTTTTTTGTAGCGTGCCGCGA
>SPKZ01010322.1_pt1 | contig 11765 bp, 8 predicted proteins | sample 2456571 | NCBI WGS metagenome assembly SPKZ01 (sample SAMN11192286, study PRJNA482655) | marine metagenome | biome: ENVO:00000447; feature: ENVO:00000244|ENVO:00000211|ENVO:00000569|ENVO:00002023; material: ENVO:00002151; isolation source: ocean water from marine abyssalpelagic zone ...
ATACATAAGTTGATTTAAGATATTAAAAAATAGGTTTATAACAAATTATAAATATTTCGTATATGAAATTCTATTATAATATACTTTTATGTAAATAAAATGTGCTTATGAATTATAAAAGATATTTTTGATAAAAATGTTCTAGTATTACCATTTTTTTAAAAAAAGAAAAAAATATCTGCAAAGATAAGTATATATATATTTTATTACAAGTATACTGTAAATTAAAAGCTCTTTTATTTTAGGTTCTAGATGAAAAAAAACTTTACTGCCAGATTAATTATATTATCAATATTTTTTATTATTATTTCTGTGTTTTTTCTTACTGTTTATAATATTTATGTGTTTAATGAGTATAAAGAGATGTTGATTAAAAAAGAAACAAAACGTTATATCAATAAACAAAAAAACATTATAGAAGGTAAAGTCAAGTTTATTACTAGTATTTTTGAGGCAAAATCCTTAGATTTAGAAGATGGGTTAAAAGAAAAAATAAAAACTAGAATTAATAATGCTGTTAACCTAAGCAACAAGATTATTGATGAATACAAAAATAAAACTACATCTGCTGAATTAAAATTAATGTTAATAAATATCTTTCAAAATGTAAAATATAAAAATAAAAATGAATATATCTTTATAACGGATATTAATACTGAAAGAATACTTGTTCATGGCAATGAACGAATCATTGGTAAAAAAGTCACTGGTTTATCCCAAGTAGAATTAAATGAATTAAGAAGTCTAAAAGATTCAGATGGAATATTTCATAAAATACGTTTTCCAAAACCTTCTGGTATTAATGAAAAGTTTGAGAAGTTAATTTATCTTAAAAAAATCAAACACTTTAATTGGTTGATTGGTACAGGTATATATCTTGATGATATGCAAAAAGAATTAAAACTTCAAAATTTAAAAATATTACAACGTTTGAAAAAGGATAAAAAACACTATCTCTTTCTTTTTGAACTGTATAATCAAAAAATAAATGATAATTATGGAAAAATTATTTTACATCAAGGCAATAGAAGTTTAAAAGGCAAAGTACTTTCTTTGAATACCCCTAGTAAAAGAAAGAATACCTACAGAAAAGAGTATTTATCTTTATTAGATACTTATGGAGAGGGTTTTGTAACCTATTATTACCCCAAAGGAACGTCATCAACCTTGCATAAAAAAATGTCTTTTTTCTTTTTGATAAAAGAATTATCTTGGGTGGTAGGTACAGGTTTTTATTTTGATGATTTGCAAAAAGAGATTGATAGTATTACTAAGAATATTAACGTTCAAATAGAAAATTATATCGTTACGGCTGTTTATATTGCCATTTTTTTATCTTTTTTAACGTCTTTGGTTTTTTATTTTACTTCTCGAAAAATAGCAGCTACTATTAATAGTTATGCAAGAGATATAAAACAGAGCAATAAAGATTTAATAAAACAAAAAAATGTTTTTAAAACACTTTATGAAAAATCTGCGGATGGTATTATAATGTTAAATGAGGGAGCTAATATTATTGGCTGTAATCAAGCTGTTTTAAAAATATTAAAGTATAAAAATAAAGATGATTTTTTGATTTTGAATGTATATGATGTTTCTCCTTTGAAACAAAAAAAGGGTGAAAAATCATTTCAAAAATGGAATAAATATATTGAAATATGTATTCAAAAAAAATCAACTAATTTTGAATGGTTATTTCTTCAAAAAAACGGAAAAAAAGTTTGGTGTGATATCACTCTTACCCAGATAAAACTTGATGATGAAACTGTTATCCATATTGTACTAAGAGATATTTCAAGTAAAAAAGATTTAGAATCAGAAATGCAAAAACAGCAAATTGTTCTTGCCCAACAATCTAAAAAATCTGCAATGGGTGATATGATTGGTAATATTGCACATCAATGGAGACAACCTTTAAATAATGTTTCTTTGCTTATACATTATTTAAGAGATAATTGTCTTAATATGAATGAAAAAGAAATTCATAAAGATGTAGAAAACTGTATGATACAACTCAATTATATGTCTAAAACAATTGATGATTTTACAAATTTCATTAACCCAAATAAATCAAAAGAACATTTTAATTTACAAGATACTTTTGTTAAAGTATTTACTATTATTTCTGCTCAATTTAATGATAAAAACATTAATCTTAATGAAAATATTGAAAAAATTAACATGTACGGAATTGAAAATGAACTGATGCAAGTTGTTATTAATATCTTAAATAATTCAAGAGATGCATTACTTTCTAATGAAATCGAAAATAAAATGATATTTATTGATGCATATACAAAAAATGAAGAAATTATTATAAAAATAAAAGACAATGCAGGTGGCATTGACAATGCAATTATTACTAGAATATTTGAACCTTATTTCACAACAAAAAAAGAACATGAAGGCGTAGGAATTGGTTTATATATGGTTGAAGAAATTATAGAGAAAGAATTAAATGGAAAAATTCTGGTAAAAAATGTAGAATATGAATATCAAAATAATATTTTAAAAGGTGCTGAGTTTAGCATTCGTTTAACACTTTAAGCAACAACTTAAACCCCTTTTTAGAAAAAAAGCTAAAATCACGATACTTCCCTTTTTATTCCCTGCGCTTCTTTATTAAAAAACGAGGTTAATAACATACTTCTAGAAGATAAAATACCCTACAAACAGTTTTAATATACATAATATTTTTTTAACTTTTAGTAAAAAAAATGAACTTTAGAGAGCTTATTCTTTCATAATTTAAGACTTAGGAAAATATTTCTTCAATATCAAATTACTTTCATATTATTTATGTATAATTAAAATCTTAATAATTAAATAAATTATTAAGATTTTAATTAGTTGTTAGGAAAAAATGAAACAAAATTTCACTGCAAGACTCATCGTTTTATCCATTTTTTTTATTGTAGTATCTGTTTTTTTATTAACTGTTTATAATATATATTTTTTAAATGAATATAAAAACATACTTATCAAAGAAGAGTCAGAAGTCTTTATTAGTAAACAGAAAAAGATTATTGAAACAAAAGTACGTTATGTTGCAAATACTTTTAAGTTGAAAGCCTTAGAAGTTGAAGACGTATTAAAAAAACGCATTAAACTAAAAATTGATAATGCTGTTATTTTAAGTAATGCAATGATAAAAAAATATAAAAATACATTAAATAAAAAAGAGTTGAATCATTTGATTCATACTATGCTTACCAATATGAGATATGAAAATAAAAATGAATATATATTTATAACAGATTTGAAAACAGGACGAGTTCTTGGGCATCCCAATAAAAATATTTTGGGTAAACATGTGACAGAATTGTTTGTTATGAAAGGTCATAGTATTTTTAACAGAGATGGTGTTTATGAAAAAATTTATTTTACGAAATTAAATGCTGGAAAGAAAAAATATGAAAAACTATTGTATACAAGAGAGATAAAAGAACTTAATTGGATTATTGGCACAGGAATTTATTTAGATGAGTTAAAAAAAGAAATTCAAGAACAAACTATCAAATCTTTTGAAGCGTTAAAGTATGATAACAATCATTATTTATTTTTATTTAAATTGTATGCAAAGCAGCAAGGTGAATATTATGGAGAAGTTATTATCAATCAAGGGAATGCTTCATATAATGGCAAAAAGTTAAAACTTAATACTACAAATGTGAGCACGAATAACTATCGAAAAAGTTATTTAAAACTGTTAGAAGAAAAGAATGAGGGTTTTATTTCTTATTCATTTTCAAAAAATAATAGCGAAAAAGAGAACAAAAAAATGTCTTTCTTTTATCTGGTAAAAGATTGGAATTGGGTTATTGGTTCTGGTTTTTATTTTGATGATTTACAAAAAGAAATTGATGAAATCAGGAATAATATAAATACTCAAATAGAAAATTATATTTATGTTGGTATTTACATTTCAATTTTATTGTCTTTATTAACTTCTTTCGCTTTTTATTTAACATCAAGAAAAACAAAATTAACAATTGACCAATATGCAAAAGACATTAAAATGAGTAATGCCAAATTAAAAAAACAAAAAAATGTATTTAAAACATTATACGAAAAATCCTCGGATGGTATTGTATTATTAGACAAAGAGGGCATAATTATTGATTGCAATTATGCTATTTTAAAAATGATGAAGTATCAAAATAAAACAGAGTTTATTGGATTAAGTACCTATGATATTTCCCCCTCCCATCAATTAGAAAATGACAGTCCTTTGGTTAATTGGAATAAAATAATTACACAATGCAGTATTCATAAATCAAGTAATTTTGAATGTTTATTTGTAAAAAAAGATCATGAAACAGTATGGTGTGATATTACCATTACGGAGATAGAATTAGATGATAAAACGGTATTTCATTCCGTAATACGAAATATCTCAAGGAAAAAATCTTTAGAGCTTGAAACGCAAAAACAACAAATTGTATTGGCTCAGCAGACAAAAAAGTCTGCTTTGGGTGATATGATTGGCAATATTGCACATCAATGGAGACAACCTTTAAATAATGTTTCTTTAATTATTCAGTACTTACGAGACAATTGCATAAATTTAAATGAAAAAGAAATACGTAAAGATGTAGATGCCTGTATGATTCAATTAAAATATATGTCTAAAACAATAGATGATTTTACAAATTTTATCAACCCAAGAAAACAAAAAGAAACGTTTAATTTACAAGATACTTTTCTCAAGGTTTTTACTATTATAAGTGCCCAATTTGATGATAAAAAAATAAAAATAAAAGAAAAAATCGATTTTATTAACATTCTTGCTGTTGAAAATGAGCTCATGCAGGTTATTATAAATATTTTAAATAATGCAAAAGATGCACTAAAGGACTCGTCTTTTGAACGCTTTATTTTTATTAATGTTTATAGTGAAGACAACTTCGTTGTAATTGAAATAAAAGACAATGCAGGTGGCATTGATGATAAGATTATATCTAGAATATTTGAGCCTTATTTTACAACAAAAAAAGAAAATGAAGGCGTAGGCATTGGTTTATATATGGTGGAGGAAATTATAGAAAAAGAGTTTAGTGGAAATATTCTGGTAAAAAACGTAGAATACGAATATGAAAATAAGATTTTTAGAGGTGCTTTGTTTACTATTCGTTTTGAGATATAAAAAATCAAACATACAATCTTATCGCTCAATGAAAATACAATATTTACTGATTGTTTTTCTAAACTCTAATGCTTATCAAATGGCATTTAAGCTATTATCTTTTATGCAAAAAATAACGAATACTCAAGAGTTAAAAAGAAATTTTTTAGAAGTTTGGAAAGAGTGTACAAATGAAGATCGAGAAGCTCTTGTAAACTTTGAAAAAATTGAATACTTTAAAGTAAAACTAGAAGCTTACTTGAGTGAAGAGTTCACCTATGAAAAAGTTTTATTGGCCTATCATTCTTATGCATCTATTGCTTATGTTACTGCTGAATTAAAAGTAAATTCTAAGGTATATCTGGATTTCAAGAAAGAAAAATTTATGATTTTATCGTATAAAAAGAACTCAAATCCCGATACATGTTCTCTTGTATATTCAAACATTCCTTCTTTATGCCAATACCCATTTTTCCCAGTTCCAGTTATGAATATAATAGATTGTATAGAAAGTAATGATGTCATTAACAAACTTGTTGACTACTATAATACTCACGCCAAATAACTAAGAGTTTCTTCTTTTTTTATGTTTTTTTATTTCTTCTTTAAACATTGAATACTTCCAGTCTTCTTTTAAAGCCTGTTGATACAATTCTTTTAATGTTTGTGGTGACATAGTTCCTAAAGGAAGGTCTTTATCAAGATTAGTTGGAAAAGAGTATGCATCACAAGCAGCTGTTAAAATGGCATCTAAAGAATGTTCATCAAAAAAGCCTTTTTTATAAACTTTGCGTAAGTCTTTATAAATATTAAGGCTAATTTTATATAAATCAACACTTTCCATTGCTTTTGAAAAAGCAGAAGATAACTGTAAAAGGTTCACCGATCTAATAATATTCTTACTTCTATTTTCTCCACCTGCATGAAATACTGCTGGATTAAAAAAGACGGCATCCCCTTTTTTTAGAGAAAGTTGAACATAAGACTTTTCAAAATAGCTTTTAAATTTTTCTTCTCTCCAAGCCAAATAACCATGTTTATATTGCTGTGAAAAAGGCAAAAATTTAGTAGGCCCGCTTTTTATAGGTATATCTACATGAGCTACTCCCCCTTGTAAGGTTAAGAGCCTTGACATGATTTGTGTATGCAAAGGATAAGAAAGTACTTCTGCATTTTCTTGGAAGCCTAAATGATAATCTCTATGAGGAGCTTGAGCTTTACCCTTTGGGTAAATGATATTTACTTGTGAGGTGACTTGATAATTTGATCCCAACCATGCTTTTGCCACAAGGGACAATAAGGGGTTTTTATAATATTCTAGAAAAACCTTTGCATCTTTAAGGGCACTTTTTTCAAAAGCATTCCAAATACGAGCATTTTGCCCACCTTTTGCAAAATGATCTGCTGCTTCTTTGTTTTTTTCTTCTTTTAAAATAGTATTAAAAACGGTATTCATTTTATCAATAATATTTTTATTGTCAAAAAAGTTTTGAATCACAACAATGCCTGAACCTTCTTCAAATACTTTTGAAAATTCGATTTCATAAAACACTCGTTTTTTCTTTGAAAGGCTTTTTCTAAGTTTATTTCCATCATAAATAACAATATTCTTTTTTATAAGACAGGACAAAGGATAGTCTTCTTTTTTAAGTGTTTGTTTGCAAATTCTTTTAAAGTCTTGAAGTGAACATTTTTGTTGTTGCAACATTTTTTTTCCTTTATATTAACAAATAAATTTTACCTTGCTTTTTATTTACTTATTTGTACCCATGTTTTATTTTCATGAGAGAGCCATACGGCATCTATAACTTGGCTTACTTTTAAACCATCTTGAAACGTTGGCCAAGATGTACTTCCTGTTTCTATGGCTTCTAAAAAATCTCTGGCTTGAATAATTAATAAATCTTGATAACCCGTACCATGACCTGCTCCTTCACAAAACATTCCAAAATCTGGATGAGTGGGACTTGCTAGAATTTTTTTAAAACCTTCATCTTTTTCATGCATTTTGTATAAATATAAAGCATTTTGATCTTCTTGGTCAAAACGCAGCGTTCCTTTTGTTCCTGTAATTTCATAAGAGAGTCCCATTTTTCTTCCAGCTGCTACTCTTGAGAAAGATAAGTGCCCCTTTACGCCATTTTCAAAGGTGCACATAAATTGTGCTTGATCATCATTTAGATTATTTTGTATTTCCACTTTAGATTTGTCTTTTTCTCTTTTTACATCAATTTGGGCACATAATTCTTCAATGGGTCCAAGCAGATAATGCATGAGATTTACTAAATGCGGTGCTAAATCTCCCATCGTGCCATTTTCTTTGCCTTTGATTCTCCAGGTAGTTTTATGTTTAGGATCGGCAAAAAAATCTTCTGAATGTTCTGCCCTTACATATAAAATATCTCCTAATTCTCCTTCATGTATGAGTTTTTTGGCATATTGAGTAAGAGGAGTTCTTATATAATTAAAACCAATTAAATTAACAACATTTAGTGTTTTTGCTGTTTGACTCATAATTCTAGCATCAGCAAGCGAAGCTCCTAAAGGTTTTTCGCATAAAATGGGTTTTCCCAATTCAAAAGCAGCTAAAGCAATCTCTTTATGTGTATTTTGAGGACTTGCAATTATAATAGCATCTACTTTTGGATTATTAATAAGTTCTTGTATATTATTTGTATACGAAGAAAAGCCAAGTTCTTCTGCACTTTTTTTAGCACCTTCTAGGCTTGTAGTACATATCATTTCACAAATAGGGCGAAGTTGGGTATTAAAAACAGCACCTACTGCATGTAATGCAACTGCATGTCTTTTCCCCATATATCCACTGCCAATTAAACCAATGCCAATTGTTTTCATACCATGCTCCATGTCTTAAATTATTGTTTATATAAAATGTTGTGTAGATTTGTTCTTGAGGAATACCTTAAAGCTTTCGCTTTAGGGTATTATTTTGAGTGATTTTCTTTAAAGTTAAAAGCAACTGCTTCATATTCTTCATCTTCAAACCATTTTTCAGTCACTGTTTTAGTTTCTGTATAAAAAGTCATGGCTTGTTTTCCATACGCATGAAGGTCTCCATAAAACGAACCTCTCCATCCTGTAAATGAGAAGAATGGTAAAGGTACAGGAATAGGAATATTAATACCAACTTGTCCTACTAATACTTCTCTTCTAAATTTAGTAGCAGCTGCTCCACTTGAAGTGAAAATAGACGTACCATTTCCAAACATATTGTTATTGATAATATCTAAGGCTTCATTTAAGCTTTGTGGCTCTAAAATAGAAATAACAGGACCAAATATCTCTGCTTTGTATATATCCATATCTACTTTTACATCTCTAAAAACAGTAGGTCCAATCCAATTTCCATTTGGGTATCCTTCAACTGTTGCGCCTCTTCCATCTAAAACCAGATTAGCACCTTCTTTTACACCTTGTGCAATTAAATCTTCTACTCTGTTTTGAGCTTTTCGCGTAATAATAGGACCGTAATCAGCACTTTTATCATTCCAAGCACCGGGTTTTACTTTTGATAAGCGCTCTACTAATTCAGGAATCCACTCTTTAGCAGATCCTACAAATAATGCAACTGAAATAGCCATACATCGTTGACCTGCTGCTCCCATTGATGCTCCTACCAGTGCATTTAATACATTTTCTTTATTTGCATCTGGCATAATAACCATATGATTTTTAGCTCCAACTAAAGCCTGAGCTCTTTTTAAATTAGCCGTAGCACGTGAATAAATATATCCTCCAACAGCAGGACTTCCTACAAAAGAATAAGAACGTACTAAATCATGATCTAATAACATATCAACCTGTTCTTTTTGTCCATGAACAACTTGTAAAATATCTTTAGGTGCTCCTGCTTCATATAAAAGTTCTGCTAATCTTAATGCTGTATTAGGAACCATTTCTGAAGGTTTTAAAATAAATGCATTTCCTGCTACTATTGATAAGGGAAACATCCATAAAGGAATCATTCCTGGAAAATTAAAAGGTGTAATTCCAGCACACACTCCAATAGCTTGTTTATAAGAATAGGTATTTACTTTATTTGCAACATTTTCAATGGTTTCTCCCATTAATAATGTAGGAGCAGAACACGCAAACTCAATCACTTCATATCCTCTTACTAAATCCCCTTTTGCATCATCAAAGGTTTTTCCTGATTCTTCGCAAAGAATTGTTGCTAATTCTTCCATATTGTCTTTCACTAAAGCTTGATATTTAAGCATTACTCTTGTTCGTGTCATAACAGGAGTAAATCTCCATAATAAATATGCTTTATGCGCTTTTTGGACAGCATCATCTATTTCGCTTTCTAACATACAAGGTACTTTTCCTATAACTTCATTGGTTAAAGGTGATACCATATCTACATAATTATTGGTTTTACTTTCTACTAACTCTCCGCTTATTAAAGCTTTTATTATTTTACTCATTTTCTCTCCTATAAATTTATAATTTCATTTATTGCTATTTTCGAATTTATTTTTGGGAATAATTCAAAACCAATGGGTATATCTGCATACAATTCTCTTAATGTTTTTGAGACATTAGAAAAGTTAATTTCTCCTGTACCTGGTTCTGCCCTTCCTGGGGCATCTGCTATATGAATGTAAGCAATTTCTTTTTGATACTGTTTTAAAGTAGAAATAATATTGCCTTCATTTATTTGCATATGATACATATCGTATAAAACTTTTATAAAATCACAAGATACTTCTTTTATAATATGCGCTGCATCTTTGGTATGTTTTAAAGCATTTCCATAATGATCTTCATGAATATTTAAAGCTTCTAAAACCAAACAAATACCAGAGTTTTGTACCTCATTTTTTAACATTTTTAATGTTTCTATCATTGTTAAGGTTCGCTCTTCTTCGTTTAGTTCAAGATAATGATTGATAACTACTCCTCCATCTCCTAAAGCATTTGAGTGAATCACAATGTTTTTACAGGATAAAAATTTTGCTACTTTAATTGCTTCTTTGATATCATTTATATAAACATCTTGTTCTTTTTTGTCAATAAGTGAGTATCTATAATCTCCTGTAAAACTAGCCAGTTTTAAAGAATACTTTTTTAACAAGTCTTTAATCTTTGTAATATCTTTGTCATGATGTGTCCAAAACTCAACATAAGCAAAACCATATTTTTTTGCAAGAAAAAAACGATCATAAAAATCAACTTCTGTAAATATAGTTTCTAAGCATATGGATTTTTTCATCTTCTTCCTTTATTTTACTTCTGAAAGTTTAACGGGTCTGTTCTCTAAATAAGACTTCATAGCAGCTTTTGCAGCATACAAAGCCTGTAAAGAATCATTACAACCTGTTAGTGGTTCTTTGTTTTCATTAATACAATCAATAAAATGTTCTGTTTCTTTAATATAGGCGTGTTTATAACGTTCTAAGATTAAGTATTGAGGTTTTTCTTCAATAACTCCATATCCTGTATATATTTTTGCTTTACTTTGTAATTCGTTTGAGGTTGTTACCATTCCTAAAGAACCATGAACTTCGATTCTTTGATCATAACCGTAGGTAGCTCTTCTTGAATTATCAATCATACATAAGGTACCATTTGCTAAGCGTAAGGTAAGCGTTGCAGTATCAATGTCATCGTATTCTTTGATAGCATCATCAATTAACACCGCACCCATGGCATAAACTTCAACAATTTCAGATTTGCTTAAATAACGAATCATATCAAAGTCATCGACTGTCATATCAAAGAACAGACCTCCTGAGTTTTTTAAATATTCCATAGATGGAAAATCAGGATCTCTTGACGTTATTTTAATAACTTGTGGTTCTCCAATTTTTCCTTTTATAACAGCATCTCTTACAGAATTAAAATTATTATCAAAACGTTTGTTTAATCCCACAATAAATTTAGAGTCACTGTTCTCTAAAACACTCATTAATTCTTTTATATTTTCCACACTCTTTGATAAATTTTCTTCACAAAAAGTATGTTTATTCGCTTTAATACAATCAATAGATATTCTGGTTAAATCATCAATATGTGTACATACATATATGATATCAAGTAAGGGATCTTTTAGCATTTCTTTATAATCGCTATATTTATCTCTTATTCCATATTTTTTTATAAGTGTTTTTGCATCTTGATTAAATTCTAAATCACATACTGCTTTGACTTTTGCAGATGATACATGTTCTGATATAAGCTGTAAATGTTCTTGTCCCATTCGTCCAAGCCCAACTATACCTATTTTATATATTTTCATGAAAATCCTTTTAATCTTATTATATATAGGAGAGGCAAAATGCTTACTTATACTTTCGGTTATTTATCTTAAAAGAGTAAATACTTCTACCGATATAAAACTAAGAAAACTATAAGCTATTTTGAACAAAATGTATAGAGTTTTTTTAAATATACTTAATAAATGGCATTATGTGTTACTTAAGTACTCATAATTGATGATATAAATATTTTTAATACAAAAAAATATTTATATCTTAATTAATGTTACGTTATTACCCATAATTACAACTTTTTATTGTAATTATAAAAAACTATGTACATTTTGTTCAAAATTACATAAACTTGAATATGTTGAAAAACAAAATTAAAGGAGTCGACTATGTTAAAGAAAGTTATA
>SPKZ01003643.1_pt1 | contig 11763 bp, 21 predicted proteins | sample 2456571 | NCBI WGS metagenome assembly SPKZ01 (sample SAMN11192286, study PRJNA482655) | marine metagenome | biome: ENVO:00000447; feature: ENVO:00000244|ENVO:00000211|ENVO:00000569|ENVO:00002023; material: ENVO:00002151; isolation source: ocean water from marine abyssalpelagic zone ...
ATTGGAAGTTTGCCAATACGAGACATATTAGTTCACCCTTCCTCTAGAATACTCGGCAGAGAATTTCGCCGCCGACATTCTCGTTGCGCGCAGTGTTGTCAGACATCACGCCTTTCGAGGTCGACAGGATCGAAATCCCGAGCCCGTTACGAACCAACGGAATATCACTCTTGGAAGAGTATACACGCCGTCCTGGCTTCGACACACGACGGATCTCAGAGATCACCGGCGTACCATCGAAATATTTCAGTTCAATTTCGATATGCTTGTGACCGTCTTTTTCGATCTCAGCATATCCACGAATGTAACCCTCGCCTTGCAGCACTTCGAGCACACGGGCGCGAAGCTTTGAGGCTGGTGTTACGACCTTGTCCATGCCGCGCATTTGCGCGTTACGGATGCGGGTCAGCATATCACCGAGGGGATCAGAAAATGACATTTTATTCCCTCCTTACCAGCTAGACTTGACGAGACCTGGGATCTTACCAAGTGAGCCGAGCTCACGAAGGGCAATCCGAGACATCTTCAGTTTGCGGTAGTAACCGCGCGGACGACCAGACACTTCACAACGGTTGCGAACCCGGTTGGGTGCAGAGTTGCGAGGAAGCTCAGCCAGTTTCAGACGCGCTTTAAAACGCTCTTCCAAAGGCAGATCTTCGTTCAATGCGATCGCTTTAAGCTCTTCACGCTTGGCGGCATAACGCTCGACCAGACGCTTACGCTTGTCATTCCGCTCAACAGCACTCTTTTTAGCCATAACAGTCTTCCTTTAGTGCTAGTTTCGGAACGGGAAGCCGCACTGCGCAAGCAGGCTCTTAGCTTCTTCGTTCGAGTTGGCGGTGGTACAAACAATAATGTCCATACCGCGAATATCGTCGACATCGTCATAGTTGATCTCTGGGAACACGAGTTGTTCCTTCAGACCCATGGCGAAATTACCGCGTCCATCAAAGCTCTTGCCGTTCAGACCACGGAAGTCTTTCACGCGTGGCAGAGCGATGTTGGTTAGACGATCCAGGAATTCGAACATACGGTCCCGGCGCAGAGTCACTTTACAACCGATCAGCATGTCTTCGCGAAGCTTAAAGCCAGCGATTGACTTGCGTGCCTTCGTAGCGACTGGCTTTTGACCTGCGATCTTTTCCATCTCTGCCAAGGCTGTCTTGATCTTCTTAGAGTCAGCGACTGCTTCGCCAACACCCATGTTGATCACGACCTTGTCGAGTTTTGGGATCTGCATGTCATTCGTGTAGCCAAACTCTTCTTTAAGCTTGGAACGAATCTGCTCGTCATACTTCTTTTTGAGGCGAGGAGTGTAGTCCTTAGACATCTAGAGCCTCTCCTGAACGTTTAGCGAACCGGGTCTTGCGACCGTGCTCGTCTGTTTTGAACCCAACACGTGTTGCTTTGCCATCACGTGGATCGATCATCGCAACATTTGAAACGTGAATTGGCGCTTCAAATGAGTTGATACCGCCCTGTGGATTTTCCTGGCTTGGCTTTGTGTGACGCTTCACAACGTTCACACCGCGTACAACCACACGATCCTCAGCGGGAATAACTTTCAACACTTCGCCCTCTGCGCCTTTGTTACGGCCAGTGAGAACGATAACGCGGTCACCCTTTTTCACCTTCGCAGCCATAGCTACAGCACCTCCGGCGCCAGTGAGACGATCTTCATGTGGTTCTTCGCGCGAAGTTCACGTGGAACAGGCCCAAAGATCCGAGTGCCGATCGGCTCATTGTTATTGTTGATCAGGACGGCCGCATTGGTGTCGAACCGAATGGTTGACCCGTCTGGGCGGTTAATGTCCTTGGCGACACGAACGACGACGGCACGACGCACGTCACCCTTCTTAACGCGGCCGGTTGGAATTGCTTCCTTCACCGAAACCACAATGACATCACCTACAGAAGCGTAACGACGTCCGGCACCGCCCAGCACTTTAATGCACTGAACACGGCGGGCGCCAGAATTGTCCGCGACCCGTAGGTTGGACTGCATCTGGATCATGCGTCGCCTCCATCAGATGGAATGACTTCCCAACGCTTAAGCTTTGAACGTGGTGGACACTCACGGATCGTGATTGTCTGCCCTTCAACAGCAGCATTGTCTTCGTCGTGTGCGTGGTACCGCTTAGAGCGACGCACGGTTTTCTTCAGCAGCGGGTGGAGGAAACGACGCTCCACGCGCACGATGGCGGTCTTGTCCTGCTTGGTCGAGACCACTACGCCTTCCATAACACGTCTAGGCATATCTAACTCCTACGCCTCAGCGTCCGCGCGGGCCTGCTCGCGAAGCAGGGTCTGGACGCGAGCGATATCGCGACGGACGACCTTGATGCGGGCGGTCTTTTCCAACTGGCCAGTGGCCTGCTGGAAGCGGAGGTTAAACTGTTCCTTCTTCAGCTGCAGGAGCTCTTCCTTCAGCTGATCCGGGCTCTTAGAACGGAGATCAGAAGCTTTAGCCATGCTTAAATTCCCTCAATCCGGCGGACGATCTTCGTGCGGATTGGCAGCTTAGCTGCACCGAGGCGGAGCGCTTCGAGCGCGACCTCATCCGGAACACCGTCGATTTCAAACAAGATGCGACCAGGCTGAACACGGGCGACCCAACGGTCGACAGAGCCTTTACCTTTACCCATCCGAACTTCGATTGGCTTGGCTGTGACCGGAGTGTCTGGGAAGACACGGATCCAAACCTTACCTTGACGCTTCATCTCGCGGGTAACGGCCCGACGAGTTGCTTCGATTTGGCGTGCGGTGACGCGCTCAGGCTCAAGTGCTTTGAGACCAAACGAGCCAAAAGCGATCGAATAGCCACCTTTTGCAGTGCCTTTGATCCGGCCTTTGAACGCCTTACGATATTTTGTACGCTTCGGCTGACGCATCTCTTATGCTCCTGCCTGTGGGCCGGAAGCCGGGCCACGCTGGTTGCCAGAACGTGCACGAGACTCACCAGAAGTCTCTGCGCGGCGATCACGAGCCATTGGGTCATGCTCCATGATCTCGCCCTTATAGATCCAGATCTTGATGCCGATGATCCCGTAAGTGGTCAGCGCTTCGGCTGTGCCATAGTCAATGTCCGCGCGCAGCGTGTGCAGCGGAACAGACCCTTCAGAATACTGCTCGGTCCGCGCAATCTCAGCACCGCCAAGACGGCCAGAGACCATGATCTTCACACCCTCAGCGCCAAGACGCATTGTGTTCTGGATCGAACGCTTCATCGCACGACGGAAAGATCCACGGCGCTCAAGCTGACGAGCAATGTCTTCAGCAACCAAAGTCGCATCAAGCTCAGGCTTACGAATTTCAACAAGGTTCACGCGAACTTCGTCATCAGTCATTTTAGCAAGCTGACGGCGGAGGCTCTCAATGTCCGCACCCTTCTTACCGATGACCAGACCTGGACGCGCGGTGTGAATGGTGACGAGGCACTTCTTGTGAGGACGCTCGATGATAATCTTAGAGATACCGGCCTGACCGAGACGCTTTTTGATATGCTTCTGGATCGCGAGGTCTTCGTGAAGAAGACGACCGAAATCCGCGCTATCAGCGTACCAGCGGCTGTCAGAAGTCCGGTTGATCCCGAGACGTAGACCGATAGGATTTACTTTCTGACCCATTACGCGGCCTCCGCTTCTTGAGACGTGTCACGCAGGACAATAGTGAGCTGCGAGAATGGCTTCATGATCCGAGCGGCGCGACCACGTGCACGAGCGCGGATACGCTTCATGACGAGGTTTTTACCGACATGGGCTTCAGCAACGACCAGGCTATCAATGTCCAGGTCGTGGTTGTTTTCAGCATTCGCGACAGCACTTTTCAAAAGCTTGCGAACATCGGCAGCAGCGCGCTTACGAGAGAATTGCATCTCATCGATCGCTTTCTGAACTGGCAGACCGCGGATCTGCTGAGCCAGCAGATTCAGCTTTTGCGGGCTAGAACGATACATGCGCAGAACTGCACGTGCTTCGTTAGACGCCTGCTTTGGAGGATTCTTGGCTTGACCCATGACTATCTCCGCTTCGCTTTCTTGTCCGCGCCATGACCGTAATAGGTCCGGGTTGGAGCGAATTCGCCAAGCTTGTGTCCGACCATTTCCTCATTGATGAGAACAGGGACGAACTTGTTGCCATTGTGAACCTGAAAATTCAGGCCGACGAATTGTGGCAGAATGGTCGAGCGACGTGACCAAGTCTTGATGACCTCACGACGTTCAGACGCTTGCGCCTTTTCAGCCTTCTTCAGGAGGTAGCCGTCGACAAACGGGCCTTTCCAGACGGAACGTGACATTCTCTACGTCTCCCTAGCGTTTCGAGTTACGGCGACGGATGATCAAACGATCCGAAGCCTGTTTCTTACGGGTCTTAGGACCACGTGTCTTCTTACCCCATGGCGTCACTGGGTGACGTCCACCGGAGGACTTACCTTCACCACCACCGTGTGGGTGATCGACCGGGTTCATAACCACGCCGCGAACGTGCGGACGCTTGCCTTTGTGGCGGTTACGGCCGGCTTTACCCATGACTTGGTTCATATTGTCAGGGTTAGACACGGCGCCGATTGTGGCGATGCACTGATCTGGAACCATACGAAGCTCGCCAGAAGTGAGCTTGATCTGTGCGTAACCAGAGTCTCGACCAACTAGTTGAGCGTAGCAACCCGCAGAACGCACCATTTGCGCGCCTTTGAGTGGCTTCATCTCAATATTGTGGATGATCGTACCAACAGGGATGTTCTTCAGAGGAAGAACGTTGCCTGGCTTGATGTCAGCGGTCTTAGAAGAGATGACCGTATCACCAACTGCGAGACGCTGCGGCGCAAGAATGTAAGACAGCTCGCCGTCTTCATACTTGATCAGCGCGATAAACGCGGTGCGGTTCGGGTCATACTCGAGACGCTCAACCGTTGCCGGCACGTCCCATCTGTTCCGCTTGAAATCGATCTTCCGGTACAGGCGCTTTGCCGCTCCGCCTTTATGGCGTGCTGTCATGCGACCTTTATTGTTGCGACCGCCGGTCTTGGTCAGACCTTCGGTAAGCATTTTTACCGGACGGCCTTTGTGCAGCTCTGAGCGGTCCACGAGGACCAGCTGACGACGACCTGGCGAGGTAGGTTTGTATGTCTTTAAAGCCATCTAAATCTCCTACAGGCCCGTCGTGATATCGACAGACTGGCCGTCTTTCAGAGTCACGATCGCCTTTTTGAAGTCCGAACGACGCCCGAGCTGACCGCGGAATCGCTTGGTCTTACCCTTAACCAAGATCGTATTGACCTTGGTGACGTCGACTTTGAACAAAGCTTCGACAGCTTCCTTAATGTCTGGCTTAGTGGCCGTCAGAGGAACGCGAAAAATGATCTTGTTCTCTTCAGCAACAAGCGTCGACTTCTCCGTAATGATCGGAGCAAGGAGCGTGTCATAGTTGTGAGGCTTGATATCAGCCATGGATTAAGCCTCCGCTTTTGCGCCGTTAAAGCGCGCATCGATGCCATCCAGCGCATCTTTGGTCAGAACCAAAGTTTTGCGGCGAAGCACATCATAAACATTGAGACCAGCGAGCGGCAGAACGTCCACGTTCGGGATGTTCTGAGCTGCTTTGGCGAAATTCGCGTCGACTTCAGCACCACCGATGATCAGCGCGTTAGACAGGCCAAGCTTAGCCAGTTTCGCAGACAGATCTTTGGTTTTCGCCGCTTTCAACTCAGCTTTGTCGAGAACGAGCAGAGCGTCAGCCTTAACCTTAGAAGACAGCGCGTGAGCCAGAGCCATTTTGCGGACCTTCTTAGGAAGACCGTGCGCGTGGCTGCGAACGCGTGGGCCGTGCGCAACTGCACCACCAACAAAGATGTTCGCATTCTTAGAGCCGTGACGAGCGCCGCCAGAGCCTTTCTGACGGATGTACTTCTTGGTTGTGACAGAGACGTCCGCACGCTCCTGGGTCTTGTGAGTCCCAGCTTGGCGCTTGGCAAGCTGGTAACGAACCATACGCTGAATCACGTCGCCGCGGATCTCTTCGATCCCGAACACTGCATCATCAACAGTGGCTTTACCAGCAGCTTTGCCTTCAAGAGTTTTGACGGAGAGTTCCATTATTCAGTACCCTCTTTCAGAAGTTTCTTTAGGAGGTCCTGGTCGACTTTCGCACGCGGCTGACCACCTGCGAGAATGTCTTTGGCCTGACCGACCCAATCTTCGTTGGCAGCATCTTCTGCAACGCCGAGCTCTACGAGAAGCGCTGCGCGCTCATCGTCAGCCATCGCTACGAAACCAGACAGTGTGCCGAGGCCTTTTTCTTTCAGAGCCTCTTCCGTCTTAGGACCGATGCCGTCGACAAGAACGATATTGTCAGCTGCAGTACCCTCAATCTTTACGTCGCCAGCTGGCGCGACAGATTTTGCAGGCGCTTTAAAAGAACCCTCCGCTGGAGCATCAGCATGGAGGGCTTTCTTTACCGCGTCGCGGATTTCTACAAATGAACCAGCTGCACCTGGGATCGCGCCTTTGACGAGCACGAGGCCGCGTTCAACGTCCGTGCGAACGATTTCAAGGTTTTGGACAGTCTTACGGTCAACACCGTAATGACCCGCCATTTTCTTGCCTTTGAAAACGCGACCTGGATCTTGGCACTGACCTGTCGAACCATGCGAACGGTGAGAGATCGAAACACCGTGAGAGGCGCGAAGACCGCCGAAGTTCCAACGCTTCATCGCACCGGCAAAACCTTTACCGATAGAAACGCCTGCAACGTCGACTTTTTGACCAGGAACAAAATGGTCGGCCTGAACTTCAGCGCCGACCTCTGGCAGAGCTATGTCTGATTTGACACGGAACTCTGTAACTTTTGCTTTAGGAGCGACACCCGCTTTGGCGAATTGCTCACGCTGTGCTTTCGCAGTGCGTTTCGCTTTCTTTTCGCCAGCACCCATCACAACAGCTGTATAGCCGTCGGTGCGCTTGACCTGTCCACCCTTTTTGGTGGTCACGTCGCGCTCTTCTTCGGTGCGGAGGCCGACAACCTGACAGCCGTCGAGTGCGAGAACAGTAACCGGCACGTGGCGGCCTGCTTCACTAAAGATGCGTGTCATGCCCAGTTTACGAGCGAGCACGCCAGATCGTTGAGCTGGAAGCGCCATTAGCGAGCTCCCTCAAGCTTAATCTCGATACCAACGCCTGCAGACAGGTCGAGCTTCATAAGCGCGTCGACGGTTTGCGGGGTCGGGTCAACAATGTCGAGGATACGCTTGTGCGTACGGATCTCGAATTGCTCACGAGACTTTTTGTTGACGTGTGGGGACCGGTTGACTGTGAAACGCTCTTTGCGGGTCGGCAGTGGGATAGGCCCACGTACCTCTGCGCCAGTGCGCTTGGCAGTCGAAACGATTTCGCGTGCCGACAAATCGAGCGCGCGGTGATCGAAGGCTTTAAGCCGGATCCTGATATTCTGTTTTTCCATCCTGCGATGTCCGTTCACGTAAAAACCACACATCCAGGCAGCACAGCTCTTTGAGCGCCCAGACACGAGGAAATCCAGTTGTTCGTTTCGGTTGCCAGCGTTTGCCTATATGGCACGGCCTAGCTTGCGAAGGGTGGCGTGTACGGGAATCAATCGCCCGCGTCAACAGGGGTGTCTGCAGATTCTGCGGCAGCGACAGAATTCTGAAGAGGTGGAGATTAATCCTCCCCCATGCAGGACGGCGAAAGCGCTCTCAATACGTCGCTATTCGCGGGCTTTTTTAACTGAAAATTTGGCTGGGCCAACTAAGCGAACGCAGAGCCAGGAGGCATAATCATGCAGAAGATGATCGACACACCCACGGGACAACTCTCAGTTCATGTAGAGGGAAGCGGCCCTGTCATTCTTTGTGTTCACGGCTGGCCCGAACACTCTTGGTCCTGGCGCCACCAGGTCCGCCATTTCACAGAACGCGGCTATATCGTCGCCGCCATGGATGTTCGCGGCTATGGCGACAGCGCGGCACCGACAGAGATCGAGCATTATGCGCTTAAGAACCTCGCGGCGGATACCGCTGCCGTGATCGATGCGCTAAGCGACGAACCAGTCATCCTCTTCGGGCATGATTGGGGCGCGCCGATCACCTACTCTACTGGCTTGCTCTATCCCGAGAAAGTTCGCGCTATCGCAGGCATGAGCGTTCCTTACACGCCGGCGGGCGACGTCTCGATGCTCGACCTGATGAAAATGGTCCATGCGGGCAAGTTCTTCTACATGGTCTATTTTCAAGACGAAGGCGTGCCTGAGGCAGAATTCGGCGATGATCCGCGCGCGGCGCTGCGCAAGATCTACTATGGCGCTTCAGGGGATTCGCCCCAAGATGGGCTCAACATTGAAAAGCCAGCTGATGCCAAGATGCTGGATGGCCTGATTGACCCAGATCCATTTCCTGCCTGGCTGACAGAGAAAGACCTCGACATCTATGTCGACGCATTTGCGAAGTCTGGCTGGCACGGTCCCTTCAATCGCTACCGCGCCCTCGATTTGGATCACCAATATTCAGAGCCGGTACGTGGCAAATCTCTAACCATGCCGTCTTGCTTTATTGGCGGCGAGAAAGATCCGGTTCGAAGCTTTGTGTCTGGTGTGGATATGTATGACGCCGCCGGAATGGGCCTTGACGACTTCCGCGGCGCCACAATTGTTCCAGGCGTCGGTCACTGGGTCCAACAAGAAGCACCGGACGCGACCAACGCCGCCCTCGATGCGTTCCTCGCGAGTCTCTAATCGCATGGCGCGAGAAAAAGTTTTGTAAGAAACTCATTTCCCCTCAGACTAAGAGGGTATGAAGCCAAGTCAGACCGCAAATCAGCTCTACAGCGAAGCCGCTGACCAGTTTGCCTACGCCATGCAACGCTTAGCGCGGGCAACGGAGGCACATGCTGAACGGCGCCGTGATCTGCTGCAGGACATGCATGTCCAGCTTTGGAAAAGCCTGGATGCTTTCGATGGGCGTTGCTCATTGAAGACTTGGGTCTATCGCGTCATTCACAATACAGCCGCCAGCCATGTCAGCCGCGAGGTTCGACAGTCCGTCGAACAGGCAGACTTGGTCGAAGCTGAGCAGGTGCCTGATTTCAGTGACCTTCACCTGATGGTCGAGCGTGATGACGCTTTGGCGAAGCTTCATGACTGGATCCGCAGTCTTAAGACCTCGGACCGGCAAATCATGACCCTCTATCTCGAGGATCTCAGCGCCGCCGAAATTTCTGAGATTGCCGGGCTCAAATCCGGCGCAATCGCAACTCGAATATCGCGGCTCAAAACCAAACTCACTCACGACTTTAAGGAGACATCGCAATGACGGATCATGATCCCCTTCGCGACCTCTGGACGAGCGACCAAGGAGAAAAATTCACAATGTCTGTTTCAGAACTGACCGCCAAATCCAATCAATTCCACGCCCGCATAAGGTGGCGCAACATCACAGAATACATCGCCGCCGCTTTGGTGATTGGCGTGTTCGGATGGATCGCCTTCCTCGTCCCTGTCTGGTCGATCAAGATTGGTGCGATCCTAATCATTGCCGCTGCCTTCTATATCAGCTGGAAGCTCCACCAAATTGGCGGCGCATTCAATCCAACCGATATTTCATCCGGGCAGAGTCTTGCGGATCATCATCGCGAAGCACTCGTTCGACAGCGCGATGCCTTGCAATCCGTATGGCGTTGGTACTTGCTGCCTTTCGCACCGGGCATGCTGGTTTTCACCCTCGGAACAACCTTTGAAACAGGGTCCGGTATCCCGCCCAGTGCGCTCTTGTCGACGAGCGCGGTCAGCCTCGGCTTCATCTCCGCGATCTTTTTTGGCGTCCACGCTTTGAACGCTCGTGCGGCCAAAAAACTAGATGAAGAGATTGGTGCGCTCGACGCAACCATGTTGAAATAGCCCTCCAAACAAGCCTCACTCATAGTCCGAGAGTCTCTATTTTCGCGTGAGGCTTGTTTTCTCGAAATCTCAATCGCGGCGGAAGCTTGTTGTTAACGCTCGCGCCCCCATCACTCGGGCACATTTTGAGATGGGTGGTTCAAATGAGATTAGATCCAATACAACTTCGAACGCTTGCCGAGGATGGCTTTTTGGTCATTCCAGATCGCTTCACGGAACTGGAAGTTGTCGCTCTGGAACGACGCCTTCCAACTTTATGCGCTGAAACGAGCGACGCGAACATATCCGAGAAAGATTCCGATACGGTGCGCATGGCGATGGCCCTGCATAAGCGCGACGACCTGTTTGCGCGACTGGTTGTCGATCCAAGATTGGTCGCACCTGCTCAGCAAATCTATGGCGAGCTGTTCTACATCCAACAGACCAAGGTCAATCTCAAACTGCCACTGTAGCAAGAGGTTTGGCAATGGCATCATGATTTCGGTAATCACCAGAATCTCGATGGCGTGGAAAAGCCGATGGCGTTGAATATCCACGTCTTCTTAGACGACGTGCCCCCCTTGAACGGGCCAATTTGTTTTGTCCCAGGTTCCCACGCCGATGAGACAGGACGGCTGAGTCGACATCCCGTTGAGTATGATGATCAAACAACGTCCTTTCCAGTATTCGCGGTCACGCCGGAGGCTTTGCAAGACAATATCCACCAAGCCACCATTCGTCATGGCAAGCAGGGCATCGTCGCGGCGACTGGCGGGAAAGGCAGCATGTTGATCTTCTTCGACACCACACTGCATTGCTCGCCAGCGAACTTTTCGCCCTGGAAACGCGCCATTTTCTCGATGATCGTGAACCCGGTCTCAAACCAGCCGGAAAACACCGACAGACCTGATCACCTTCATCACCAAGACCGCACGCCCGTCTTGTCCAGCACTAAGCCAGATCTCTTTGCCGGTTTCGACAAACGCGCCATGCGATGGGAATGTAAGTAAAACGACAATCTACTGGCACGGGCGCCAGGACTCGAACCCGGGACCCTCGGTTTTGGAGACCGATGCTCTACCAACTGAGCTACACCCGTCCAGTGAGGCGCCTAAATGCCCCATGCGGCTCAGAGATGCAATGGCTGAGCACAGGAAAATCCATGAAGCGAGCGATCTCGCTGGAAGTCTACACCATTCGCGGCGTGAAGACCTCGATATCTGCCCTATTCTGCCTCGCAGGCAGTTTAGGACAATGCGTTTGCGGGCTTAGAACTACGCCTCGCAGTATCCGCTTTCGGAAGTCGCAGGGGCTTGCCTAAGAAGATAGCCCCGCCAATTCGGCTCGAGCGCAACCATCGGAACAGCGCATAAGACAACCCAACAGATACAACGATCCGGAGGGGTGCGAAATAAATGTCGAATACGGAAACAATAGACATCTGTATCGCTTGATGCGCGAACATAATGATCAGAGACGCCTTACCGATCTCACCGAGTGTGAGATTCAAGATGTGGACCTCACGCAAACGATCTGCCAGCACCTTCGTCGCAATCACCATCAGGATGGCGCAAAAAACGGTGACGACAGGGACCCCGTACTCGGCAAATTTCGTATCCAACCCAGGGACCAAGTAGAAAGCTGCGGGAATCGTATACGCGCCGCCAATAATCGCGGCGCCAATGTGGAACGTTCGATCAAAGTCTTGGCTGAACTCGCGATTGCGATAGAGCCAGCCAGCATGCATCAAGGGAAACGCCATTGCGACGACATTGATCGCGAGCGGCAACCAAAAGTCAGCCGCATAATGGTTCCAAATCGCGAGCCCCCAGAGCGGTATACACAGCAGCGTAATAGCGCCTGGGCTCAACACGCGCGC
>SPKZ01010683.1_pt1 | contig 11759 bp, 14 predicted proteins | sample 2456571 | NCBI WGS metagenome assembly SPKZ01 (sample SAMN11192286, study PRJNA482655) | marine metagenome | biome: ENVO:00000447; feature: ENVO:00000244|ENVO:00000211|ENVO:00000569|ENVO:00002023; material: ENVO:00002151; isolation source: ocean water from marine abyssalpelagic zone ...
AGAGGGTTGGGAGGTACTACAAGTGTCGTTTTCGAGCCCTTGGCATATGCCACTTGCGTTATACAATTTCCTAGCCGAAATTCGATTATCCCATATCTGGGAATCCTAATTCGAATTACCTTGGACCGTGCCAATTAGGTAATTCGATTATATTTTTCCCACTTTTGGGATAATGTATTTGGACACTCGTCCAGGACCCTTGACTCGAGTTAGGGATATGTTAGCTGAACGCCCGTCCAGTTGCCCTGCCTGGAGCCCTGGACACCCGTCCAGCTCGGGGCCCTGCTGGACACTTGTCCATGCGCCCTGACGGTGCCGTGAGCGGCGGTGCTGGACACCCGTTCAACTGCTCATCGAACGCGCCGTTCGCCCCGCCTCGAGCTACTGGACAACCGTTCACTGGACAGGTGTCCAGGGACCGCTACGTGGGGTTTCCCTATCAGGGCATATGTCCCACCTCACAACACGCGGCCCAAAAATTCCCAGCTCCGAAAAATTCGCCAAAGCCGAATATTCCCAGCTCCGAAAAATTCGCCAGAGCCGAGATTTCAGCAAGGCCGAAAGGATCACAGGCCCAGATAAATCGAATTATGCAAAGCGCAGACCTCGGCGAGCTGGTCCCTTGACACCGGCCGACGCGCCGTGCTATGCGCGGGCATGGACACACGACCTTGGAGCCCCGCGGAGGGCCTCCCTGCCTTCCCGCCGGCAGACCCGACCGAGATCGAGCGCATCGTGCGTACCGGGGCACCGACATTGAGCGCGGCGACCGCAGTGACGCTGTTCGAACCGGTGCGGCCAGGGCGCCTCGAGCGGCCCAAGAAGACGCCGAAGAGCTACAACCCCGAGGAGGAGTTCCGCAGGGCCTTCTGGGAGGGGCTCGAGCGCGAGCGGCGGATGCTGATGGCGGAGACGTTGCCGCACCGGACACGAATCGGGTGGCGGATCGTGCGCGAGATGTGTCGCCTGAAGAACATCGTGTCCGAGAACGAGCTCCTGGTGGAGGCGCTGCCGATCGAGCCCGACCCCTGGGTCGAGGCCTGTCCCTTCAACAAGCCGCCGAACGCCAACGATCTGGCCGACCAGAAGCGCTACATGGTGCCCCTGTGGGACGTCGTCGAGCGGATTTGTAAGAACTACAACTCCCCTGACATGCCAGGACAGGCAGGGCTCCCGCTGCTGCCGCCCGCGGTCCCCGAAGAGCACCTCTCGAGCGATGGAGAGGTCTCAGAAGAGTACACGCCGCACGAAGACACGCGCCTGAGGTCGTATCTGAAGGCCGCGGAGCGCATCGTGGACCACTACTCCATGGAATGGCGCCGAAACAAGGCCGGAGCGCCCGAGGAAGACCCCGATGGCCGGGCAGGGGCCCAACCGCTGCTGGATCCAACAATCTGCCGCGTAGCGTGGCCTACCAGGGCCCAGATCGTCTACTATGAGACGATGATCGTCGAAGAAACGATCAGCCAGTGCGAATTCGGGCGCAAGAGCGCCTCGGAGTACCTCTCAGAAAGCTACGGGCTCTCAGAAAGAGAGATCAAGAGCCTGATTTCGATCGCGATGACGGAGCTCCGGGCCCGCCAGGACACCGACATCGAAGAGAAACGGGCCCTGATGGTGCATCGACTCGAAAGCTTCATGGACCGCAGCCGCAACGCGCTCGACCTCAACAACGAGATGAAGGCCATGAAGGTCCTGGCAGTCGTCGAGGGCCTCACTCGAACCGAGCCCGAGGACGCCAATCAGAGCTTCCTGGAGACCACTGAGCGCCTCTCAAGGTCCTCAGGGCCCGGAATCGGCAGCGGAACACCTCAACTCGACGTGATCGACGTGCCCAACAACGAAGAATGAGCCAACCCAAAGAGAAAATCCACGCCCCGAAGGGCCTGCGCATCACCAAACACGCCGCGGATCGCTTTCAGCGCCGCTACTACAAGAAACACAAGATCCTCTTAGAAAACCCCCGCGAAGTGGCCAGGAAGCTCCTCAGATTCGCCTACAAGGTCGAGCTCGACAGCGATCTGCAGGCGCTGAAAGCCATGTCGCACAAGGACCAGGGGGAGTTCTACGAGCACCGCGACGGATGGCGCTTCGTGGTGGTCAATCAGAAGTACGTGGTGACCATCGAGCACGCAGAACCCGGCCTGAACTAGTCAAAATGACCCAGAAACCGACCGAAACGGACCCTTCAGGGCTGACTTTCACGAAACGGGCGCTCGACGAGCTCGAACGGTGCTGGTTCGAAGAACACGGCATATTTCTTAGAAATCGCCTCAAAACAGCCCGAAAAGTCATCAAACGGGCCGAAAAACGACTCCAGGCGGGCTTCATTTACGAGCTGAAAGTCCAAGAAACGAGCATCCAGAAGCCCTCGGACGTCTACCTGACGCCGGATGGGTGGGTGTTCTACGTCGCGGAGGACCGGATCGTCATTTCAGTAGCCCGGAAGGTTGACACTCCTAAGAAGCGAGGCTAGTCTGCTCCTATGAGCACCAAAACCCCCACTCGAGAGAGGATCTCTGCCAAGAACCGCCGCACTGAGATTGTGCAGCTGCGCCTGACCGCCGATGAGGCCAAGTACCTCAAGAAGCAGTGGCCGGATCTGAAGCTGACGACCATCTGCACCGACATGATCGTCGAAGAGATCCCCGTGAAACACCGCCGCACGCAGTAGCGTCTCACAGCCCATCCCGCTATCTTAGAGGCGGCGCATCGACTTCCGGTGCGTCGTCTTTTTCTTTGAAGGGACGCCTGTAGCAGGGCGTCCAGCCTCGGCCCGACCAGGGCCAGAAAGTAGAGAACTGGGTGTGTGCGTTTGGCCGGCCTCCCTGTGCCGGCACTCCTGAGCCGCGAAACCTTGGGGAAGGAGCTCGCGGCTGCTCGGCCCCGTGTTGTGAGAGACACGGGGCTTTTTGTATGATCAGGGCAGGAGGTCGGTGTGGCCTCCGAAACACCAAGGTTGATGGGGTGCCTGTAGCAGGGCGCCCAGCTTTGCTCGAAAGAGCAGAAAGTAGAGGCCTGGTGTTTCTCTAGTTGGAGAAAGCCCCGCCCTCTCGAACCGGTATCGCACCGGAGGCGGGGTTTTCTTTGACATACGCCCAGAGCCCGCATACGGTGGTCTTGTTCTTCCGCTCATTCGAGCGGCTTTCAATTCTTAGGGCTTCGGCCCGCAACGCCCCGTCACGGGGTGAAAGTGAGGCCTCTAGGTGAGTGTGTAGAGCCAAAAGTTCTGTCTCAAGTTGGCCAGTGGTCGAATGTACGTCGTACCTTTTGAACACGCGGGGAAGCTTTGGTCAGCAGCCCCGATGGGTTCTTTGACAACTTGAACTCGCTATTAGAGAGCCAACAAAGAACAGGGGCGGCTTCGGCCGCCCTTTCTTTTTCTGCATAAAGTCCTGGCATGCTTCTGAGCAAGGACGTACAAGCAAGCCATGAAGAACGCCAGTCATTGACAGTCGAACCCTTCTCCGCGTGAAGATCCGCAGCCTCTCTGCCGAGGCCAAGATCATTCGACATGAAGAGTGTCGAGCGCGATCCGTCCCCTTGCTCCGCCGCGAACTCCACCAACATCGGGTGTGGGACGTGCGGCACGAGCAGCGCAGTGCGCAGCTGGCCTATGGATTCATCCGTGGCCGGCGATACCGACAGATCGAGCCACGCGCACGCACCGCGCCCGACAAGAAGCGCGTGCTTTCTTTGATCAAAAAGTACGGATCACGAGGCGCACAGGATCGCGAAGCGGCCCTCGCCGAGTGGTTTGAAACGGACGCGGAGCAGAGTGGTCTGCAGCCGGGAGTAATGACCCCGGCCGAGGTGGGTTCGACTCCCATCGCGTCCTCCACGCAGGATGAGCTCTGAGGAGAGCGCTCGCCGTGATCACTGCGGCGAGAGGTGCTGGGTTCGACTCCCAGCATCCTGCACCACTCAACAGCCCTTGACGGATCACCGCGGGGGCCTTAGCATGCGCCCTTGCAGCTTGAGGTAGCATGCAACATGGAGAGAGCCCGCTCGGTGCCTTGCGCCGGGCGGGTTTTTCTGTTACGGCAGGGACTTCCGACCCCGAAATCCTACGAAAACTGCCATGACAGACACCGACATCGACTGGACAGGCGCCGCAGAGCAGCTCAAGGGCGAGCTCAAGGGCACCCTCTCTCGCTTCCTCAACGGAGACGCGGCCAAGATCGAGGATTTCCTCGACGAGCTCGCTGTGGACATCGTGGAGGCCTCTCGCCTCGGCCGAGACGACTTGATCGACGAGATCAAGGACCAAGTCCAGATCCGCGGCGAGCGCTTGCGCTTGCAGGCCAACCAGAAGGCCTGGGGCTTCATCCGCGGCGTCGTCGGAATCGCCTCGAGCATCGCGATCCAGGTTGTGACGGGGCTCCGTGTCTCGGTCACCCCGATCATCGACACCTTGACCCCGGAACTCCCCTTCGAGGGAGGAGAATGACATGCCTTTCGAAGTGAAGAAGAAACTCACGACAGCAGTCCTGACCATCCTGTTCCTGATCTTCGAGAAGAAGCTCGGGCTGGATCTCGACATGGAGACCAAGATGATGATCACGGGAGTCGCGAGCTCCTACATCGTCGGACAGGGCTTCGCCGACAAGGGCAAAGAAGCTGAGAAGGTCAAGCTCGAAGGCACTGGAGACGGAGGCGCGTCTTGAGCCTCCGTCGCATCGTGCTCGGTGTGATCGTCGGCGTTGCGGTGACTGCTTCCTGTCACTTGTTCCGCAGCGGCATCCGCATCGAGAAGGTCTCCGGAGGTGTCGAGAAAGTGGTCGCTCGCCACGACGCCTACGTGATCGCCGACGAAGCACTCACCGATGACCAAGAAGCCGGGGCTCTTGGGCAGTCAGCCGCATTGAGCCAACTCTTGCAGCTTGAAAGCATCCCGGTTTCCAAGTTCAAGCCTGTAGCACTGCCGGTCCTGGCTCGGCACGATGCCTACATCCAGGCAGATGAATCGGTCACAGAGATTGAGAGGCGCATGTACATGAGAACTAGCTCTGAGCTACGAGGCCTAGCAAAAACCGACTAAGAGGTGTCTTCTCCCGATCAGCCTGCTACCGCCACGGAGCAGTCGCGCATCACGCTGCGGCTGCTTACCACTATCCTTGCTTTGGTTGGACCTCCCACAGGGTGGGTGATCATCACTCTAAACAATGTGAGCTGGGAGCTGAGAAACATCAACGCGAAGCTCGACCGTATCGACAGCGATGCGGCCACCCACAAAGAACTTGAAGCGTGGCGCAGGGAATTCTCCGCCAACCCTTCAGGTGGTCCTCCCAAGTTTCCCTGGGAGTGAGAGCCGCAGGCCCTCCGGCAGAAGAGGGCACCAACCCGTATGAGGTAACATGCGCCCCGTACTGCTCGCGGTCGGAGCGCTGGCTTTTCTGTTGGTCGTTTTAGGGTCGCTAGTTCGAAGCGATCTCGGGAAACTGTCCAGGAATGTCGAGCGCCTGACTAGTCAGCCTTCTTTTGACGAACCTATTTCTTTGGAGATCCAAGCCATGCAAGAACCGCCCACCTGGACAAAAACTGTAGACATCAACGGCACCAAGATCGAGATCTCTTGGCCGTGCCCGACCCGGAACGCAGGAGAGTCAGAGAAGGACTACGCAGCAAGGTGCTTGCGTCTCTTCCAAGAATACTGTTCGGGGCTGGGCGAAAGCTGACACAGAGAGCGCATGGGCAAGTTCACGCGCATGTGGGGGCGCTTCTACGAGCGCGTGCGGTGGGACATCTTCCAGTTCGCCGCGGAGATGGGGTTCGACGGGCCGATCAACGAACCCGGAGGTCTCTCGTGGCAGCAGGCAGACCTCCTGCAAGCCGTCCAGATCGCCACGCACGGATTTCCGAGCCGCCTCTACCCTCATATCTCGAAACGCGCCACAGCGAACCTCGGGAAGCGCTGGCTGGCCTGTAAGAGCGGCCAAGGCCCCGGCAAGACGACGGCCTCGACCGTCGCAGGGGTCTGGCGCACGCTCCAGGTGCCGGGAGCGCTCACGATGGTCTCGGCGCCTACCATGGCCCAGTGCCGCGACGTGTGGAACACGGAGCTGCGGCGCGTGTTGGAGGGTGCGAACCCGCTGCTGCGCGAGGTCGTCAAGCCCACGCGCTCCAGGGTGGTCTTCAAGGACAACGACGACTGGCAGATCAACTTCTGCACCTCGACGAAGACCGAGAGCTCCCAGGGCCGCCACCACCCGAACATGACCTGGCTGAACGAAGAGGCCAGCGGCATCCCTCGAGCACTGTGCGTACAGGTCGAGGGCACGCTCTCGAACCTCGAAGGCGAGGGCATGAACGGCATGTTCATCAACATCGGGAACCCTAACACCCGCGACTGCTATTTCTTCGACTGCTTCAACCAGGACGCTCACAACTGGTGGACTTACACGATGAACGCAGAGGAGTCGCCGGCCTACATCGTGTCGCAGGAGCGCAACCGGCTGCTCGCGCAGAAATACGGCAAGAACAGCGACGTCTATCGCGTGCGCGTGCTCGGGGAGTTCCCGTTCGCCAACCCCAACTGCGTCTTGAGCTCGGAAGACCTCATGGCCTGCACACGCACCGACATCAACGAGTGCATGCGCTACGGACGCTACGAGAACGGGAAACTCCGATTGGCTCTGCAGATCGGTGTGGACTTCGCTCGCTACGGCAACGACGAAAGCGCGGTGTTCGCTCGATGTGGCAACGCGATCGTTCACTGGAAGACTTTCCAGAAGACCGACCCGAACGTCGTGGCGGCCTACGCGATCAGGCTACGCAGCGATCTGGGCTGGTCAGAGGAGAACACGTGGTTCATCGCTGACGCAGGAGGCATGGGGCAGGCCGTAATGTCCACGTTCCACGCGACGAAGTCTCAGGTGATGGAGTTCCACAACGGAGGCTCGAGCACCCAGACCGACTACTTCGACAAGATCACCGAGGCCATGTTCGACTTCGGCAACGTGATCGCGAACCGCAAGGCCCACATTCCGAACGACAACCGCTTGATCCAGCAGCTCTGCACGAGGCAGTACGGTCCGAAAGAGCGCAGCGGCAAGATGAAGCTGAAGATCGAGTCGAAGCAGGAGTATCTCGATCGAATGCGCAAAGAAGCCGGCTCGATCGAGACCGTGTCGTCACCTGACCGCGGAGACGCTTTGCTCTACGCTTTCTATGATCAGGTCGAGGCGGTTGGTAGAGTCGTGCAACGAGCATGAAGTGCCCCGCCTGTGGAATTGGTGAGCTGCGCGTCACCAACTGCTATCGAGCGCACGAGAGAGCCTCGACGCGGTCGAAGGTCTGCAACCACTGCGGGCAGAGATTCACAGAGACGTTGATCCTCGAAGAAGCCAACAAGCGCGGGGAAGGCGCCGCAGCCAAGGCAGCTCGACTGCGGCACGAAGCTACTGCCAAAGAGCCTGAATAGTGATGCTCTTGTTGCCCGTACCGGACGCAAAGTCCATCGGGATGTAGGGCAGGTACTCGGGCGAGTCGAGCGGCATGAAAGTCCGGTAGACGAACGTGCGCTGGTAGTGCCAGGTCTGCGTCGAGCTCAGGGAGTCTGGCCAGAGCAGCATGGAGCGCAGCACGGCCGGGTCGTCGATCAACAGCACCGCGAAGTTGGCCCCGGTGTCCGAGACCTCCTCTTCGTCACCCGGCTGGAGGGTCTTGAAGGACTCGGGGCCGAGAGCGGTCGAGTGGAAGTCTCCGTAGCCGTTCCAGAGCCCGTGGCTGTACTGGAAGACGCTCGCGAGAGGCTGGTCGTTGTCGAAGGGATCGGCACCTGGCGCGAAGGGCGCACCGTCATTGTCTCGGCGCCACTGCCGGCGCTCGAAAGGCATCCAGAGCTCGTAGCCGCTGCCGGAGTAGTCGATAACGCGAGTGCTGGTCTCTTCGGAGGGGTTGGACAGGTTGAACTCCCCGTACACCTCGAGCGGCATCTGTACGATGACACCCGCCGGCAGGCGACTGGGAACCTGTACGAAGCCGCCCGGCACGGGCACGGGGACCCACTGAGGGTCGAGCTTGGCGACCTGGAACGGCTTGGGCAGCACGGAGCCCTGCAGCGGCACTGAGAGCGAGCCGAGGACCTCGGGAGGGCTGACGGGACGGGCGAGCGCAAGAGCGGCGAGAAGGGCCACACAGGCCGCCAGAGCGAAGGTCGGGAAAAGCTTCATTTTGAGCCTCCTGGCAGTAGAAAAGGGACGTCAAGCGTTGTAGGCCGCCCGACGTCCCTTCCACAAGCTCCCCGCGCAAGAGCTTGAGATTATTCTCACTCCTGGGAGGGAGGAAGCAACCATTTCCTCCAGACCACCAGGAAGGCCATCACTAGCAGTGTTCCTGCGCCCAGAATCGACATCAGAGCCGCCGCGGTGGGCCCCATTCGGTCCAGGAGAGCGTGGAATGCCCGCTCTAGCGCGTTCTCGGGCGAGACCGGCCTCTCGGTCGTATTGTCCGCTTCGTTCGCTCCAGCCACTTCTGAAGCGCCTCGCGAGTCGATGCGTTTCAAGGTTTCCAGCGTTTGTTTGCGGAGCTCGGCCGCGGCCTTGAAGCGCTCGTCGGCTGCATCGAGCGACCTCTGGAAAAGCAGCTCGAGGTCTCGTCGGTGCATCAGGCTGACCGCATCGGACGAGGGCGCGGTCAGATTCCAGCCCAGGGTGGCCCCGAAGTAGTAGCCTGTGGCGTCGATCTCGTTGAACAGAGGTCGCGGATGTGAGATGTCGGAGCCCGTCGCGCCTCCGTGGAGCTCGAAGTAGTCGGGCAAGACGTCACCTGGCTCGAAGTGCGGCGAAGAGCCACAGCCAGCGAGGAACAGGAGGGGCAGCAGTCGTTTCATAGGTCTCTGCAAAGAAAACGAAGGCCGGCTCCTTGGACTAGGAGGAGCCGGCCCTCTAAGGACCCCTCACACTTCTAACAAGGGACCCGGTCTCAGCTAGTTGTTACCTGCACCCAGGAGGTCCCGTCAGAGAACCACATCTCCCAAGTGCCGGAGTTGTTGACTGTCGCCACGCAGCCTTCATAGTTGCTGGCGGTAGGAAGGTCTCCGGAGCTCGTGTACGCGGACCCTTCGGTAGATCCGTCCGCGAGCTCGAACTGCCCGTTGGGTAGAGGCATCGGAGTCTTGTAGAGCTGCTTGAGGTTGTCGCGCAGCGGGGCATCCCAGGACTGGGAGCCCTGGGCGATATCGGTGTTGAGAGGTCTGCTCATGCTCGGCGGATTTCTATTTCTGCGGGGGAGGACTCGTAGCCAGACTCGAGGTGCGTGATGCACGCCTTGAAGTTGGGCTCAACTCCAAAGTCGCTGACGAGACTAGCGTTGGTGTAGGTGAACGTGGTGTCTGAGGTGAAGTACGTTCCTCTGACTGTGCCGCCAAGAGTTTTGAAGTCCAGACGGAACTGACCTTGCACGGGGGATACTGCGGTTGCGTTGCCGGCTGGCTGCATTCCAGCGCCCGTGCCAAGCGTCTGGAAGCCGTGGTAGCTCCAGTTGAAGACCATGTCTTCGCCCGTGCGGTAGTCGTTGGTGACAGGATCGCTCGTGCTCTTTCGAACGCTGATGCCTGTCGGCGCCATAGGCACGATGCCGGTGCCTTCCATCGTCTTGGAGATCGAGGGAATGTCAGCGAGGGGGACGCTGTCTCCAGCCACAGCCTGCACTTTGGCGTAGAGCGTGTTGCCGATCGACATTTCGGGCTCGTTGAAAGGCGACGTGCCGGTGGAGTCGAGCAGGAACACCGGAGTGCCGGCAGCATGCGTGGCAGGAGCTGTGCCATAGCGGGCCCGGATGATTCTACCGAAGAACCAGTCACCGCCCGAGGCGGCCACACCGTCCACGAACATGATCTCTTCGCCAATTAGCAGGATCTGTCGACCTGATCTAAAGTTCGTGTCGTCGGCGGAAAGGTCGAGCACTAGGGAGGTGATGTCAGGCCCAAGATCGGAGAACTGCACCGTTCCGGAGTCGAGCTCGGTGTCAGTGTCGCTCGCGAGCTCCGCGGTGAGGGTGCCGCCAGTTTGCACGGACGACGTCAACAGGACCGAACGGAACGAGGTGTCGTCGGAAGAAAGCCAGATGTTGTGGCGCAGGATTTGGTTGTGAGCACGGATGACGGGCGTCACAGCCAGGAACTGGCCTTGGGACACGTAGCGAGACACCTCAAGTAGAGCAACCGCCGGAGGCGACTCAGCCCGCAGCAACTCGACAGGCGCTGCACCTCCAGGAGTCTCTTGGGCCAGAACTTCTTCTGTGCTGACGAAGTCTGCGATGGCCTGGACCTCGACTCGGGGGCTGTTGGTGCTGACCTTCTTGGAGACGCACACCAAGCGCTCGGAAGTCTTGTCGGTGGTGAACTGCATGCCCGGCATCAGTTGTCGAGCACCTCGGTGCATCTGCAGTTTGTAGGAAGAGCCTTTGCCGAGTTCTTCCTGGCTCCTTCTCTCTGCTGCTCGGGCGGCTACCGCATAGCTCGTAGGGATGACGAGCTGCACGGGCTTCTCGTTGAATCCTTGAGTGAACTCGAACTCGCCATCGGTCTCGTAGCCGCCAATGGTGTTGTCGGCGAAGTTTCTAGTCTCATCTTCAAAGACGAACAGCAGTCGTGGCGACTCGCCTTTCTCGTGGTCGGTGAAGATCTCGGGATCTTCCACGAAGAACTCGTCGGTGAAGTTAGGCACCACGTCGCCGATGTCCCTGATCGGCATGAAGTCGTACCTGCCGGTGACGGGGTTCAAAGAGATGAAGACTCCGATGTCTTGGAGCAGACCACCCAGGATTTCTTCTAGGTCGGCACCGTTCTCTCGTGCGATCACTGATCCGAAGACGCCTTCGCTTTGAAGCAGCACGCCTAGCGACTCTAGCGACCCTCTGCCTCCGTCGATGTTGAAGTCTTGGGTGTCGAGACCTTTTCCGTAGGGGTGCGGCCCGAACAACAGCTGCGCCATGATGTGCGCAGGGTTGTATCCCGATTCACCTTCCGTGGTGTGCGGCACGAGAGTGCCGTCGTCGGAGTAGCCCGCTGTGCTCTCAAGGAAGTCGATGTCGGTGAAGGTCGTCTGAGAGAACGAAGTGCCTGATCCGGTCGACTCGGTGACCAATGTGGCTTGTTGGACGGTGAGCTGCGTGTTGCCCGTCGCAGTGTTGTCCAGAATGTCCACGGTCGTGTTCGGCCTGAGGTCGGAGACGTGGTTACCTTCGATCCGGATACCAAAAGCGTTGGCAGTCACGATGGGCAAGGACAGGGACCCAGGAGAAGAACGTGCCTGCCTGTAGCCGTCCGACTGCGTCAGCAGCGAGTAGTTGAGACCGACCTCGAAGACGTAGGTGAGCACGCCCCAGTTGGGCGACTGTCCCAAGCGCTTCTCGTTCCAGTACACGCCGGCCATGCGGGGCCAGCGGCTAGAGATGCCGGTCGCTGTGCCCAGAAGCGTGTTCACAGGCTGGTTGTTCTCGCCCCAGTAGATGACGAACGCGCCTTCGGCGCCGAGGTCGATCGTGGAGCCTGAGGGGTGCGTAGAAGGAGAGATGGGGCCTTGGAAGATGGCTTTGCCGTTCTTCTGGATCTCGTGCAGGAAAGCCGCGGGGCCAGGGTACGCGAGCCAGTGCATCCCCTGCTCGTAATAGATGTCGACCTCGGGGCCGCCTCCGAACCCTTTTCCTCCCTCAACAGACTCCTTCGCCACGCGGCGATTACCGGCGTAGCCGAAGATCGAGCCGAGGCGTCTCTTGCCAATCAGATAAGGGATCGGCGTGCCTCGCGTTGCGAG
>SPKZ01003922.1_pt1 | contig 11758 bp, 11 predicted proteins | sample 2456571 | NCBI WGS metagenome assembly SPKZ01 (sample SAMN11192286, study PRJNA482655) | marine metagenome | biome: ENVO:00000447; feature: ENVO:00000244|ENVO:00000211|ENVO:00000569|ENVO:00002023; material: ENVO:00002151; isolation source: ocean water from marine abyssalpelagic zone ...
CACGCCATAGGTGAAATCTGTGACCTCTTCACGCCAGACGAATGTTGGAATTTCTGCGCCGCCGCTGGATACACCTCATGAATAAGTGGAAACGCTTTAGAAAATACGTTGTCAAACAGAGAACAATCAGTGTTGTCCGATTTTTGGCTCTGTCCCCGCACGCATGCGGCCAATATTAGCGCCGTGCCGCCAAAGAACGATGCAGGCGAGGCACGCCGTGAGTGCAACGCCCGTTCCAAAGGAAAGCGTGATTGCCCAAAACGGCGATGCAATGGCTGCCGTCAGGGCACCAAGGGAGGACATCCGGCTCAGGAGCGCGGCAAAGAGCCAAGTTGCGCAGCATACGACGCCCACAGGCCAAGCCAGAGCCAGCATCAGGCCGAGGAAGGTTGCAACGCCTTTGCCGCCCCGGAACTTCAGCCAGACCGGGAAGCAATGTCCCAGAAATGCCAATAGGCCTGCAATCTGAGCCGCATCTTCACCCGCCAGTGTCCGTGCCAACAAGACGGCAGTTGCCCCTTTGCCCGCATCTAGGATCAAGGTCAGTGCCGCAGCCGCTTTGCTGCCGGTTCGCAGCACATTGGTTGTGCCAATATTGCCCGATCCAATCTCGCGCAGGTTTCCCAGCCCCATGGCGCGGGTCAGTAGCAGACCAAACGGGATAGAGCCCAGCACATAGCCCACAACCGCCCACATCATTAGCAGAGGCTCAGGGGTGGTCAGATCGGGAAACAATTGGATCATTGCGCTCTCCGGTAGATTTCGCGGCCCGCTACAAAGGTCGCCAGCACCCGACCCTGCATACGCTGTGCGTCAAAGGGCGTGTTCTTTGATTTTGATTGCAATTTGAATCGATCCAACACAAAGGGGGCGTCTGCGTCAAACAGAACCAGATCCGCAGGCGCACCTTCGGCAATGCGACCGGCCTCAAGACCAAGGCGGCGGGCCGGGTTCAGGGACAGCGCGCGGAAGAGGGTTGGCAGGCCCAGCAGCCCTGCGTGGTACAGGCGCAAGGCCGCAGGCAGGAGCGTTTCAAGCGCAACGGCCCCGGCGGCGGCTTCCTCAAATGGGAGGCGTTTGCTTTCCTCGTCCTGTGGGGTGTGCATGGAAGAGATCGTGTCGATCAGGCCGGTGCGAACGGCGTCCACCACAGCAAGGCGGTCGTCCTCGGAGCGCAGCGGTGGCTTGACCTTGAAGAAAGTGCGATAGTCCGCCACATCCAGTTCATTCAGTGTCAGGTGGTGGATCGAGGTGCCAGCGGTGATGTCCAAACCATTCGCCTTGGCGCGGTCCAAAGCTGGCAGGGCGCGGGCCGTGGTGATCTGATCGGCATGGTAGCGCGCGCCGGTCATTTCCAGCAGAGCAATGTCGCGGTCCAGCCCCATACGTTCTGCCATCGGTGACACCGACGGCAAACCGCGAAGAGCTGCAAATTTGCCCGAGGTGGCCGCTGCCCCAGCCGAGAGACCGGGGTCTTGCGGATGGGCAATGACCAACGCGCCGCAGCTTCGGGCGTAGGTCAGCGCGCGGGAGAAGACCTTGGTGTTTTGGATCACACGATCGCAATCGGTGAAGGCCACGGCGCCCGCATCCATCAGAAAGCCGATTTCGGTCATCTCGCGACCGTCGCGGCCCTTGGTCAGGGCTGCCATCGGCAGCACGTTCACGGGCGCGTCGGCCTGTGCGCGACGCTGGACGAATTCCAGAGTTTCCGGGTTGTCGATGGTCGGTGTGGTGTCCGGGCGTGTGACCAGTGTGGTGACGCCCCCATAGGCCGCCGCTTTCCCCGCGGTGCGGTAGCTTTCCTTGTGGCGTTCACCGGGTTCGCAGACCTTGACGCCAATGTCGACCATGCCCGGTGCAAGGAATTTTCCGCCGCAGTCGATGACCTCTGCACCTTTGGGCGCAGGGGTATCTGCGGGCAGCACGGCGGTGATTTTGCGGCCCTCAACCCGCAGCGCGCCGGGGGCGCTGCTGTCGGTTTCTGGATTAATTATCCTTGCGTTGGTGAAGAACAGGCTGGGCGTTGGTGTCATGTTTTTCGTCTCCATCTGTTCGTCTGTTACGTGGCCAGCACGTAGATCACCAAGACAATCAAAGTCATCACAATGGCAAACAGGGTTGCGCCAATGCGGCGGGCCGTGTCGCGGGCGGCGCGCGGCGTTTGGCGCTGCGGCGCGTCCTGAGTCGCGGGTTTTGGCTGCCAGTTGGTTTTCGTTTCGCCCAATCGCAGGATGAAAGAGAGCGGTGCCGCCGGCGTCAGGATCGCCCCGTCATCAACAAAGGCACGGGCACGGATCAGCAGCAGATGACCAGTCAAGGTCACGAGCGTCTCTTCGAAGGGTTCAAGCTCTGCCAGTGGAATACCGATCCCATCATGCAGATAGCCAACAAGGCCAATGCCGTCGAGGTCAGTCGTGTTAAAGACCTCAACCTGGTTCATATCAATATGTTCCAGACCCAGAAGCTGCGCCAGCGCGCCGTCTTCTTCGCGCAGGAAGCGCACCTGCTCAGGGGGCATCTCAAGCGCAAACAGGAGAACCTCTGAACGGGATCCCTTCAAGATTTTGATCGCTTCTGTCAAAGGATCAGGCCTCGGCTTTGCTGCGACGTTGACGCAGATTGCGCGCCAGCAGGTCCATTGCCGCCATGCGCACGGCGACACCCATTTCGACCTGATCCTGGATCACGGAGCGTTTGATGTCGTCCGCAATGGTGCCGTCGATCTCGACACCCCGGTTCATCGGGCCGGGGTGCATGACAATCGCGTCGGACTTGGCCTGCGCCAGCTTGTCGGCATCCAATCCGTAACGGTGGAAGTATTCACGCTCCGAGGGGATAAAACCGCCGTCCATGCGTTCTTTCTGCAACCTCAGCATCATGACGACGTCCACGTCTTTCAGGCCTTCGTGCATGTCTTCATAGATCTCTGCGCCGAACTCCGCAAACTGGCTGGGCACCAGCGTTGGCGGTCCAACCAGACGAATGCGGTTTTCCATTTTTCCGAGCAGGATAAGGTTCGACCGGGCCACGCGGCTGTGCGTGACGTCGCCGCAGATCGCAATGTTCAGGCGGTGCAGGCGGCCCTTGGCCCGTCGAATGGTCAGCGCATCCAAGAGGGCCTGTGTCGGATGTTCATGCTTGCCATCGCCCGCATTCAAAATAGCGCAGTTCACTTTCTGCGCCAGCAGATCCACTGCGCCAGAATGCGGGTGGCGCACGACCAGCAGGTCTGGGTGCATGGCGTTCAGCGTCATTGCTGTGTCGATTAGGGTTTCGCCTTTTTTGATCGACGAGGCCTGCATTGCCATGTTCATCACATCCGCGCCCAGGCGTTTGCCTGCCAGTTCAAAAGAGGCCTGCGTGCGGGTGGAATTCTCGAAGAACATATTGATCTGGGTGAGCCCAGCCAGCGCATCCGAATGTTTCTGGGTCTGGCGGTTTAGGTCGACGTATTCTTCGGCAAGGTCCAAAATTGCGGTAATTTCGCGGGGATGGAGCGGTTCGATCCCCAAAAGATGTTTCTGCTGAAATGCCGATAGGCCTGACTGGATGGTCATGGGCTGTAAGTCTCCCCAATTTGCGCTGGTTATAGGCGGGGGATTGTGCTGGGACAAGATATCTTGGGGCTGGGTGTAAAGATCGCAAATCGCGGGATTGCGACGGGCAGTGAGCAGGCCGTGCGCCGCATGGCATTTACCTTCGATCCCGAGAGGTTTAGCGTCGGCCTCATGGAATCGCGGCTGGATTATTGGAGCGCACGGGCGCTGTTGGAGTGGCAGGTCGAACTGGGCGCGACCGATGCTGTCGGGGATGCGCCGGTGGATCGCTATGCGTTGGAAGACCGCAAACCAACGGCTGCGCCTTCAAAGCGTCCCACGATGCCTGAGCCGCCGGTCAAACCCAAAGAGGTCGACCCTGTTGCTGTGGCCAAAGTCATGGCCGAGAAGGCCGGCGATCTGGTCGCGTTGGAGCAGGCTTTGGCGGCGTTTGAGCACTGCGACCTCAAACGAGGGGCGCGCAATCTGGTTTTTGCCGATGGTCAGCCCGGGGCGCGTGTTATGATCATTGGCGAAGCGCCCGGTCGTGACGAAGATATGCAGGGCAAACCGTTTGTTGGTCGCGCGGGCCAACTGTTGGATAAAATGCTTGCTGCAACAGACCTATCGCGCGAGGACGGTGTTTATGTCACCAATGTGCTGCCTTGGCGTCCGCCACAAAATCGGGATCCGCTGCCGCTGGAACTCGCGATGCTAACCCCTTTCCTGGAACGCCATGTCGCTTTGGCGAAACCGGATGTGTTGGTTGTTATGGGCAATATTTCGGCACAGGCCGTGCTGGGCAAACGCGGGATCACCCGGTTGCGCGGGCAATGGGACCGTGCTTGGGGCATTCCGGTCTTGCCCATGTTCCACCCCGCCTATTTGCTGCGCCAGCCACAAGCCAAACGGCAGGCCTGGGCGGATCTTCTGGAACTCAAAGCGCACCTCTCGGTCGTAAACTAGAGACACCCAAATGCCGACTCTCAGGATCCTTGCCTTTTGCGATCGTCGTCTGCATGCCAATCAGACTGCCGCCCTCATGGAGGCAAGCCGGCAAGCCGATACTGGTTTTTTTGCCGCAGACTGTTGATCCCAGCGCCGGGCCGGCCGGTTTTCAGGATGCTCCCGCCAGCATTGGTTGACCTCACCAGCAATTTCGCGGAGGCTTGGCCGGTTGGTCGGAATTATTCCGCGGATCTCGCCCTGAGACTGGTGCTTCTGAAACAGCTTTGAGGATTCCCATGTCCCGCATTGACGCGACTCTTGATTTCATCCCGACCCGTATTGCCGTCCTGACGGTGTCTGACAGCCGCAGTTTGTTCGAGGATCGATCTGGCCAGACGCTGGAAGACCGGCTGACCGCGGCGGGTCATGTCCTCGCGGATCGCAAAATCCTGCGCGATGAACGCGGCGAAATTGCAGATCAGCTGCGCGCGTGGATCGCAGATCCGGAAATTGATGTTGTGATCTCCACCGGTGGCACTGGCTTGACAGGGCGGGATGTAACGGTTGAGGCACACCGCGACGTTTACGAAAAAGAGATCGACGCCTTTGGCACGGTCTTCACACTCGTTTCTATGCAGAAAATCGGCACTTCCGCTATTCAGAGTCGGGCGACCGGGGGCGTGGCGGGCGGCACCTATCTGTTTGCCCTGCCAGGAAGCCCCGGGGCCTGCAGGGATGCCTGGGATGAAATCCTTTGCAAACAGCTGGATTTTCGCCATCGCCCCTGTAACTTTGTCGAGATTATGCCGCGGCTGGACGAACATTTGCGCCGGAAGTGATCCCAACAGCCGTGTCAGTGCGTATACTCTGAGGAAAACGGGAAACCGTATTCCCATCAGTTGCCTAGCCTAATGCAAGGAACCTGCACATGCGTTTTCTTCGTCACAGCATCATCGGCCTGTTTCTTTTAGGGGCAGCTGTGGCGCTCATGCTGTTTGCAGCCCAGCTTGTGGTGTCCGCAGTTCAGGAAAGGCTTGCGCAAGAACCACGCGAACGCCCAGCCCGCGAACGGGTTTTTGCGGTGAATGTGGTGACGGCTGAATTGGCAACCGTGGTGCCCGAACTGGAGGCCTTTGGTCGCATTAAAAGCCGCCGGACGCTTGAACTGCGCGCCGCAGTGCCTGGGCGCATTGTATGGCTCTCCGATAATTTTCAGGAAGGGGGGCGTGTGAAAGCCGGTGATGTGCTGGCGGAAATTGACAAGGCGGATGCGCAAGCAGCACTGGCACGAGCCGAGGCGTCCATGATGGAAGCGCAGTCCACCTTGAGGGACGCTGAGCGTGCCTTCACCCTGGCGCAGGACGAACTGGAAACCACCAAAGCGCAGGCCGATTTGCGTCAACGCGCCTTTGATCGCCAAGCCAGCTTGCGGGATCGCGGTGTAGGCACCGAAGCCCTCGTCGAGGCGGCAGAGCTAGCCGCAGTGCAAGCACGGCAATCGGTCATCACCCGCCGTCAGGCTGTGTCACAGGCTCAAGCCCGCACCGATCAGGCGACATTGCAGATTGCACGGTCTCAAATCGCTTTGGATGACGCGCAGCGGGATCTGAGCGATACCACCGTGATCGCACCGTTTAGCGGGACATTACAAGGGGTGTCCCTGGTTGAAGGACGGCTGGTTGCCTCAAATGAAATGCTCGCCGAACTGGTAGACCCAGATCAGTTAGAAGTCGCGTTTCGCGTGTCTACGGTGCAATACGCCCGACTGCTGGATGCGGATGGGGCCCTGCGCGAAGCACCTGTTTCGATCACTTTGGATGCCTCTGGCGCCGGTCTCAGCGTTCCGGGGCAGGTGTCACGCGCCAGTGGCGCGGCAGGCAATGGTCAAACAGGACGCTTGCTTTATGCCCGGCTCGACAGCGCCAAAGGGTTCAAGCCCGAAGATTTTGTAACGGTGACCGTGTCCGAACCTGCGTTGGAACGGGTGACGCAGCTGCCCGCCTCTGCGCTGGATGCAGGAAACCGCGTTCTGATCCTTGGCCCGGAAGGGCGGCTCGAGGTGCGACCTGTGATTTTGTTGCGCCGTCAGGGTGATGATGTTCTGGTGCGTGCCGAAGGCCTTGCAGGTCGTCAGGTGGTTGCAAAACGCACGCCGCTGCTGGGGGAAGGCATAAAGGTGCGCCCCCTCAACCCCGATCAGGCCGAACTGGCACCTGCCATGATTGAACTGAGCGCGGAGCGCCGCCAGAAACTTCAGGCCTTTGTGCGTGACAATGGGCGCATGCCCGAGGCCACCAAGGCCCGCGTGCTGGATCAACTGGCCAAGGCCAAAGTGCCAGCTTCGCTTGTAGACCGTCTCGAACAACGCGCGGGAGGCTGATATGCGCCAGCTTCCCTTCGGCCCCGGCGGAATCCTGAGTTACTTCACCCGTCATCGCACGGCTGCCAATCTTTTGCTGGTGATGCTCTTGGTTTTTGGTGTCGCGGCCTTTCCCAATATGCGGGCGCAGTTCTTTCCCGATGTGATCGTGGAAACGGTGCGTGTCAACGTGACCTGGGAAGGGGCAGGGCCCGAAGATGTGGACAGCGCCATTGTACAGGTATTGGAACCTGCGCTTCTTGCGGTGGACGGCGTTTCGGAAACCGCAAGTACCTCGCGCGAGGGGTGGGCCAATCTGACAATTGATTTCGAACCCGGCTGGGACATGGCCCGTGCGGGCGATGATGTGCAGGCCGCAGTCGACAGTGTCACAACGCTTCCCGAGGCTGCAGAAGAGCCCAAGGTCACCCGCGCTGCATGGCGCGATCGGGTGACGGATGTGGTGATCACCGGGCCAATCGGGTCGGCGCAGCTGGGGCTTTTGGCGGATGAGCTGGTGCGCCGCCTGTTTGCAGAAGGTGTCACCCGTTCCACCATTCGTGGTGTTGCCGCGCCGCAGACACTGGTCGAAGTGCCTTCGTCCAGTCTGATCGCCCATGACATCACCATGGCCGAGATCGCCAGCGTCATTGCCGCTGAGGTCGATGTCAATCCGGCAGGCGAAGTTGATAGCGCCAATGCTCGTGTGCGCACCGGCACGCAGAAACGGCGCGCCGAAGAAATCGCTGCCATTGTTTTGCGCAGTGAAGCCAATGGTGGTGCTTTGACCATCGGGGATGTGGCGACCATCCGCGTTGTAGGTGTGGATCGCAATCGCAGCTACTTTGTCGGTGACAACCCCGCCATGTCGGTGCGTGTGGACCGGTCAAACCAGGGCGATGCCATCCGTATTCAGGGGCAGGTCAATGATGTCGTTGATGAGATGCGCCAGAGCCTTCCGGAGGGTGTGGAAATCGATCTGATTCGCGCCCGTGCGGAATCGATTGCGGCGCGTCTGGATCTGTTAATCGACAATGGTCTGATGGGCCTTGGCCTTGTTTTGATCCTTTTGTTCCTGTTCCTGAATGCGCGGATTGCGTTCTGGGTTGCGGCTGGCATTCCCGCCGCAATGTTTGCCGCAATTGGGCTGATGTATGTGGGCGGGCTGACGCTCAATATGATTTCGCTTTTTGGCTTGATCATTACGCTCGGTATTGTGGTTGATGATGCTATCGTGGTGGGCGAGCATGCTGACTTCAGGGCGCGTCGATTGGGCGAAGCCCCCGTTGTCGCTGCTGAAAACGCGGCGCGACGCATGGCCACACCGGTCTTTGCGGCAACCCTGACCACCGTGATTGCCTTTTTCGGGCTGACCATAATCAGCGGCCGGTTTGGCGAGCTGATTGCCGATATCCCCTTTACCGTGATCGCGGTGCTGATTGCATCTTTGGTCGAATGTTTCCTGATCCTGCCCAATCATATGGCGCATGCGTTGGTCCATGCGCAGGCGCGCCATTGGTATGACGCCCCCAACCGCGTGGTCAATCGGGGTTTCCGCTGGTGCCGGGACAACCTGTTTCGTCCGCTTATGGTCTGGGTCGTTCGGGCCCGCTATGCGGTGGTGGCCGGGGCGTTTGTGCTGCTGGCCAGCCAAATGGCGCTGTTCATCAGCGGCGAGGTCACCTGGCGGTTTTTCAATGCGCCGGAGCGTGGTTCGGTCACGGGCAATTTCGCAATGGTCGAAGGCGCCACGCGCGAGCACACGCTGGAACAGATGCGGGCTTTCCAGGCTTCGGTTGAAGAGCTCGGCGCGGAATACGAAGAGCGCTACGGTCGCAACCCGATTGCCTATGTGATTGCCGAAGTTGGCGGCAATTCAGGACGCGGCTTGTCGGGCGTGGACACCAAGCACCGTGACCTGCTTGGGGGCATTGCCATTGAACTGATCGACGCAGACCTGCGCCCGTATAGCTCTTTTGCTTTTGTCGGAGAGCTGCAGGATCGCGTCACCCGCATGCCCCTGACCGAGGTGCTGTCTTTCCGAAGCTGGCGCTCTGGCCCGGGCGGCGATGCGTTAGACGTGGACTTCTTTGGCTCTGACGTGGTGACGCTGAAAACCGCGGCTCAAGAGTTGAAAAAAGCCCTGTTGCCCTTTGGCGAGGTCTCCGCGGTTGAAGATGATCTTGCTTATGACAAAGAAGAACTGATTTTGGATCTGACCCCACAGGGGCAAGCGTTGAACTTCACGATAGAGATGCTGGGGCGGGCGCTACGTGCGCGCCTCAATGGGATCGAGGCCGCGACGTATCCGGATGGACCCAGATCTGCCGAGATCCGTGTCGAACTGCCTGCAGGCGAGCTGACAGCGGATTTCCTTGAACGCACGCTGATGCGCACGCCAAATGGGGATTACGTACCGCTTGCGGATATTGTCTCGGTCACGCAACGGGCGGGTTTTTCCAGCGTTCAGCGGCAAAATGGGCTTCGGGTGGTCAATGTCACCGGCGATATTGCCGATGACGACCCACAGCGCGCAGCAGAGATTTCACGCGCCATTGCCGAAGACATTCTGCCCCGCATCGCCGAAGAACAGCAGGTGGAGTATCGCATGGCGGGTCTTTCGGAACAGGAAGACAGTTTCCTGAAGGATGCGCGCAACGGCTTGATCCTGTGTCTGGCGGGCATTTACCTGGTGCTGTGCTGGATCTTCGCCAGTTGGACACGGCCGCTTGTTGTTATGGCGATCATTCCTTTCGGCCTCGTTGGGACCATCTGGGGGCATTACCTCTGGGATGTGCCAACCAGCATGTTCACCGTTGTCGGGCTTTTGGGCATGACAGGGATCATTATTAACGACTCGATTGTTTTGGTCGTAACGATTGACGGCTACGCCAAAGAGAGGGGGCTTGTGCCCTCGATCATTGATGGGGCTGCAGACCGCCTGCGCCCGGTGATGCTGACCACGCTGACGACGGTGCTGGGACTTGCGCCTTTGATGTTTGAAGGATCACAGCAGGCGCAGTTCCTTAAACCCACGGTGATTACACTGGTCTACGGGCTTGGTTTTGGGATGTTCCTTGTGCTGTTGATTGTGCCTGCTTTGGTGGCCATACAGGCAGATGTCGCCCGTCCTTTGACAGCCATCCGGCGGGCACGACGTGCGGTTCGGCTACGTGCGCTTTTGTTGACTGCCGCTGCCGCACAGGTTGGCTGGCTGACAGCAACCCTAGGCTATGCCATCGCCACAGGCAGCCTCAATCCTATTTTGCGTGGATTTGGACTGGGTGCCTTTGATCCGGTGCGCGGATCGCTTTTGGCCTGTTTGGCCGGGATGCTGGTTATTGCTTTGGTGGCTTATTGTGCCGGTGCGGCTGGGGCTGTGCGGCGCAAGCGGGTTAAGGCGTCACGGGCAACCTCGGCCACCTGATCCAAAAGGTTCAAGTCAGAAGCGCCTAACGACGCAACAGGGAACCAAGCGGCATCGGCCGCATCATCGGCGGCCTGCAACGTGCCAGTGGGATTTGTGCAAAGCGTGGCAACCAAAAGATAGTGCCGCTCAACCCGACCGTCGCTGTCGCGTTGTATAACATCAATATTGCGCAGGTGCCCGGCAGGTTCTGCGATGATACCTGTTTCCTCCCGAAGTTCGCGCAGCGCCGCCTCGGAGGCGGTCTCGCCCAGTTCCACATGGCCACCGGGAAACCCCCAATATCCTGCATTGGGGGCTTTGCCGCGTTGCACCAGCAGCACATGCGGAGTGGCGTCAACAGCCTGACACAGGACGGCGATTGCGCCAAGCAAGGGGCGGTCAGTCATTCTGATAATCCTCCGGGGGTTAGCCTGCTGTGCAGCCACGGATATCAACTGCGTGGTTTCGGCCCAAGATCGTAATTCGAAGATCTGACCGGTCTATGGCCAAGGGGCCATCATCCAGCGAGAACAGCTCGGTTCGAGCAATAATTTGCCCGCCTGAGCGCTCCGCCGTTGTTTCGCCCGCGACGATATCCGTGCTTCCGCTTTCGATGACGGCAATTTCCGCCCCCCCTGCGCTGGGCATAGTCACGCGTGCCTCGACTTTCAGGCCATATGCGCCGGGTTTCAGGCGGCAGGTCGCGGCCGTTACCCCCGCTTCTTCGGCAGAAAAGGGCCGCGCTGCAAGGGCCGCGGCAATCACCGGATTGCGCGTCGCCTCCGGGTTCGGGCGGTGGTTAAACGCCAGTTCCGTGGGAATGCAGACCTCTTTGCAGACACCCAACTGCATTTCGCCGCGCAGACGAAGGGGCGCACCGGGGCGTTCGGGCGTGATTTCAACCGGCAGGATCATCTCATCATGATAGCCAAGCGTGCGCAGACCGGCTGTGTCGAACACGTCTGGCGTTGGCCATGTGAACATCACCTGACCCACATTGCGAGACCCCTTCCAGGATACTCTTGGTGGAATGCCCGCATCGCCCGGGCTGCGCCAATATGTTTTCCATCCTTCCGCCAAGCGAACCCGCAGGGCCGCCTGATAGGTTCCACGCGAAGTCCAGCCGCCATCCAGCACATCCAACTCGGCTAGATTGGCAAAACGGTCTTCCGCGACAGTTGGGCTTGAGAGGCCAATCAAAAGGGTCGCACATAGCGTGGTCAAAGAGCGCTGGGCACGGATTGCAAAGAGCATGGGGGATCGATCCACTCTGACTTGGATAAACATCATGTGGGCCAATCCCGGCCAAAAGCCAAGTCACGTTCTGGCGATTGGTCAGCGATTGGCCACCGAAGTGTCAAAGGAAGGCGAAAAATGGTCAGAAGCCCGTCCGACCTGGTTCAGATTGTTGGGCCGAAATTGTGCCGCGTCTGCACGGCGCGCTTGCACCCAGATCAAGCGAGGGGCAAGGTGGAATAAACAAGACAGAAAAAGGGCAGCCGA
>SPKZ01007026.1_pt1 | contig 11755 bp, 12 predicted proteins | sample 2456571 | NCBI WGS metagenome assembly SPKZ01 (sample SAMN11192286, study PRJNA482655) | marine metagenome | biome: ENVO:00000447; feature: ENVO:00000244|ENVO:00000211|ENVO:00000569|ENVO:00002023; material: ENVO:00002151; isolation source: ocean water from marine abyssalpelagic zone ...
CGCGAGTCTCACGGAAGGTAATTTCAGGATGGCGTTCATAGGCAAGGTTAAGATTAACCATTGTTGGTGCGATATAGGTCAGGTTGTTACCGCCATCAAGCGCCAAGTAATCATAGGCTTTCTTTTTAAACTTCTCTAACTTGATAGCGTCATCACAAGCTACCCAACGCGCGGTTGCAACGCCAACAGGCTCATAAATTGCTTCAACCTTGTATTCAGACTTCAAGCGCCCTACAACCACTTCAAACTGCAAAATACCTATCGCGCCCAAAATAAGTTCGTTCGAGCGCAATGGTTTAAAGACCTGAACAGCCCCTTCTTCCGAAAGCTGATTAAGACCTTTTTGCAATTGCTTCATTTTAAGGGGATCGCGCAGCAATATGCGTCGGAACAACTCTGGAGCAAAATTTGGAATACCGGTGAATTTAAGTTTCTCACCCACGGTAAAGGTATCACCAATTTGAATCGTGCCATGGTTATGCAGCCCAATGATATCGCCAGCAACGGCGCCATCGGCTTGAGTACGATCGCCAGCCATAAAGGTTAATGCATCATTGACGTTGATGTCTTTATTAATTCGTACATGGCGCATTTTCATGCCGCGCTTGTATTCACCAGAACATACACGCATAAATGCAATGCGATCGCGATGCTTTGGATCCATGTTGGCTTGAATTTTAAACACAAAGCCGGTGAACTTCTCTTCGGTCACCTCAACCTCACGCTCTTGCGCAATACGGTTAATTGGCGTTGGTGCCCAATCAATAAAACCATCAAGCATATCATCAACGCCGAAGTTACCCATCGCGGTGCCAAAAAATACAGGCGTTAGCTGACCCGCTAAAAATAACTCTAAATCAAATTCGTTTGACGCCCCCTGCACCAACTCCATGGTTTCGCGTAATTCTTCGGCGTAGTCACCAAGAGCTTCGTCTACCTCTGGATTATGTAAACCCTTGATAACGCGGCGCTCTTGAATCGTATGACCTTGGCCCGATTGATACAGCACCACTTCATCTAGCAATAAGTGATAAATGCCTTTGAACTCTTTACCCATGCCAATTGGCCAAGTAATAGGTGCACATGCAATATCTAAAATATCTTCTACTTCATCTAATAGATCTAATGGGTCTCTGGTATCACGATCCATTTTATTCATGAAGGTAATGATTGGTGTGGTACGTAAACGCGTCACTTCCATTAATTTAATGGTTCGCGCTTCTACGCCCTTGGCCGCATCAATGACCATTAGACATGAATCAACCGCGGTTAGTGTGCGGTAAGTATCTTCAGAGAAATCTTCGTGTCCAGGAGTATCAAGCAAGTTAATTAAACATTCACGATAAGGAAACTGCATCACCGAGGTGGTAATTGAAATACCACGCTCCTTTTCCATTTCCATCCAGTCAGACTTTGCATGTTGCCCTGACTTTTTCCCTTTAACGGTACCGGCTCGCTGTAGAGCCTGTCCGAACAATAATACTTTTTCGGTGATGGTTGTTTTACCAGCATCTGGGTGGGAAATGATAGCAAACGTACGGCGTTTGTTTACCGAATCATCAAGCGTTGACATAGGAAATCTCTAAAGGTTAAAGCGAATATTGCGCGCGATTATAGCGGATTTTCTAGCGCAATGTGTGATGTTTTACACAGGAAAAATAAAACGCTAGTTTAAAAATTGCTTGACCAGATACTTAAACATGGTAGTTTGAGGTCAGACCACCTTGCTGTAATCGGTTTTATAGCAATTAATTTAGGAATAAAACATGTCGACAGTTGCAGAGTACCAAGAAATATTAGCCAGTAAGTTTGACAAATCAGCAGCGCAAGGCGTTGATGAAGTTTTTCAATTTAACTTAGAAGGTGAATTATTCCACCTTGTGATCAACGACGGCAGTTACGACTTAATTGAAGGCGAGCACGATGATCCATCTGTTACTTTGTCGCTTAAAGGCGCAACCCTTAAAGGTCTTTTAGACGGTAGCGTTAATGGCATGACCGCATTTATGATGGGAAAAATCAAAGCAGCTGGCAACATGATGCTAGCAACAAAGCTTACTCAGTTATTCCCTGCATAACTTTTCGCAGAAGAGTTTTCGCAGCGTAACTAAAAGGCCAGTCATCATTTGATGACTGGCCTTTTTAATGCTCAAAGCACTATCATTTAAATTTAGGTGATATGATTTAAAAAACGAAAAAGCTCATGATTATCGCATCTTCATGGCCTTTGGCTGTTGGGTAGTAATTAATGCGTTTGTCCACTTCATTAAAATCGAGCGCTTCATAGAGTTTTATAGCCCCAACATTTGACTCTCGCACCTCTAGCCAACAACTCACTGCTCCTTTGTCTTGCGCCGCAGTGATGTAATGCGCCAATAATTTTTTGCCTAAGCCCTTGCCTTGAAATTCAGGTGCGATGCAAATTTCAATTAACGATGATTCATCGATAAGAAACTCTGCCATATAAAAACCTGCAATTTGACCATCACACAAAATAGTCGCATTAAAATAACGTTTAGAAAAACAAGACAGCATGACGTTACGTGACATAGGATGAGACTGCGCGGCTTGCTCGATGGTAAATACCGCATCGATGTCGGTCTCAACAATGTGAGAAAATGAAATATTCACGCTTTATACCCTATTAATAACTGCCATAGCTGCTTTTTCAGCTCAGTGCTGGCAAATAGTTGTTCTAATGGCGGCAAGCTCAGCTGCTTGTTATTTAAGCTAACGTTGCTCACTGTTGATTCGCATAACCAAGACAATGCGTTACCTTGATTATGTTTTGCAACATAGGCAAGTGCCAATTCAATTTGCACCACCAGTTCAGGAGTCGCAACATAATTTGGCTTTGCTGCTGATTGGATATTGCTCGCCACAGGTTTTTCATGCCATGGCGTAATGCCAATAGCCTGCAAACACGTTAATTGCATGGGAGATAGCTTCAAAGCACTAATCCTTTGCCGGAAATAATAAACAACGCATATTAAAACATTTCAACTAGCTGTACCAGTAGCTTATTTTGAATGTAAAAATGAACGAACAATATCATAAGCTTAAGCTTGGTATGGCGATAACGGCTATCACAAAAAATTTACATTAAATTATTCGACAAGTGCTTAAACTGTCATATTCTAGATGCTTAGAGTTTTCTTTTGAGACAAAAATAGCAATGTTAAACACGGATCATTAAAACTGGGTTTGTTGGCTCTATTGGCTATTGTTGGCTTTGTTTGGCTTATTGGTTCTAATTACTTTGCCGTAACGACATTAAGTAATCTAAATAATGTATCGCAACAAACTATTCAGTTAGAAGTAGACATGCTGATGCTTCGCCGTCATGAAAAAGACTTTATGTTACGAAAAGACGCCAAATACCTAGCTAAGTTTAACCAGCGTATCAGCTCATGCAGCAAAAACTGCAAGTCATGACCAACGACCGCGCGTTTGTCGACAATACCAGCGCCGCATTAATTAACTACCAGCAATAGTTTAATCAACTAACTAACGCCGAAGCTATCTATGGGTTAACGCCGAAAGCAACAACATAGGCGCGATGTAAAATGACATCAGAGGCATAGCTAGCGGAACAAACTAATCTGTTAGCGTTAAACGCTGCGATTAAAGCGGCGCGTGCTGGCGAGCAAGGCCGTGGTTTCGCAGTCGTCGCCGATGAGGTACGCATATTAGCGCAACGCTCTGCGGCTTCAACGCAATAAATAGAAAATGTAGTCAAGCGACTGCAATTATTTGCCAAAGACGCGGTGACATCAATGCACAAAGGACAAGAACAAGCCAAATAAAGTGTCAACAGCAGTAAAAATGTAGAAATTTCGTTAGAGAATATTAAGAAATCGAGCGAAATAGTTAATTCAATGAATGAGAAAATAGCCACATCGTCAGAGCAGCAAAGCATTGTAAGCAAAGAGATCACTCAAAGTATCATGTCGATTACCGCGATTACAAAAGATACAGTAGCCTTCACAGATACTATTTCCGCCGCCAGTGAGCAATTAAAAAGTTTATCGGATCTGTTATCGTTGCGTGTTTCTGCGTTTGTTCTGTCTAATTAACAATTTATAGACCCCTAGAAACGACAAAAGCCCGATTATGAATATCATAATCGAGCTTTCTAAATAATGGCAGGGGTGGAGAGACTCGAACTCACAACCGTCGGTTTTGGAGACCGCCGTTCTACCAATTGGAACTACACCCCTGCGAACGAGGTGAATTATACATAAGCCATATTGAAGGTAAAGGTCTTTTTGTTTAAAAACGCTCAAGCGACTACTATTCACCCTAACTGCGCATAAAAACAACGCGGACACACCTTACCTTGTTACGGTTATTTCAATTATGCCACAATACGCCGTATTCAATATTTTACTTGGGGGAAATATGTCGCTCATAGCACAAACACCAAAGCCACCTTATTACGCGGTCATTTTTACGTCACAGCTCACTGAACGTGATGATAAGGGCTACTCAGCTATGGCTGATACCATGGTTGAATTGGCGGTACAACAAGCAGGTTTTTTAGGTTTTGAGTCGGCCAGAGAAGATGTTGGCCTAACTGTTTCTTATTGGAGTGATCTCGCCGCCATTAAAAATTGGAAAGCCAATGCACAGCATTTAGAGGCGCAAAAGTTGGGTCATCAATTATGGTACAGCAACTTTAAAGTTCGTATTTGCAAGGTTGAACGAGATTACGGTATCTAATACCAATCCCAACAACTTAAACAGCAATTACTTTGTTATTATAGCGCCCGTTCAGTTTGTTGCGGCGTTTCGCTGCTTTTGTTTAAAGAAGTTTCCTTTGTAAAACTAGAGAAGTCTTTGTCCACTATAAACGCTTTATCATTCGAGTCGACTTCGTCAACCACAGGCGTAGGCAACTCTAATAATTGAATCAGTATATTTAACTCGCTTTGGTAAAAGGCGATATTAAACCCTCTGGCATTTTGCGGCAGTGCTTTTGAAAAATCGGTAATCGTTTGCCCAATAATACTTTTGTCATAACCTTGTGTGGCCTCATTATCGATGGTCAAAAATGCATTTGCCACTAAATTCATTCTATTTTCAAACGAGATTGCATTGATTTCGTTGACTGTATGAAACACAAAAAAGTTATTGGCGATACGATATAGCTGATTTCGTTCTCCGTGAGAGATGTCATAGGTTTGGCATATTTTTTCAATGTCTTGTTTGAAAATGACTTTGATGCTGTCTATAAATTTGACGACAGCTTGTTTTTTTCGTTCGATGTCGCCTTTTACTTTACGATCAAACACCACAAAAACAACCGATATAACAAGCAGAGTAGGTACCGCAAAAAACGCAATGGTGCTGAGCATAATGTTACCTTGGGCCGAAAACCTATGGGTAGGTTACATCATGACCATTATCAAAAAAAACGAGAGAAATAGAAGCATGACAGGTTGCGCAAAAATACTCAATAATTTCCACCCGACAACCCTGCCTGTTATAGTGATATTCACATAAATAAGACATGGCGCGACACGTTAACGATTATGCCTTCAACGATAATGCCTACACCAGCAGTTTCATCTGCGCTACATTGCCCAATTTGTCTACAAAAAAATTTTTGCCAAGCAAATGATTCTAAAAATTGTTGGTGTATGACGTTACAAATCCCAGCACAATTAATTGCTTTACTGCCTGTTAATGAAAAAAACAGTCGCTGCATTTGCCAACAATGCATTAGTTCATTTAAAAACCAGCCAAATGAAATAAAAAGGATGCTACAGGAGCAATAATAATCTATGCTGCACGAAAAAATTTAACCACATTCGAAGGCAAAGGTTTCCTCCATGAAAAGCACATTGCTTGCACTCATTTCACTGTTTATTAGCTGCTTTATTTTATTTTTTGCCAATGGCTTGATTAACGTCTTACTACCAGTGCGCATGGGCTTGGATCTAGTTGATACACAAACTATTGGTTTGGTGCTCTCGTTATATTTTTTAGGCATGTTACTTGGCGCTATTTTTTCAAAAGATTTGATAAAAAAAGCAGGTCATGTGCGGATGTTTGCCGGTTGTGTATCACTAAGTTCAGTTAGCATTTTGATTTGCAGTTTGTATACCGACCCTATTTTATGGGGCGCAATGCGCATTGTGCTCGGTTTTTGTAACGCCTGTGCTTTTACCGCGATGGAAAGCTGGATAAGCGACAGTGCAACCAAAGAAAATCGCGGCAAGTTATTGTCAGTTTATCATGGTACCGCTTTGCTTGGCTTATTTAGCGGCCAATTTCTGATGAATGTTGCAGATCCAGGTGAAAGCGTATTGTTTGTATTATCGGGCATATTTTTATGCATGGCCGTGGTACCAGTGGCATTGAGCCGACATAAAGGCCCCGTGGTCGAAGATGTGACAGTGATGTCCATTCAAAGATTAAGCCTTATTTCCCCACTTGGCGTGGTGAGCTGTTTCATTTATGGCTTAGTTTACTCGTCGATGTATAACCTGTTGCCAGTATTTGCCAAGACGTATGATATAGAAGGTTTTGAACTGTCTTTATACGTGGGTTTTTCGATACTTGGCGCCTTTGCCATGCAGTTCCCCATCGGTTATTTGTCTGACAAGTATGACCGACGCACCGTATTATTAACGATGATCAGCTTTTCCATCATGATTTGTATCACTGTGCCATCATTTGCCAACGGCGGTTTATCGTGGCCGCTTATACTCTCGACGTTATTAACAGGTGGCACCCTAGCCTGTATTTACCCACTTGGCGTTTCCGAAACGTTAGACAAATTAAAGCAAAGTGAAATGGTGACTGCGATGAGTACGATGATCCTTATATCGTCTATCGGCGGGGTGCTTGGCCCTTATTCAGCCTCATTATTGATGACAACGTTTGGCACCGCCTCGTTATTTTATTACATCGCCGCCATCGAAATATTATTGGCGGCATTTGTCATTTACCGCATGAATGCAAGTAAAGCGTTACCTGTAAACGAGCAAGAAAACTATGTCATGCAAAGTGTACTGACACAAACGTCGTCTGAACTTGATCCCCGTACCCAATATCATGCCAATGATAGTATGTTATCTAATCAAGCACAGGCCGCGCAAGAGCTAGCACAGTTCTCCCCAGCGGCCGCAGTAAAAATGGCACAAGCGGTTGCTGTTAACGATCCCGGTCAAGGCATTGAAGTCGCTAGTGCGGTGGCGAATGTGGAAGGTGTTAAAGTATTACGCTTATTAGAAATCATTGAACAAGTTGCGCCTTCGATTATGCTGCAAATCACCCAAGAGATTAGCAAGTCGCAACCAGAACTGCGCGTTGAAATGGCAACAGCGGCGGCAAGTCATGCGCCAAACTCGGTATTAGAAATTGCTCGTTATTACGCCGCCACATTAGACCATGAGATGCAACATGCTAGACCTGCAGACAGACGCGATACAAAAACATTGCTCGACGCCCAGCTCATTACAAATAGTTTGTGCGCTATCGCTCCCGCAAAAAGCAAAGAAATAACAAAAATATTGTCTATTCCGAACTTACCTCTTTAAATTTAATAGCTTTAGCCACTGTTGCTCGAACTGCTGCATTTGCAGGTGCCGTTTCGAGCCATAGTGCGCTTGGCGATCTATGTCGGTTTTCATGGGACCAACGCGGCACATTGCGCAATAAGTGATATTATCGTCATGACTATCAGTCGTTAAATAGTCTGCTCGTTGTAATTGATCAAACATTAATTGATTGTCGATATCACTCCAAAAATAGCTAATGGCCTGCGTCTCTTTAACAAATTTATCTCGGTCGACATTTCGCAGCTTATAATCTGGAAATTGCTCAAATAAGAAAGGTTGCTGCCCAAGGTAGCTAATATCTAACTGGTAAGTTAATGCCTGCTCAATGTTCCACTGTCGATAAGGTTTGACGTCTTTAGAGCTAATCATGCACAGCCTTGCGCCATATTCGGCTAGGAAGTATCTAAATGAATGACGTAAAAATTGGCGCAGTAACATTCTATTTCTGCTATTTTCGCCGCCAAATTGTTGGTTATGTTCGCGCTGTTCTTTATTACCATCATTAGGGATCAATGGGAATTGGAAAATAACCAAATCAAAACTGTTTTTATTCAGTCCCTGCCATGAATTAGGATTGGTCACGTCAAATTGGCTAAGCACCTGACAACCAGCGTCTAATAAATGTTGATAATGATGCTGACCATATTTTTTATCTAACGAGTCGATGTCGTCAAATATACTCGCTGTGATGTGGCTTATTTGGTGATGTGCATTAAGTGACGCAGAAAAAGACAAATCCCCATCGCCAATCGTCAGCACACGCCAGTTTGGATTGATTGAAATCACTGAATCACCATTGCATTAACTCTAATTGGATGAATATTATTGTTAAATCGACATTGCAGCAATATCTCATCGCCACACAACGCATATTGCGCGATATATAATAAGGTCACATCACCGCCCTGATTTAACGCGCCAATAAATCGCTTGCTCAAACAACGCCCCATCTGAGGCTGTATGTTCAGATATGCAAAAGCGGAACCTTCCTTAGTGGCTAGCTCTCTAACATCGTCGCTGGTCCACTTTTCAAATAACTGGTAGTCGCCATTGAAATGCGCCAGTAATAAATCATCAACAGTGGGTTGCAACAACTTAAGCGTATCTATATGATTATCAGAGAGTTGTCGAAAATAACCCATCAAGCTTCTCCTTTCAAACGAACAAAATTAAAGCCACTTTAAACGACCACTAAAGCGCTAGCACGTTGTTTAATTTGCGTAACCAATGCATCTAATGCCAAATTACTTTGAACCTGATATGTCTCCTTTTGACAAGACTGATAAACAAATCCTAAATCGTCTAGGGATAAATAACCAAACGTGCGCCTGAATATTTCAGGAAAACAATCGGCGACATCACTGTCATAACCAGTGGATAATGTTGCGGCCATTTTGCCCCGTAATTGGCGCCCTAGATCTTTTTCCATTTTCAAGAAATCACTAATGCGATCCAAAAACAATTTTAACTGAGCACTGGGAGCATACCAATAAACGGGTGATGTAAACACAATCACATCACTGGACAGTATTTCAATAAATAGCACCCTAAAGTCGTCATTGTAACGGCTTTGATAATCAAAAGGTGCTATATCGTATTGATTTAAATCATAGACACTTGGCTGGTAATCAGCGCCCAGTTGATCGATAAATTGCTCAACGAGGCCACTTGTATTGCCATTATTACGTGAAGAGCCCTGAATTATTGCTATTTTTAACATTGCACACCAGTATGTAAGTAAAAAAGATTACTTATCATAAAATGTCAAACCTCTTAAGTAAACAAAAATATTTACTTAATATCAATTATAGTGCTGCTCAACCCAGTTTTTCACGTCGCTAAAAGCGTAATGTTCTAAATTTGCAAAACCATTAATTGAACGCGCTTTAAGTTTGGTAAAGACCGGCGTGGTTAAACCACACAAGAAACGACTAATCAGCACACTACTTAGCAACGCTGAATGTCCAATCATGACTTTTTCGATAAACGCAGAGGTTAATGTTTGAAAGCTCTTTTCATTTAAGGGCATAAGCACTGGAGACCGCGGCATAATAGCCACCGCGCCCTGACAAACACTGCAGTGACCACAAGGTTGTTGCAATGAATAGTCAGCAAAATATTGCGATAAACATTGCGACAAACATTTATCACTGGCGAAAAAGGCCAACAGATGCGCAATACGCGCAATTTCGCTTTGTTCTTTTTTAAGGAATTTTTGACTTAACTTTTCGGTTAATTTCTTACTATCAAAATTAGGTTGTAACACCTGATAAACTTGGGTCATTTGCTTGCTTTGAAGCTCTAATGCGCCATGCTGCTCGAGATAATCAAGGGCAGTAATCACCCGTTTTCTGTCGCTTGGGTAAGCTTGCGCCAATTTGTCAAAATCTAGGGTCGACCATAATTTGGCATGGCTTGAACTGGCAAATATAGCGCGGATAAAACGGCCGCGCTCGCCACTAAACTTTGCCAACAGTTGTTGTTCATCAATCAATAATTTGTACTTATATTCGGCGAAATAGCTATAAAGTGGCTTTATCACCTGCAATAACTCAAGATAAACCAGCAGCGTTTTTAGAGTTAACATGCGGATATTAGCTTGAGTTGAAAGGCTATTCTCAATAATATCCCATTGCCCTGTTTGCTGTTTTATTTGCTGTAATACATGGCCTATAGCATGTGCCTCTGGCGTATCGCTGTAGACAAAATTTTCTAATACATTGACGTTGTCTTTGTTTGCGAGTACTAAACATTGCGCAGGCTGGCCATCGCGTCCGGCGCGGCCAATTTCTTGCGCGTAATTCTCGATAGATTTTGGCATGTCAAAATGGGCAACAAATCGAATATCGCTTTTGTCGATACCCATACCAAACGCGATAGTCGCAACAATGATTTGTCCATTATTGTGCATGAAATCATTGACGATCGCCGAGCGTTTAACGTGATCAAATCCCGCGTGGTAAGCAACAGCGTTAAACCCTAAACCGGTTAGTTGCTGGGCTACCTGTTCTGCGGTCTTTTGCAGCGTCACATAGACAATGCCGCTTAGACCGACTTTATCTCCCAACCAGTGACTTAAGGTATTTATTTTCTCTCTCGCGGGCACACCAACGACACTCAGCTGTAAGTTAGCGCGATAAAAACCGGTGAGGGTAATATTCTTTTCACTGATGCCGAATTTAGCCCCCATGTCGGCCACGACTTGATTAGTGGCGGTCGCGGTTAAAAGCAACGCTTGGGGTATGTTAAATTCACGTAAATAGAACGGTAATTTGAGATAGTCAGGCCTAAAGTTATGACCCCACTCCGAAATACAATGCGCTTCATCAACAACCAGCAACGAGACGGCTACTTGACTCAAGAACTGCCTGAAACGTTCGTTGTTTAAACGCTCTACTGAAATCATTAGTATTTTAATATGGCCACGACGCACGTCAGTCATAATTTGACTAACTTGCTCACGTGATTGTGTCGAGTCGATGCTTGCCGCCGTAATGCCCTTGGCGTGCAAAAAGGCTAATTGATCTTGCATCAAGGCTAATAAGGGCGATACCACTAAGGTTAAGTTAGGCAACTGCGTCGCGCTAAATTGATAACACAATGATTTACCAGAGCCAGTTGGGAATATGGCGGCGGCGCTTTCGCCGGCTAAGATATTGCTGACTACGTCTTTTTGACCCAGTCGAAAATTTGAAAAACCAAAATGTTGCGCGAGTAGCTGCTCCATGCCTGGCTCCTTTATTGTGTTAGTTTGTTATTGATAATATCGCAGAATGAAACGCAGGGACAATTGACCAGCACTACCACCAGCTACTAATGAGCTCTTTTTTACACTGACGATACTGACTCGCGTAGCGTAATGAACGGGCATGTACTTTCTTGGCTACTTTTTTCAACCATGGTTTTTTATTGTAGGACTTGCGCTTATACCCACCCCAACCTTCATGATAGTTCAAATATTGTGCGCCGGCATTCCACTTAGACACGCCATTTATTTTATGGGTGTTGTAAATAAACCAGCCCATAAAATCCATCGCGTCATCAAAGTCATTGCGATCCCCCCAGGTGTTCCCGGTAGCCTTCATGTAGTCTTGCCAAGTCATGGTTTTCGCTTGTGCGTAGCCATAAGCAGTGCTAGCACGACCATAAGGGATAAAACCAAGGAAATATTGCATAGGTGGTCGAGC